>Ga0157372_10001585_pt1 | contig 24755 bp, 19 predicted proteins | sample C55metaG_FD_115307 | JGI IMG/M metagenome (GOLD analysis project Ga0157372, IMG submission 115307) | Corn rhizosphere microbial communities from Kellogg Biological Station, Michigan, USA - C5-5 metaG | ecosystem: Host-associated > Plants > Roots > Rhizosphere > Soil | place: USA: Michigan...
GTTCTAATGAAATACCCATTGTATGAAAAGACAGTTGTGTCAAAAGACTTTTCCCGATGGAACTTTACCAGTATCGGAAAGAAAGGACCTATACGTAAGCAGGTTTCTTTTAACAGTACAGGAATAAGTGAGGTTTATAATTTGGCGTTTGGCGATCTTGGAGTAGATGGGAGATTGATGACCTTATTGTGAGTGATAATGTAGTAGTTATGAAAGAGCAAAAAACACCAAAAACCTGGGTTTCCAAAAGCGGAACTACCTATGTCATCAGCGAAGAGCTTAATAGGAAGGAGGGTGAGGTGGATGCCCCCAGAAAGCTTGCTAAGGCTATCGAGACCTTGGAGAGAACAAAGGACTCTTTGCCTTTTAACGTGGACAAAACTAAGAAGTAGTTTTTCCTTCTCCTCCCGGTGTCTCGCTTTTATCTTCGTTAGAAATAGTTAATGCGCTTAAAGCTTTTAAGAGCGCCGTTATGGTGGCAAAGACCTGGCGGGCAGATGTGGTTTTTAAGGTCCAGCCAGTTCCGTCAGCGTGTATGGAAGGCAAGCCTTCCGATGTGACTTCAAAGCCTTCCCGCTGTAGGGCGCGTCTGGTCCAAAAGATGGCGGGGTCGTCGCCAGTCAATGCAATCTTCTTTGAGCTGCCTGCGTGTATATTGAAGCTGCCCGTGTTCTTATCAAAGTGAATACCTTCCTTATCAAAGACGGCTTCGAAAGTACCGTTCAATACCAGGTCTTCGGGCGCTCCTTTTTCCAGTCTCCCGCCTGCCTTTTGCAGGAGCCAGACCTCATCCGCCACCTGTAATGCAAGGTCCAGCTCGTGTGTGGAAAGCAGGATGCCTTTCTGTGTCGTCCGGGCCAATTTATGCAGCAGCTGCATGAGCTGGATACGGCTGGGCAGGTCCAGGTGTGCGGTGGGCTCGTCCAGCATCATCAATGGCGTATCCTGCGCCAATGCCCTGGCCAGCATCACTTTTTGTCTTTCTCCGTCGCTGAGCGTTCCCATCTTTCTTTCGGCATAAGCTTCTATGCCCGTCATTGCCATAGCCCATGCGACGATGCGTTTGTCTTCTTCATGGAGAGTGCCCAGCCAGCCGGAATAGGGGTATCTCCCCAGCGCTACCATTGAATAGACGGTGAGATTACTATGCCGAACAGGATCTGTCAATACGAGGCTGATCTTACGGGCCAGCCGTGAAGGGCTGTGCAGTGAAGCCCCTCTGTCGCCCAGTATATCGATGCTGCCTTCCAATGCCGGTTGGAGGCCGGAGAGCGTACGCATCAGCGTCGACTTCCCAGCGCCATTTGGTCCCAGCAGACAGATCATCCGACCTGCCTGTATCGATACGGAGAGCGGCCCTGCGATGGTAACAGGGCGACCGCCGACATGGTATCCTGCCGCCAGCTGGTGTGCTGTCAATAAGGTTTGCGCGTCACTCATCCGTATATGCTTAAATTGTTCTTACCAAGAATGATCCATACCACCATTGGGGCGCCTACGAGCGCCGTGATGATATTGATGGGCAGGGCTGTCTGGTTGCCCGGCCATTGCCCGATGAGGTCGCAGAGCAGGATGAGCCCTGTGCCGAGGAGACAACAGGCGGGGATCAGGATCCGGTGACTGGAAGTGGAAAAAATAGAGCGCGCCATTTGTGGAACAGCGATGCCTACAAAGCCAATGGGGCCGCAAAAGGCGGTGATGCTACCTGCCAGCAGACTGGTGCTGCAAATGATAATGACCCTTGCCCGGTGTATCGTTACACCCATGCTCCGGGCATAGTTTTCTCCCAGCAGCAACGCGTCCAGCATCTTGGAAGAGAGGAAGGAGAGGATGAGACCTGCGAGCGTCACCGCTCCAAGAATATACAGCTGAGTTCCCGTCACTCCTCCCAGCGACCCGAATGTCCATAACAGATAGTCTTTTATCAGCTCGGCGTCGCTGAAATATTGCCAGACGCTGATAATGGCCAGTGTGGCTGTGCTGACCATCACACCGATGATCAACATCATCATATTGTCACGCACCTTTCTGGAGATCAGGATAACGAGCAGCATGATCCCGGCGGCTCCTATACATCCGGCCAGGGTAATGAGCCAGCTGCCGGAGATACCCAATTCGCGGATAGTGTATAGGGTAACGATGCTGCCACCTCCCAGCATAATTGCCGCCACTCCCAGGCTGGCGCCGGCCGTGACACCCAGCACTGATGGCTCGGCCAGGGGATTTCGAAACAGGGTCTGCATCTGAAGACCGCTGACGGAGAGACCACAGCCCGCTATGACTGCTGTGCAGGCTTTGGGAATACGGATCTGGCCGATGATATAATGTACGGTACTGTCTTCTCCCGGGAGGGATAAAATGATCCTGAGAACGGACTTTAGTGGTATCCTTACCGGTCCGATAGCAATATCCAGGAAAAAGATCAGCATGAGCAGCGTGCATAGCGCTATCCATCTCCAGGTCATATGTTTTTTGTTCATCATTGTAATTGTCGATAATAGACCAACGTATCACCCGATAGCAACCCCGGATGGAGGATGCTGATCATATCCGCCAGCACTATATGAGGGTTCACGACGCCGGACTCCCAATAGTCGTTGGAGCCGAGGTCATTGGACCTTTTGTCAAAGTTGTACAAATTTCCCATTTTGAATGACCGGAAGCTGGCAAACCGGGGATCTTTTGCCAGGAGGTCCTGTTTGCTGTTGATAAGGCCAATGTTCAGCCAGTATTCTGCCGTCAATGCCTCCGGGGCCACGGATTCGAAATTCAGGGAAAGACTGCCGGTGCCCTTGCTGTCCGCCCAATGATAGCCGCCACCTGCATCCTCTATAAAATGCGCCATATAGCTATCGCCGGCCGGCATGAACCAGGAGCCCTTGAAGGGCGTGCCGATGATGACATGCGGATGTGTTTTTGCCTGGCGGGCCAGCTGCACAAGGCTGTCGTAGGTCTTTGCCACGCTGTCGAATTTCCTGTTGACCAGCGCCTCCCTGTTTGTCAATGCGGCCATCAGCTTTACCCATTCCGCCTTGCCGAGCGGTGTGTTCTCCAGCCATTCCGCTACTACTATCACCGGTGTGCCGGCATCTGTCAGCACTTTGTATCTGGCTCCGTTGGCCTCGGGATTGCTCATGGCCAGCAACAGTCCGGGATGCATGGATATCACCAGCTCGTTATTGATATTTTCATCCAGTCCAACTTCTTTTATCCTGCCTTTGCGGATATTTTCCTGTACGACAGGAGAATTGACATAGCGGAGGTTGCCCAGTCCCATAATCCTGTCCGCCACCCCGACAAAATCAGCCATTCCCACATGGGTGGATGACATTGCGATCATTGTTTGTACGGGAATAGGTATTACCTGCGCCCGTGGATATCCCGGGGGAGCAGGGTGACCTTTTTGTACAAGGAGATATTCCAGTGTATCGAACTTATTGTTGTTGCGATCCAGTATTCGGACTACCTTAAATCCATCGTGGTAGTCGATGGTAAAGCCATGGGCATAGCGGATAGTGGTTTGGGCCCGGGCTGTATCCACGCTGTCTGCCGCAGCGGAGGGTTCCTTCTTCGCTGTGGGGGATTGGCAGGAAAACAGGAATGAGAGCGCGATATAATAAAGAAGTTTGTTCATCAGCTTTCCAGTGTTTTATAGATGTATTCGATATCGAGATGCGTCCGCAGCAAGGTCGCCAGCTTGTCGTACTGCTCTTCCTTGTATTGCCGGTGATCGGGTGTTTGTCCAGGCATGTCCGTGTAAGGAGCCAGCAGGGAGTCTATTACTATTGCATTGTCCAGGATGCCATGGAGGTAGGTGCCCCAGCAGCGATCGTTCAGGAAATAGCCGTCGGATACGGCGCTGCCATTGGCGGGCGTGTTGCCTTCGACGGGCATCCCGGCGATATCTGTGAACTGATTCAGGGGATTGGTTTTTTCCGCGGCCACTGTCTCGCCCATATGTATCTCGTAGCCTTCGCAGATATGCGGGTTGTCGCGGAACCTGAATTGCCGCTGCAAGGTCGTTTTATGTTTTCGGAGAACGGTGGTTACAGGGAGGAGACCTATTCCTGTGATCGAACCGGTCTTTGATTCTACCTGGTCAGGATCGTCTATCCGCTGCCCGAGCATCTGGTAGCCGCCACAGATGCCGATGATGGTTTTTTGCCGCTGGTGCGCCCGCCGGATGGTTTTTACGATGCCGGTGTTATGGAGGGCTGCCAGGTCTTCGATGGTGTTCTTGCTCCCCGGGAGGATGATGATATCGGCCTTTTCAATGTCTTCGGCGCGGTGGCTATAGTAGAGGTTGACGCGCTGGTCACGACTGAGCTGATGGAAGTCCGTGAAGTTGGATAGCCGCTGGAGCAATACTACCGCTATGTTAATCTTCCCGGGGGCATAGGTTTTCTCTTTGTCCGCCTGGCTGATGGTGTCCTCTTCTTCGATGAAAATATCGCGGAAATAAGGCAGGACGCCAACCACGGGTACTCCGCACAGTTCGGCTAATTGGGTCCTGCCGTCATCGAACAGCCGGGCGTCACCTCTGAATTTATTGATGATGATACCTTTGATACAGGCTCTTTCTTCGGGGCTCAGCAGGGCCATGGTTCCATAGCAGCTGCCAAAGACCCCTCCCCTGTCGATGTCGGCGATGAGGTAGGTGGCGGCGTCTGCCGCCATTGCCATCCGCATATTGGTAATGTCCAGGTGTTTCAGGTTCAATTCGGAAATGCTGCCTGCCCCTTCCATTACGATGGGAGCATAACGGGATGTCAGCCGATGGTAGGCTTCCTTTACTTCCGTAAAGAGGGCGTCGCGGTGTCGTGCGTGAAAATATTCCGCAGCCGAGGAGTTACCGGCGGGTCTGCCATGGAGGATAATCTGGGCGTGCCGGTCGGTCGTGGGTTTTAACAATACCGGGTTCATATCCGTATGACAGGGGATGCCGCAGGCTTCCGCCTGCATTGCCTGGGCGCGTCCTATTTCCAAGCCATCGGGGGTGGCATAGCTGTTCAGCGACATGTTCTGTGCCTTGAAGGGGGCGGGGTTATAGCCATCCTGCCGGAAGATCCTGCAGAATCCCGCGGTGATGACAGTTTTCCCTACGTCGGAACCTGTGCCTACAAACATGATGGACCGAAGACCTTTTTTACCTTGCATGCGACTTATCTATGCATTGACTGCCAGTGGCAGGGTTCACTTCACGCTTTTCACCCGAAAGCAATGAATATCGAATGACGCCGGCAGGTCTTCTGGCTTATGTCGTTCCGGCCCGCCCTTCCCGTCCCTGAGGACAGTGGTCTGAAGTTTGCCGGAGTGGAAATGACATTTACAGCTACGGGGATAGCGCCGGAATAGCACCGGACTTCCCTTTTAATCCGCGGGACGAACCAGGCCCAAAGGACCTTTTGCGGAACCAGCATCTGCCACGAAGGTAAGTCAGGAGAGTCAAAACACATAATTTGCCGACACTCCACCGAAATAATTTACTGTTGGCGCGGCATTGTAATAGCGGGCGGGCGGGGCGGCTGCATTGATATCATTTCCCAGGCTGTAATGGGTATTGAAGAGATTGTCGCCGGCCGCATAGATGTCCAGCTTCCATTTTGGATTCAGGACTTTTCTGTAACCCACACGGGCTCCCAGCAGGTTATAAGACCCGGCATAGGCCGTATTGGCATCGTTAAGGGCAATGCGGTCCGCGTAGGTGAATGTGACATTTGTGTAGAAACCGCATCGCAGCAGGACATCGGCGCCTGTCACTACTGTCTGTGGGGGCACGCTGGGGAGGCGGTGGCCGGAATAATCATGGCCCATGGTGGAGAAATCCTTGTAGTGGAAGTTATGCCAGGTATGACTTACCCAAAGCCGGATGCTCCGGAAGAAACCCTTGGGGTCATCGGCCAGCTGATAAGAGACAAAGCTTTCGATGCCGTGCTGGTTGGTATGACCTGCATTAATAGAATAGCCCACTCCGTTGGAATCTATCCGCTGTACGATGGTATTGGAGAGCTCGAAGAAAAATGCGTTGACGTCGAAGAACAATTTACCATGGAAAAGGTCGGCGCGGGCGCCTATCTCGTAATCTGTGCCGTCCTCCGGCTGGAGAGGAGGTCCCAGGACGCCATTGGTCTTTTGCAGCTCCTGCGTGGTAGGCGTGGAGAAGCCGCGGGCCGCGCTGGCATAGAGCGATACATCCGGCAGGATCTTTTTCAGGATGGATATGCGTGGGGTCAGCTTGTTGGCAAATCGTATGTCGTTGGTTACGGGCGGCGACAGGGATGTCCGGGTGAGCTGTACACCGCTCCTGTTGAAGCTGGCGCCCAGTGTTATTGTCCAGCCTGCATTCATTTTCAGATCCATTTGGGCAAAGACGATATACTGCCAGTTGCCGATGCGATCATCCGTCTGTAAGGTATCCTGTACGCCCAGCTTATTGGCATAATCCCGGGTCTCGAAGAATCCTTTCTGTGCCTCCGCGCCCGCATTCACCTGCAGACGGCTGTCTCCCAGATTGGACTTATACTGGAATACAGTGCGGCCGCCGAAATGCGGCTCCTGTCTCACTTCATAGACCCTGATGCCGGGGTTGCGAAAGTCGGTATAGGCTCCATATACGGCGGTGGTATTTTGCCAGTGCCCGTTAAAATGGTATTCGCTGCTGAAGCCGGCCGTAAAATTCTTTTGAAAGATAGCGGCTTTGGCCTGTACGGCCCCCGGGGAGGCGCCGCTGGGCGGGCGGGCCTGCCGGGGATTGGCGAGGTACTCCGTCCGTGTGAGGCCACCCGGTGTTTGATAATACAGGTCGCTGTACAGCATGTAGCCGTGAATGGTCTGTTTGTCGCTGGCTTTTAATTGTGTTTCCCAACTGGCTACATCCCTGCGCATGGATGTCCATTGCCGGTAGCCATCACTGTTCTGATGCGCATAGCTGAAGATATTCCGATGGCTTTCATCACCTGTGCGGATATTGACATTCATATTCTGCGTATTCCATGTGCCGAATCCATAATCTGCGCTGACGCCTCTTTCCCAGACGGAAGGCATGCTGTTGATAAGGACGGCCCCGCCAATACCCGCGCCATAAAGACTGCCTGCCGCGCCCTTGATGATCTCTATGGATTGGAAGTTGTAAAAGCCCAGCTCGTTCAGATACGTATTACCACCGGGGTCTGTAAGGGGGATCTCGTTCCAGTAGATCTTGATATCTCTTACGCCAAAGGGGCTGCGTAAAGAGCTTCCCCTGATATTGAGCCGATAGCTGCCAGGCGAACGTTCTTCCATACGTACGCCTGGATTGGCGTTCATGGCCGGAAGGATGCTGGTGTTGCCAAACCGGAGAAGCGATGCCTTGCTGACGACGCTGACAGGGGCGCCTACTTCCGTGAGCTTCCGGTTCTGTTCATATGCTTTTACCACGGCCTCCTGCAGGGGCTTTGTATCCGATGAATCCGATAGAAAAGAAGGAGGCGCCTGCTGTGCCCACAGCCGACCAAGGGATGTCGTAAGAAGGATAAGCAGCAAAGTTTTTTTCATCTATTACGAAGTTAGAGCCTTATCTTTAAAAAGTACATTTTACTTGCCTATGGGTCAAAAAAAGCTGGGCCTGTTCGATCTCACCATGATCGTGGTGAGCCTGACCATCGGAATGGGCATCTTCCGTACGCCTGTCGTAGCTGCTTACAAGGCAGGGACGCCCACCCTCTTTTTTCTTGCCTGGTTCATAGGCGGGCTTGTGGCATTGTGCGGGGCGCTGACCTATGCGGAGATCGGTTCCCGGTACCCGGTGACTGGCGGCTATTACAGGATATTCTCCTACGCGTATCATCCCTCCCTCGCCTTTGCTATCAACTGTATTATTTTGGTGTCCAATGCGGGCTCTACCGCGCTGGTTGCCGTCATCGGAGCTGAATACATCGGGCGGTTTTTTTTCGATGGTCCGCCGCCGGTGCTATTCAAGCAGGGTGTCACCATGGGCGCCGTAGCGGTATTCTACATCGTCAATCTCCTGGGCATTAAAATGAGCAGCCGGGTACAGAACGCTCTTATCCTCATAAAAATTTCATTGATTATTATGTTGCTGTTATCCGTGTTCGGGAATTACCCGATTGGCACGACCGGAGCGCCTGTTGCGGCTTCTGCTCCATCTTCATTTGGAGGCATGTTAAAGGCGCTGGCCATAGGGCTAATCGCCGTCAGCTTCACTTATGGGGGATATCAGCAGACCATTAACTTTGGGGGAGATGTCAAGGATCCTGCCCGCATCATGCCCAAAGGCATCACATACGGCATCTGTATCATACTTCTGTTATATCTCTCCATCAACTTCGTCTATGTGAAGGTCATCGGTTTCGAGTCGTTGAAAGATGCCGACTCCATTGCCGCCCTGCTGATCAAACATCTTTTTGGGCCGGTGGGCGAAGGTATTCTCCGGGTGCTGATGTTCCTTTCCGTGCTGGCTTATGTCAATGTGCTGTTGATGAGCAATCCCCGCGTGATGTATGCCATGAGCGAGGAAGGCATTCTTCCGGCGGTGTTTAAGAAGAAGACAAGGAAGCACGATGCCATCGTGTGGTCGCTGACAGCCTTCAGTCTTGCCATCATCCTTACCCTGGTGTTCACCAGCGCCGTGGAGAAGATCATCAACTACACTATTTTCCTGGACTCTATCGGCATGTCCACCTCTGCCGCCTGTCTCTTTATCCTGCGAAAAAGAAAGATAGGGGAAGAGAGGGGCGATGTCTATCGTATGCGGCTGTTCCCATTAATGCCCCTGATCTTTATATTTTCATATATCGGCATCGCCACCAGCATTGTGCTCGATGATCCGTTAACGGCGGGCTATGGGGTGCTGATCTTTGTATCATTCTTTGTCTTGTATTTTATAGTACGCCGGGTAAAACATTAACCATGGACATTTCTTATATAATCAACGAATTGGGAGAAGACAGGGAGCATTATTTCAATGCCATAGCCCCACCCATCATCCAGACCAGCAATTTCAGGGTACGGTCTGTGGCGGAGCTGAAAGCTCTTTTCGACGATGAGTACAGCGGCTATCTCTACAGCCGGGGGCTTAACCCCACGGTGGAGATACTCCGTAAAAAGCTGGCTGCGCTGGACGGGGCGGAGGATTGTCTTGTCTTCAACAGCGGGGCAGCCGCCATCTTTGCGGCTGTGCTGGCCAATGTCCGGGCAGGCGACCATATTGTGTCGGTGGAGCGGCCCTACACCTGGGCGGCCAGAACCTTTGATGTTATCCTTCCCCGGTTTGGCGTGAGCACTACTTATATCGATGGGACGAGGATCGAGAATTTTGAAAGAGCTATTTTGCCCAATACGCGTGTGATCTACCTGGAATCCCCCAATTCATGGGAGTTCAAGCTTCAGGACCTACGGGCTGTAGCTGACCTGGCCCGCGCCGAGAATATTATTACCATCATCGACAACAGCTATTGTACACCCCTGTTCCAACGTCCCATTGGAATGGGCATCGACATTGTCATGCAGACGGCAACGAAATACATCGGGGGTCATAGCGATACGCTGGGAGGAGTGCTCACCGGATCGGGGGCCTTGATGAAGAAGATCTTCGACAGCGAATATCTGAATATCGGGAGTGGGATACAGCCCTTCAATGCATGGCTGCTGCTGAGGGGGCTGCGGACGATGCCTGCCCGGCTGGAACGTATCACTCAAACAACCCGGAAGGTGGTGGATTACCTCAAACAGCATCCCCGGGTGGAGTCCGTTCTCTTTCCTTTTGATGAGACTTTCCCTCAATATGAGCTTGCCCGGCAGCAGATGGATGGGGCTTGTGGATTGTTAAGCTTTTATGTCCGGGCCACTGAAATGGGGCAGATCGTCCGCCTGTGCGAATCCCTCCGGCATATTATGATGGCCGTGAGCTGGGGTGGGCATGAGTCCCTTATCATTCCACGTTGCTCCGGCATCGAGGCCGCGGACTTCGATCCTTCCAATAAGGAGCACCGTATGCTGCGGCTGTATACGGGACTGGAAGATCCCGCCTACCTGATCGCAGACCTGGAACAGGCTTTTTTAAAAGCCTGGGCGTAAACCAGGATATTTGATCATTGGTAAATGAAGATGCTCAAGGTCAGGCGGGATTCTGTATTTTTGGCTGTAAGGAACGTGATATTTGACCTGTCCCGATCGGGCGTATTTAAATTTTGTTGCATCTCATGAAAAAATTGCTGCTGGTGTATTTGTTACCCGCAACCCTGTTAAGTCACATGAGCCAGGCCCAGGACAAGTGGGGGTTGAAACGATGCGTGGATTATGCGCTGGCAAACAATGTCTCTATCAAGCAGGCGGATGTACAGGCGCGCCTTGCGAAACTTGCCCTGGAGCAAAGCAAGCTCCAACGGATACCTACCCTTATCTTCGGTGCGGGCGCCGGGGTCAATTCAGGCAACTCTCTCAATCCCGCCAATTATACGATCAATACCCAGACCTTTTTTTACAATAATTTTTCCCTGCAGTCGAGCATCGTCTTATTCAATGGGTTCAATTTGCAGCATGTATTGGCTGCCAACCGGTATGCCTGGCAGGCCGCCCTGGCCACCACGGATAAGACCAGGAATGACATTTCACTGACCGTGGCCAACGCATATCTGCAGGTATTGCTTTCCAGGGAACAGGCAGAGGCTGCCCGGGCCAAGCTCGCGCTTTCTCAATCCCAGCTGGAGATAACCCGCAAGCAGGTGAATACCGGTACGCTGCCGGAGCTCAATGCAGCAGAGCTGGAATCCCAGGTAGCTCAGGACAGCTCGACCTATATTTCTCTTCTGGGGCAGATCCAGCTGAATGTGTTGGGATTGAAGGCATATATGGGAATGGATGCCGGCACTGCGTTCGAAGTGGATGCGCCGCCCGTGGATCAGATACCTGTGGAGCAGCTGGTAAACCTGGAGCCGGAGGCCGTCTATGCGCTGGCTGTCGTCAATCAGCCCCAACAAAAGGCGGATGCTCTTCAGATAGAGGCCAGCCGTCAGAATGTCAAAGCAGCGAATGGCGCCAGGTATCCCATGGTATCCTTAGGGGCCAGCCTGGGTACTAATTTCAACACTACTCCCCTGACGCAATATCAGTCCACGACAATTGCAATCCCACCATCCAATCCGATCAGGATAGGCCATGTAGAGGGTTCTGGTACGGCAGTGCTGCTCGACAGCACCAGCTATACGACGGTGAACAGTACGCATACTCCCTACTTCAAGCAGCTGAACTCCTATTTCAATCAATCCGTCGGCATCAATATAAGCGTCCCTATCTTCAACAACGGCAGCCTTCGCACCAATTATGCCCGGTCCAAGCTCAATTTGCGGAATGTAGAGCTGCAAAGGGAGCAAAATAATCTCACCTTAAAGAACAATATTTACCAGGCATACACGGCCGCAAGCACAGCCCTTCAGAAATATGAAGCCAACAAGATAAGTCTGGCAGCCGCATCGAAGAGCGCCGATTACGCACGAAAGAGATATGCCGTCGGCATGCTGAATACGATAGACCTGCTGACGAACGAAAATAATTTTTTCAATGCCCAAATAAACCTGCTGTCATCCCGGTATGACTATGTGTTCAAGATGAAAGTGCTGGAGTTCTATAAGGGGCTGGGAATAAGGCTAACAAAAGACTAACCTGTAGAATTAACTTTTATGAAAAAGAAAGTAATCTGGATCATCGTTGGAGTTGTTGTCCTTATCATATCGCTGGTGCTTTTAAAGAAGGGAGGCGTGCTGGGCAAGGACGAGGGGATCAAGGTCACCGCCGAAAAAGCGACCCGCCGCAATATAACGGAGATAGTTACCGCCAGCGGCAAGATCTATCCCGAGAAGGAAGTAAAGATCAGCCCTGACATATCGGGCGAAGTGGTCGACCTCAAAGTGACCCAGGAAGGGGACAGCGTGCATAAAGGGCAGGAGCTGGCCAGGATATATGCGGATATCTATACTACGCAGCGGGACCAGGCAGCCGCCGACATGAGTCAAAGGCAGGCGCTCGTGTCCAATATCTCCGCTCAGCTGCCTGGTCTTAAAGCAGCTATGGATGCTGCAAAAAAGACCTTCGACAGGCAAAAGCAGCTGCTGGACCAGAAAGTGATCAGCCAATCCGAATACGATGCCGCGGAGAGCTCTTATAAGACTGCGGAGGCAAATTATATGGCCGCCCTGCAGACGGCAAAGGGAAATGTAGCGGGTGTCGCCAGCGCCAGGGCGAACCTGGATATAGCCGCCAAGAATCTCAGCCGCACCACGGTAGTATCGCCCATCGATGGCGTGGTCTCTCTGCTGAGCATCAAAAAGGGGGAAAGAGTGGTAGGGAACTCTATGATGGCGGGAACGGAGATGATGCGGGTGGCGGACATGAGCAGGATCGAAGCTATCGTGGACGTGGGTGAGAACGACATACCCAAGGTGCATCTGGGGGATTCCGCGTTCATCGAGGTGGATGCTTACAGCAACCGGAAGTTCAGAGGCTTTGTTACGCAAATAGCCAGCAGCGTTAGTACGGCCGGGGGCTCTTCGACCACCATTTCCACCAATGATGTCACCAACTACAAGGTCCATATCCGTCTGTCGCCGGACTCGTATAAGGATCTTATCGACCCATCACGGCCAAAATATTTCCCCTTTCGTCCTGGTATGAGCGCCAGCGCGGATATACAGACACGCACCCATACCAATGTGCTGTCCGTGCCTATCAACGCGGTAACTACCCGGGAAAAGAACTCCGATAACAATGCCCAGAGTAATAAAAAGGATGACAACAGCTCTGGCGACAACAAGACGACCGTAACGGCTGCCGGGGATATGGATGTCGTGGCCTTTGTTTTGCAGCCGGGAGATACAGTGAGAAAGGTCAAGGTGCGGACGGATATACAGGATATTAACTACATTGAGATTGCAGATGGTCTGAAGGAAGGCGATATGGTTATCACCGGCGCGTACAGCACCGTTAGCAAAACCCTGAAGAGCGGCACGAAGGTGAAGGTGGTTCCCAAAGACAAGCTGTTCGAAGGCAATAAGAATTAAAAAGCAATCAAACATGCGATTTGGAGTGATAGGCAGTGGCAGCTGGGCTACGGCATTAGCCAAGATCCTCACCGACAACAGGACTTCTATCAACTGGTGGATAAGACATCCATCCATTATACGTCATATACAATCCAGGCATCACAATCCACAATATCTTCCGTCCGTGCAGTTCGATACGGGACTGCTGACCATGAGCGACAAGGTGGAGGAAGTGATCGCTGCCAGCGACACGCTGGTGATCGCGGTGCCTTCCGCCTATGTGGCGGGTACTTTACAGGGACTGGATAAGGGTATTTTCAGAGGGAAAAGGATTATTTCCGCGGTAAAGGGAATACTGCCCGAGCAAAATCTCCTGCTCAACGACTGGCTTGGCAGGGAGTTCGATATCAGTCTGTCCGACTATTACACTGTGATGGGGCCCTGTCATGCGGAGGAAGTGGCCGCAGAAAAGCTTTCCTACCTGACTTTTTCGGGAGAGGATGTAACCCGCACGGGAGAAATAGCGTCCTATTTTGCGACGGAATACCTTAATACCGTCATCAACAATGATATATATGGAGTGCAATATGCGGCGATACTGAAGAATATCTATGCATTGGGTGCTGGTATCGCTCATGGGCTGGAATATGGAGATAATTTTTTGAGTGTGCTGATAGCGAATTGTGCGGATGAGATGGCCAGCTTTCTTTTGAAAGTAGGTATCCGTCACATCGAGGTGGGGATCCATGCGGAGCAGGATCCGGCCACGCATAAGAGGAGCGCCAATTATGCTGCTTCTGTCTACCTGGGTGATCTGTTGGTGACCTGTTATTCCCTCTTTAGCCGCAACCGGACTTTTGGGAATATGATAGGGAAGGGGTACTCTGTCAGAGCTGCGCAGCTGGAGCTGAACATGGTGGCGGAAGGGTATAATGCGAGCAAGTGTATCTATTTGATAAATAAGGAGATAAGGGTGGAGATGCCCATTGCGGCTACCATCTATCACATTCTGTGGGAAAATGTTAAAGCCGCAGAGGGATTTAAACAAATTGAGCCGTACCTTGTCTAACAAGGGAGGACCACAGGTCCTCTGGCCGAAGGCCCATCATTAGCGCAGCACCGCGGATGGGTTACATTTCGGGATAAACCATACCCGGTGCGAAAGAAGCCCTGCCTGTGCCGGGCGAACACGTAAATTAAGTTATATGCCTCTTTCATTCCAAGGATTCGGAGCCACGGCCATTCTGGTAATGGTGCTTATCCTCGCCGCAGCGCAAGGCATAAACTATTTGAGGGACCGGTTCCATCATAAGTAGGGTGTTTTTCCCGTTGTTTTCATCTCAAATTCCCCCCATCTTTAGTTTAATTAATTACGACATTTGCGGCATAACCTATTCCCATGAGTATTATTGATTACTTATATGGATCGCTGGCCGGTGTATTGGGGTTATTTCTTGGCTTCTCCGAATTGATCAATCGGTATAATTCTTTCAAAAAGATTTTCAGGAACCTATATAGTTGGATCTATGTGGGAATCAATTTTGCAGTTTCCTTTGTCGTGTATTTGATCATATTTGTATATAAGGTCAATATCGGCGTTTTGGGAGAGCATAAGATTGGGCTGATCATTTTTTCCGGCCTGGGTGCAATGGCATTCCTTCGTAGCTCTTTCTTCAATTATAAGACTTCAAACGGTCAGGTTGTTGCTGTAGGGCCTGCGGCTATATTGTCTGTTTTTTTGCGGGCTGCGGAAAGCGAGTTTGATAGGATCATCTCGAATGACAATGTAAAATTTGCAGCTGATCTTATGAAAGGTATTCCATTTGTAAGTGCGTCCAAGGACCTGCCGTTGATCATTCTTGGGTCCATGCGTGCATTAAGCAGTGAAGAGCAGAAGACCTTATCGGATGATATCCTAAAGCTCGTAAATGATATAAATCCGAACACCGAGGCCAAGAATATTGCAATGTGCGCAATATTAATCAGATATACAGGATATGAATTGCTTGCTACTTCAGTAAAGTCTTTAAGGGGAATTTATAATACTACTCTTAAAGATTTGGAAACAATTAGTAACTTAGGGGAGAGATTGAAGGAACAGTTGTCGAAAATTGAAATTATATGAACCCTGTAGATTTAAATTCATCGAATAACTCACATTTTGGTGTCTTTTTGGATAATTATAACAGGGGCAACCACTTCCTGAACAATATTACCGGGTCTTTTTTTGAACTGATCGAAAAGGATAAGGAAAATATCATTGGTTCAGATGATGGAAATTTAAGGGATAAAATCAGTCAATTGGACCAGGTGGCAAAAGATCGCGACAAAAGTAATTATCAAAAGGCTGCCATGGCGGGAAGTATTTTGGCCACGATTGCGAATGATATTCTGTCTTCATCCAACCCCAAAGTAAAAAGGAGCGGTATTAATATCATTAACAGGTTTTTGGATGTGGCAAAAGAGACGCAGGATCAACAATTGATCGATACGGCCGTGAAAATTTCCAATAACATACCCGGTTGATCTAAAAAAAAAGCGCTGCTGCGATCCCGTCCGCGAGTAGTTTACCTTCCCTTGTCAAAATGAGGTGTTTGTCGCTGAGGGCCATTTTCCCTTCCCGGACAAAGTGTTCGGCGAGTGTGAGCAGGCTTTGCGCCCTATGGGAGTCCCATCGTGCTGTGACCATTTCCAGATCGAGTCCTTCCATTGTCCTCAGCGAGATCATGATATACTCATTGAGCTGTTGGATGGGGGTGAGGGTTTCTGTTTCTATATGGGAGAGGGGGTCTTTTATGTAAAGGGCATTGTTGGCGATGTTCCACTGGCGGGATACCGCTCCGTCGTAAGAATGGGCGGAAGGCCCCAGTCCTAAATAAGGTTTTCCCTGCCAGTAGGAGGTATTGTGTCTGCTGCGACGTCCGGGTCGAGAGAAGTTGGAGATCTCGTAATGCTCGTATCCGGCGGCGGCTGTCCAGTCCATAAGGAGGAGGAACTGGCGGGCCTGGTCCTCCGGATCGACGTCTTCTTTTTTATGTTGCCGGATCATCGTATCCAGCGCTGTACGGGGTTCGACAGTCAATGCGTAACAGGAGAGGTGGGGAATGCCCAGCTGGAATGCCTGTTCTACGTTCTTTTTCCAGCGTTCGTCGGACAGGCCTGGCGTGCCATAGATGAGGTCGATGCTGATATTGTCCAGTCCGGCGTCCCGGGCTTTGAGAATGCTCTCCAGGGCCTGCCGGGCATTGTGGACCCTGTTCATCCACCGGAGGTCCTCTTCAAAAAAGGACTGGATACCGATGCTAAGCCGGTTGATCCCCGCCTGTCGCCACGCGTCCAGCCGGCCGGGGATGGCCATATCATCCGGATTGGCTTCCAGTGTCAGCTCAGCGCCCGGGGCAATGGGAAAGAGGGCGTGGAGCTTATCAAGGATACGATCCAGCTCCTCCAACGTGAGGAGGGAAGGAGTGCCTCCTCCAAAATAAATAGTCTCCACCGGAGCACCGCCGATATAATCCCTTCGGGCTTCCATTTCTTTCAATAAAGCATCGACTATGTCGTTTTTATGCTGGAGGGAGGTGGAAAAGTGAAAATTACAGTAATGACAGGCCTGCCTGCAAAAAGGGATATGAAGATAAATACCTGCCATTGGGTTTACTTATATTTAGCGGATAGATGCGAAGTACAAATGTAAGGCGATATACACGCATTATGGCCGGGCTGCTTCTGCTCATCACGACCAGAGGGTGGGCTCAATATCCCCTGCATATCCTTCCGGTGGATAAGGATTCGCTTTTTATACAGAAGCAGCTTGGGCTTTCCAGCTCCTTTAAGAGCAAAGATGCCTGCATGGAGTATATATATGCCCTCCCGTCACTTTTGCAAGGGAAAGGGTATCTGACGGCCAGCCTGGACAGTGTGGGCAGCGATTCGGCAAGCACTACCATCCGCCTGTATATTGGCAATGCTTATCGCTGGGCAAGGATCGACCTCAGTGGTGTGGACCCTGCCCTTCTTTCCGCTGTTGCCTGGAATGAGAAGACCTTTGCTCATCGCCTGCTGGACTTTAAGCAGTTCCAGGCCCGGCAGCAGCAGCTATTGAATTACCTGGAGGACAACGGCTATCCTTTTGGAAAGGTGAGCCTTGACAGCATCCGTTTTGGGGACAACAGTGAAGTGTCAGCGAAGCTGAAGGTGGAGAAGGGCCCGCTGTACCATATAGACAGCATCCGGCTGTATGGCACCGGAAAGATATCCAATGAATTCATGCAGCGATACCTGAATATCCCGAATGGTTGCGTATACAAGCGGGAAAAGCTGGACGCCATCAGCAAGAAGATACTGGAGCTGCCTTATGTACAGGAGCTGCAGCCCTGGACGCTTACCATGCTGGGCACCGGGTCCGTGATCAATCTTTATCTCAAGCCAAAGAAAAGCAGCCAGATCAATGCCCTGGTAGGGTTTCTTCCAAGCAGCAATCCTGTATTGGGGAATAAGGTGCTGATCACGGGCGAGGCTACTATCAATCTGAAGAATGCCCTGGGCAACGGAGAGAGCATCGGGGTCAACTGGCAACAGCTGCAGGCCGGCAGTCCCCGGCTGAACCTGGCATTTCAGCAGCCCTATCTGTTCAATTCTCCTTTTGGCGTCAGTACGTCCTTTGACCTATACAAGCAGGATTCCTCCTATATCAATGTCAACCTGTTACTGGGGGTGCAATATACCTTGTCGGCCCATCAGACAGGTTCTGTATTTATAAAGGATATGATCTCCAGCCTGCTGAATCTGGATACATTGCAGATCATTGCCTCCCATGCCCTGCCTACCGAGGCGGACATACGGAGTGTCAGTGTAGGAGTGACGTATGAGTTCAATAACACCGATTACCGGTTCAATCCCCGGAGGGGGAATGAGCTGCAGTTCACCGGCTCCGTGGGGACGAAGAAAATAAAGGAGAACCCGCAGATCATGAAGCTGAAAGATCCGTTCGACAGCAGCTTTTCGTTTGCATCGCTGTATGATACGGTGAGGCTAAGCTCTTATCAGTTCCTTCTAAAGGCGGCCGGAGCGCATTATTTTTTTCTCTCTCATGCCAGCACGCTGAAGCTGGGATTCAATGGGGGTGTTTATAACAGTCCGTCTACCTACCGGAATGAGCTATTTCGTATTGGCGGGTACAAGCTGCTGAGGGGGTTCGATGAAGAGAGCATACTGGCTTCTCAATATGCGGTGGGCACCCTGGAGTACCGTTATCTCATCGGATTGAATTCCTTTTTATTTACATTCCTGGATGGGGGCTGGGCGAAGAATAACGTGCCGGGCTATAATTTAAATAATACTTTTTTGGGTTTTGGCCTGGGGCTGGCTTTTGAAACGAAGGCAGGCATTTTCAATATATCCTATGCGTTAGGTAAAAGGGATGATACGAACTTTAATTTTCATGACGCAAAGATCCATTTGGGGTATGTAAGCTTTTTTTAAAATACTTTTGTAATCCAGGAACCCGCACTATACCATGCATAAATTCTCCGTTATTTTTCTTCCATGTCTCTTGTTCTTCGGCAATCTGTTTGCACAGGTTGATTCGACAACGCCGGCGAGACCTGTTCAGGACACGACGGTGGTACATCACGTGAAGGTGCGTTCGGATTCGGCGATCAGGGCCGACTCGATGGCCCGGGCTATACGTCGTCATCGCCGGGACAGTCTGCGGCGGGATAGTGTGCAACGGGAAGGGTTGCGCAAGGATTCGATGGCAAGGCGGGATTCGGCGGTGCAGGCGGCGGCTGTGAGGCATGAGAGTGTGGCATCCGTAGCTCCGCCGGCAGTGAAGGACCAGGGGCCTCCGGCCATGGTGTACTGGATGAGGGCCCTGTCCATCAATCCTTATTTTAATTTCTTTGGGAAATGGGCGCCCCAGCCTTTCGAGCCACACAAGCCCAATTCCAAGGACAGTCTTTTTTATCTGCTGGTGGGGATACTGTTCTATTTTGCGCTGATACGTATATTCTTCGAAAAATATTTTTCCAATCTGATGACCCTGTTCTTCCGCGTGTCGCTGCGGCAGCAACAGATCCGGGAGCAGGTGCTGCAGGCCCCGTTGCCTTCCCTGCTGCTGAATATCCTGTTCATTCTCACCGGGGGGTTATATGCCTGCTTCCTCCTGCATTTTTCCCAGTGGGGCGAGGGGATCAATTTCTGGCTTCTCTACCTGGATTGCATTGCCGGGCTGGCCATCCTGTACCTGGGAAAATTCGTCATTCTGAAATTTTGCGGCTGGGTCCTTAATATTTCCCGTGCCACCGACACCTATATTTTTGTCGTCTTTCTTGTAAACAAAATGTTAGGAATTTTCCTTCTTCCTTTCTTGATCCTGATCACTTTTTCGAGTCCTGAGGTACGGGAAATCGTTGTAACAGTGTCATTTGTAATGATTTTCGTGATGCTGGTCTATAGGGTGGTAGCGGCCTACCGGCCCGTGAGAAATGAAATAAAACTCCCTCCGTTTTACTTTTTTTCGTACATTTGCGCCTTCGAAATAGCACCCCTGCTGCTGATTTACAAGGTGTTATTGACATATTTGGGAAAAGTGTAGTAACTTTACAAATCCATAGGGGAAACACAAATGATTAAAAACGGGGATAAAAAAAGGATTTTAATCACGCAACCCAGACCTGAGACAGACAAGTCGCCGTATTTCGAGCTTGCCAAGAAGTACGAGGTGGAGCTTGCTTTTCATCCATTCATTCGTCTGGAACCCATCTCTGCCAAAGATTTCAGGAAACAAAAGATCGACATTACACAGTATACGGCTGTCGTTTTCACCAGCCGCAATGCTATCGATCATTTTTTCCGTATCTGCGAAGAGATGAAGGTCAGCGTGTCGCAGGATACCAAGTATTTCTGCATTACAGAAGCCGTAGCGCTCTATCTTCAGAAATTCATTCTCTACAGGAAACGCAAGGTCTTTTATGGCGCGGACGGGCTGAATAAAAGCATGTTCGACGTCATCAACAAACATAAGGAGAACGAGAAGTTCCTTTATCCCTGTTCGGAAAATCAGCAGGACAACGAGATCATCAACTGGCTGAAGCTGAATAATTGTGGATTTGCTACCCCATTTATGTACCGTACGATCAGCAACGACGTACATGTGATCCTCGATCAAAGCGAATACGATATCATTTGTTTCTTTACTCCCAGCGGCGTAAAAAGCCTTTTTGATAATTACCCCAAGTTCAAGCAGAACGGTACCAAGATCGGCGCCTTTGGCAACAACACTTCCAAGGCAGTGGAAGATGCCGGCCTTACCCTGGACATCAAAGCCCCCCAGCCCCAGGCGCCTTCGATGGTGTCTGCGCTGGAGAAGTACCTTGCTGTAGTGGCAAAGAAGAAATAATGCTCACGCAGGACGCATGCAAAAACGAACCACAGGTTCGTTGTCCGTAACCGAGGGACCGAAGGTTACGGCCGAGAAGGAGCGAGGCCCGGAGCTCCGACGTACCCGAGCAAAGCGAAGGGTATGAGTGAGGAAGACCGTGTCGAAGCAGGTCTGACGAAGCTCCTCAGACTTTAGATCCTTTCTGAAAAACGGGGTATATTTCCCGAAGACCGTTTTTCGGGCATTTTCTGGCCTGAAGGTTGTAGATTGCAATATTACGCCATCATCCGGCGGACGGTAGTTCGCAGGCCGAAGAAATGTTTATGAATCGACTCGCCCGGGAGACCAGCCCTTATTTATTGCAGCATGCCCATAACCCCGTAGATTGGTATCCATGGGGGGAAGAAGCATTGCAGAAGGCCAGGAAGGAAGACAAGCCTATCCTGGTCAGCATTGGCTATGCCGCCTGTCACTGGTGTCATGTGATGGAGAGGGAAAGTTTCGAGCATTCGGAAACGGCTGCCTTTATGAACGAACACTTCGTCAATATCAAGATCGATAGAGAGGAGAGACCCGACCTCGATCATATATATATGGAGGCTGTGCAGGCCATCACCGGCAGTGGAGGCTGGCCTTTGAATGTATTTCTCACACCGGAGGCAAAGCCTTTTTATGGGGGGACTTATTTCCCTCCCCGCGCCATATACAATCGTCCTTCCTGGACGGATGTGCTGACGGCCATCGTGGGTTCTTTCCGTGAGAAAAGACAGGATATAGAGCTACAGGCGCAACAGCTCACGGAACACGTGGCGACGACCGGCCTCTTTGGGGCGGGTGAACAGTTCGGGGATAATGAGAACATCTTTAGGCGAGAGACTTTAAAGCAGGTCTATGATAACCTGATGGGAATGGCTGACAGGCGGGAGGGCGGCTTTGGCAAGGCGCCTAAATTCCCACAGACCTTCTCCATTCAATTTCTTCTGCATTACTATTATTTTTCAAAGGAGCAGGCTGCCCTGGACCAAGCTTTGCTTAGTCTGGAGAAGATGATACGGGGTGGTATTTATGATCAGCTGGGGGGAGGTTTTGCACGCTACAGTACGGATGACAGATGGCTGGCCCCTCATTTCGAGAAGATGCTATATGACAATGCCCTGCTGGTCATTGTACTTTCGGAGGCCTATCAGCTGACCCGTAAGGAGCTTTTCCGGGATACCATTGTACAAACGATGGATTTTATCAATAGAGAGCTGTCGGATGGGGAAGGGGGCTTTTATTCGGCCCTGGATGCGGACAGCGAGGGGGAGGAAGGGCGTTATTATGTCTGGGATAAGGAGGAGATCGAGGCTGTCCTGGGGAAAGAGGCTGCATTGTTCAATGGTTTCTATGGGGTCACGCCCGAGGGGAACTGGGAGGGGAAGAACATCCTGGTAAGGCCTCGTGATCCATCCGAAGAGGAGAGGCCGCGACTGGAAAAGGCCCGTGAGCTTCTTTTAAAACATCGCTGGCTCCGGCCACGGCCTGCACTGGATGACAAGGTGCTGCTGAGCTGGAATGCCCTGATGAACATAGCCTGTTGCAAGGCGTATGGGGCGTTGGGAATAGAGGAGTATCGGGAATGGGCGGAGAGGAATATGGAGATGATCTTTCGACGCCTGAAGGGGGAGGGGTTGTATTATTTTTATCATTCATGCAAAGACGGCCAGGCTAAGTTCCCCGCCTTTCTGGACGACTATGCCGGACTGATCGCCGCCTTGATCCAGCTGCAGGAGGTCACGGGCAATGCGGAGTATCTCCTTAAGGCTAAGGAAATTATGGAATTCACGCTGGAAGGGTTCTCTGGGGAGGATATGGGTTTTTTCTTTTTTACCCATAAGGATCAGCAGGATATCATCGTCCGTAAAAAAGAGATATATGATGGGGCTACTCCTTCGGGTAATTCCCTGATGGCTTTTAATCTTGCCCAGATGGCCATACTATTCAACAGGCCTGAGTGGGGGGAAAGGGCGGCGGGGATGGCGGCTGCGCTTAGCAGACCGGTGGTGCTTTATCCTGGCAGTTTCGGAATTTGGGCAACCCTGTACCAGGCCCTTACGTATATATTTCCTGAGATCGTCCTTACCGGCAGGCAGCCGGAAAATGTCCGGAAAGAGCTTTTAAAACAGCTGATCCCCTACCGGGTATTCCAATCTGCCAGCGAAAAAAATACCCAGTTCCCGTTATTGTCGGATAAGCCTGTCGAAGACTTTCCGCTGATCTTCCTATGTAAAAATTATGCGTGTCAACTCCCTGTAAATGAAGTGACTAAGCTGCTCCGTCTCCTCGAAAATGTGCAAAAGTTTGGTCCGTGAATGTACAATAAGTGCCCCTTCACCTGCGTTAATATTATTAGCGTCTTAAAACTGAGGTCCCATCCGACCTTTGAGAGAGAGTTTTGACACGGATGGAACCCAGGAAAAATATCCGGCCCTTGAATGCAAAAACTGCTCATAAGCCATTGAAAAGAAGATGGTTAGAGGCAAAAGACATTTATCCGGATGAAAGCTTTGACTTTCGAAAAATTAATTTTAAACTTGTAGCGAGATGTTGTCAAACGAATTTTTTTGCCCAATACCCTTTAATATTATGAAAATGAAAAACCTATCCACTCTAGCGGTCCTTTCGACACTAATGTTGATGACCGCATGCGGAAAAATAGGCAAATCCCACAAAGGATTACCCGATGACGGGCAACTGCACGGTGTAGCTCCTGCTGGTGGGTATAATCTTCAGAAGCCCCCCGGCATGGTATATATACCACCCGGCACCTTCCACATGGGGCCCAGCGATGAAGACGTCAATTTCGCATATACAGCAAGAAACAGACAGACTTCTATTAATGGTTTCTGGATGGACGCCACGGAGATCACTAATAACGAGTACCGCCAGTTCACCAACTGGGTGCGGGACTCGATTGCCGCGACACTGATGCAATATGGCAAGGATGTCGACGGCCATTTCCAGGTGGACTGGAAGAAGGCTTCTACCATCAAATGGGGCGACAAGGCTACTATTGAAAAGATCAATGCTATCATCGTAGAGCCAGACAATCGCATTTTTGGCAAGAAAGAGATCGATGTCACCAAGCTGAAGTATCACTCCGAGACCTTCGATCTGAAGAGAGCTGCGCAGAAGCAGAATGAAGGCAAGCTCCGCAGCCAGTTCATCGATAAAAAGGACGTAGCGGTATATCCCGATACCCTGGTCTGGATCCGTGATTTCAGCTATTCTTATAATGAGCCGATGACGAAGCGTTACTATTCGCATCCTGCTTTCGGCAACTATCCGGTGGTAGGGGTCAACTGGAACCAGGCGACTGTGTTCTGCGAATGGAGGACCCATTATCTGAATGCCAACCTGGAAAAGAGACATTTGGCTACCGAGTCGGATTTCCGTCTGCCTACCGAGGCTGAGTGGGAATATGCGGCCCGTGGCGGACGTTCTCAATCCATGTTCCCCTGGGGTAACTATTATCTTAGAAATAAAAAAGGCTGCTTACTGGCTAACTTCAAGCCTGGCCGTGGTAACTACCCGGAAGACGGTGGATTCTACACCGTACGTGCCGATGCATACTGGCCCAATGATTTCGGTCTGTATTGTATGGCGGGCAATGTAGCGGAATGGACGTCCTCCTTCTACTATGAAGGGTCGTACAACTTCCAGCATGACATGAACCCTGATATCCGTTGGAACGCAAAAGATTCCGATCCCCCCCGTATGAAGCGTAAGGTAATACGTGGCGGCAGCTGGAAGGACGTAGGTTATTTCCTGGAGACGAGTACCCGTACGTATGAGTACCAGGATACGGCAAAATCATACATCGGATTCCGCTGTGTGATCGACCTGCCGCCTACAATGACCAACAGCCGCAGGTAGTAGTAATACCTGACAATTTTTTCAAAGAAATTTCGTTTATTTTTTGAGAGCCGAACGAACAGGACGTTCGTTGTCCGACGGTCGGCTCTTTTTCCATAACCCTTTTAAAATCCCTTTTCTAAAAAACACTTAAAAATTTAAACTATGAGCGCTGGTGTATCTAAATCTACCGAAAGACTGATAAACATTATAGTGTGCGTAGGTGCAGCCGTCGTTATCTTCGGGGCCCTTCAAAAGATCCTGCACACGAAACTGGCCGACTTCTTCCTGACTGCCGGGTTGTTGACGGAAGCCCTGATATTCCTTGTGTATGCCTTTTTACCCCCTCCCGGAGGTGAAATGCATGCTCTTGTTGAAGCCCTGCCGAAACTGGCCGGTGGCACCAGCGGCAACCCTTCCCTGGACAAGATGGACAAGATGCTGCA
>Ga0157372_10001586_pt1 | contig 24736 bp, 20 predicted proteins | sample C55metaG_FD_115307 | JGI IMG/M metagenome (GOLD analysis project Ga0157372, IMG submission 115307) | Corn rhizosphere microbial communities from Kellogg Biological Station, Michigan, USA - C5-5 metaG | ecosystem: Host-associated > Plants > Roots > Rhizosphere > Soil | place: USA: Michigan...
AACCAGTATCTTGGCGTTCATGGCGTCATCCCTCGCGTTTGCTTACAGGTTTTTGTAGAGCCACTTGGGCATGTAGTACTTGCGCCGGTTGAACACGCTGCCGACCACCTTCGCGCCGGCCTGGGTCAGGCGTTGCACGGCGGCCTGGGCGACTTCCCAGCGGGTGTCTTCGGCGCGCACCACGAACACCACGCCATCGACCTGAGTGGCGAGCACCAGCGTGTCGGCGGCGGAATACACCGCGTCACCGTCGATCACCACGAAGCGGTACTGGGTGCCAAGTCGGTCGAGCAGCGGGCTCAGGCGCTCGGCGGTCAGGTGTTCCAGAGTGCGGATCGGCCGGCCGTTGGGCAGCACATGGAAAGGCAGGCTGGAAACCTGCACCACGCAGTCCTGCAACAGTGGCGGGTTGTCCGGGTTGAACAGCAGGTCGCGCAGGCCGCGCTCCTTGCCCAGGTTCAATTGCTGCGTGAGGTTGCCTGCCGACTGGCTGGCATCGACCAGCAACACCTGGCCGCTGCTCATCTGCGCCAGTTGGCTGGCCAATGCGAGGGCACTGGTGGTGGTGCCTGCGCCGGGGTTGGCGGCGGTCAGGAACAGGATCCGCAGATCCAGATCCAGCACGGTCGAAATCAGGTTCGATTCGCTGGGGTTGGCAATGCTCAGGCTTTTGTTGGTTGAACCGTCCATTAGCTTGCTCCGTGGCCGCTGAATACTTTGAAGGGGGTTTTCAACAAGATCTTCAGATCAAGCAGGAGGCTCTGCTCGGCGATATAGCTGAGGTCCAACTCAACGCGCTGGTCGAAGTCGATGTTGCTGCGCCCGGAGATCTGCCACAGGCCGGTCATGCCGGGGTAGATGCTCAGGCGCGCAAGGTGGTTGTCCTTGTAGCGGTAGGCGTTGAACGAGGTCGGCCGCGGGCCGACCAGGCGCATGTCACCGCTGACCACGTTGAACAGGTTGGGCAGTTCATCGAGGCTGGTACGCCGCAGGAAACCGCCGATGCCGGTGATGCGTGGATCCTTGTCGATCTTGAAATCGATGGCGTCGACCCCGTGCTTGTTGAGGTGGCGCAGCGATTCCTTCAGTTCTTCGGCGTTGCAGACCATGGTGCGGAACTTGTACATGCCGAAGGTGCGGCCGCGATAACCGGTGCGTTTCTGCACGAACATCACCGGGCCCGGGCTGGTGAATTTGATGGCCAGCGCCAGGCCCAGCAGCAGCGGCGAAAACACCACCAGAATCAGCAGCGCACCGAAGCAGGCCAATACCCGGTTGGTGCGTGACAGCGTCCATGGCCGGCCGCCGTCGCGGCCGGTCAGCCAGCCACGGCCCTGCCGGTGGATGGCGCTATCGAGGCGCATTCGGTGCTCGGGATCCATGCGCTTGTCGCGGCGCATCTGATTGATCGGTACACCTTGTTCATGTCCAGTCATGGGGTCCTCCGCTGATGTTCAGCCGCGAGCGGCGCGTGGGCGATAGGCAGTGGGGTAGTAGTCGCGAAACCAGGCGATGAAACGCCCCAGTCCTTCATCCAGCTCGATCCGGGGCTGGAACCCGGTGGCCTGGGCCAGATCATCGGTCTCGGCACAGGTGTTGAGCACATCGCCCGGTTGCAGGGGCAAGAGCTCGACAATGGCTTTCTGGCCGAGGTGTTTTTCCATCAGCGCCAGATAGGTTTTCAGCTCCACCGGGTGGTGGCCGCCGATGTTGAACAGGCACCACGGCGCCATGCTGCTGCCCGCGTCGGGATGTTCACGATCCCACTCCGGGTGGCTGTGCGGCGGATGGTCGGTGAGGCGCGCGATGCTTTCGACGATGTCGTCGATGTAAGTGAAGTCGCGCTGGTGCTCGCCGTAGTTGAACAGTTTTAGCGGCGTGCCTTCGGTGATCGCCCGGGCAAACTGAATGGGCGACATGTCGGGCCGACCCCATGGCCCGTACACGGTGAAAAAGCGCAGACCGGTGCTGGGAATGCCGAACAGATGGCTGTAACTGTGGGCCATCAGCTCGTTGGCTTTTTTGGTCGCGGCGTACAGCGACAGCGGATGATTCACCCCGTCATGCACCGAGTACGGCGTGTGCTGGTTGGCGCCATACACCGAGCTCGACGAGGCGTAGATCAAGTGCTCCACCGGATGGTGCCGGCAGCCTTCGAGAATATTCAGGAAACCGCAGAGGTTACTGTCGAGGTAGGCCTTCGGATTTTCCAGCGAGTAGCGCACCCCGGCCTGCGCCGCGAGGTGGATCACCACTTGCGGTTGCTCGCGGACAAACAGCGCTTCAATCGCGGCGGCATCGGCCAGATCGATCCGCGCCAGCGGGAAATGCCCGACCTGATCGCGCACCCATTGCACCCGATCGTGTTTCAGTTGCGGGTCGTAATAGCCGTTGAAGTTATCCAGGCCGACCACCGCATGCCCGTCGCGCATCAGCCGCAACACGCAATGGGCGCCAATGAAGCCGGCTGCGCCGGTGACCAGGATTTTCATGGGCGCAGTCCTTCCGGAGCGATGTGGCGCAGGCCGATGCCGCTGTAATGCAGACCGGCGGCGGCCACGTGTTCCGGGTTGTAGAGGTTGCGACCGTCGACAATCACTTTCGAGCGCAGCTTGCTCGCCAGCAGCTCGAAATCCACTACGCGAAAATTCTTCCACTCGGTGCAGATCACCAGCGCATCGGCATCTTCCAGGGTGTCGTCGCGGGTGGCGCACAGGTGCAGGTCGTTGCGATAGCCGTACAGGCGCCGGCATTCGGACATGGCTTCCGGATCGTAGGCCTGCACGCTGGCGCCTTCGGCCCACAGCGCGTCCATCAGGTAGCGGCTGGGGGCTTCGCGCATGTCATCGGTATTGGGTTTGAACGCCAGGCCCCAAATCGCAATCGACTTGCCGGCCAGACCCTGCGGAAACTGCGCCTTGAGTTTGCCGAAGAGGATGTGCCGCTGGCTGTCGTTGACGTCGGTGACGCTGCGCAGCAATTTCAGCGGCATGCCGTTGTGTTCGGCGGTGTGCAGCAGGGCGCGCAGATCCTTGGGGAAGCATGAACCGCCGAAGCCGCAACCGGGGTAAATGAAGTGGTAGCCGATGCGCGGGTCGGAGCCGATGCCTTTGCGCACCGCTTCGATGTCGGCGCCGAGCAGTTCGGTGAGGTTGGCCAGTTCGTTCATGAAGCTGATGCGCGTGGCGAGCATGGCGTTGGCCGCGTACTTGGTCAGTTCGGCGCTGCGGTTGTCCATGAACATCAGTTTTTCGTGGTTACGGCAGAACGGCGCGTACAGCTCGCTCATCTGTTCGCGGGCTTCGTCATCGCGGGTGCCGACGATGATCCGGTCCGGGCGCATGCAATCGGCGAGGGCGCTGCCTTCCTTGAGGAATTCGGGATTGGACACCACGCGGACCTTGAGGGCACTTTTGCCGCGACGGAGCAACTCTTCGCTGGCCTTGGCGGCGACCTGGTCGGCCGTGCCGACCGGCACCGTGGACTTGATGATCAGGGTGCGATCGGCCTCCATGTGCGAGGCGATCTCCCGAGCCACGTTCAGCACATGGGTCAGGTCGGCGGAACCGTCTTCATCGGCCGGCGTGCCCACGGCGATGAAAATCAGCTCGGCATGCTCCACCGCGTCGCTGGCCTGAGTGCTAAAGAGCAAGCGGCCGGCCTTGATGTTTTCTTCGAGGGTGCTGGAAAGACCAGGCTCACTAATAGGTGGCACAGCTTGTTGCAGTTGCTTGATCTTGTTGGGGTCAATATCGACACATAAAACCCGATGCCCTACATCTGCAAGTGCGGCGGCTTGAATTAATCCGACATAGCCGGTGCCAAATACGCTCACGTCCATCTGCGCACCCTCGATAGAGCGAAAAGAAGAAGTTCGGAAGAAGACTGTAAAAGGGGTATAGCGCAGGGTTTGGAAAGCGTGTCAGCAAAATGACATGTTGCACCTGTATAACACTTGAGCGCTTTTTGGCGATTGGCCATCAAGTCATTGCTGCGATTGGATTTGTTGTTTTTTTGCAGATTTGTTCAGATTTAAAATAAGCGATAAACGGTTGTAAGTCTTTAATTTAAAGGCTTCTAGCGTTTGGTGTGTGTCAGATTTGAGTCACCGGTTTTTTGACGCTTTCTAAAGAAAACAGTCAATTCTTGCGCTTTGATGGCTGGGTGCTAGTGTCAGGTTCTGACCGACAAACCTTTGACTCCCTGCCGTTTTGCACGAGCGGTATCGCCATGTTCAGATATGCCAAAGAAGTACTTTTAATTGTTTATTTGCTGCTTTATTCCGAATATTACGTTGATCGGTTAAATGCTATCGGCGTCGGTTTTGCTGTACTTCTTTTTGGCGCGATGTTTTTGGCGCTTACTTTAGCGTTATATCTAACGGCTTATATTCGTCAGGCTCTCATTCGCCACTTATTCGCAATAACACTGTTTGTCTCGGCGGTGTTTTTCGATGTCTATACCCGGGTCACCGCGGATTACCTGAGCTACAGCAGTTTTGTCTCGCTGGTGTACTCCGGCGGCTTCATTCAGGAGGCCGCCTACCAGTATCGCGACGCGATCATTCATGGCGCGCTCAGTGGTCTGCTGTTGCTGTTTGGCATCGGTCTGAAACCGCGCCATGCACTGGTGGTGCCCAACGCGTTGCGTGTGGCGGCGCCGGTGTGTGGTGTGCTGCTGTTGAGCGCGGTGTTGTTCCTGCGGGCGGGCGAGGGCGCGCGCGGTTTGCCGATCATGTACACGCCGCTGGCCTATCTGAACCTGTTCGCTTATGAAGCGCTGCACAACACGGTCGGCCCGCGCGAGCCGGTGACGCTGGCGCGCAACGCAGTGGCGATCAATCACGACATCGTGCTGATAATCGACGAAAGCATTTCCGGCAATTACCTGGACATCAACGCGCCGTTCGGCGTGCACAGCAACCTGAATCAGGCGCATCCGGGCGTCGACATTTTCAACTACGGCTACGCCGCATCCATCGCCAATTGCAGCGCCGACACCAACGTCACGTTGCGCTACGGCGGTACCCGCGCCGATTACATGCGCATCAACAGCACGCTGCCGTCGATCTGGCAGTACGCGAAAAAGGCCGGGTTGCGCACGGTGTACATCGACGCTCAGCGCACTGCCGGCAATCTGCAGAACCTGATGACCGACACCGAGAAAAAAGACATCGATGAATTCGTCCAGTTTGACCAGACCAGCGTGCGTGACCGCGACATGGCTGCCGCCGCCAAGCTGATCGAATTGCTCAACGATGATCAGCCGGAGTTGGTGGTGATCAACAAGGTCGGCGCGCATTTCCCGGTGCACGACAAATACCCCGACGCCTTCATGGCCTACCGTCCGACCTTGCCGCGCGGGCAATTCACCGAAGTCGCCGACACCGGCAAGCGCGACGGTTTCAACGGCCAGCCGGATGACTGGGTGCTGTACCGCAACGCCTACAAGAACACCGTGCTGTGGAATGTCGGCGAGTTCTTCGCCCGGGTATTTGCCCAGGCCAATTTGCACAATGCGCTGCTGATCTACACCTCCGATCACGGCCAGGACCTGCATGAACGCGGCAACCCCGGGCTCAATACCCACTGCGGCGGCGATCCGGTGGAGGAAGAAGGGCTGGTGCCACTGGTGGTGATTCAGGGCGATCAGCTGCACGGGCCGGACTGGGCGCAAGCGTTGCCGGCGAACAAGGATCGCTCCAGTCACTACAACATTTTTCCGACGCTGCTGCAGTTGATGGGTTATGACCTGGCTGGAGTCGAGGCGCTGTACGGCAAACCGTTGACGCTGCCGACGGCGGACGACTTCACCTTCAACTACCGCTTCAATGCGCGGCTGGGGGCCAAGCCTGAGTGGAAGCACATTGATCTGAAGACCATCGTCACACCGGGTGCGGCGGCGACCAGTGTGGCGACCGGGGATTGAGATTTGTGCCGGTTTCACTGGCCTCATCGCTGGCAAGCCAGCGCCCACAGTGTTTCAGGGTGTACTCAGTATTTGTGGACAACCTCAATCCCTGTGGGAGCTGGCTTGCCAGCGATGGGGCCAGTTCAAACACCGCTGATCTGAAGATATTTCCTACGGTGTTTGATGGTGAGTCCAGTATTTGTGAGCAACCTCAATCTCTGTGGGAGCTGGCTTGCCAGCGATGAGACCAGTACGAACACCACTGATCCAATCAGGCCGCTATCCGCTATCCTTGCCCCACACTGACCCAACGGATGGCGGCATGCTTCAGGTTCAAGGCGTGTTCAAAAGTTACCTCACCCCCCAAGGCCCGCTCCCGGTGCTGCAAGGCGTCGACCTGACGCTCGAAGCCGGCAGCAGTCTGGCGCTGATGGGCGAATCCGGCAGCGGCAAAAGCACCTTGCTGCACCTGATTGCCGGCCTCGACAAGGTTGATCGCGGCAGTATTCACAGCGGCGAGCATCGGCTGGAGCAGATGAACGAAGCGCAACTGGCCGACTGGCGCCGCACGGAAATCGGTCTGGTGTTCCAGCAGTTCAACCTGATCGGCAGCCTGCGGGTCGAGGATAATCTGGCGTTCCAGGCGCGCCTGGCCGGGCGCCATGAGCCGCGCTGGCAAGCGCATCTGGTGCAGCGTCTGGGGCTGGGCGAGTTGCTCAAGCGTTATCCCGAACAACTTTCCGGCGGTCAGCAGCAGCGGGTGGCGCTGGCCCGGGCCTTGGCGTCACGGCCAAAATTGCTGCTCGCCGACGAACCCACCGGCAGCCTCGACGAAGCCACCAGCGACGAAGTGCTGCGCCTGTTGCTCGAGTTGCTGGATGACACGCCGACCCCGCTGTTGATGGTCACGCACAGCCCACGCGTGGCGGCGCGACTGGCGCAGCGGGTGGTGTTGTCCAGCGGCCGTCTGACGTGAACGTATTCTGGCAAACCCTGCGTGCGTTGCTCAGCCACTGGCGGCGGCATCCGGTGCAGTTTTTCAGTGTGCTGACCGGGTTGTGGCTGGCGACCAGTTTGCTGACCGGGGTCGAGGCACTGAACAGTCAGGCCCGCGACAGTTACGCCCGGGCCAGTCAGATGATCGGCGGCGAACCCCAGGCCAGTCTGGCCACACCGAGCGGTGCGACCTTCACCCAGCAGTGGTTCATCGATCTGCGCCGCGCAGGCTGGCCGGTGTCGCCGCTGCTGCAAGGCCGTTTGGTTCTCAAGGATCACCCGGATCAGCGCCTGCAACTGATGGGCATCGAGCCGGTGTCGCTGCCGACGGACGCTGCGGTGGCCGGGCAGGCGATGCCTATTGAGCGCATTGTCGAATTCTTCTCGCCGCCGGGCAGCACGTGGATTTCACCGGAAACCCTGCACGCCTTGGGCCTGACCGAAGGCGCCACGCCGCAAACCGCCAGCGGCCAGACGCTGCCGCCGCTGCACGCGCAAAAGGACATGGCGCCTGGCGTGTTGCTGGTCGACATCGGCGTCGCGCAAACTGTGCTCGAACAGCCCGGGCAACTGTCGCGCTTGTTACTGCCCAAGGATTTTCACGCCGAGCTGCCGGCCGCGTTCAATGGCCGGCTGCAGCTCAAAAGCAGCGCCGAGGAAAACAATCTTTCGCGCCTGACCGAGAGCTTTCACCTCAACCTCGATGCCTTGGGCTTTCTCTCGTTTCTGGTCGGACTGTTCATCGTGCACGCGGCGATCGGTCTGGCACTGGAACAGCGTCGCGGCCTGCTGCGTACGTTGCGCGCCTGCGGGGTCAGTGCGCGGATGTTGATCGGCTGTCTGGTCGTCGAGCTCGGTGTGTTGGCGTTGGTTGGCGGGGTGTTCGGGGTCATCAGCGGTTACTGGCTGGCGAGCGTGTTGCTGCCGGATGTCGCCGCCAGCCTGCGCGGTCTGTACGGCGCGGAAGTGGCGGGGCAGTTGCGCCTGAGTCCGTGGTGGTGGTTCAGCGGTATTGGTTTGAGCCTGTTCGGCGCGTTGCTGGCCGGTGCCAACAGTCTGCTGCGTGCGGCACGCTTGCCGCTGTTGGCGGTGGCGGATCCGCAGGCCTGGCATCAGCAACATGCGCGCTGGTTGCGCCGTCAGGGTTGGCTGGCGGCGGTGCTGGGACTGATCGCGCTGCTGGCGCTGGTCTGGGGCGACAGTCTGAGCAGTGGTTTTGTGTTGATGGCCGGGTTGCTGCTCGGCGCTGCGCTGGCGTTGCCGGTGGTGCTCAGCGCGGTGCTCAATCCGTTGCTCGGGCGTAGTCGCTCGGTACTCGGTCAGTGGTTTCTCGCCGATTGCCGCCAGCAACTGCCGGCACTCAGTCTGGCGCTGATGGCGCTGCTGCTGGCGCTGTCGGCCAATATCGGCGCCGGCAGCATGACCGCCGGTTTTCGCCAGACCTTCGACGACTGGCTCGAACAACGCCTCAGTGCCGAGCTGTACCTCAACCCGGTCAATCCGGCGCAATCGCGCGAGATGTACACCTGGCTCAAGCAACAGCCGAACGTCAGCGCGGTGCTGCCCAACTGGCAAGTCTCGGTCACCCTGCAAGGCTGGCCGGCGGATGTGTTCGGGGTGATCGATCATCCTTATTACCGGCAGCACTGGCCGTTGCTCGAGGCGATCGCCGGTGATCCGTGGGCGCATCTGGCGAACGACGATTCAGTGATGCTCAGCGAACAACTGGCACGACGGCTGAAGGTACGCGCGGGGGATCATTTGAGCGTGCCGACGCAGGGCGGGGCGTGGTCACCGCGGATCGTCGGGATCTACGCCGACTACGGCAATCCCAAGGGGCACGTGCTGGTCAACAGCAATCATCTGCTGCGGCTGTGGCCATCATTGACACCGAACCGTTTCAACTTGCGCATCGCACCGCCGGACATCCCGCCGTTTTTGCGCGCACTGCAAACGCGCTTTCAGCTTGATGACAGCCGCATCGTCGATCAGGCGCGACTCAAGGGTTGGTCGGTGCAGGTTTTCGAGCGCACCTTCGCCGCCACCGCCGCGCTCAACAGCCTGACCCTGGCGGTGGCCGGTGTGGCGCTGTTCATCAGCCTGCTGACTCAGAGCCAGAGCCGCCTCGGGCAACTGGCGCCGCTGTGGGCCTTGGGCGTGACGCGCCGCCAGTTGATGCTGCTCAACCTTGGCCAGACGTGGCTGCTGGCGGTGTTGACGCTGGTGCTGGCGTTGCCGTTGGGGATCGCGTTGGCGTGGTGTCTGGACGCGGTGATCAATGTGCAGGCATTCGGCTGGCGTCTGCCGTTGCGGATTTTTCCGCTGCAACTGCTGCAGTTGCTCGGGCTGGCGTTGCTGGCGACGCTGTTGGCCTCGGCGTGGCCGCTGTATTCGTTGTACCGCACACAACCGGCGGATCTGCTGAGGACGTTTGCTCATGAGGATTAACCGGGTTGCGCTGCTGTTCGCGCTGCTGCTGTTGGCCGGTTGCGATCAGCCTGTGCCTGAGCAGAAGGGCTTCGCCGGGCTTGGCGATCAGGCTGCGCAGTTCACCGCTGTGGTGCCGGGGCGGGTATTCAGCTTCCCGGCGGATCACGGCGCACATGATGGTTTTCGTATCGAGTGGTGGTATGTCACCGCCAATCTCAAGGATCAGCAGGGCCACGATTTCGGTGTGCAATGGACGCTGTTTCGCAGTGCGTTAAAGCCTGCGGCAGACCAACCGGGCTGGGCCAACCAGACGATCTGGCTCGGGCATGCCGCAGTGACTTCAGCCACCGCGCATCATGCCGCCGAGCGCTATGCCCGAGGCGGAGTGGGGCAGGCCGGGGTGAACGTCGCGCCGTTCGAGGCGTGGATCGATGATTGGCGCTTCGCCAGTCAGGCGCAGGATCCGCTGACCGATCTGCAACTCAGTGCCAGCGACAAAGCTTTCAGCTATCAATTGCACCTCACCTCCAGTCGTCCACTGGTGTTGCAAGGTGACAACGGTTTCAGCCGAAAATCCGAACAGGGACAGGCTTCGTACTACTACAGTCAGCCGTTTTTTCAGGCCAGCGGCACCCTGCAAATCGACGGCCAGACCTACACCGTCAGCGGCCCGGCGTGGCTGGATCGTGAATGGAGCAGTCAGCCACTGGCAGCCAATCAGACCGGGTGGGACTGGTTTTCCCTGCACCTGGACAGCGGCGAATCGCTGATGCTGTTTCGCACCCGGCAAACCGACGGCGCGCCTTATCTGACCGGCACCTGGATCAACGCCGACGGCCAGACCGAAACCCTGAGGGGCGAGCAGATCAAACTCACGCCTCAGGACACCGCCAAAGTCGCCGGACGCCAGATGCCGGTGCGCTGGTCGATCAGCATTCCCGACAAACACCTCGACATCAGCCTCGACGCGCTCAATCCCGACGCCTGGATGAACCTGCGCATCCCTTACTGGGAAGGGCCGGTGCGGATCAGCGGCAGCCATGGCGGGCGCGGCTATCTGGAAATGACCGGGTACTGACGCTCACACGCAAAACCTGTGGGAGCGGGCTTGCTCGCGAAGGCGCCGGTACAGTCACCCACAGAGCAATTGCCCGGAACTCCGCCCCGTCTACCATCCTCTACCGATCAATCCCGGCCCATTTCCGAGACCCCGGCGAGGAGCCCGCCCATGAGCGACGACCTGCAACCCCCAGACCTCACCACCTGGCAGCGCCTGTTCGACGATCAGACCTACTGGCAGCAATCCCCCGACGCTCACTATTTCGACCTGCAACGCATTGCCGACGATCTGCTCGGCCAGGGCGCGATCGATCTGGAGCAGTGGCAGATCCTGCGCGCCAAGGCCGATGACCTGCACAAGGATTCGCCTGCCGTGAACGTTACCAATGAACTGGATGACCCTGAAGCCTGAGGAACACTACCATGAAACCCGTATCCCCCAGCGAACACCCCGACGAACCCCGGCCACCGGGAGAAACCGAGCGCGACAACGACGCCCTGCGCCCGACCGACCCCAAACAGCGCGAAGACAGCGGCAAGGGCACCGCCAGTGGCGAGTCCACCGCGCAGGAGACCGCCGCGGCAGAAACGAAAGCCAAGCCCTGAACAGCGTCTATGCTCAGTGGCACATCCGCCGCCGACCCTGCGTTGGCGCCGGGTGCTGCCATTCATTACAGGGAAAGTACCGCTTATGAAGCTTCACACTCTGGCCAAGGCCATCACCCTCGCAACCGTTCTGTCCGCCACCAGCTTCGGCGCCATGGCGGCCGATATTCCGCTGTCTTCCACTGTCGAGGCCGATCAGGTCACCACCAAAGTGCTGGCCGTCGATGCAGCCAGCCATCAGGTGGTGCTGGAAGGCGCCGAAGGTCGTCAGGTTCACGTTCAGCTCAGCGACAAGGCGAAAAACCTCGCCAATCTTCAGGTCGGCGATCTGGTAAAAGTCGAAGTACAACGCTCGGTGGCGGCTTACCTCGATACCGATGTAGATAAAGGTCTGCCTGGCACCGTCGAGCGTAGCGGCGAGCTGCGCAAGGCGCCGGGCAGCGAAAACCCGGGCGGCGAGGCTTATCGCCAGATTCAGGTGCAACTGAAAATCACCAAAATTGATTTGAAGAATAATCAGGTGACCCTGGAAAACCCTCAAGGTCAGTCGAAAATCCTCGACGTCAAAAAGCCTGAAATTCAGGCCAAGCTGAAAGATCTGAAAGTAGGGCAGAGCGTAGTTGTCACTTATACCGATGTATTAAAAGTGACCAGTCAGCATGAAAGCTGAGTATTAACTCTACAAGATGATTGTTCTTGTACAAATTATTGTATGAGAACAATCATCTGAAATGAGCTGAGCCGTGCTTTGAAAGTTTCACGAAAGGATTTCGTCGATAAATATCTATTAACTTTTTCGTACATAAAATTTACCTTTGTGTATGACGACATATCTGCCAACTTCTATTAAAATCCTTCCCGTTCGCCCAGTGTCAGGGCTCTTTACCGGTGCATGGATTGCCAGGCCATTACACTGGGCGAACACCTCTTCGGAGCGGATGTATACAATTTCAGATAAAAAAAGGGCGACTTTGCAGTCGCCCTTTTTTGTGTTCGCGATTATGCCGATGCCTGCCCCTCAAATCGTTTGAGGGTGGCTTCATACATCTTGGTGCGGCGGTGGTTTTTGCCGTACGTGCCGGCGGCGGCGACGGTTCCTGCCTGGATGTGATCCAGATAGCGGAAAATCTTGCGCGGCGACAGCAGCTTGATGCCGTAGCCCAGAGCGACCATTCGATCCTGCAGGGTATAACCGGGCACTCGGTCATCCATGCAAAAGTGCAGTCCATGGGACTTCATCAACTTGGCGTTCCACAAAGTGCAGAAACTCTTGAGGTGAGTTTCCCGATAAGGTTTCGGCTCTTTACTGCGCAAACCCAACGCAGTTTTCGCCCGGCGAATATAGTGTTTGCAAAACCGCGAAGTTAGTCGCCAGGTGTCTCTCAGAATCCCACGATTGATTTGCTCGACACACCCGACTGCGGCGATATCCGCAGACTTTGTACACTCACGCAGCATCATCGCGAAGACTTCCTTGTCGTAGACAAAGGTGTCGGTGTGCAGCAGAAACAGATAGTCGGTTTCAACTTTTTCCAGCGCCAGATCCAGCGCCTTGCCATGCGCAATATGTCCCGCTTCTTTGCCGGGGGAGGGGCGCTCGATCAGATTGATCCAGTCCAGCGAGCGCAAGTAATCCAGGCTGGCGTCGGCAGAGTCATTGTCCACCACCCAAACCGGAACGCGCTGCGCCTGAACATGCTGGCGCAACAACTCCAGGCACATCCGGGTGATGTCCGGGGTTTTGTAATTTACCAATACAAGACTGAAATTCGGCTGCGTAACGGCTGGTAAATCAAACTGGCTCATTCGGGAAGCTCATCCGCGGTTGATCGGCGACAGGTGTCTCTCGGGCCGGGATGCTAGCGACGCAAGCTTAGTTGAAGCTTAATTCGCCGTTCAGCAAGCCATTCGAAGTGTGTCGAGCCATGACATCTCGCGCACGACGCAAGCCGGCCCACAGGCTAAACTGCGCGCCCCTCAGATGCTTCAAGGACAAAACGGCACCTGCCGTCGCCTCACGGATGAAACCACTTTCCCTCTACCACCCGGCCCTGTACTGGCTGCGCGTGTGGCAAAAAAGACTGTTCCGCCAGATCGCCTGGCGTTGCTCCAGCAAACGCTATTCGCGCCTTGTTGCCGACGCTGACCGTCTGCCATTCCGCTACCTCAAACACACCTCGAAACTCATCCGCAAACTCGGCGACTCCGACCTCGCCCTGCAACACAACAAAGTCATCAACCTCAAACTCGCCGTCGCCGCCATCGACGGCCTCATCATCGCCCCCGGCGAACACTTCTCCTTCTGCCGCCTCGTCGGCCGCCCAACCCGCAAACGCGGTTACGTCGAAGGCATGGAACTGTCTTTCAGCGAAGCACGCAGCGGTATCGGCGGCGGAATCTGCCAACTGAGCAACCTGATCCACTGGATGGCGATTCACTCGCCGCTGGTCGTGGTCGAGCGCTCCAACCACAGCTTCGATCCATTCCCGGACGAAGGGCGAGTGCTGCCATTCGGTTCCGGTGCGGCAATTTTCTACAACTACGTTGACCTGGTACTGCACAACCCGACGGATCGGAGTTTTCAGTTGAAGTTGAATGTGGGGGACACGCAGCTGGAGGGCGAGTTGTTGTGCGATCGGGTGCGGGAGTATCGGTATCACGTGTTTCAGAAAGGTCACCGGTTTGTGCGGGAGGGGGAGCGGGTGTATCGGGAGAATGAGATCTGGCGGGAAGTGCGGGAGAAGGGGCAGGTGGGGGAATTGGTGGAGAGGGTGAGGTTGTATCGGAATCGGGTGGTGGTTAAGTATGAGGTGATGGACGAGTTGATCGGGTAGGGCGCACCAATAGCAACATGATATTGGCGCCCACTGGTCAGTTTCTGAAATAAAGCTCATCCAGTTGGCGTTTGCGTATGGACAGATACTCTTCCCATACCTTGGGGAAGTCTTCATCTTTGGTCAGCGGGAAGGTCAGATAGATGTACCTTCCAACCACACTGATGTATTGCCTCACACGCTTGAAGGCGGGTTGTTCGTAAGCTGCCACGCTTTCGTCATAGGCGTCATGGTAGTGATGGATGCTCACTCGGTGCGGGGCGATCATGCACCGCGAGAAATCGACCACCCAGCAACTTTCAACGGCTGTGCTCAAATAACCGTAGATACCGTCGCTGGATAGACGAATGCACGAGTTAGCCTGGGTGCCGTCGTCATCGTTGACCAATATGACCTTGTCCGAAAAGTATTTGATATTTCTGCCGTCAGGTCCTTGCAGGACTAAGCTCCAGCCTTCGGCTCCCATGCGGAATTCACCGTTGTTTTCGAAGGTGGCGATCCAGTTGTTGGTGAGTGTGATTTGATGTTTATTCATGGGTGCTCATGTAAACCGAAGGGCCGCAAAGTAATGGGTATAGTTTCTGCCTAGAACCAAGGAGCTCACGAGCCAGATTTATGAAAGAGTTTAGGTTGTGAGATAATCACATCTATGTAATAAGAAACTGTGATCTGTTCCCGATATCGTCGGTAGTGTCTGAATGCACTACTGTCTATAAAAGTGTCAGTGAGCGCATTGCGCTACACTGCGCTGTCATTATTGTATGCTGTAATATTGGCTATACTAATATTTTTTGCTTGGCATGTGACTGCACAGTTATTTTCAAATTTAATTGTGACTTTGTAGTCTGAGGATTTTCCCTCGATTGTTAAGGTGGTGGTGCCGCTGAAGTTGAAATTATCTACATTAAAATTTTCTATGTCTACTATGTAGAGCTGAAACGCATACTCGTTGTAATTCTTTGCCAGCCACTTTTTAGGGGCTGCTTGCTCTATTTTGCTGGATAATTTTATGCATATAGAGTTTCCGTCCAGCATTACGTATGACGTACGCATGTTTGAGGGGGAATATGTTTCTCCGAAAATAGACGTCCACTGCTTTTTGTTCGATACTGATGATATCCACATTCTAAATTGCTCGAAATATGTAGTGGGCTTTACCAGGTGCTTTGCCTGTTCTAGAGTTTTTAATTGGTCGTTGATTGGAGTGGTAAGAGGGCGACCGATCGATTTTTAATCCCTTTTAAATCGAGAGGAAAGCGAACCGGTAAATAAATCTGTCCCCTTAACCCACTAATTTAATGCGGTATTTATGGAAATAGAAGAATTTTAGATTTTGAATTGTTTTAAATATCTATCCTCAGCTATGCCGAAGTCGTGATCTGCAGGTTTCTCAAAGCTGTTCAAGACTAAGAGTGCATCCCTTGAGTCTTAATCGTTTAATTTCCTCATCAAATGTGTACTTTGGCAGATCCTTGTTTTTTAAATCATATTGCTGCCTAAGCAGACGAAATGGTTTTCCTATATTTTTCTTGCTTCTCTCGTCAAGACTTTCGATTAGGTCGTAACTATTGCTCGATAAAAAGGCTATTTTGTTTTTGAGTGTGTAGTAGGCGCTTATATTGGAGAATAATCCTTCGGCATCTGAATAATCTTCCTTTAAATATTTTGCATAATCTTCAAATATCGATGTAAGTAAGTTTTGTGCGGCTTTCTGGTTCTTTAAAACGCTGCACATTTCCTGCCAGTTGCTAATAAAAAGATGGTCTCTCCAGTCTGAGCCTCGAGAAAAATATTGTCCATTTCCTTTAAAGAAATCAGATATTTCGTGAAGGTCTAAAGCAGTTTCAAAAGTGGTCTTCATTGAAGCTTTTCCCAGTCATCGAAATTTTGCAATGAAAAAGGGGCCGGATTTATTTTCTGAAAAGAAGGCCAAAGGGAGGGCGTTCAATCCCTTTTGATCAAAAAGTGGCAAGCTGAAGCAGTATAGGTATGCTCAGTTTTTTGGTGAGTGATTTCACCAGAAATAGAAATCTATTATTTTTTATAAATTGAAAGCGTTTATGTGTTTATGTCATTCAGTTATGTTGAGTTGCTATTTTTATCGAATAAAGAGTGGTTTTTTCGATATTCTTTGAGTTGAGTATTAAATATGGATTTGTAGTTTTTATCAATTTATATATTTCTGGAAAAATTCAGAAGTAAAAAAACAATCCGGTATCATGTTTTATTGCTGATTGATTAAGCTTTAAGATTTTGTTTATTATTTCAGTGTTGGTGGTTTTTAATGCTTCTTGGAATATGTTGAGGGATGTTTGTAATTCTGAAATTCCTTGTATTTTTTCGTCTTCGTACTCGTCTATAAGTATTCCTAGTGTTGAGTTAATTTTTTCAATTGCTCCGGTCTTTACAAGGGTTGAGAATTCATCTTCGGAAAGAAAAATTTCTTCCAGATCTCCCGGTAAACATGCATCAAAGTCTAATCGATTCATTGCTTCCACGGTTACTGGCACTGAAATTGTTTTCACTTCTATGGTTCCTTGTTAAAGTGCGTAACTTCGTTGTATTCGCTTTGCGATCTGCCTGCTTGCTTTCCGTTCGGAAGCGTTTTGTTGCTAGGTACAATTAAGTCAAGGTTCAGATATTTACGTTTTCCGGGAAGTGAGGGGTCGTAAACTCTAAAATAGTTTCCATTCATGTCTTCTACTACTTCTACTCCGTCTTGAGGTTTTTTGTATATTTTCTTACTCTAAACATTTTGCTAATTATAAGGTTGTTGCCGGCGAATTTTTCAGCAGCATTATTTAAATTTGCTTTAGAAAAAGGAAGCGGATTTATTTTCTGAAAAGGGGCCAAAGGAGAGCTTCAGTCTCTTTTGATCAAAAAGTGGCAAGCTCGAAATAAATCCGCCACCATTTTCGTTGTCCCATTTTCGTTTTTGTGATTTTTCTAAGGGATTTTTAAGTTTTTGAATAGTTAATTTCTATTCGTTATTCTGTTTGTACTTTTTTCAAAGTATTTTTGATTGCATTTTTCAGCTCGGTCCAGTCTTTTGCTTTTTCGCTATGGATGGGCTCTTCCCAGTTGTAATTTGAGATTAATGATACTTTGAATGCGCCGTGTTCACTAAACTCCGGATACCAACCAATATCAATTATTTGCTGGAAAGGAAGAGTGGCTTGAAATAGATCTTCTTTGAGTTCATCCAATATGATGGATATATCAGCGGACTGATCCAGCTGAGAAATATCATCGAATGTTACAGTTCCACCTAGTTTTTCTATTTCTGTAATAAGCATGTTTTATTTCTTCTTTTTCGTGAGTTTTTTAAATGCATCTTCGGAAATTGGATGTCCATGAATTGTATTTGCACTGAGCTCAACCCTCATGAATCGAGTTTCTTTTCCATCGTTTGCGCCGATTGTTCGTCCCATGTCGATCACTTTCCAAGGTTTCCCGTTGTTAACCTCTTGGCCATGCTCAAAAGCATGTCGTTCTAAAGCTTCAATGTCTGTGCCTGGTGCATACTTGGCTGCTCCGCCATTTGCTGTTGACTTTACAACCGATGGCCAAGGAGCCTTGGGAGCTACGTGTTTATTTCCGTGGTTGGTCCATTGAACATCTGGAGATTTTGGTGCTCCGTCATCCACGTTTGCTTTACGTGAGGGATCTTCTATTTTTCCGGGCTTGCAGTTTGGTCCTCCGGGGCAATCGGAACTCAATCCCAGTGGGTCGATCCATCCAGTAGGGTTAGGCACGTACTGATAGTTGTTCAACCCACCCGCGAGCTTGATCGGATCCGGCGTCAAAAACCGCCCAGTGCCCGGATTGTAGTAGCGGTGCCGGTTGTAATGTAACCCCGTCTCGGCATCGAAGTACTGACCTTGGAAGCGCAGCGGATTATCAATCTCGCTGACGTCCAGCGCGGCGAGGTTACCGTAGGCGCGGTACTTCGCCGACCACATGATCTCGCCGCTGTAGTCGGTGAGTTCCTGCGGTGTGCCCAGATGATCGAGCTGGTAGTAAAACGGCGTGGCTTTGCGCGGGCCTTCGCCGTCGAGCATCGCCAATGGACGGAAGCTTCCCGGTTCGTAAATGTAACTGCGGTAGCGGTTTTCCGCGCTTTCCGCGATCAGTCGTTCACCTTGCCACAAGAATTCGGTTGTCTGGCCTTCGACGGTTTTTTCGATGCGTCGGCCGAAGGCGTCGTATTTGTAGGACGCGGTTTTGCCGCTCGGCAGGCTGACGCCGATGAGGCGGTGCTGGCAGTCGTAGCGGTATTCGGTGACGAGTTTCTGGCCGGCACCACGGCGTTCGCGGATCAGGTTGCCGTAGGCATCGTAGTCGTAATGGCGGTCGCCCTGCATCAGCAGGCGGTTGCCTTTGACGTTGGCCAGGTTCGCTGTGCCTTCGTTGTTTTGACCCAGCAGGTTACCGGCTGGATCATGGGCGAAGCTTTCCGGTGTGGCGCCGCGCACTCTGATGAGTCGGTCGAGCGGGTCGTAGTGATAGCTGCGCTTGCCTTTGCGGCTGTCATCGATACCGGCGAGATTGCCGTTGGCGTCGTAGTTGTAGCGACGCTGAAACAGGTTCTTGTCTCGCTGGCCGACTGTGTGGGCTTGCAAGCGACCCTGCTCATCGTACTGGTATTGGCTGAGCAGCAGACCTTGTTGGCGTTGCTGTTCGCGTCCGGCGCTGAACTGGTGAGCGGTCAGGCGAGAGCCATTGAGGTCGATGCTGCTCAGACGTCCGCCGGGCAGGTGACGGTAGTCAAGTTTGCTGCCATCGGGCAGGCGGCAGTGGTTCAGTTGGCCAACGCTGTCATATTCATAACGTGTGGTGCCCCAGCCTTGGTGTTCAGTGATCAGGCGATCTTGCACATCGTATTCGTAGGCGAGTGGCCAATTGCCGTCGTCGACATTTACCAAACGACCCAGTCCGTCGTAGCTGTAGTGAATCTCTTCGCCATCGGCGAGGGTTTTTACCAACAGGCGGCCAGAAGCATCGCGCTGGTATTCGGTAACGAGTTCGCTGCCGTCATCGCCGAATTCGGTTTTCTTGACCAACTGGCTGTTGAGGTCGTACTCGTAGGCAGTGCGACGACCGTCGAAGCCGGTTTCCTGTTGGATCAGGCCGTTGGCGTAGTAGTCGAGGTGATATTGCTCGCCGCGCTCGTTCTCTATTTCGGTAAGCAGCAGTCCCGAATTGTCGTAGCGGTAGCGCAGTTGGCTGCCGTCCGGATTGATGCGACGACTGACAAGATGCAGGTTGTCAGCATATTCGTACTGGGTAATGCGCCCAAGTTCGTCTCGCTCGGCGGTGACGCGACCATACGGGTTATAGGTGAAGGCACGGCTGGCGCCACCGGGTAGGATCACCTGAATCAGACGGTCAACGGCATCCCATTGGTATTGAGTAATGGCGCCCGTTTCATCTTGGCGAGTGATTTGCCGCCCAAGTGCATCGTAACGGTATTTACGTTTCCCACCATCCGGTAACTGCTCTTCAAGCAATTCGCCGAGGTTGTTCCAACCTAACCTATGGCGGCTGCCATCCTGGTTTAGAATCTCTAAAAGACGACCTTGATCATCGTAAGAGTAATACGTTGAATTACCGTCGGGATCAATTTGTTGAGTGATATCACCTTGTTTGTTTCGTATATATTTCCAGATCGCATCGCCACGACGAACTTCGGACACAAAGCCGAATTTGTAGTCGTAAAGTGTAGGTGTGTCCTCTGGCGGAATTACTGTTTCCAATCGACCCGCGTCGTTGTACTGGTATTCCGTGATTGCGCCTAATGGATTCTTTTCGGCAACAAGACGGCCCTTTTCGTCATAGATGTTGCTGTGTTCCGCTCCACCCGGTTCGACTTTGCTGATGAGTCTGGCGTGATCGTCATGAGTGTAGATTTCCTCACTGCCATCAGCGTTAGTAACAGTGACGCTTCCATTATCGTCCCAAGTATAGCGGGCATCCATCTGTGTAAAGTTTGCCCAATGATGGATGCATCGAGAGGATTTTCCTTCGTTCTCCCATTCCCAGAAGAAGCTCGCACCACCAGCTAGTTGCCTTTCGAGAATTACGTTTTGGTGGTTATAGGAATAAAGCTCACTTTCACCCGCGGCGTTTTTCGCTTCCACGAGGCGACTGTGCTCGTCGTATCGATAAGTGACAAGTGTTTGAATGGTGGCCCAAGCATCTTCCAGGTTGTCTGCAGGGATGAACTGCTGATAATCGACAGATACAATATGCTTGCGATTATAGCGAATTAATAATGCTCGTCCCGCACCGTTATCTACACGTTTGATTCGTCCATGAATATCGCGAGTAATATGAAGCCGATTACGATACCGGTCAGTAATTGCAATAAGTGTTGCGCCTTCGCTGTTGTACCTGAAGTGATAGAACAGCGGGCGCTCGCCTGCTTGGGTCAGAATGAGTTCAGATGGATCATCACCAATAAAGATAGCCGCTTTTGCTAGGCTATTGGTTATTGCTGACCGTTGTTCGCTAGGAAGCGGAAAGTTGGTGATGCGATTTTCATGATCTGTCCAGACAATCCCGTCGTCATTCACTTGGACTCGCTGCGCAAGAGCGTGACTCCACCCGTAGCCTAGTCCACAGTCTACTTCTGCTGCGCTAGTACGATATAGGCGGGTCCATTCGAATGGAAACAGTCCATTTAACTGGCCGTCAGTAAGCGTTAGCAGTTCCTCCCCTGTAACCATCGATACTGGGCAGCCGTTAACACAAGTTTCCCTGGTGCAGGCGACGTTTTTATCGTCGTGGTTGGTTGACTGTTTTGATTTGTCATCAACATGCTCTGAACTGCCAACTTTTGCATGGTCTTGTCGGTCCCAGCCAAGTTTGACCTTGCCCTTTTCAAAAGTCCCAGCGATCGCCCTTGTAGCGAGTTTTTTGTAGTGCTCGATCGCTTCCATGAACTTTTTAACAATACTGAATATGGATTTTACAAACCCAGAGACAGCTTCGATAACTCTTGCACCGTAGTTAACCAAGCGCACGCCGAGGTAGGCAATACCTGAGCCCTCTGCAGCGAACGTGAGAACGATCGCCAGAAGAATATCTATTAAAATAGTTACGATGGCGCTGGATATTTGTTCTGCGGTTTTTCCGGATATTACGCTGGGAGGGAGTTGTAGTAGCCAGATTCCTGACGCCTTCAGAATAAGAAAAAGTGCCGCTTGGTCGCTGGCTAGCAACATCAGCTTTTCCATCATCGCTGGTGTTTCTTTCGCTAGTCTCAACAAATCGCTCGCGCTTTCTCCCAATTCCTTTGCGAATTGTTTCGGATCCTTCAGGATCTCAAAGATTCGCTTAATGCCGTCAAATGCTGCCTTGATCGCCTCCCAACTTCCAATGAGCGTTCCCTTCATCTGGGCGAGGTAGGGGGAGGCAAGTGTTTCCTTCGGCCAAAGTGGTCTGTATTTTCTCCATTCTAAGTCGAGCCAGTCTTTTAACTGTGCGGTGAACCCGTCGTAGGAGCTAAATAGCTGATTTAGCTGATTTTTTGTTACTGAGCTTTGTACCCGAACGAAGTATTTTTTTCCTGGTACGCCCTTGTAAACACCTTTTCCATCAGCATCGAGAGTGATAGAAGTTGCTGTGCCGCCTTCTTTGGGAGTGACCTCGACCGTTATATTGCCAACGGGAATGTCGTTGACGGAGACAAACTTACTTTCGATCAGCAGTCTGCCATCCTTGGGGCACTGTGCAACCGTGGATTCGAACTCATCGTCTTTCACACTGACAGTAGCGTTCGCGCTCCCGAGCTTGATGGATCTGCTCAACCCAAAAAATGCTGGTCTATCGAGAAATTGAGGCCCCTTGTCCAGCCATTCCGCATATTTGCTTTCAGTCAGTTCTCGGTAGTCCTTCAAACTGTCCGGGAAGGTAGAGAGTTGTTTATCAACAAAGGCAACGCGATCCATCAGCCTTGCTCCAGAATCAGGTGGTTTAACAGTGCTTCTTTAAGGTTTTTCGGCGCATCCGGGCGGCGCACGAAACGGCTGACTTTCAGCTTCAGGTTGTTCTCAGGCCAAGCGTTGTAAATGTCCGGGCGGTCTTCTTCCAGCCACTGCATAAGGTTGCTGATCAGTGTCGTCGGGTTGTCCTTGGCTAAGCCATCCAGCAACTCCTTCGGCACCTCCCACCACGGCCAATCCTTCACCTTCGGCAACACCCGTGTCCCAACCTCCAGCGTCTGCCCATTAATCAAATACCGCTCAAACACCGGCATTACTTCCCCAGCCTTCTCCCCAAGCCCCTTCAGAATCGGGTAGATATGCCGCCCATCCCAGAAGCGGAAAAACACCTCAGTCCCGTCCGGCATCTTCACCTGTGTCAGGCTGCGCAGGTGCTCGAACACCTCGTTCGGTTCGGCGTGTGACACCGCCAGCCAGCCCCAGTCGAGGGCGTCGGTTTCGGCGATCCACGGCAGGAATGCCGAGTTCGGTTTGAGTTCGGTGACGTAGGGCATCACTGGTTGCCAAGTGGAGTAGGGCGTGCCGCCCCAGATTGGCAGGAGCTGGGCGGAGGGTTCGGTCAGGTACAGGGTTTTCAGCGCGTCGGCATCGCTTGCTGCGCTGACGATCAGGTACAGGCGCTCGCCACTCTGCAGCGGCTGTTGCGCCAGCCAGTCCTTGGGTGTCAGTCGATCAGATGGCACAGGCACCTGCCTTGCATTTTTCGCATTCTTCGCAGAACGGCGCGTTGCGTTTTAGGGTGTTGATCTGGGCCGGGGTCAGGACCTGGCCGGCCTTGTCGGCGTCGGCCTGTTTCAGCACGCCGGGCATCAACGGGGCGGCGCCGGTGCCGCTGCCGGGGCTGCCGCCGGAGTTGATGTTGATCGTCGGGCCGCTCATGGTCACGCCGCCGGCGTCGATCTTGATGAAGCTGCCGCCGCCGACCAGGGTCAGCTCGGCGCCGGCTTCGAGCACGACTTTCATGCCGCTGCTGAGGTGGATTTCCTGGCCGGCGTCGATGAACTGACCGGTGCCGATCTTGATGTGCTGGTTGACGCCCACGGTCAGGTGGTCGTTGGCGCGGGCTTCGACTTTGCGGTCTTCGTAGACGGTGTGATGTTCTTCGGCTTTGAATTCCGTGTAGCTGTTCTGCTCGACGGTGTCGTGGCGTTCGTTGCCGACGCGGATCTTCTGGTCGTGCTCGATGTTCTCGTCCCAGTCGCGCTGGGCGTGGAGGAAGATCTGCTCCTGACCTTTTTTGTCTTCGATGCGCAGTTCGTTGTAACCGCCGCCACCCATCGAGCTCAGGGTCTTGAAGGTGCTACGGGTCTTGTTTGCCGGCAGCTCATACGGGACGGTGTTTTCCTTGTGGTACAGGCAGCCGCTGATCAGCGGTTGATCGGGGTCGCCCTCAAGGAAGGTGACCAGCACTTCCATGCCGATGCGCGGGATGGCGATGCCGCCGTACTGGGCGCCGGCCCAGGCGCTGGAGACGCGCAGCCAGCAACTGGTCTTGTCGTCGGCCTGGCCTTCGCGGTCCCAGTGGAACTGGACTTTGACCCGGCCGTACTGGTCGCAGTGGATCTCTTCGCCTTTCGGGCCGGTAACCACTGCGCTCTGGCTACCGAGGATGCGCGGTTTCGGGTGGCGCAGCGGTGGACGGTTCGGCACGTCCCACGGGGTCGCCTGGAAGCGGTTGCGATAGCCCTGATGGAAATCGTCTTTAAGGGCAGTGGTGTCGCTGGTCACCGACTCTTCCAGCACTTGCGGCTGTTTGCCTTCGTGCAGGACTTCGGTGAGTAGCCACAGGTCGTTCCATTTGGCTTTCGGGTGTTCGGTCAGGGCGAGGAAATGGCCGCTGACCAGCAGCGGCTGATCGCTCTTGCCTTCGGCGAGCTGGAAGTCGCTGCGGTGGCGTTCGAGGGCGCGTTTGGCCAGGTGTTTGCCGCGCTCGCGGTCGATGAACCGGCCCGGGTAATCGTAGTCTTCGAGGTCGGGAAGGGCGTCGCCGCGGTTTTCGCTTTCCAGCGTCAGGCGTGGTTTTTCGAAGTCGTAATCGCGGCGCGTGGTGCGGCTGGTGCGGGTTTCCAGGCGCAGGTCGAAACGCTTGATCACCGGGTTGCTGGCGACCATGCCGGAGTCTTGCTGGTAGGCCACAGGCTTGAGTTTCGGGAACACCGTCTGGTCATCGCCGAAGACGAGCTTGTGCGCTGTAGCGCTGTGCTGGAAGTGGTAGTGAATACCTTCTTCCTCGCACAGGCGCTGGATGAAATGCAGGTCCGATTCATCGTATTGCACGCAGTAGATGCGCTCGGGATAGATCGAACCGGTCTTGAATTCGTAGGCGTTGCTTTGAATGCCGTGCTCTTCGAGAACCATGCCGATGATTTTCGGCACCGTGAGGTTCTGGAAGATCCGTTGGTTGACGCGGTGCGCCAGGTACGACAGTTGCGGGCGCAGGGTCACCGAATAGCGCGTCAGGCGCTTGCCGGAATCGCCTTGCGCGGCGCGATAGATCTGGCCGTGGATGCCGCTGCCATCGGGCGACAGCTGCAGAAAGGCCGGTTTGTGCAGCAGGGTTTCGAGGTCCAGCGACGGCTGCTCACTGACCAGCTCCACCTCAAACACAAAAGGCTGGCTGATGGCTTCCCGGCCGGTCAGGGTAAATACCTGAAAATCGGCGGAGAGCCCTTCGATGGTCAGGGCAAAGTGGGTTTCATTGGCCGGCGCGAACATCCCTTGTTCCTCGTGCTGTACAGCGGCGCTCGTCGACGGCCGCAAAAAAAGCGGCTCAACGTACGCGAAATTCTGGAGGGGCGTAAACAACATCGACCAGCAGGGCTGGTCGATGCTTGTAACGATCAGCCGTAATTAAACGACTGGAGCACGCCAGTCATCGGAACCCGAAGTACCGGA
>Ga0157372_10001587_pt1 | contig 24736 bp, 29 predicted proteins | sample C55metaG_FD_115307 | JGI IMG/M metagenome (GOLD analysis project Ga0157372, IMG submission 115307) | Corn rhizosphere microbial communities from Kellogg Biological Station, Michigan, USA - C5-5 metaG | ecosystem: Host-associated > Plants > Roots > Rhizosphere > Soil | place: USA: Michigan...
AAGCAACGCCTCAGCCTAACGGTATTCAAGACGTTTTACGCCGTGGCTATATGACTGTGAAATGTAATGCCGGTACAGCTAAGAAAGCAGGCACAGTTTATGTTCGTATTGCTGCTGGCACTGCTGCTAAACCAGTTGGGGGTATTGAAGCGGCGGCAGATGGAGCAAACAGCATTATCTTACCAAACGCATTTTTTATGCATGATGCTGATGCACAAGGCAACGTAGAAATCTCATTTAACATTTAAAAAATTATTGAATAGCACGGCCACCGATTAGGTGGTTTTTTTGTGCTTGGAGAAAAGACAATATGAGCAAGTTATTAACTGCAAATACTATTGCGCAAGCATTGGCAATGGGAACAGCAACACCTGTACGAGCTCGTACACGTGACCACATGATGACGTTTGACTCGCAGACGGTAGATAGTACGGGCGTTTTTTTAGTTGGTGAGTTAGAACGTCTTGACCAAACAATGCATGAACCACTAGCTGATGTGACATGGTCGCGTGACATTGATCTACGCTCAGACGTATCAATTGCAGATGAAATTTCGAGTTTCTCGAATGCATCATTTGCGGCGGCTGGTGGTGCATCTCCTCAAGGTAAATCTTGGGTGGGTAAGAATGCTGATGCAATCCAAGGTATCGCGTTGGATATCGGTAAAACAGCACAGCCATTAACCCTATGGGCTAACCAGATTGGCTGGACTATTCCAGAATTAGAGTCTGCTCGCCAAGTAGGTCGACCTGTAGACGCCTTAAAACATAGCGGTTTGATTCTTAAGCACAACATGGATACCGATGAGCAAGTCTATATCGGCGACGAGGTAATTGGTGTTCAGGGTCTTTTAAACTCTGACAAAGTTGGAGCTACCAACGTTAATAAGAGCTGGAAACTCGCAACTGCTGATGAAATCTTGGCAGATGTAAATATGATTTTATATAACGCTTGGATGGCTTCCGCATTCGCAGTGTGTCCTTCTAAGCTTTTATTGCCACCAGAGCAATTTAGTTCAATCGTGACACGTAAAGTATCTGATGCAGGCAATATCTCAATCCTTGAATATATCAAGGTTAACTGTATTTCCAACGCCAAAAACGGCAAACCTTTAGATATTCAACCATCTAAATGGTGTACTGGTCGAGGTACTGCTGGTACAGACCGCATGATGTGCTATACGCAAAATGAAAATCGGGTCCGTTTCCCAATGGTTCCTCTTCAACGTACCCCAGTTGAATACCGTGATTTACGTCAATTGACGACCTATTACGGCCGCTTGGGTGCAGTTGAATGGGTGTACCCAGAAACAGCGTTTTATGCCGATGGTCTATAAGAGGAATTAAGACATGAGCAAACAAGTACAAATTCTTCTTTCTCGTTCGCTAACGGTAAATCTTGGCACTGATGAACATGGGCAGCCAAAATCAGAAAAGCTGTCTGCGGGTTTACAGCTTGTAGATTCTGAAATTGCTGAAAACTGGTTTGTAAAAGCCCATTGCCAAGAGATTTCTAATAACGATATCCAAACTGGTGAACTTCAAAAACAATTGGAAATTGCGAATGAAGAATTAAGTATTCTTCAATCGCAGTCTAATGAAGACACTAAGAAAATCGGACAGCTCGAAGGGGCTATTAATGAACGCGATACCGAAATCGCCAATCTTAAGATCCAGTTGACTAAGACACAGCAAGAACAGTCTGACGCAGCAAAAACTGAAATTGGCATTTTGAAAGATCAGCTTAAAGCTCGCGATACCGAAATCGCCAAATTAAAAGCCGATGCAGCCAAAGCAGCTCCAGCAAAAGAAAAAGACGTGCTGAAGGAAACCTAACCCATGATCAGTGAATCCTCTTTTCGTGAAGAAATGCCGGCTTTTGCTGATACAACGCAATATCCATCATTTCAGTTTAATTTCTATTTAAACCTTGGGAAAAAGTTACTTCGCCCAGAACGTTGGGAGGATACGCTTGATTATGGTTTAACTCTGTTCATTGCCCATTATCTTATGCTTTACCGGCGTACGATGGCGATGACTGCCGTTGGTGGCGATGCTGGAAAGATTGTGGGGAATGAAACGTCTAAGTCTGTTGATGGTGTTGCTAAATCAATGGATGTTTCAGGCGTTCTCATTACTGATGCTGGCCACTGGAACCAGACAACATGGGGAGTTCAGTTTTATCAGCTCTTGCTGATGGCTGGCGCTGGAGGCATTCAGCTATGAGTAGTGGTGTTAAATCTTCTGGTAAGGGTCTTGCAGATATCTTTCAAGCTTTCGCTGAATTGTCGCAAATGGATGTATTGGTCGGTATTCCTCATGGTGAGGCTCGAACTGATGGTGATGGTATCACTAATGCGCAAATTGGCTACCTTCAGGAAAATGGCTCACCTTCACAAAATATTCCAGAACGACCTTTCCTTGTTCCGGGTGTTGAAGAAGTGCAAGAAAAGGTGGGCGATAAGCTAGTTAAGGCGGTTAATGCTGGTTTAGCAGGCAATAGGCAAAGAATGATGTTGTTGCTTGAATCCGCTGGGATGATTGCAATGAATTCGGTCAGAGCCTATTTCGTGAATGGTGAATTTGCTCCTCTATCTTTGGCCACAATCCGTGCTCGAGCAAGGCGTGGACGTAAGGGCGCTAAACAGTATCTTAAACAGCTTGAAACTGGTCCTGCAGAAACAGGCCTGGTTCGGCCGTTGATCGATACGGGCGAGCTCAGAAAGTCGGTAACTTACATCATTATGAAAAAGGACAAGGAGATTAAACGTGCCTCAACTTGATGTCTCAGATGTTCTCTTAGATCCAGACTTTATGTACAAGGGCATTATTTGCAAGCGCACAGAAGTAATCGTAGGAAATAATGGACGGCCGCAAGAGACGACTACAACAACCCCTTTTAATGGTGTCGTTACTACAAACAACGGTATCAAGATGGACCGCCGTGCAGATGGCACCTTGATTAAGGGTGCAATCAACATTCACACGCAATTTGCTTTAATTGCGGGCGATAAAAACACCAAAGCCGATGAGATTACATGGAAGGGTAAAACTTACATTGTGTCTCAAGTGCTGGACAATTTGCACTATGGCAAAGGTTTCATAAAAGCAATTTGCGAGCTCAAGCCGCTGGGGTAAATCATGGGTGACTCTGCTTCAGGGGGATATATCACCCCTAGTGGCGGATCTGCTTATGACCAAGAACTTGAGGATATTTTTCAAGCTTTCATTGTCGGGATTACTTCTTTACCTGGTGCAATGGTTCGTCCACGCTTCCAGAAAGACCCACCGCCATTTCCTGAAATTGGTGAGGATTGGTGCGCCTTCGCTGTTAAGTCAATAATTCCTGATGATGGGCCTTACTTCGACCAGAAAGACGAATCAATGGATTCAATTCGTCATGAAGAGTTGACGCTATTTTTATCGTTCTATGGTGACCATGGCCAGTCGATAGCAAATGTCCTTAAAGATGGTCTAGCAATTCCGCAAAACATCGCGCAACTCAAAGCGCAAAAAATCAAATTTATCAGTACCGGTGAGATCATCACCGCGCCTGACTTTCTCAATAATCAGTATGTACATCGATATGACCTTACCGCGGTATTCAAGCGGAAAACATTACGCACGTTTGCTGTTAAGTCATTTGTAGATGCTGGCCATATAGAATTTCCTAGGAGTAATCCATGACATTGCCTGTTCAAGACGTTGTTAATGTCTCCATTAGTTTGGCGGCATTAGCAGCAGGGCCGCGTAGTTTCGGTAACTTACTTATTCTTGGTGCAACTGATGGTGTTGTAGATCCAGTTGAACGTTTACGTGAATACTCTGGCCTTACACCTGTAGCATTAGATTACGGTACTGATGCACCAGAATATAAAGCTGCTGAACTGTACTTTGGACAATCGCCAAAACCACGAACTTTATATATTGGCCGTTGGGTTAAATCGGCAAGTTCAGCCGTTTTGAAGGGTGCGGTTTTATCTGCAGCTCAACGTGATATTTCGAACTTCACAGCTATTTCAGATGGTTCAATGAAAATCACCATTGATGGTTCTGAAAAAGTTGTAACTGCCCTGAACTTATCAGCTGTCACCAATTTAAATGGCGTGGCATCTGCTCTAACAGCCAAGCTGGGCACCGCTTCAGTAACTTGGAATGATGTTTATAACCGTTTTGAAATTACGTCATTAACCACAGGTACTACTTCAACGATTTCTTACGCTATTGCAAATGCAACCGGCACGGACGTTTCTTCATTAATGGGTTTAACAGTTGGTCATGCTTCGGTACCAGTCAGTGGCTATGCGGCAGAACCTTTAATGGATGCGATTACGCACTTAGCTGACAAATCCCTTAAATGGTATGGGTTAGATATCGCAGAGCCTATTTCTGATGCGGATGTACAGGAAGTGGCAGCATTCATAAATGCGACATCACCATCTCGCATTTATGGCCAAACAATTACCAACTCTTTGGCATTAGATGGTACCAGCACAACTGATCTGGCATACAAGCTCAGCAAATTAAATAACGGCCGTGTATTTTCAATCTTTTCTGGTGATACTGCTCATGCAGCAGCTTCAGTATTTGGGCGAGCATTTAGCGTTAATTTTAATGGTGCCAATACAACCATTACTTTGAAGTTTAAGCAGCTTCCGGGTGTTGAAGCTGAAGATTTACAGGTTTCCCAAGCAAAAGCGCTTAAAGATAAAAATTGCAATGTTTTTGCAGGGTACAACAACGACACAGCCATCCTTCAAGAAGGCGTGATGTGTGACGGTTCATTTATTGATGAGCGTCATGGTCTTGACTGGTTGCAAAACCATTTAGAGACAGCTCTGTGGAATCTTTTTTACACCACACCAACTAAAGTTCCGCAACTGGAGAGTGGCGTAAATCGCCAATGTACGGTGCTTGAACGGGCATTAGAGCAAGCTGTAACTAATGGTCTTATTGGCCCTGGTCAATGGAATGGTGATTCTTTTGGAGCTTTAGAAACTGGTGACTACCTTCCAAAAGGATATTACGTGTTTGCCAATAGTCTGGATGATCAAGCTCAATCAGAACGTGAAGCCCGTAAATCTCCAGTTTTTCAGATCGCAATCAAATTGGCTGGTGCAACACATTTCTCTGATGTGCTTGTCTCAGTAAATCGCTAATAAGGACAAGAAAATATGTCTACATATTCATTTATGGATACTCAGTGCACACTTGCCAGTGATGACGGAGTAATTGACCTAGGGTACGGCGCTGGCGTTGCAGATGAAGGTATTACCATTGCAATGGCTGGTGATGCCAACACCATGACTATTGGCGCAGACGGTGAAGGGATGCATTCATTAAGCGCGAATAAGTCTGGCACTGTGACTGTACGTTTATTAAAGACTTCACCAATTAATGCCAAGCTTTCCAATCTCTACCACATCCAGCGTTCAAGCACGAAAAAGTGGGGTAAAAACACAATCACATTGAACCATACAGGTTCTGGTGATAACGCTACTGCCACTAAATGTGCTTTTAAGAAACATGCGGATTTAGCTTATAAGACAGTCGGTGACTTTAATGAATGGGCTTTTGACGCAATCAAGATCGACCAGAAGTTAGGAGCATATGAATAATGCAAATTGGTAATCATAATTACGAAATTGGCCGTTTAGATGCTTTTGATCAATTTCACGTATCTCGAAAAATTGCACCAATTGTTCCTACGATTGTTCCCTTTATGACTGAGATTCTGAAAAGCAATGTCATGGATCTTTTAGATAAGTTTGGGGATGATCCGGATAATCCAGATCTAAGCGCTTTAGAAGATTTTGATCTAAATAGTTTTGGTGAAGCGATTCAGCCTTTTATCGATGCATTTGCGAAGATGCCCGAAGAAGATGCTAACTACGTTATGAAAAAGTGCCTATCAGTCGTTACACGTGATGGTGCACGATTAGTAGTTAAAGATGCCTTGATGTTTGACGATTTAGGTATTGAGCACATCCTTCCCCTAACAATTGCAGTGATTCGCATTAACTTGGGAAATTTTATTCAAGGGTTGCTTATGAAGGCATTGAGCAAGAAGCAGCCCACTTAAAATTTAAGCATTTACCAGACCACGATGACTGGCTTTTACGGCCTGTGATTCGTGGTCTTTGTCGTTTTGAATCTTTAAAAGATGGAACAGTAGATCTGGCCGATATTGCATTGATGAACGATGCATTGGATGTGCAGGCAGATAACCAGCTTTTACTCGAACAATATAACGAACAGAAAAAAAGTTGAGATAGACATGAGTGATACAGTTATTCGTGATTTCTTAGTGTCCTTGGGTTTTTCTACAGACAATGACGGCGCTAGAAAAATGGGGGATGCCCTTAAAGGGGTTGAGCTCAAAGCAACACTACTGCATAAAACATTATTGCTTCTTGCGACTGGTGCCGTTGTTGCTGTGGCTAAGACAGCTAGTGAGTTAGATAAGCTGTATTACTCATCTCAACGTATTGGCGCTTCTGCTTCAAATATCAGAGCATACGGTGATGCAATTTCTCAGATGGGTGGTAATTCCCAAAATGCTTTACAGTCGCTTGAGAATGTAGCGCAGAAGATGCGTAATTCACCTGGTTATGAAGGCATGCTTACGGGAATGGGTGTTGCTACCCGTGACGGTAACGGCCAGTTACGTGACCGTGTAGAGGTCATGAAAGACCTTTCTAAAACAATGAAAGGTATGGATTACTACCAAGCCAATGCTTATGCAAGTTCTTTGGGTATCGATGAAAATACCCTTATGGCCATGCGTGATGATAAGTTCATCAGCAACATGGAGAAATACCAGAAATTACGGCAGGACGTTGGTTTAACCGATGAACTAACTAAATCTGGTACAGAGTTCATGGTCCAGTTCCGTGATATTACGATGACGACTAAGGCAATTACTGAAGTTGTTGTAATGACCGCAGGGCAGGCACTTATACCTATCCTTAAGATGATTAATAACTTTTTGCGAAGTGCTATTGCTTGGTTCGCTGAACTAGATCCAAGGTTTAAAGCAATTCTGGCCACTGGATTAAAGTTTGCCTTACTCGCCGTCATCTTTGGTGGTTTTATTGGAACGATTGCTAAATTGGCCTCAGTATTGCCAATGTTGAAAGGGCTACTTTTCCTGATCAAGTCGTTACGTTTGGCTTTCTTAGCTTCACCTATCGGTATTGTATTAGCGCTTACCGCTGCTATTGCTGCATTGTGGGATGACTACCAAACTTGGAAAAATGGTGGAGAGAGCTTAATTGATTGGTCTAAATGGGAAGGTGGTATTGAAACGGCGATTGCTCGTATTAAAGAATTGGCCGAGCTAATCAAAAACCTAAAAGATAAAACTGTAGAGTTTGTGACAAAGGCAATTGATGATCCAACCGGTACCGCAAAAGAATCAGTTGCTGCAGTAACTGAAGCGGCTAAAACTGGTACTGCTGCTGTAGTGAATGCGGCTAAATCTACTGTTACTAATATTAAAAGCTCTGTTAGCACGGCTAAAAGCGGTAGAGTTTTACAATTATCTGAACAGGATATCGTGGCAATTATGAAAGTTGCTTCTACCGAAGTAGTTGGTTCATTGAAGGGTAAGGACTTTGAGAATCAGGCGGCAGGTGTGGTTGATACAATTTTAAACCGGGTGGCTTCAGGAAAATATGGTGATGGCGTCAAAGGTGTTGTTAACCAGCGTTGGGCATTTTCTGACATTAATTCGCCTAGAAAAAGTGCTTATGGAAGTGTAGATAAAGTACCGATGTCTAGAGTATCTAAGCGTATGGAAAAGTTTGTACGTGAATATGTAGCTAAACGAGCAGCAGGGCAAGAGTCAATAGTTGGCGAGAATGTGTCTTATGCTAACCCTTATTATCTAAGTGAAGCGAGTAGTTCAACTAAGAAATGGGTAAGAGAAGTACAGAAACAGGCTAAAGAAACTGGTCAGATCTTTGGATCTGGTAAAGCAATACATGTACATGGCACACCCACAGCTGATAAGCACAAGATGCCTAAACCTTTTGCTATTACTTTGGGTGAGAACAGTGGTTTTGGAAATAACAACCTGTCGAATCTCAGTATTAAAAATATTGGGGCGCCAAATTCAAGTAATCCTTATAAGGATCAAATAAACTCGGCTAATACTAATTCGAAGAGTATTACTATTTACCAGTCTCATAAAACAGACATGGTAATTAATGAGGCAGATAACCCAAAGGAAACAGCTAATTTGGTTAAACACCATAATGAAAATACTATGGTGCAAATGGCAAGGAATGCTAAAGGACTTATTGGTTAAACAATTCTTTTAAGAATGCAATGCGTTGTTTATACAGAATAGACTGGCAAGTTAAGTCATATTCAACGGTTGCTGGGCTTCCTTGGGTGTCTGCAACAACAAAATCACCGCATTGTTTTTCTTTAAAGTTTAACCATTGTTTTTGAGCATTATCTAACTCTTCTTTTGCTGAAGTGGTCTCATAAGCTCTTTTATAGGTTGCATTAAGTTGGTTTTTTAAGACTTTAACTTCTTGATTTAAGCACTTTTGAGCTTCAAATGATGTTTTGGTGTTTGAGCAATCTGCAAAAGCACTAATACTAAAAAATGAACTTAAAATTATTAAAAGTATTCTCTTCATGGATATAATCTGGTTTTGAAAGTTAATTAATCTTAAATAAGAAACGGATTATTTTCCATGAAAACTACTATTTGTTTATTAGGTACTATTTTTCTAACTTCAGCAGCTTTCGCACATGAATATCCTGATGTAAAAGGTCAATGCTTTGTTGTAGATGGGAAAAACATTACTAAGCCTTGTATAGTTTCTTCTGGTGGCGGTGCCGGAGGCATGTATACAGCTTTAAAAATTGGAAAACAAAATGTCTTAGTCGAAGAATCGACCATGAATCCAGATTCTGAAGAACGGTCAATAGTCATGGGTAAAGATTCGGATCACTTAATGGATGCAGTAGATTATTCGCGTGATTTTAAAACCAAGAAAGTGATTAAAACTTATAAAGATGATTCATGGTCATGTTATAAGCAAATTAAAGGCAAACTGGATGCTTGCTATATAACGCGTTAATTTATTTATTTGATTTTAAACCCACTATTTGGTGGGTTTTTTAATGCCCGGAGAAAAGCATGGCTATCACTGAAACAGTTGGCTCCCTCTTACTGGGTGGTCATCGTTCAATAATGGGTTTATTTGCTGATGTGGTGATTGAAGAAAACCTTTCTGATGAGCTTGTTATTACAGAGCATCCAGTAGAAAAGGGCTCACCTATTTCTGACCATTGTTATAAAGCACCACCAGAAGTAACAATGAAAATAGGATGGTCTGAAAGTGCTGGCAGGATGAATGGACTTATTGGGAATACGTTCATTGGTTCTGATTTATCTCTACTAGGGATCTACCAAGGATTACAGGCTTTACAAGGCCAGCGTCTCGTTATCTCTACTGGCAAACGCCTTTATACAGATATGCTCATTAAGTCTTTAAAGAACGTCACAGAGGAGACTTCCGAAAATGCATTAATGATTGATATTGTTTTTAAGAAGGTTTTTATTGTTTCGACAAAAGAAACGTTGGTATCGATTGCTGATCAAAAAAATCCAGAAGTAACCTCTGATGTAGTTGATTCAGGATCTAAACAGCCCAAGCAAGTTGAACAATCCATGTTGTCTCAAATCACCGGTTTGGGGCAGGTTGGCGGTGCATATACGGTAGGGCTTTAAGATGTCTTTATATGAAATCCCTTTGCTCGATCGGAACCAGAAGTTTTTTATCAAACTCAACAAGGTGAACTACCAACTTAAACTTATTTATCGCAAACGATGGTACCTAGATATTTATCAAGCTAATGCTGAACCAATTGCTTTAGGCATTCCTTTAGTTTCAGGTATCGATATTTTAAGCCCGTTTAGTCATGTAATGAACGGTTCTATGTACGTTCAAAACCTCAATGAAGATGAGAGCCAATCATTTAATGACTTAGGAACCAACATAAAACTTTATTGGCAGGATCCTTAAATGAGTGAGCAATGGAAGCGTAATTGCCGGCTAACAGTTCAGCTTAAATATGGTGAGCCCGAGGCATTAGATTTATCAGAAATGCGGATTGTATTTCGCATTAATCAACCCACAGCTGAAACCCCAAAAGCAGCTGAGTTTTATATCTATAACTTATCAGTCGATACAATGAATCGACTTGCCGGTGAAGATAATTCCAACGTCGATGCTATGGTCACTTTCGAGGCTGGTTACGGTGATGAGTTGGCCACAATTTTTAAAGGTTCAACTTTTCAATACCGCCGTGGCCGTGAAAGCCCAACCGATACCTTTTTGTGCATTCTAGCTCAGTCTGGCGATACAGCTAAAAATTATGCGTTGGTCAATAAAACTATTGCAGCTGGTACCACAGTTGACCAGGTCAAAAATGAACTTGCAAAAGAGTATCAAGCTAATGGTGTAGAAACTGGTGAACTGCCCGAATTGAGTGATCAAAAATATGTTCGTGGCAAAGTGATGTTTGGTTCGCTAGACGATCAGATCCGCCAGTTTTGCAAAGACACAAACACGGAATACTTCATTGACGATGAGTATTTATTCATGGTTGGTATCAGTAGCTACTTACTAGATTCTGTTTTTGAAATGGATGCTAATTCAGGGATGATTGGAATGCCTCAGCTCACCACAGAAGGGTTGATGGTGAATTGCTTGCTTAATCCTCAACTACGCCGAGGTGGACGCATCCATGTTGATACTACAAGTATTCAAACTCAGGCCTTTGATATTGATTACCAGACTCAAGGCCAAGACCAGGCACAAAAGGACCTTAAAACAGCTGGCGGCATTAATGGTATTTACATCATTAAAGCGGTCGAGCATTACGGAGATACACGCGGCGATGATTGGTATACAAGTCTTGTTGCCGTTGGCCAAGGTGCAGTAGTTCCTAAATCTGGTATTACAATTACGGCGGTGGATTGATTATGGCATTAAGTAATAACGAAAGAGCGCCTCATTTACTCAACATCATTAATGATGCGATTAAATCAGCCTTAGCGGTGCTATGGACCAATCTTCCTTGTATTGTTGAATCTTATGATACAGATAAACAAACAGTATCTGTTACCCCAGCTATTCAAATACCGGTTATGCGTGAAGATGGTTCAATGGATTTAGTGGATCTGCCATTAATTCCAGATGTGCCAGTGTGCTGGCCTAAAGCAGGAGGTTTTGCTTTAACATTTCCAGTTAAGCGGGGTGATGAGTGCCTAGTACATTTCTCAGCTAGATGTATTGATTTGTGGTGGCAAAACGGTGGTATTCAGCCACCGTTTGAAAACCGTAAACATGATCTATCTGATGGCTTCGCTACATTTGCGCCGCAATCTCAGCCTAAACGTTTAAAGAGTGTGGCCACTGATGCGGTTGAATTAAGAAATGATGCCGGTAATGCCAAGATCCGGATTAATGATGCTGGCGAATTAGAGTTTTTCGGTACCAAGGCGTTTTTTAATTGCCCTGTTGAAATGAAAGATGGATTGGGTGTCTTAGGCTCGCTGACAAACAATGATATCAATGTAGGTTCAGACCATAACCATTCTGGAGTTCAACCCGGTAGTGGTGATTCTGGTCCACCAAAACCATAAATAAATGAGGGGTCGCCGAAAGGCGGCTTTTTTTATGCGCTATAGAAAGTTAGATGATGATGGGGATTATAGCTTTGGCCAAGGTCAAAACAATTTCCATATAAATACACCTGAGGGTGTAGCGCAGGCGGTAATGACTCGCCTTAAATTTTGGGTAGGTGAATGGTTTGCTGATACTTCAGACGGCACAGGATGGAGCACTGATGTTTTAGGGAAATTCACCGACCATTTGTTTGAGCTCATGATTCGCCAGCGCATTTTAGGCACGCCAGGTGTACTCAGGATTGATTCATTTGATAGTCAATTTGATGGCGATACACGTAAGTTATCCATTCAATCGAGTATCACCACAATTTACGGTTCGGCCAATTTGCAAGGGGAGATTTAAAGATGGCATTAACTAGCATAGCCCCTGTAATTAATCAGTATGGTGCTACAGCTGCAACTTATAGTGAAGTGGTTGAATATCTCAAGGAAAAGTACCGAGGGATTTATGGCCAAGATGTTTATTTGGAAAATGACAGTCAGGACGGCCAGTGGATTGGTGTTATTGCTCGTGTCATTGCAGACTGTAATGCAGAAGTAATTAACGCTTATAATTCAATGTCGCCTAGTACTGCCGATACAGATGCGCTTTCCCGGAACGTAAAGATTAACGGTATTCGACGTGCAGTGGCCACAAAATCCAGTGTGTCAGTTGTTCTGGTTGGCGTTGCCGGCACGATTATTAATAACGGAATTGTAAGTGACAAAAATAATAATCGTTGGTTATTGCCGGCACAGATAATTATTCCAGCTGAAGGCGAAATTATCACATCGGCAATAGCAGAAAAGCCTGGTGCAACTTTGGCTCTACCAAACTCAATCACGACCATTTCAACACCTACACGTGGTTGGCAATCTGTAAATAATCCTCAGGCGTCTACCTTAGGTGCTCCGATCGAAAGCAATACTAAATTACGCCAACGCCAAGCATTATCAACGGCTATTCCTTCTCGTTCTTATACAGAGGGGATTTTAGGAGCTCTATTTAGCCTTGATGGTGTTAGCCGTTGTAAGGTTTATGAAAATCAAAAATCTTTTAATGATCCGCTTGGCCTACCGCCAAATTCTTTGGCCGTTGTGGTAGCTGGTGGAGATGATCAACTGATTGCTGAGACGATTCGAGTAAAGAAGGCACCAGGTTGTGATTTATATGGAAATACAACTGTGATTCGCCCAACGGTTTACGGTGATCCTGTATCTATCGAATACTGGCGACCTATTCAGAAATCTATTGGTATCCGTTTCGAATTAACAACTAATTCAGATTACACAGTAGATATTGGAGAGCAAATCAAAAGCGCTTCAGCTGACTACATTAACCAGCTCGATATTGGTGACCGTATTGCAATCAATAAGCTTTATGTGCCGGCAGGTTTATACGGCTCATTAGATGCCAGGTCTTATGAAATTGAAAGCCTTCAATTAACTGTAGATGGTGTGCCAGTAGAAGGCGATTACACATTAGCTTTTAACGCCGTTGCCTACTGTGATTCTGACAATATCGAGATCAGTGTTGCTGGGGGTGGTTAATGCAAACAGATGATTATTTAAATCTGATCATTAATGAGCACCGATCTAAACCAAACTTTAATTTGACAGTCAAAGTCTCGATTGAGCCAATTATTGACTGTATGAACGTACTGAAAAGCATGAGTGAAAAGTTTGATTTAGATACTGCTAGCGGCGACCAGCTAGGCATTTTGGCAGAATGGGTTGGAGCACCAACAGTTGTGCCAGACATTGTACCATTGCCTTTTTTTGGCTTTGAAGGGCAGCCTGAAGCACTAACATTCGGCGAAACTGATGATCCTGACATTGGCGGATTTTGGCGTGAATCAGGTGTTAGTAGCTATCGAGGCCAAAGTATCCCACCTCAAAAATTACCGTCCGTTGTTAAAGCAAAAATCTTGCTTAATAACTGCGATTGCACACTCGATGAAGCATTTGAAATCTGCAAGTTGTTGACTGATGTGCCTTTCAAATTAAAGGACAACAGAGATATGACCGTTATCTTTGAATTCCTTGCTGAGTTTCAACCCATAGATAAAGAACTAGTTCGCTTGTTATTTCCATTGCCAAGCGGAGTTGAGCTAATTTTTTCGGATGAAGTAGATGGATAAGTTAGAAGAATTTAGCCTTAATGGGCCAAAAAATACCGATGGGTTAACTTTATTGAGTGGCTTCCCATCAAATAAAAAGCCAGCTCGTCAGTGGTTCAATTGGTTATTCAATTCATTAACCAAAAAGATCAATGAAATTATTGATGGCAAGCTAGACGCAGGTGCTAATGCGGTTTCTGCAGCAAAACTAGAAACAGGTCGAAAGATTACTTTTACAGGAGTTGTAAAAGGAGAAGGAACTTTCGATGGATCTCAAGATATTACGATTGATACTAAAGATGGTGGAACTTTAGGCGAGAAAGCAATCGCAATTATTCGGCTTAATGGCGCAAGCTTTGATTTAGTCAAAAGTCGTGGGTTTGCTTCGGTAACTAACAGCGGAAATGGCCAGATTGAGTTCACATTAAGTGAAAATGCCCCAGACACTGATTACGGAGTTATTTGCACTGGAACGAGTAATCGTGCTGATGCTGTCAGCTTACAAGAGCGTGAAGATTTTGAACGGACATTAACAAAGTTTCGCTTAATGGGCGCATTTGGTGGCGACAACACCCAAGGTGCTTATACTCCCAAAATATGTACTGTAGTCGTTTACTACTAACCTTATTAAATTATTTATCTAACCGCCTTCTGGCGGTTTTTTGTTGCGTGGAGATCCATAAAGATGGCAACAAACTGGAATGCGGTTTTAGCAAATATTAATAATTCTTCCGATATTCTGGCAATTTTAAGGAAAGTTCTAGGATTGCTTGATGGTAAAGTTGATTCAACAAAGATCGATGAAATTATTAATGATCTTTCAAATATGAAAATAGATGTAGATACAGCTTTAACTAATGTTGTATCTGCTTTATCTGAGTTTAATAATGAATCACAAGAAGCAATTCAAGAAGTTATTTCTGCCGGTTTAATGGAAGGTTTTGGAACTGAAGCTGAGCTTCTAGCCTCTCGCCCAACAGTGCTTAAAAAGTATGCTAAAGCAGAGGATACAAAAGTTGTTTGGTTTTGGAATAAACCAGAAGGTTCACCTGAAGGTAATTATTGGACCAAATCAGGATTAAGCGAGCTAGAACAAGCTAAAGCAGATGCAACTTTCAAGGCTAATGCAGCCGAAGCTAATGCAAACACATATACCGATAATTTATTTACAAATTCAATAGCTGATAATATTTTGATGCCAGCTCGCATAAAGAATTTGGGAGTAATGGGCACGCGATTTAACAAAGCCATTAAAAGCATCTCATTGCATGGAGATTTTAGCGGCAAGTTAATTACTATTGCATTAGTATCATATGCCGAGGATATTTTTACCATTGTATTAGCTCGCCCAGATTCTTTAGATGAGCAGATGACATCAACCAACTCAAAAGTTGTTGCACGCTTCACGGGTGCTGTAACTTTTTCAGGTGTTCAAATTCTCAAATTAGAGTCTTATAGTAATCTTTCTGCTGATATTGGCGGGGAAATTGTTATTGATTTTAATGGATTACTTAAAACAGATGCTTTAAACAACACATATATTGCTTCAGATCGCCTATTAGACAACCGGGCCATTATTGATTTGAATGGCCAATATGGTGAAATTAAAGAGATCAAAACAAACATCTTAAACCTTGATGTTAAAACCAATACGATTAAGTCATATGTTGATGTGTCGGGTGGGATAATTTTCACAAAAGATGATCCGACCATTAACAGTACACGTTTAAGAATCAATCAGGCTGTTAAAAATATTTCTTTGAGTGGTGATCATAATGGCAAATTAATGGCACTTGCAGCCATGTCATGGGTGGCTGCCACTAATACGTTTACTTTAGTCATTGCAAGACCCGATTCATTAAATGAATCAATGTCTGCAGCCAGCAATACCAAATTTGTATCGAGATTTTCTGGTGTAATCACTTTTGCTGGTGTTCAGACACTGACATTGACGCCTTACGGTAATACTACTGCTGAAATTGCTGGAACAATTACAATTGACTTTGATAAATTACTTCAAAGTGATTTGCTTGTTGCAGACTATATTGCTAGTGACCGTTTGTTCTTAACACGAGAAATTATTGACTTAAACGGTCAATACCCGGTAATCAAGCAATTAAAAAATGATAGAGATGCACAAGGCGTACGGGTTGACGACTTGAGCTTGGTTGTAGGGACTGATGTTGCTAAAAACAAACTCTTGAATGCAACTATTCAAGAAATTGTTTTCTTTAAAGATCTGCCTACAGGCTATTTAAATGCAGCTGCTTTGTTTTATGGTTCTGGTGGGGTGATCAACCTACAAATTTACAACTCGGCAGATAAAACAAGCAAAGGTACATTGTGGGCCGCTGGCACAGGAACAATTAAAAGCAACAAAGCTACAATCATGTTTGACCAGGGTTATGCAGTAGTTGATCTTAATAACTATGTTCCTGATAACACGGGTGCAGCATTGTTGGCTGATAACGCAACATACAATACACGAGGCATAACACGTGCAAAGATCCGAACAGGATTATTAAATAATACAGTCTTTGAAAGGTATTCGGGGCAATTCGTTGATACTGGTACTTTCCATTTGCCGTGGGACTACGTAAACCGTGGTTTTAAGTTCTATGTGAAAGGTGATATTGCTGATACAGACTATTACTTGCCCGGGGTGTTGATCTGGACATTTAGCAATAATAAATATGTTTTGACTTATCAAATTCGTAAAATGATGGCAGTTGACCAGATAGTTACTGCTGGTACAGCGGTCTATAGTGGCACTATTTCTTTCGATAACTTAAGTGATATTAAAGGTATTGTATCAATTGATGCAAAACAGATTAATAATCACCCGCTTGAAGCCCAGATTGAATTTGACTTCAATTGGCTCGAGTATCGCACCGATTATAACAATAATATTACACCTTACTTTTTTAATAACACCTCCTTTACTTATGCAACCAAAGGATTTGATATTAAAAAGTTGCGTAGGGCATCGAAAGAACGCTTTTCTGCAACAGGTGGACTCACTAAATACGCTTCTTTAAAGGAGGCAGTGAGTTTAGGAGCCAAGGATATCTTTGCGATTGGAGGTAATTTATTTAAGTCGATCAAACCGATGTTAACTAGCAAGACCGAAATCGTTTGTCTAAATAATTCACCGAAGCTTTTGTCTAGAAAGACTAAAGAGAAGGCTTATGATTTTTACTACAAACAAAAGAGAACACGTTTAGAAATCATTGATGCTGACGATAACTTTTACTTTGTGAATAGCGATGTAATTTTTAAAACTCCTCATCCAATGAAGCAAACGTGGACGGAAGTTGGCTCAGTGAGTGCAGCAGACTTTGTTGTATTTGATGTAAGTGCTAATAAATACTACTCGATTCCTAATCGATCTGAAGTGTTCACGAAAGAAGTATTAGTGGTCGATAGCATTTTTCAGGCCCGACTTACTTACGATGATGAACTATTTATCATCGCCGTGATTGGTGGGAATAAATCAATTCTGATCACTGAAAATACGCAAACCGCCCTTCGTACTTTTAATTTCAATGGCTCGACGGGAACGCGTTACACGTTCGGTGCTGGTGTGAATGTCGTGAAAGATTGGTGTATGAGTCATTACAAGAACATCATGTTTGTGTCGGATTATGACAGCGGTGTAAACGGTGTGCGTGGCACGACTGGTGGGCAAAAATGCTATGTGTCATTAGATAACGGCTATACATTCACGAAATGTTTTGACTTTACGGGTAATGATTGGTCAAAAGTAATTAATGCGTCAAACATTACAAGTTTTGGCCCAGCTCAAGCGCATATTCATGCTGTGACATATGATCCAAAGCAGAATGTCGTGTGGATCGTTACAGGTGACGGTGCTGTATCTTCTGATAATTCATCGTTCTTTTGGTCGCGCGATTTGGGACAAACATGGACCCATAAGCGCACAACACTGGCTGACAATGGCGCTCGTAGTCAGATGATCATGGCGCTTCCATTCGATGGGTGCGTGGCTTTTGGTAGTGATGACTCAAATCTTAATGGACTTGGTGTTATCACATACGATGGCGATGAGATGGTTCACGAAGTTGTAAAGAACTATGCAAATAAAAGTGTCTTGCTGAGTTTTGCCCGGAGTACCTGGGCAAGACCGACAAGCCCGGTGAAATATATGTCATTTGGCAAAGATGCTCAGCAAACATCGGATCCCGATGCTAAGTCTTTCGTTGTAGCATCAGCGAATGGTTATACATGGGAAATGATTTGGGAAGATAACAATAAAGATATTTATGGAAATGTATTTTCTTACGATGACAGTGACGGAAAAGTCTACATCTCACTTGATGGTCTCACACCCTATAAAGAACGGGTACTTATTATAAGTACTGGTTTTATCTAATAAGCACCTTCGGGTGCTTTTTTTATTGCTATTCCAATGATGGATTGGACAGTGAACAACTACCGCTTCTAGCGGTTTTTTTATTTTCTGGAGAAATAAATGGAACCAGTTTCCACTAGCGGTTTAACAGCATTATTAAAATTTTATGGTGCAGCAATTATGGTGACTTTAGCGGTCGCTTTAGTTGCAGCAGTTGTATTGATGACACGTATGCCACGCTCACCTCAAGAATGGGCTGTAGGGCTCATTTGCACGGTTGTATCAAGTTTGGCTGGTGGTTCATTCATCATTGTGAAGTGGGGCCTTCATGAATGGATTACTGATATTTGGGGGATGATGGCACTAGGTGGATTCTTCTTTGTTTGTGGTATTCCCGGTTGGGCTTTAGTTCGGTGGACGTTTAACTTTATAAATAAACAAGAAGGAAAGACGATTATTGAAGTAATCAAAGAAGTTAAGAAAGCCAGAAATGATATCGAAAACAGTTAATGCCGCCTTCGGGCGGTTTTTTTATTTTAGGAAAAGTGATATGAACTTTAGTAACTTACAGAAAACCCTTGGTGTTGCAGTCGATGGAAAAATAGGACGTGGCACTCTTACCGCTTTATTTAAGAAACTAGGAGCAAATCAAAGCCGAGCTGAAGAACTTGCTTTAGCTGCAAATGTGCATTTAAAAGAATATGCAATTTTGTATAACGAGTTACGGTTTGCTCATTTCATAGCTCAGCTTACACATGAGTCAGGTAACTTTCGATACATGGAAGAAATAGCATCTGGTGCAGCATACGAGGGGCGAAATGATCTAGGCAATATTATGGCTGGTGATGGCGTTCGCTTTAAAGGGCGTGGACCAATCCAATTGACCGGACGTGCGAACTATCAAAAATATGGCCGAGCATTAGGTTTTGATTTTGAGGCTCATCCTGAACTTGTCGCTATTCCAAGTATTGGTTTACTAGTTGCCAGTAAATTTTGGGTAAACAATGGCCTAAATGAGCTTGCTGATCGTGATGACATTTTGACAATCACGCGCCGTATCAATGGCGGTACAAATGGCTTGGATGATCGAAAAGCCAATCTAGCTAAAATTAAAAGTTGGATGTCATGAAAGCTTTAATAGTGCTGAGCATGCTGTTATCAGGATGCACAGCTCATACGATCAATAGCAATGTGAATATAGGCATTTGTGTAAAAGCCCTCTAAAGAGGGCCCTTATTTTTTAAAAAGAAAAACCTTTAGATAAATCTAGAATTTGAATATTTAAGAGTTTGCTGATTTGTTCTTGTTTAACTTGATCGTCCTTATTGTCTTCTGTCCATTGCCTTAAAGCTGCCAGAATCTCTTTACCAAACTCGCTAACTTGAAGTTGAAGTGTTTTATTCATTACATTCATGTGCATGCTGAAATTATTTGCACTAGGCTGAATAAACTTAAACTTTTCTAAGGTTTCTTGTGCTTTTTGTCCTGTTATTTCATCACTACCTTCGTGAAGATATGCGCATCTTAATGCATAAAAATCTGCACCACTTAGAAAGGTATATTCCGTCTGATCAGCTCCAATTTTGCGTGTGTAAACAGATTTAAGATATTTATTAAACCAATTAATCATTCTCTTTTGTGAAGAATTTACGTTAGGTTCATCTATTTTCCCACAAATATCTGGTAAAGAAAGTGAAATGAACAATACTGAATACCAGTTTTCTGTTTGAATTGATGTTTCTAATGCATTAATGAAATGATTCATTATTATTCCTTTTATAATTTATGAGATTGAATATTAGCTTTTTATTATTAATAATTCATCAAACTTAAAAGGATTTCTGCTCAATTTATCCCGCGACATCGACCAGTTCCGACCAGGAATAAAACATGGTCCGACTCCTAATTTCTTCTTTCCAAACTTACTATGGATACCATCCATAGCCTGCATTAAACATTCCTTTTTCTCTATGTGTGCCAAGTCAGTGAGCAGGTCATATGTATGACCAACCTTGGGCTCTAGTCCTGTTAGTATTACGCCACATTTTTTATACCTAATGCCTTCTTTAAAGATATCTGACACCATTTTTACTGCTGCCCTTACGAAATCTGTTGCGCAATCTGTGGGTTCAGGAAATGCGCCAGTAATAGACTTATTATAAAAAGGGCTATTTGAGTCGAAAGGGTTTGACTGTACAAAAGCAATCATACATCCACATAGTAGCCCTTCATCACGTAGTCTTTTACAAGCATCTTGAGCATACATCGAGATAGCTTCTTTAAGATCATTCAGTTCTGTTACGCGGCCACCGAAAGACCTTGAAGCGACAATTTGTTTTTTTGATGGGGGAGTGTGCTCGATCTCAATGCATGAGATACCTTGTAATTCGTATATCGTCCTTGCCATCACAATTGAAAACTTTTTCTGCATCTCTCGAGGTTCAGCACAAGCTAGATCTAAAACATTGCTAATACCCATAGCTTGCAGCTTTTTTGAGTGCTTTCGGCCAACCCCCCAGACCTCACTTACATCTATTTGGGCAAAGTAATACTCTTTGTTGCAAGGGTCCATGTTCACGAGGTCGCAAACACCGTTAAACCCTTGATTTTTCTTAGCTATATGGTTGGATATTTTTGCTTCCGTCTTGCTGCGACCAATTCCTACGCACACGGGCAAACCAATCCATTTCCATATTTGCTGTCGCATTTGTTGCCCGACCTTTTCAAGATCGAAATTCTTTTCATAAGCAGAAAAATCAACAAAACACTCATCTATAGAGTATGGCTCAACTTCTTCATCAGTTACGTACGAGCTCAGAATCTTATGAAAACGTCTCGACATTTCTGCATACATTGCATAGTTGCTTGAAAGTACGATAACGCTATGCTTTTGAACTATGTCTTTAATTTGGAATAACGGTACACCCATCTTTATATTTAAATTTTTCGACTCATTGCTACGCGCCACGGCGCATCCATCGTTATTGCTGAGCACAATAACGGGCTTATCATTCAAACTAGGATCAAAGACTCTCTCACATGAAACGTACATATTATTTACGTCAATCAAGAAAAAGACTTTGTTCTCATGTTTCATGACTTATTTCTTATCATTTTAATGATGCAGGTGACAACGCCCCAAATAAGCAGCTCTTGGCCTTCTTGTAGATAGATATTTTTATAATCTGGGTTTTCGGCTTTAAGCCATTGGCCTTTTTCATCAATCATCAGGCGCTTAACTGTAAAATCATTATCGATTAGTGCCACGACGATATCGCCGTGTTTAGCATCTAAGCTACGATCGACAATGAGCTCGTCATCAATGTCGATCCCTGCATTTAACATAGAAAGCGATGCTACTTTGACAATGAACGTTGCAGTTTCATTTTTTATTAGGTGCTCATTCATATCGAGCGCTTTGTCTATGTAATCTTGCGCTGGGCTGGGAAAGCCAGCGGAAATTTTTTCTAAAGCATAAGGGATAAGCATGTGAGTTGTTGGGACAACTTGCTTGAATAATAAGGCTTCAGATAAAACAGCGCCTTGAGTGAGGTACGGTTTTATATGGATGATGGATGGTGCAATTTCGCTCATAGAATATCCCCTAACTTGAATTTGTAACATATTCAAGATGATATGCTAGAGCTTAGTTAAATTTCAAATTTAAAAACTTGTGGATAAATAATGACTAGTCGTAACTTGTCGCATCGACCAGTGTATTTGATCGGAAAATCAACGGTGCTAATTCGCAGTTTTTTTTGGTTTGGGGAAGTAGTCAGCAGTAAATTCATCTAGCGGCATTTCAAAGAAAAAACGAAATGCATCTTCTTTTTTACAGTTCAACCAGTCTTCTCGATATTCTTCAGGGATTACAATAATCGATCGCTTCTCATCTTCTGGCTTATGAAACTGCGACATGAAAGGGTGGTTATCAGCATTGATAGTAAGCATAGACATCGATCTGACTTGCTGCCCATCGATCACAGTTGAATCGTAAATTGCAGCTACTGTAAACGGCATGCCATCTTCTCTAAAAATTCCCCATCTTTCTGCTTTTCCATTTACGTATCTAGGCTCATAAATCTTTTCGACTGGTATTAGTGCAAATTGGCTTTTAGACCATGCGTGTCGGAAGCTCGGCTTTTTATCTACCGTTTCAGTTCTAGCGTTATACGTATACTTTGAGAATTTAAGGTCATGGTTCCATGGTGGAATCATACCGAACTTAACTTGGCGCCATTCTATATGGCCATCTTTAGAAAAAATAAGAGGGCAGTCATAGCCGGGATAAACATCAGCTTTATACTCAAAAGTAGGTTCGAATAGATCTAGCAGATGCACCCGGTCTTTACTAATAGGCTCATAGTTTGCACACATAGACTTTTCCCCTTTTTTATTCCATCTTAGTAGTTTTTATGATCAATGGCTATTTTTGAAACTTAGGTAAAGTCATTTGAGAGTTGCTCAAAATTTTATACAAAAGCCACTTAAAAAAGGAGCTTTTGTTGAATCATAAAGTTTAGCTTATTAGTGGTCTTTTATTATTGAACTCAATATGGGAGGATAGAAGATCAAAACCAAAGGCAAGAAAGCCAAAATGCCAATAAATATTAAAAACACTGCTTGGTAGACCTGTTACAAAATTTCCAATTACAAGTAAACCTAAACCAATGAAAGCATAACCACAAAAGAACAAAGTATTTGGTAAATAATTGTCTAGGTAAAATAGAGATTGTTCAATTAAAGCTACAAAGAAGTAAATTATAAATGCAAGTCCAATACATCCTAATATATAGACCATAATTTTAATAAACAAGGAATCTCCAAGTGTACTTAAAGTTAGGAACAGTGGATCCTTGGACATTGCCAATTCAGTCAAAATTGCACATAAAAATAAAGGTACACAAAGATGCTTTCTTAGTTTTGATAAGTCCATAAGTGTAGTTGAGAACATATATGATTTCTCCTTGATGAGTTTTTGTATAATTAGTTTAGGTCTTTTATTTGCGTCATTATAAAACTAAATAGGACTATTTTATTGAGCCCAGTGGTCCACATGATCTGCCCACCATAACTTCGTTTCATTATTTAGCTTCGTATCAAGCTCATCACCATATAATTATTCTTTAAACCCAATGACCAACCTGACTCTTTAAAGAATGGTTCACCATACTTAATTGTATGTTCGATATAAAAATAGACCCAATCTTTCATTCGTAAATTCTCAATTATTCAACTTGCGATTTAATATTTTAGGGGCCAATTAATTAGGCCTACTTCTTACAATGTTAGCTCAATCTTACAAACTTTTTCTTCTGCTATTTAATTTGAGTCTGATTTTTAAAAGTTAGATATCTTTTTTGATCCAAGTGAACATAATTTAATCGGCAAAAATTCTTCTAGTACAAATGATCGTACTAAAAATGTTCAATGATTTTAGTTAAATACAGGTTACAAAGAGCTTTTAGGACAAAATTAAATAGGTTTTTTACGGTATGAATTATTGCGGTATCAGATTGTACTGGAAAAAATACCGTAAAGATTACGGTAACTGTTGGAACGTTTTGGTACTTTATGACACTAATTAGAGTTTTTTATAGTAGTGATATCAATGGTTTCGGTAAGAATTGATACTTGCTGAAACTAAAAATTGGTGCGCCCGGCGGGGATCGAACCCACGACCCCAGGTTTCGGAAACCTGTACTCTATCCAACTGAGCTACGAGCGCATGCGTGGGGCACATCATAGGAAAAAAACACTGGCAGGTAAAGCACGAAATACGTGCCAAGTGAATTTAATGCTTAATTAAACAGCAAGTTGTTTAATATTTATATACTTTCTTGAATAAGCTGAATTGAATAGTTAATTGTATGTAAAGCACTTGCAAGTTCCTGAGGAGGAATTCGTGATTCTTGCAAACTGGTAATCCATTGTATTTGGCATAGTTTAAGCTCTTGTATTGTTGTGGCTTTCTCTATTTTTTGAACTAGTGGTTTAGTCATTAGTCCACAATAACTGCTAAGCGTTTTCATCATTAATAGTTGTATTTCTTCGAAAGAAAGAGCCTTAGAAGGTATTATTGGTTGAAAATATGTAGTACTGGACTGATCTAAAGTTTTTTGTTCGGAAAGCTGAATTTCTCCAACAATATTTGGGGAATGTGCTATGGAGCTACCAACAGATTCTTTTTGATTTTCTTCTACTTTATTTATTGATGATGTTTTTAAAATAATTTCTTCATCAGTTAACGTTTTTGTAGAGGCAGTTGGGGCAATAAGCTCTAAGTCGATAAGCTGTTGAATCAATTCCGGAGAAGCAATGCGTTTTTTAAATTCACCATTTAAGTTTTGAAAATCTTCATGGTCTATTAAGAGTAATAAACGTCTTTGTTTTGCATTTAAAACAATATTGCGTTGTTGAAGCGCAACTTTCCCTAAATTGGTTCTATAAAAACCAGCCATTATGTTTCCCCAATATATCAGACTGTTCAATTTTCTGAGTTGAACAGTGCTGTTTTTAATAAAATATAAATGGGGTTAACCATAAAACT
>Ga0157372_10001588_pt1 | contig 24735 bp, 26 predicted proteins | sample C55metaG_FD_115307 | JGI IMG/M metagenome (GOLD analysis project Ga0157372, IMG submission 115307) | Corn rhizosphere microbial communities from Kellogg Biological Station, Michigan, USA - C5-5 metaG | ecosystem: Host-associated > Plants > Roots > Rhizosphere > Soil | place: USA: Michigan...
AACACAAAGGCAGTTTGCCATAAAGGATAAATCACAAACATGCTTCCAAAAAACAGCATCCTATAAAGCTCACTATTATCTTCGTGAAATCCGCTTAAGCTCTCTCCTTCAAAATATATAACAGCCACTACCGGCAACGCGCTTAATACACCGACAAATAGCAAGGTGGTGAGTAACAGATTGAAGGACAATCGGTTTAATAACAATAACTGATAGGCACAAGATAGCAGCAATGAACCCACGCAACTCGCTGCCAATATACTTCCTGATAGTTCGGAGTTACTATTTGCGTATGTAGTTGTTATCCAGAAACATAAAAAATAAATAGCGCCACAGACAATTATAAAAACGAGATTTCTCCAGTCAGCTCCGGCTGATCGGATATTGATTAGCAAAAGCCCGAAAATAATTCCGGGGGCAAAGGCGCCAAATAGTAAAAGTGTTTGTGGGACTACTGTGAAAAGAGTTAAAAAGATCATTAAACCGAAACTCATTTTTAAAGCTTTGGTGCAATCCCTATTCCAAGTCATATCAGCTCGTTTAAGCTATCTGAACATCCTCCAGTACTTTGCCGTTCTCGCACTTAATAATACGCGAAGGAAATGCCCTGATGATCTGGTAATCGTGCGTAGCTACCAGCACCGCTGTTCCGCCCTGGCTTATCTGTTTTAACAACATTATCAAATCTTCTGATGTTTCAGGATCGAGGTTACCAGTAGGTTCATCAGCTAAAATAATCTCAGGGTCGTTCAGCAACGCGCGTGCAACCACAACCCTTTGCTGTTCGCCGCCCGACAGTTCGTGCGGCATTTTATTGATCTTTGAGCGCAGGCCCACTTTTTCCAGCACATCCTTAGTGCGCTCGGCAATCAGGTTCTTGTCCTTCCAGCCGGTGGCTTTCATTACAAACTCCAGGTTCTGGGCTACGGTACGGTCAGTCAGTAACTGAAAATCCTGGAAAACGATGCCCAACTTGCGACGTAAAAAAGGCACTTCCTTGTCGGTCAGCTTCTTCAGATCGTACCCGCAGGCATGGCCCTCACCATTGTTGATATGCAGGTCGCCGTAAATGATCTTCATCAAACTGCTCTTGCCCGACCCCGTCTGGCCGATCAGCCAAACAAAATCACCTTTATCTACATGCAGGTCTACACCCGAAAGTACCAGGTGCTTTTGCTGAAAGATATCAACACCGCTTAATTTTATAACAGAATTACCGATCATAGCTCAGAGTTCCAGTTTTAGTATCTGCCCGAAAGGCAGCTCTTTTACAACGTTCATTATATACTCGGCCTTATCGCCCAGGCCCACTTTATCCAGCGATTTATCCGGCCTGTCAACCCTGAAATAGGCCAGCAGGGTAAATTTCTCATCGCGCAGCTGTACATAATCGGGTATTTTGGCAACGCCTTTTACTTTGATGATATACATTTTAGTTCATTGTTCATGGCTCGTTGTTCATAACCGGTTCATAATTCAGCATAAACTATGAACTATCAACCATCAACCACGATCTTTTCTCAAAGGTAGCAATCCCACGATGATTATCCGAACTATGGGTACAGAAATTTATCCACCGGGTAATGATGTGCAAATATGCAGATGTGCAAAATGAACAAATTAGAAGCCAAAGAAAGCCTCAAACTTTCCTTTTACTGGGCGCAAGTATGCAGGGCTGGCTTAGGCAATGGCTACTGTGCCTTCAATTATTAAATTAATCTTTAATTATTTTTCAAGGGCGTTGCCTGCGGCCGCGCTTTACGCTTATACTGCACAGGCATTAGCCACACGGGCCGGTATCCGCTTCAATCGCTAACGCAAATATTACAGGTAGTCATTTAATGCTCTTACTCAGTGTGTTTTCTGTCATCTGAACTCCGCCATCTGCACTCAAATCCCTGCCAAAAACGCCATCGTGTCCACACCATCGGCATAATCCCAAAGCTTAGGCTGCTGGCTTTTGCCAAAATCAACAATCTGATTTGGCAAATTCAGCTTTTCCCCTGTTACCACACATTGTATATCATCGCTTATTGCAGCTAAACGTTCTACCGCTGTAGATAGACTATCATAATATTCAAAATACAGCACAGCAAGGGGGGAAGCCATCCTCGAATCCTCTTTCACCAGCAAAAAGCCATTGTCCAGATGTTGGTCGCCGTTTACAAGGTATATCGATTTATTGTAGTCGTAATTGTTGCGGTATTTATGATGATCGATGATCATGTTATGCGGTTCTATCGCCTCAAAAAACGGTGTAAAATTGTGGCCCCGCGGTACCAGCAATTTCGATACATTCCGGCATCCCAGGCCAAAAAAGTCGAAGATATCGTGCCCCAATAAAAACAGTTGCTCTTTGGTTTCATTGCCGGTAAGCAAGGCAACGCTGTTACGGTTTTTGCGGATAATGTGTGGCACCTTGCCAAAATAATACTCAAAATAGCGCGAAGTGTTGTTACTACCTGTGGCGATAACTGCATCGAAACCAGCCAGCCTTTCCACAAAGCTGAAGCTGCCGCTAAATTCAGGCGCTATCTCCGCCAGCATATTCAGGATATGTTTAATCAGCCTCTCATCCTGGCTCGAAGCCTTGATCATCGCATGATGGCTCGAAGCCAGTACGCACAGCACATCATGAAAACCCACTAAAGGGATATTACCGGCGAGGATAAGGCCGATTGCTTTTGAGTCCATAGTCGATAGTTCATGGTCCATAGTCTTTTCTTCTTTACTATGGTCTATCGACCATTGACCATGGTCAAAACTTAACCACCGTTCCAAATCTTCCCCATTCAGCATCTTCCCAATGGCCTTAACCGCGTTCATGGTATTAAGCGGGGTAAACCAGGCGTTATAATGCTGTTCAGTATTAATCAGGTCGGTAAGCGCCTCATCAGGGTTGCATAATTGGGTGCCTAGTTGCGAAAGTCTATCGATTAAGTATATTTTTTTTACTTGTGACATATTAATGGCATTGGATGAAACTCCAGAACAGATTTTTTGTTATATTTGCAGCATTAAAGCCGAAGGGCAAAGTTAATTTTAGTTAGATATATATTTAAAAACATGGCTATAAAAATCACTGACGAATGCATTAACTGCGGAGCTTGTGAGCCTGAATGCCCAAACAATGCTATTTATGATGCAGGCGCAGCGTGGCGTTTCTCAGATGGTACTGATTTGAAAGGGATTATCGACTTTGGTGATGGCAATACCTTAAACGCCGAAGAAACCCAGGCCGCTTTAAGCGACGATGTTTATTATATAGTACCCGATAAATGTACCGAGTGTGTTGGTTTTCACGATGAGCCACAGTGCGCTGCCGTTTGCCCGGTTGATTGCTGTGTTGATGATGAAGACGTGCGCGAGACCCGCGAAGAATTGCTGGCCAAAAAAGAATGGCTGCACATACAGGGATAAGTTTTTTATTTTGATAAATAGTAAAGGGAGTGCATCAGGTATGTGTTCCCTTTTTTTATTTTAGTACGATGGAATACGGAATAGCAAATTTGGCCATAGCGCCCTTACGGGCGCAACCCAAACACGCCAGCGAACAGGTTTCGCAGCTTTTATTTGGCGAGACGTTTGAAATTATGGAACGCCATGAAAACTGGCTGCGTGTTATCACCGCCTTTGATGGTTATGAGGGCTGGCTCAACGAGTTGCAATTTGCGTCTATCGGTGCCGAAACTTACGGTAGGTTATCGCAAATCAAGGTCGTTACCACACGTACTTTTACCACACGTACTTTTGCCACCGCCGCTTTAAAAGAAGCCGATAATTCCATTATTTACTTGCCTTTTGGCAGCACCCTGCCGTTTTTTGAAAACGGTAAAATAAAAGTTGGCGACGATGCCTTTACTGTAGATACACAAGGTGACGTAGATACCATGCTCGAGATAGCCTACTCTTTCATCAATACCCCGTACCTGTGGGGTGGCCGCACCCATTTCGGTATCGATTGTTCGGGCTTCGCGCAGGCTGTAATGCGCACACAAGGCGTTAACCTGCGCCGCGATGCCTGGCAGCAGGCGGAGCAGGGACAAATTGTAGATTTCCTGCAAAGCGCCACCCTGGGTGATTTAGCTTTCTTTGATAACGACGAAGGCCGCATTACCCATGTAGGTATTATGCTTAATAACGAAATGATCATCCACGCCTCGGGCAAAGTAAAGATCGATCAGATAGATGGTCAGGGCATTTATTCAGCCGAGCAGAAAAAGTATACGCATAAATTGAGGATCATTAAACGGTATTTGTAAATCGTTTAAAGACATGTCATCTCGAACGATAGTGAGAGATCTTCTTCTACAGGTTGTTTAAGGTAGAAGATTTCTTATCGCTACGCTCGCTCGAAATGACAATTTGGTTAGAGTAGATCCAAACAAAAAATACCAGCCTGCCATAAAAGCAAACTGGTATTCAATCAAACTATAGTAAAAAACATTCTTTTGATTTCACCGATTTAAGATAAATCCCACAGATTTTTATAGGTGCAATCACTTTTAAAATCAGTGCAATCCACAAAATTACATGGCTTCCGATACCACCTCGGTAACCTCGGGCACCATACGTTTCAGCAGGTTTTCGATACCCGATTTTAAGGTGATGGTTGACGACGGGCAGCCACTGCACGAGCCTCGCAGCTCAACGGTAACCACACCTTCGTTAAATGATTTATAGCTTATTGCGCCGCCATCCTGCTCAACTGCCGGGCGAACGTAATCGTGTAATATTTGCTGTATTTTTATTTCTGCATCGCTACCTTCAAAAACAACGTCTTCCTGTTCTTTTAGCTGCACCAGCAATTCAGACTCTACAGCGCCTTTAACAAACTCTTTAATGATCGGTTCCAGGTCGTTCCAGTCGCTGCCTTCGGTTTTGGTAACCGTTACAAAGTTGCTGGCAAAAAATACACCGTTTACAAACGAAAATTTGTACAGTTCTTTAGCGAATGGCGATTTCTCGGCGCTTTCTTTAGTAGGATAGTCAACACTGCCGTTGATCAGCAACTTGTTCACGATGAATTTCATGGTTGCCGGGTTTGGCGTCGATTCGGTATATACGTTGATATTCATGACTTTCTTTTAAATAGAATAGAACAAAATTACTGAGCTTTTTCCGGTAATAAAAACAAAGATGGCGTAGTATGACCCGTGGATGACACCTACATAATGATCGAAGGATTGAATGATTGATTTATAGAATGGTTTTGCATTTACTCAATCATTCAATCCTTCAGTCATTCAATCATTATATACCCGTATAACTACTCGGGCTTATTTGTCTGATCTCAGTCTTCACATCCTCGCCAACCTGCAGCGTTTCCACAAAATTGGCAATGGTAGCAGCGTTGATCTCCTGGTTGGTGCGGGTAAGCTCTTTCAAAGCTTCGTATGGGTTAGGGTAGCCCTCACGGCGCAGAATGGTTTGTATAGCCTCGGCAACTACTGCCCAGTTAGCTTCGAGGTGCGCGTTCAGGGCAGATTCATTTAACAACAACTTACCCAAGCCTTTCATGGTCGATTTCAACGCGATCAACGTATGCGCTACCGGCACACCGATATTGCGTAATACGGTCGAGTCGGTCAAATCCCGCTGCAGACGCGAGATAGGTAACTTAGCCGCTAAATGCTCAAACAGCGCATTTGCGATTCCCAGATTACCTTCCGAGTTCTCAAAATCAATCGGGTTAACCTTGTGTGGCATTGCCGACGAGCCGATTTCGCCTGCTTTTATCTTTTGTTTAAAATAATTCATGGATACGTAGGTCCACATATCCCGGTCGAGGTCGATGATGATATTATTGATACGTTTCAATGCGTCGCAATGGGCGGCAAAATTGTCGTAATGCTCAATCTGTGTGGTATGCTGTGAGCGCTTAAGTCCCAGGATGTTATTCACAAAATGATTACCGAAAGCTTTCCAGTCATGCTGCGGATAGCCCACAAAATGCGCGTTAAAGTTGCCTGTAGCGCCACCAAATTTTGCTGAGTAAGGTACTTGCGCCAATAGTTCAAGCTGGGCTTCCAAACGTTCTACAAAAACCAATATCTCTTTGCCCAGGCGTGTTGGCGATGCGGGTTGTCCGTGGGTATGCGCCAGCATCGGTACGTTTTTCCACTCTTCGGCGTAGATTTTCAGCTGATCGATAACCGCTTTGATGTTCGGCAGGTAAACAGCCTCTACGGCCAGTTTAAACGAGTAGGGTATGGCTGTATTATTAATATCCTGTGATGTTAACCCGAAATGGATGAACTCTTTATATGCTGAAAATCCAAACTCGTCAAACTTGCTTTTGATAAAGTACTCAACCGCTTTTACATCGTGGTTGGTTATCTTCTCAGTATCCTTAACAGTCTGAGCATCAGTTTCCGAAAAATTTTGATAGATATCCCGTAACTTTTTAAAAAGCAATCGGTCAAAATGCTGCAATTGGGGCAATGGTATTTCGCACAAGGCGATAAAATATTCTATCTCAACAAAAACACGGTATTTAATCAGCGCGGCTTCTGAAAAATAAGACGAAAGTTCTTTGGTAGTATTGTAATAACGGCCATCTACAGGTGATACCGCCGAAAGTGGTGAAAGCATCTTTACGGGTGATTTTTTCGCAAAGATAGCAATTTAGCAGGCTTTTTTAACGATAGCTTAACAGAATAGTTCAGCCCCCTTGTTATTGTCAGCTTAACGTAATGATAATATTTGGAAACTTTGAAATCAAAAAATGTTTCCATAGTTTTGTCGCGTTATGAAAATCAAATATTGTATAGATACTGTCCAATTTTAAACATCCGGATAGTTATGACAACAGAAAGAGCCGACCAGAAAGCGATGGTACAAAAGGAGAGAATATTAGCGGGAGCAGAAGAGCTTTTTTTTAAAGCGGGGATACGTAGTGTAACCATGGATGATATTGCCAAACATTTAGGTATCTCCAAAAAAACCATTTATGTGTTCTTTAAGGATAAGGATGAAGTAGTAACAGCATTGGTGCATCAAAAACTGCAGGAAGATAAGGACAGGATGTGCGGCATCGTCGAATCGTCGGGCAATGTGATGGAGGAATTGATTTTTATGATCAAATGTGCCGAGGATTTTTTCTCGCGCATCAATCCCATCCTCATTCATGATATGCAAAAGTATCACCCTGAGTCGTGGCAATTGGTACAAAAGTTTAAAGCCGAGAATGTGGTGGATAACCTGACCGATATTTTGACCCGCGGTATCTCACAAGGCTATATCCGCGAAGCGGTGAACCCACGTATTATGGCTAAGATGCACATGTTGCAGACCGAGGCCGGCTTTAACACAAATTTGTTTCCGCCCAGTGAATATAATACCTGGACGGTACAGATGCAGTTTTTAGAACATTTTTTATATGGAATATGTACCGGCGAGGGCCGGGCTATATTGGACGATTACCGCAATATTTACGCAACAACAATAAACAAACCTTAATATATAATTCTGCAATGAAACATTTATACCTTATAGCCGCGTGCTTAATATTATATGCTAACGCCGGCTTTGCACAATCAAAACAAGGGGCTAATTATAACTTTAGTCTTGCCGATTGTATCAATTACGCATACGAACACCAGGATTCGGTGAAGAACGCTATACTCGATGTAAAAAGTGCCGAATACAAAGTGAAAGAGACAACAGGCATTGGTTTACCGCAAATAAGCGGTTCAGCCACGTTCCAGGATTATCTTAAATCATCAACCATACTGTTCCCTGATTTTATTTCACCAGCCATTTACGGTGTTCTGATAAAAGAAAAGGTGTCGGGTAACAATGGTGTTATTACTAAAATTCCTGACGGTGTTGGTGGTTATCAATCGGTTAGCTTAACACAAAAATACTCAAACAATTTTGGGCTGGATGTTAGCCAGATCATTTTTGATGGTACTTACCTTGTAGGACTTAAAGCAATCCGCACATTTAAAGAGTTATCACAAAAAAGCCTGGTGAATACTAAAATCAGTACTAATGTTAATGTTACTAAAGCATACTACCAGGTATTGGTAAGTGACGAACAGATTAAATTACTGGATGCCAATATAGCGCAACTAAAACAACAGCTTGATCAAACTACACAATCAAATAAACAAGGCTTTGTTGAAAAGATCGATGTTCAGCGGTTAGAGGTACAATATAATAACCTGATGACCAATCGCGAAAATGTAGTGCGATTGTTGGTTTTAAACTACGAGATGCTGAAATTTCAGATGGGTATGCCTATCGGGGACAATTTAACGCTTACCGATAAATTGGAAAACGTAAAGCTTGACGAAAATACAGTCGAATCTTCAATCGATACCGGATTTTATCACAAACGTATTGAATACAGCTTAGCCGAAACTAATATAGCCCTGAATCAATTGGATTTAAAACGCAAGAAAGCTCAATACCTACCGTCGTTAATTGCTTTTGGCAATACGTCTGCACTGTTTCAAAGTAACGCCATCGGTGATTTATATAGCGCCAACTATCCGTCTACATATGTTGGCTTGAAATTGAGCGTGCCTATTTTTAACGGCTTCCAACGTAAATATCAGGTAAAGCAAACTGAAATAAACGTTTTAAAAGCGCAGAATGAATCTGATAATCTGAAAAACGCGTTAAGCTTACAGGCTCATGCCGCTTTAATAACTTACACCAATAGCTTAAAATCGCTCAATAATCAAAAGCGTAGCCGCGAATTGGCCGAAGAAGTACTGCGTGTATCAAAAATTAAATACCAGCAGGGTGTAGGTTCGAGTCTCGAAGTTACCCAGGCACAAACGGGCTTAGAGACGGCTGATAACCAATATATTCAATCGCTATATGATGCCTTAGTAAGTAAGGTGGATATGGATAAAGCTTACGGTAAAATTAACTAATCATCAATCAACTAGCTTATATAAACACAATGAAAACAAAAATATTTTTACTAAGTGCACTGGTGGTTTTAGCCGCGTGCAACCATAAAAAGGATCCAAAGGCTGAGTTGGCCGATTTAAAAGCTCAGCAAGCTGATATTGCCGCTAAAATTCAGGCGCTTAAAACAGCTAATAATATAAAAGATTCGGTTAAAGTAACCGATGTTGCTACCGTTGAAGTTAAACCCAGCAGCTTTACGAACTATGTGCAGTTGCAGGGCAGGGTTGATGCACAAGATAACGTAACCGCGTATCCGCAGGCGCCCGGTACTATCATTTCGTTGTACGTTAAAGCCGGCGACCACGTAAATAAGGGTCAGGTACTGGCTCAGTTAGATAACAGCGTGTTGAAACAAAACATAGCACAGGCACAAACACAGCTTGATCTGGCCAATACCGTTTACCAGCGTCAGAAAAACCTTTGGGATCAGAAAATTGGCACCGAAGTACAATTTTTACAGGCTAAGGCTAATATGGAAGGCGCACAGAAACAAGTGGCCTCTTTACGCCAACAGGCTGATAACTATCGTATCGTGTCGCCTATAAGCGGTGTTGTAGATCAGATGGATCTAAAACTGGGCCAGGTAGCTTCGCCGGGCGCAACGGGTATCCGTATTGTAAACGCCGATAAACTGAAGGTTAAGGCCGATGTGCCCGAGTCGTACGCCACACGTATAAAACAAGGCCAGGATGTAGTGATCTTGTTTCCTGATGCTAGCGATTCGTTAAAAACTAAATTGACTTTTGCTGCTAAAGTTATCGATCCGGGCTCACGAAGCTTTGGTATCGAAGTAGCTTTGCCTGCAACCAAAACTTTGCGCCCGAATATGACGGCAATTGTTAAAATTGCCGATTATAGCAAAAAATCAACCATATCTATTCCGCTTAAAGCGATCCAAAAATCGGAGCAGGGCGATTATGTTTTTGTAAACGAAAACGGTATCGCAAAAAAGAAAACAGTTAAAGAGGGCGCTACTTACAATGGCCAGACTGAGATATTGGATGGGGTAAAAGTTGGCGACCAGCTAATAACTGATGGTGCAAGCGATATCGAAGATGGTGATAAAGTAAAAGTATTACACACTGGTAATTAATAATTAAACAAAATGCAAGACCAGGAAAAAGAATTCGGCCCCTCAAGCTGGGCCATAGATAACAAACGCGCAGTTTACGTGTTCATGTTCCTTATCGTGCTTATTGGCTATTTGGCCTACTCAAAACTGCCGAAAGAGAACTTTCCGGATATTACGATATCTAAAATTTTTGTGAGTACACCTTATCTGGGTCAGTCGCCCCGAAATATCGAGATGTTGGTTACCCGCCAGCTCGAAAAGCAGTTTAAATCGCTTAAAGGCTTAAAAAAGGTTACCTCAAACACGCAGCAAAATATTTCGCTGATCACTGCCGAGTTTAATGCTAATGTTGATATAGAAAAGGCAAAGCAGGAGGTAAAAGACGCAGTAGATAAGGCTAAGCAGGATCTCCCGCAAAATGATCCTAACTTAAAGGAAACCACCGTTTCGGATATCGACGTGGCCGATCAGCCTATATTAAACATTAACCTTTCGGGCGATTATGATCTGAAAAAATTAAAGGAGTATGCCGATAATTTGAAGGATGATATCGAAGCGATGAAAGAGATATCGCAGGTTAAGGAAGTTGGTGCCTTAAAACCCAACATCCAGATCAATGTGGATATTAACAAAATGGCTGCTGCGCAGATAAGTTACAATGACATTATTAACGCCGTAGGGTACGAAAATATCATTTCGACAGCCGGAACGCTGGTTAATGACGGCGTACAACGCGCCATCGATATTAAACAGGACTTTAAAAGTTCGGCCGAAGTTGCCAGTATGGTTATCCGTAACCCGCAAGGCCGGGCCGTATACCTTCGCGACATTGCTGATGTAAAGGACGGTTTCCAGGATCAGGAGAGCTACGCGCGTTTAAAAACACCGGATAACCCTAATTTTAAAAATGTAATCACCCTGAACGTAAGTAAAAGGTCGGGCGAAAACCTGATCCAGGCTTCAGATAGTATTTACTCGCTCATTAAGCATAAACAGACTACGGTTTTCCCTAAAGGATTGGATATTACTGTTACAGGCGACCAGAGTGATAAAACCCGTTCAACACTGAACGACCTGATCAATACCATCATCATCGGTTTTATACTGGTAACCATTATCCTGATGTTCTTTATGGGTAGCACCAACGCCCTGTTTGTGGCATTATCTGTGCCATTATCGTGTTTCATCGCGTTTATCATGATGCCGACGATAGGCTTCACGCTCAACATGATCGTGCTGTTCTCGTTCCTGCTGGCGCTGGGTATTGTGGTGGATGACGCCATTGTGGTTATCGAAAACACGCACCGTATTTTTGCGAATGGTAAAGTACCTATCGTTAAAGCTGCTAAAATAGCTGCTGGTGAGGTATTTATGCCGGTATTTTCGGGCACCATGACTACTTTGGCGCCGTTTGTACCACTGGCATTCTGGAACAGTTTGATCGGGCATTTCATGTTCTTTTTACCGATTACACTGATTATCACCTTGCTGGCCTCGTTAGTGGTAGCTTACATCATGAACCCCGTTTTCGCGGTCGATTTCATGAAACCACATATCGAAGGCGAGCACGATAACCCACGTTTTGACAGGAAAACCACACGTACTACCATAATTTTAGGTGTAATAGCCATTTTTGCCTACCTCATCAATTTTGGTTTCGGCAATTTTATGGTGCTGATTATCTTATTGTTCCTGTTTAACCACTTTGTGTTGGTAAACGTGATCGATAAATTTCAAAAGAACGCGTGGCCGCGTTTTCAATCATGGTATGCCCGTGTGCTCGAGGGGGCGGTTCGCAGGCCGGGTACCATATTGTTAGGTACTTTTGTATTATTCTTCCTTACCATCGGGTTTTCAATTGTGAGTAACCTGCCGGTTGAACAATTCCCTTCGGGCGATCCCAATTTCGTGTACGTGTATGTAACCATGCCAACCGGTACCGATCAAAGTACTACAAACGGCGTTGTTCAACAACTTGAGAAACGTGTTGCCGCGGTAGTTGAGCCTGATAAAGATATTGTTTCGTCTATTATATCCAATGTTTCGGTAAGCGTTACCGATCCTTCGGATGAGGATCAAGGTACTTACTATAATAAAGGCAAGATCACCGTTGCATTTGTAGAGTTTGCTAAACGTCACGGTAAGGATACCAAAGCTATTTTGGCTAACATCCGTAAGCAGGTGCAGGGCGTTCCGGGAGCGAAAATAGCCGTAGCGCAGGAAGCCAGCGGCCCGCCAACACAAAAGGAGATCAGTATCGAGATGGCAGGCGATGATGTGGACACCCTGGTTCACACTGCCGACAGGCTTAAAAAGTTTATCAATGCCCAGGGTATTGATGGTATAGAGGGCCTTACACCCGATGTGCAGGCCGATAAACCTGAGATAGTTTTCGACGTGGACCGCGAACGAGCCAACCGCGAAGGCGTTACTACAGCACAAGTAAATCAAGCGTTATTATATTCGGTGTACGGCTGGAAAGCATCTGATTTCAGAAACACGACAGAAGATAACTACGAGATCGACGTTCGTGCCAATGAAGATCAGCGTTATGATATCGACGCGTTGCGTAACTTCAAAATAACTTATCGCGATTTGGCAATGGGCGGCGCTATTCGCCAGGTACCTATATCGGCCTTTACCGATATCAGGTATACCAACACGTATGCCAATATCAAGCATAAACAACAACGAAGAGTGATAACATTAGGTTCGAATGTTATTAAACCGTATAACGGCGCAGCAATTAACGCACGTATCGCCCAGGCCATTAAAAGCTTCAGGTTGCCACCGAATGTATCTGTACACATGGGTGGCGCACAGGATGATCAGATCGAAACAGCTAGCTTCTTAGGCACTGCCTTAATGGTATCGTTCGGTATGATATTGATCATTCTGATGGCGTTATTTAACTCTGTGGGCAAAACATTCATTATCCTGAGCGAGATATTCTTCAGTATTATCGGTGTGTTCCTGGGCCTAAGCATCTTCCACATGACGTTCTCTATCGTAATGTGTGGTGTAGGTATTATAGCGCTGGCAGGTGTGGTGGTACGGAATGGTATCTTGCTGGTCGAGTTCACGGATATGCTTATTGATCAAGGCGCGAGCCTTCACGATGCAGTTGTTGAAGCTGCCCGTACCCGTATGACGCCGGTATTGTTAACTGCCTTTGCAGCGATATGTGGGTTGATCCCCCTGGCTATAGGCTTCAATATCGATTTTGCGGGATTGTTTACACACTTTAAACCACATATTTATTTAGGTGGCGATAACGTTGCTTTCTGGGGGCCGTTAGCATGGACCATGATCTTTGGTTTAGGTTTCGCAACTATCATTACGCTTATCCTGGTGCCATGTTTATATATCATCCGTGTTAATATGAAAAACTGGCTCAAGAGGGTATTCAGCAGTAAACCCAAAGTTAAAGAAGTAGAAGCTGAAATGGCCTAACCCTGATGGTTTATAAATTTATATCCCCCGTAATATTTATTGCGGGGGATTTTTTGTTTAGAACGATGAATGATCGGAACATAAAAAAAGCCGTTGTAAATTTTACAACGGCTTTCTGTTTCTTTAAGAAAAAATGAATTACATTTTTTTCTTAGTAGTGTCTTTTTTAGTAGTGTCAGCTGACATTTTTTTAGTAGTGTCTTTTTTTGCAGTGTCAACTTTAGCTGAGTCAACTTTAGCCGAATCAGCAGCACCAGTTGATTTTTTACCTGAGCAAGAAGCGAAAGAAACTGCTAAAGCCAAAGCTAAAGCGCCTAATTTGATTGAATTTTTCATTTTTTATTTTTTAAAGTGATTAATAGTTACGCTTAATACCTAAAGCAAAAAAAGGTAACCCAAACATTTTGAAAAAAATACAGGGATTACCTTTTTGGCTACTAATAAATTAAAAATTATTTCTTTTTAGCGGTGTCAACCGGTTTTTTAGAAGTATCTGGTGGCGGTGGCGCCATTTTTTTCATGGTATCCTTTTTTGCTGTATCAACTGCTTTTGCAGCCGAGTCAGCAGTTGAGGTTGATTTGTTTCCTGAGCAAGAAGCAAAAGAAACTGCTAAAGCCAAAGCTAGAGCGCCTAATTTGATTGAGCTTTTCATTTTTGATTGGTTTAATTGTGATTGATTGTTTTAATACTGGTTGTTTAAAGGATAAACCGGACAGTTTGGGGATACATCAGTTTAAACAAAAAAGGGCAAACTACAAATCCGTTTACCCTTTTTTTATTAGTTCTGCATAAACAGAATTACATTTTTTTCTTGGTAGTATCAGCCATTTTCATCTTGGTAGTATCGTGTTTGGCTGTGTCAGGATTTGGTCCGGGAGAGGTCATTTTAGTAGTGTCTTTTGCAGCTGAGTCAGTTGCCGAAGTTGATTTTGAACCCGAGCAAGATGCGAATAATACGGCTAAAGCCAGAGCTAAAGCACCTAATTTTAATGTGTTTTTCATTTTTCTAATTGTGATTAATTTAGATTTTAAAGCCTAAATATAAAAATTTGATATTAAAAACGAAAAAAACTTATCTAAAATTTTAATTGCATACATAAAAAAAGGTTAAACAGAAATTTCTGTTTAACCTCTAATTAATCACTTGAAAAAAATGAATTACATTTTTTTAGTAGTGTCTTTTTTAGTAGTGTCAGTTTTTACGCTGTCAACTTTAACAGTAGTGTCTTTTTTAGTAACGGTCGAGTCAACAGTTGAAGTTGATTTGTTACCACCGCAAGAAGCGAATGCTACTGCTAATACTAAAGCTACTGCGCCTAATTTGATTGAATTTTTCATCGGACTGTTTGTTATTTAATTAATAATTTAACCTTAATACGCATTTTGCAAAAAGGTAACCTTGCGATTAATAACTTTTTTTAATTTTTTTATTTGTAACGATAATTGCTTGCAAATAACAATGTTACAGTTAAACCTTCGGTTATATATTTAAGGTGTTGACAAAATATAGTGGCATTAACGTCCGTTTTTCGTTTTTTTGAAGTTTGGTTACACATCAATTATTTTAAAAAATGTTGGGTTACCATTAGCCACATAGCGTATTAAGTAGTGAATAATAATACAAGTATTTCAGCGCCAACCGACAACGAAGCTATTCTAGGCATACTTAATAATTCAGAAAGTATGCTGAAACGTATTTACATAGCCTACTTTCCGATGGTGCTGCAGTTAATTATCAGTAATAACGGCAACGAAGACGAAGCTAAGGATATTTATCAGGAGGCTATCATCGTTCTTTATAATAAGGTAAAGTCGGGCAACTTCGAGTTAAGCAGTAAGTTAAAAACTTATATTTACTCTATATGCCGGCGGCTTTGGTTAAAGAGACTTAGCCAGATGAGCAGGTACGGTGGTGATATTCACGATTTTCAGGAATATCTGCCCGTTGATGAAGATCTGGTGTCGCACGAGGAAAGGGACATTCAGTTTAGTAAAATGGAAGGTGCCCTGAGCGAATTAGGAGAGCCTTGCAGAACCATTATTGAAGATTTTTATATCAAGAACAGATCAATGCAGGAGATCTGTGAAAAATTTGGCTATACCAATGCGGATAATGCCAAAACACAAAAATATAAATGCCTGCAAAGGCTGAAGAAGCTGTTTTTTCAGCAGAAGTAAACAGGAGAGTTGAAAATGAGTGACATTGAATTACTATCGGTTATTGAACGGTACCTGAACGGGGAGATGAGTGCGGATGAGCGTGCCCGTTTTGAAATGCTGCGCCATGATAATCCAACGGTTGACAGCCGGGTTATCGGGCATCAGCAATTTACCGAAAAATTAAAGCAGTATGGCGAGCGTGTGGAGTTTGAGGGCTTATTGAATGCCATCCATGCCGAAATTGACGTGCAGGCGCTTAAAGAAGAGTTTGTGCACCATCCGTCGCTTATAGTGCGCATTTGGCGCAATCATCATTCTAAAATATCGCTGGCAGCATCTATCGCCATTTTTGCAGTTTTAAGCACATTATTCTTTACCGGATATTTAAAAACACAGGCTAATCAGTCAGAAGTTATCGCATTAAGCAGCAAGCTGGCCAAAGTTGAAAACTCGGCCAATAAGCTTAAGCAGCAAACCGATAAGCTGATCAAGATAGTAGGTGCAGGTAAGATCGATCAGAGCAAATATACTCCTTCGGGTACAGGTTTTGCTATATCCGCTGATGGTTACATCGTAACTGCCATGCATGTTACCAACGATGCCGATTCGCTTACCATACAAAATGCCAATGGTGATGCTTATCATGTAAAACAAGTATATGCTGATCCTAATACCGATCTGGCGGTTTTAAAGATCGTCGATCCATCTTTTAAAACATTGGGTACCTTACCCTATGGGTTTAAAAAACGTGCTGATGTAGGAGAAAACGTATTTACTATCGGTTATCCCCTGGATGATATGGTTTACGACAGAGGATACCTGAGTTCGGCAGCCGGTTCAAATGGCGATACCGTACGTTACCGCGTGGCTATCAAGGCCAGCAATGGTAATAGCGGAAGCCCTTTGTTAGATGCTAATGGCAATATCATCGGTATTATTAACAGTAAACAAGGTCAGGCTGCTGATGCGCCGGCGTATGCTATCAAATCAAAGTATTTATATAGAGCGCTGACTGCCATGGCTGCCGAATCATCAACCAAAAAAATAAGCCTGAATTCTAAAAATGTGTTAGCGAGCATGAGCCCGGACCAACAGGTTGCCCGTATGCAGAAATACATTTTTAACGTGAAGGTAAGTAACAAATAAGCCTCAAAAACAATTACGCTATAAATAAATAAAAAGCCTTAGCTATATAGCTAAGGCTTTTTATTTTGAGCTGATTAAGAATTGGTAAACCGACGGGCTAGACAAACCGCTCATTTTTGTATCATTGTGAAATAAAAATGATCGCGTTCAAAACTCATCAGGATAAAATTGCCGCAGATGGCTATAGCGTTATTAACAGTATATACAATGAAGGTGAGGTTAACACGATAATTAATGCGATTGCCGCGGTTGATACTTCTAAACCTACATTCCGTAAAACCAATGACCTGTTTGCGATAAGGCAATTTTTAAAAGAGATTCCTCAAATTAAATCACTAATCTTTACAGATAAACTTAATAAAATTATTAGTGATTTATTTGGCGACGGGTATTTTGTAGCGAAGTCGATATATTTTGATAAGCCTGAAAAGAGTAACTGGTTTGTAGCTTATCACCAGGATTTGACTATATCTGTCGACCAGAAATTATCTTTGCCAGGGTTCGGCCCGTGGACTGTTAAGCATAATCAATTTGCGGTACAACCACCTATTGATATCCTGCAGAACAATTTTACCTACGCATTCACCTGGATGATACAGATGGAGATAACGGCGCTTTAAAAGTCATTGCCGGTTCGCATCTTAAAGAGATATATCGTCCCGAAACAATAAACCGGGATGAGGAGACCGAGCATATTTGTCCGGTAAATAAAGGCGGAATAATGATTATGCGGCCACTATTGCTTCATGCTTCAGATCGTACAACTAACCATAAAAAACGCCGGATTATACATATCGAATTTAGTAAGGCCGCGTTACCCGAAGGGCTGAACTGGTCGGAAAAGGTTATTTAACTATAACAGCAAGCTATCTACCCGGTGCGCATGCACTATTTCTTTGCAAGGCGACCAGGAGAAGATAGTAAACCGGCCGTCCTGCGAGGCGACCATAGCTATAGCCTCGCGCTGATCATACACGAATTGCGCAGCTGATAAGTGACGCGTGCCGCCTTCGGCGCCCGGATGGATAATGCGCGGTTCAACACCCAGTACGGGTTCGGTTACCAGTATGCGTTCAACACGTTGCCCCTTTGCTGATCGGGTTATTTTGGCGCCAAAAGCCAGTAGCTCGTGTTGGTCGTTTATCAGAGTGGCGCCATCGACTGCGGTTAAACCAGCAACACTTTCAACCGCTTTGCTGAGTTCTTCCTGCCATAGGCTCATGTCTTTTTCAGCCACGTTTTGCTTTAGCAGATCAGCCAGGCCACAAAACAGGGGCGTTAGCTGGTAATTGATAGGATGGATGATGGAATCGTTCCAGCTGTCGTGCGCTGATGGTACAACCAGTAAAATACCGCCACGGCCATGTGCCCGCATGGATACAGCTAACTGCACATGAATATTAACCGTAGAGCTCCATGATGAGGGATTGTTAAAACCTAATAATGATGAGACTACCTCTGGGCAATCAACCACATCATCACTGCGCTCGTCGATGATCTTGATCTGATCGCCTTTTAATACAGCTACGTTTACAAACTTGCCGAAGCCGCTGATGCGCCGGTGTTTAATTACCAGCAGGCTGGGCTCGCTTACATCCAGTACAAAACAGAATGCGGGGATGACACGTGTTGTTCCCCAAATGTAAAGCGTATCGCCATCATTCCAAACACCGAGGTAAATACCGGCACCTTCAATGGCAGGTGCCAGTTTAATAATGGTATCGGGAGTGAATTTCAGCCTTTTAGTAAATATCATAGGCTGTCCGGCCTTCCCGGGCGGGAGGTATGCAATAGATACCTTGGGCGAATGGCCTTCTTCCTTGCGCAGGCTCGTCCAAAAGGCTACATCAATAATTGCTTCAATAAAATAAGCCGGTGGCTGAGGGGCCAACTGTTTATCCGGAGCATTTGCCATAATTAACTGTTTCGCGAAGTGCGATTCGATGTTTTCGGCAACAATACGGGCGGCGCTGTAAGTAGGTTCGGATAACATAGACGCTAAAGTAAGCGTATTTATACTAAGAGCAATAAACGGTCAAAAAATATGGCTGTACGATGTTATTTAAATAATCGCTCAGCATTCAGGAAAAAGGAAATTATTGATTCCGAATTTGTGACTTAAGGTTGGGTTTTTTAACAGGTGCGTTTTCGGGCATAGAGTCTTCTTCGCTTAGCACATATAAAAAAATACCCTTTTTGTAAACATCGAGTTTATTTTCAATGCGTATTGCTTCTTTGGTTTGGGCATCTGCGGTAGTTTCGTAATCTTTTATACGGTTACCCATTGGGTTCGATTCTTCAATAATTGTCGAATTGAAGCGTCGCTGTAAAAATACATCATCCAAAGTTAATCCGATTTTGTGATTGGGATTATCGGCATCAATGGTAACCAGTACCTTGCGGCAATCCTTAAAGCGTATCCAGCATAAGGGTTGTGTGCCTAAACTGTCGCCACTGCTTAACGTAAGTTTTTGGAGAGGGGCGATACCAATAATGCGGGTAACCACCTTGCCTCGTTGTTTATCGTAGTAAACATCTTCTTTAATGCGGTACCCCGATATTTTATCAGGCGTAAATGGATTGGGTTTTGCAATGCTGCCTGTTTTGTTGCCATCTTTGTCAAACTGATCAACAATGGCGGTATCGCTCAGGTGCGTCATGAGCTGATCATAGCTCATAGGTGCAATAAATGCATCGCCCGCCGGGCTGTCGGGTGGGCCGCCCATGGGGTCGTAAGCTGTTATTTTGCCATCCTTTATTCCTTTTATAATACCCTCGATCAATGTACCGCCGGGGCGGCACAGTATTTTATTCTTTGCATCGGCCAAATCAATATCGCGCCAATAGCGGTGGTAAAATTTTATCTCTTTTGGATTAGGATCGGGCAGGGGGTAAGGCCGTGCATTGAGCAGGTACCCGGCTTTTTTAATGCTATCGGCAACTGCTGCATCTTTTGTGGATGGCTTATTCGCCATCGAACTATCCGGATCAAAGATGTTTTTGTTTTGAGCATGCACCGTAGCACAGGCAAAAATCATCAGCATAATTACAAGTAAACACTTATTCATAATCTCAAAAGCTATTGCTCGTGCTTAAGGTTGTACAACTTGTTTAATTAGCCAATTATCAGGGATAACAAATTATCCTTAAAGTAGTTTTTTGCTTTAGGAATAACTTGAGGGGTAAATATATAAAAAATTAAATAATTAACATCAAACTGAATGTTTGAATGAAAATAATTAATGTAAATACTATCGAATGTGTCTTTTTTGTAAATTTATTACAACTATTGCCTGGTTTTTTTGTTTTCCCTAATCAAACTCAGTGTTTTTGCCGAATTAATAATTTTTTATTCTAATTGATTAATTGTTAATAGTTTACTATCTTTAAAGCAGGGTTTAACCAGCCCTAAGCTAATAGTCCCTCTTCACCTTTAATTTAACTAACATGAAAACACATTTACTTTGGGTGTGTCTTTTTTTAGTATCGTGTTCGGTATCTAGAAAAACCGCAATAGATAATGAGCAGATATTCCATTCTTACACTAAACCCTTTAAAATATTTGCAGTTGGCTACTGGCCCGACGGGTATATGGTGCTTACCCTGACTGATGCCCACAGCCAATATTTTATTATTAAAACCCTGGCTGATACTTCATATAAGATTGGCCTTGCGTATAATCATTAAATATTAATCTGTACTAATTGCGAATGTTATTTTTTGTCTACTTTTAAATCAAAGTATGGAAGCAAAAAATAACAAAAAAGCCATCAGGGCATGGGCCATGTTCGATTGGGCCAATTCTGCCTATAACCTGGTTATTACATCAACTATTTTCCCGGCGTATTACGTCGCTGTAACTGCAAATGAGCAAAATGGTAACCGGGTAATATTCTTTGGTAAAAGCTTTGTAAATACAGCCCTGAGCGATTATGCACTTGCCGCAGCCTATATGCTGATGGCTGTTCTGTTACCTATTTTAACGTCTATAGCCGACTATCGAGGCAATAAAAAAATATTTATGATGTTTTTTACTGTATTGGGCTCGGTAGCTTGCTGTGGATTGTTCTTTTTTACTGCGAAAACACTTGAATTTAGTATTATACTGTTTGCCCTGGCAGCAATAGGTTATGCCGGAGGCTTTGTGTTTTATAATAGTTACCTACCCGAAATTGCTACTATTGATATGCAGGATAGTGTTAGCGCCAAAGGGTTTACCTATGGCTATATCGGCAGCGTGCTGTTACAGTTAATATGTTTTGCATTTGTACTGTTTCCGCAAACGTTCCATCTTACTAAAACATCGGCAGCGCAACTGTCGTTTTTATTAGTAGGAATTTGGTGGATGGGTTTTGCCTGCATACCCTTTACTGTTTTGCCCAAAGGCAGCCCTAACGCGGTGAGCCATACCAAAAATATTATTAAAGGCGGCTTTATTGAGCTGGCCAATGTATGGCGACAGGTTAAGCAAATGCCGCTGTTAAAACGTTTTTTACCGGCCTTCTTTTTCTATTCGATGGGGGTGCAAACCATTATGCTCGTAGCTACAGGCTTTGCCGCGAAAGAACTGCATATGGAAACTTCTGCACTGATTTCTATTATTCTGATCATTCAGCTTGTGGCTATTGCAGGTGCCACGCTCATGTCGAAATTATCAAATAAAATAGGTAACGTAAAAGTGTTGATCATCACCGTTGTTATATGGGTCGGTGTTTGCCTCGCTGCTTATTTTACTACAACCGCCACACAATTTTACATTATAGCTGTAGTAGTTGGCCTGGTAATGGGGGGGATACAATCCATGTCGCGCTCAACCTATTCAAAGTACTTGCCGCAGGATATTCCTGATACCGCATCATTCTTTAGCTTTTATGACGTTACCGAGAAGCTGGCTATTGTAGGCGGTATGTTCAGCTTTGGTTTGATAGAGGAGATTACCGGCAGCATGCGAAATTCGGCACTGGCTCTGGGCCTGTATTTTGCTGTAGGGCTTATTTTGTTATTTTCTTTATTATCTGCACAGAAAAAAAGTAATTTTTCTGAATTTAGCGCCGCGTAATTTTTGTGCTGATGAAGGTTGAATTGTTTATACCCTGTTTTGTTGATCAGATGTTTCCGGATACGGCTTTTAACACCGTTAAGTTGTTAAAAAAAGCCGGCTGCAACGTTGCCTATAATCCTAACCAAACTTGCTGCGGGCAGCCCGCCTTTAATGCCGGTTTTTGGGATGAAGCCAAAACCATCGGCAGCAAATTTCTGAATGACTTTAGCGAGGATAGCGTTATTGTAGCGCCATCAGCATCGTGTACCGGCATGGTAAAAAACTACTATAACGATTTGTTTACCAATACCGCGGTGCACAATAAATGCAGGGCTGTACAGGGTAATATTTTCGAACTGTCGGACTTTTTGGTGAACGTGATTGAGTATGATTACTTCGGGGCTGAACTGGATGGCCGTGCTGTGTACCATGATAGCTGCGCCGCCCTGCGCGAGTGCAAGATCAAGGCCGAACCTCGCCAGTTGTTAAGCAAAGTTTTAGGACTGGAGCTTGTTGATATGGCCCAGGGCGAAACCTGTTGTGGCTTTGGAGGTACCTTTGCCGTTAAGTTTGACGCTATAAGCAGTGCCATGGCCCAGCAAAAGGTTGAAAATGCCCTGGCTGTTGAAGCCGACTACATCATCAGTACCGACGCCAGCTGCCTGATGCACCTGCAAAGCTATATCGATAAAAATAACATCCCGATTAAAACCATGCATCTGGCCGATGTGCTGGCGCATGGGTGGGGGAATGTGTAGTTTGGTAAGTGGTTGATAGGGTGAGTAGTGAGTGACAATTATTGTTGCTTTTTATTTTAGAATTTAGTATATTTAAGAAGAGCTCAATAGCATACTAATATTTCTGTTTAGTATGAAGAATCGCGTTAGTGATTACAGCGGATACCGGCCCGTGACTAAGGCCTGAGGGCGCATGAACAGAAAGCACGGCCCGCAGGGAACGCCCAAAAAAAGAATTAGGAATCAAGATGAAAGAACCAAGATAATACCATTATGGGTATACCCATATAACACCCATGTGTTTAATGGGTATAGAAAATAAGAAAGCGTGTTATTGAGTTTGAATGAGGGTTTTCTTAGAAAAACACATAAAATCCCCATAAACACCCATGTGTTTAGAGCTGGAAGCGCGAAGCTAAAAGCATAAAATACCATCTTAAGCTTTCCCGTCCACGTTATTTACCAGTTGAAAAATAGTAAACAGGTGGTGTGCCTCATGCAGGATAAAAAATTCCGTCCATTTTAAAATGTTGAGGTTGCCGTATTTGAGGTGGATGCCGATCCGGGACAATTCAGCTTCCGAGAGTTTGGTTAGCAGTTTGATGATTGTCTGTCTGTCGGTTTGTATCCGGTTGATCAATTCGCCGGAAGAAAGTGCCCGCCAGGTTTTAAATTCAGGGTCGTTATCTGAATTGTACCGTTCAAAAGAAGGCCGATCCGAAGAAAGTATCTGGTTGATCCGTTTAATGAAAACAGGTTGGTATATAGCTAAATGTGCTATATTTTCATTAACACTCCACTTGCCCGACGCCGGTCTCTTCAATAAACGTTCTTCGCTAACCCCGGAGATAAGGAAAGGTATCGACTCGTGCTGCGAGGTTAATCTTACCGAAAGTGCGTGATAGATTCCCATTGTTCTTTTTTGCTTTTGGAGATGCTTGTAAATAATCTGCTAAATAACCAGAGTAATCTTAAACATAATTCGGCGAAATCCACTAAAAATAATTGTAAATTCGCAACCGAAAGATCACCCTTGTACGTGATCGTATTAACGTAATATTTAAAACTTTAAATCATACTTGTAGATGATCAACATTACCCTCCCTGACGGATCTGTCCGCCAGTACGAAAAAGGCGTAACTTCTATGCAGATCGCCTTATCCATTTCAGAAGGATTAGCACGCAATGTTTTAGCCGCCGAAGTGAACGGTGAGGTTTGGGACGCCAGCCGCGCTATTGAAGCCGACTCGAATGTTAAACTGCTTACCTGGAACGATGTGCAAGGTAAATCAACCTACTGGCATTCATCAGCCCACTTAATGGCCGAAGCATTGGAAGCGCTGTATCCGGGGACTAAGTTCGGCATCGGGCCGGCTATCGAAACCGGTTTTTATTATGATGTTGATTTTGGCGACAAGGAGTTTTCGTCGGAAGAGTTTAAAAAGATCGAAGATAAAATGCTCGAGTTGGCTAAGGCTAAATCCGAGTATGTACGTAAGCCGGTAAGCAAAGCCGACGCGATTGCTTATTTCACCGAAAAAGGCGACGAGTACAAGCTCGACCTGATCAAGGACCTGCCAGATGGTTCGATCACTTTTTATACCCAGGGTAACTTTACCGACTTGTGCCGTGGCCCCCATATCCCGAATACTGGCTTTATAAAAGCGGTAAAACTGATGAACGTGGCCGGCGCTTACTGGCGCGGCGATGAAAGCCGTAAGCAGCTGACCCGTATTTACGCGGTAACTTTCCCTAAAGCAAGCGAGTTGACCGAATATTTACACGTGCTGGAGGAAGCCAAAAAACGCGACCATCGTAAACTGGGTAAAGAACTTGAACTGTTCGCCTTTAGCGAAAAGGTAGGCATGGGCTTGCCTTTGTGGTTGCCAAAGGGTACCGCCCTGCGCGAGCGCTTGGTTCAGTTTTTAACTAAAGCACAGGTAAAAGCAGGTTACGAGCAGGTGATCACACCGCATATCGGCCATAAAAACCTGTATGTAACATCGGGCCACTACGAAAAGTACGGCGCCGATTCGTTTCAACCTATAAAAACACCGCAAGAGGGAGAGGAATTCTTTTTAAAACCGATGAATTGCCCGCACCACTGCGAGATATATAAAACCAAACCGCGCAGCTATAAAGACCTGCCGGTTCGTTTTGCCGAGTTTGGTACTGTTTACCGTTACGAGCAAAGCGG
>Ga0157372_10001590_pt1 | contig 24713 bp, 14 predicted proteins | sample C55metaG_FD_115307 | JGI IMG/M metagenome (GOLD analysis project Ga0157372, IMG submission 115307) | Corn rhizosphere microbial communities from Kellogg Biological Station, Michigan, USA - C5-5 metaG | ecosystem: Host-associated > Plants > Roots > Rhizosphere > Soil | place: USA: Michigan...
AATTCTTCTTTCGACTGGAATGGGATCAGGGCGCCCTTCCTGGTTGCTACGGAGAATGATGCGCTCAATGCGGTGAGCATGCTCTTTGGTTATCTGCTGACCAATTCTGCGCAGCTATTTGCGGATGTGCGTACTTACTGGAGTCCCGACGCTGTACAACGGGTGGCGGGATGGCGTCCGGACGGCGCTGCAGCCGGCGGGTTCATTCATCTTATCAATTCAGGTTCGGCCGCATTGGATGGGAGCGGTCAGCAGGAGAGGGATGGCAAGCCTGTCATGAAGCCATTCTGGGAGATCAGCAGGGAAGAGGCTGAAGCCTGTCTGAAGGCGACGACCTGGTATCCTGCCAATAACGGTTATTTCAGAGGAGGGGGATATTCTTCCAAATTCGTCTCACGCGGCGGTATGCCTGTGACCATGTGCCGGCTGAACCTGGTAAAAGGTCTGGGGCCTGTACTGCAGATCGCCGAGGGGGAAACGATCGATCTTCCCGGGCGTGTCCACCAGCTACTGGATGACAGGACGGATAAAGCGTGGCCGACGACCTGGTTTGTCCCCAGGATCACGGGGGAAGGGGCTTTTGCGGATGTATATACTGTCATGGCCCGCTGGGGGGCGAACCATGGCGCTATCAGCTATGGTCACATCGGTCATGATCTGATTTCGCTGGCGTCCATGCTTCGTATACCTGTGTGCATGCACAATGTGCCTGACGAGCGGGTGTTCCGTCCTTCGGCGTGGAATGCGTTCGGGTCGGATGGAGAATCGGCGGATTATCGGGCGTGCGAGAATTATGGGGCGCTGTATAAATAGGGTCCGGTCAGTAGGGCTCCGGTCAGTAGGGCTCCGGTCAGTGAGTCTCCGGCCTGTGAGTCTCCGGCCTGTGGGGAGGAGAACTATACAAACTTTATAACGAGAACTTGCATATGACCCGAGCTTGCGAGAGCCATGATACCATTTAAAAACATAAACTCATCATGAAAAATATTATCACCTTATTTCGCGCGGAGGATGGCCGCAGCTATCTGCGTCCTTTCGCGATGGTGACGAGCCTCTTTTTGCTTTGGGGGTTTGCGCATGGGTTGCTGGATGTGCTGGATAAGCATTTTCAAAATACGCTGCATATATCCAAGGCACAATCGGGGATGGTCCAGTTTGCTCTTTATATCGGGTATCTGGTTATGGCCGGTCCGGCGGGTGGTTTTATGAAGCGTTTTGGCTATAAGAAGGGTATCATTATGGGGCTGCTTCTTTTTGCGGCGGGCGCTTTTCTCTTCTATCCGGCTGCGCGGCTGGCGGCCTTTATTCCTTTCCTGCTGGCGCTTTTTATCATTGCGTGCGGGTTGTCCTGTCTGGAGACTGCCGCGAATCCTTACACGACGGTGCTTGGGCCGGCGCCCGGGGCGGCACGCCGTATCAATATCGCCCAGTCCTTTAACGGGCTGGGATGGATCCTGGGGCCGCTGCTTGGAGGGCTTTTGATATTTGGTGCGGACAAGTCCGCTGGTGGCGCGGGAACCTTCGACTCGCTGACAACCCCGTATATGTGTATCGGCTGTATCGTTGTCGTGGTGGCGCTTTTGTTTGCTTTTACCAAACTGCCGGTGATCGAGGAGGAGAACAGCGAAGGCATTGCGGAAAATGCGTCGGCGCGCGAGCTGCTGAAGCATCGGGGATTCGTGTTGGCGGTGGTTGCTCAATTTCTGTATGTAGCTGCTCAGACAGGGGTCAATTCTTTTTTTATCAACTATGTTACCGAGACCATGGCGGGGGTGCAGGCGGCGGTGGGGAAAATGATGATTCATCTGGGGGCTTTTGGAAGGGTATTCATGCCGGGCAGTCCGGAGCAGGCGGCTTCGCTTATTCTCGCGCTGGGAGGTATGGGGTCCTTTTGGATCGGGCGGCTGTCGGGATCGTATCTTATGAAATTTATCGCTCCGGCGCGGTTGCTGGCGACGTATGCCATTGTCAATAGTTTTCTTATGGTACTGGTGATTTTCCGTCTGGGGTGGATAAGCGTGATCGCCCTGTTTTCAACCTATTTTTTTATGTCTGTCATGTTCCCCACCATTTTTGCGCTGGGGTTGAAGGGGCTTGGGCCGCTGACAAAACGGGCGGCATCTTTTCTCGTAATGGCCGTGGCGGGAGGAGCCTTCTGCCCGCCGCTAATGGGACTGATAGCGGATCATTCCGGGATGCCTGTCGCGTTTATCGTACCCTTGTTTTGTTTTGCTTTTATCTCGTGGTTTGCCGTCCGGAAGAATAAGGGTTCCGATGCGGAAGCCGGTGTGGCAACGGTGGTCCGGTATCATTAAACCGTGGTCGGAACCGGTGCATGGCCGGAATTGACCATGGCCCAATATCATTAAAAAGTGCAGATATGTCCAATGATCAATATTGTATAGGCGTAGATTTCGGCACAGATTCCGTGCGGTCCATCATTGTGAATGCCTGTACGGGGGAGGAGGTAGCATCCGATGTCTTCCATTATCCCCGCTGGCGGGATGGGCTTTATTGCAATGCAGCCCTCAACCAGTTCCGTCAGCATCCGCGGGATCATATGGAGGGACTGCAACAGACGATAGTACGCTGTCTTGACATGGCGGGGCCTGCTGTAAGGCGTCATGTCAGGGCCATTTCGGTGGATACTACCGGCTCGACGCCGGTGGCGGTGGATGGAACGGGTATGCCGCTGGCATTGCTGCCCGCCTTTGAGCATGATCCTGACGCTATGTTCGTGCTCTGGAAGGATCATACGGCGGTGAAAGAGGCGTCGGAGATCAATGCGCATGCCAGGAAGTTCGAAATTGATTATCTAAAATACGTGGGTGGAACCTATTCTTCTGAATGGTTCTGGAGCAAGCTGCTGTATGTATTGAGAAAGAACAGCCGTGTAAGGGGAGCTGTCTGTTCATGGGTCGAGCATTGCGACTGGGTACCTTTTCTTCTCACAGGAGGCAGGCAGGCAAAGGAGATCCGGCGGAGCGTATGTACGGCGGGACATAAGGCGCTCTGGTCGGGGGATTGGGGTGGATTGCCGCCGTCAGCATTCTTTTCATCCCTCGATCCAGTATTGGCGGGCTTTGCGAAAGGGTTGTATCACCGTACCTATACGGCGGACAAGGCTGCGGGTAATCTTTGTGCGGAGTGGGCGGAGCGGCTGGGATTAGGGACGGATGTCGTCGTGGGCATTGGCGCGATGGATGCGCATATGGGTGCGGTGGGCGGGCAGATAGAACCGTATTTTCTCAGCAAGGTGATGGGAACTTCCACCTGTGATATGCTGGTAGCGCCTGTGGGCGAGATGCAGGGAAAATATGTCCGGGGTATTTGTGGTCTGGTGGATGGCTCTATTATTCCGGGTATGATAGGTATGGAAGCCGGTCAGTCTGCTTTTGGGGATGTTTATGCGTGGTTCAGGGACCTGCTGGCGTGGCCGATACGGCATATTGTCAATGGTGGCGGCCTTGAGGCGGCGATCGAAAAGATCATTCCGGAGCTGAGCAGGCAGGCCATGCAATTGTCACCGAAGGGGTTGGGGGAAATGAGTGTGGACTGGTTCAATGGCCGGCGTACGCCGGATGCCAATGCATCTGTAAAAGGAAGCATAACGGGGTTGAACCTGGGGAGCGATGCGCCCAGGATCTTTTACTCGCTGGTGGAGTCGACCTGTTTTGGAGCGAGGGCGATCGTGGACAGGTTTATAGAGCAGGGGGTGCCTGTAAAAGGCCTGATGGGGCTGGGTGGGATCCCGCAGAAATCTCCTTTTATTATGCAGATGCTGGCGGATGTTTTCAATATGCCTATCCGGATCAGCAGGACGACGCAGGCTTGTGCTACGGGAGCTGCCATGTTTGCTGCTACGGCCGCGGGGATCTACGACAAGGTGGAAGACGCCATGCAGGTGATGGGGCATGGGTTTGAGCGGGAGTATATCCCGGATGAGAAAAAGGTCCCGTTGTATGAGGAGCGATACAGGAGCTATCTGCGGATCGGCAGCTTTCTGGAGGAACTGGGGCGGGCCGGTGGTTAGGCGGGCTGGGGGATTGGACTGGATGACTGAGCGGGGCCGGACGATTGGACGGGCCGGATGATGAGGGGGCGGAGGAAAAAAACTTGGATGTTGTTTTCGGAATATCTATTTTTAATCATTGCTTAATCGTTAAAACACTGCCATATGAAGGACATCTTACCATCCTTTCCTGCGCCAGGAGTCCCTGGACGGGGGCCATCCCAAGCCGGAGGTTCCGACGGGGGTATCCGAGGAAGGGTCCAACGGTGTTGGAACCAACGAAGGATACGAGCGAAGCTCTCATGCCGAAGGCGCTTCGCGGGGCCGTAATTTTTTTGGACATGTTGCTTAATCGATTAAGCATCAGCTTGTTATCCTTCTCTCACCAGGAGTCCCTGAAAAGGGCGCATTCTTTACCAAACCAAATGAGATTTTATGAGAAATTTTTTATCACAAAAAAAGTCAGACGGGACCTGTTTACGACTGTCTGTGCTTTTAGGGGCATTGCTGCTGTTCAGCATGGCTGCTCTTGCTCAGCGTAAACAAATCACCGGGAAAGTCATAGATGCTTCCGGAGCGCCCATTGCAGGGATCACTGTGTCAATAAAGGGGACCAGCACGGGCGTCACCACGGGGATGGACGGTGTTTATAAGATCGACGCCGCGAAGGGGCAGGTGCTTGTATTTTCCTATGTAGGCAAGACGCCACAGGAGGTCATTGTCGGAAACGGCGGTGTGATCAACGTATCCATGAAGGAAGGCGATGCATTCGACCTGAACCAGGTGGTCGTCACCGGGTATATGACGCAGAAAAAGGCTGATCTGACGGGGGCCATTTCCGTGGTGTCTACACAGGACCTTACCAAGAACCATGGCACCACCAATATTTTAGAATCCTTACAGGGCGCTGTTCCCGGTATGCATATCACGACGGACGGGAGCCCGGTGGGGAATTACGGCGTACAGATACGCGGGATGACCTCGATGAATGGCGCTTCGCCGCTGATAGTGATCGACGGCGTGCCCACCTATATGAACCTCCGGGATATCAATGCGGACAATATTGCTTCCATCCAGGTATTGAAGGATGCGGCCTCCGCCAGTATCTATGGCGCCCAGGGAGCCGCGGGGGTTATCCTCATTGAAACAAAAAAAGGACAGGCCGGGAATGCCAAGATCACTTACAACGGATCGTTTGGCGCATCGGCGTTCCTGAATAAGGTGAAGATGATGAATACGCAGCAGTATGGACAGGCGTTGTGGCAGGCGGCGGTGAATGATGGAAGGGATCCCAATCTGGCCACGCAGATATACACGTATGACTGGCATACAGACGCAGGGGGCATACCTCGTCTGGACAAAGTGACGCCGCGCAAATATCTCAACGCGGACTCGACGATGCTGTCGGCCAATACCAACTGGCTTGACGCCATTTCCCAGCTGGGTATTCAAAACAATCACCAGATCACTATCTCGGGGGGAAATGAAAAAGCCACCAGTCTCTTGTCATTTAATTTTTTCCAGAACCAGGGTACGCAGATATATACGGGATATAAGAGATTTTCTCTACGGGTGAATACCTCCTATAAGACATTAGGGAATCATCTTACCATCGGAGAAAACCTGGAAGCTTCCAGGATGAAATTGAACGATCAGAACCAGATGCACCAGGCGCTGGTGGAGCCTCCTATCATCCCCGTGCACACGACGAATGGGGGTTGGGGCGGATCGGCCGTGGCATTGGGAATGGACGACTACTGGAATCCTGTCCGGGAGCTGACTTTGAACAAGGACAATGGCAACAATTATAACAAAATATACGGGGATGCATTTGCCAGCCTGACATTTCTGAAGCATTTCACCCTGCGTTCGCAATTAGGTCTTATTTACACGGATGGGTACCATCGTACTATCCAGTTTACCTTCCAGGAGGGCGGGGGTAAGTTCAATCCCATCAGCAGTGTGGATCAGTGGTACTGGACGGAGTCGACACTTGATCTCGCCAATACACTGTCCTATAAGCTGAGCGTAGGCAAGCACAGCCTGGATGCCATTGCGGGTATGGAAGCTACGAAGTACCAGACAGAGACGATGGACGCCAACCGCCAGACCATCCAGTTCCAGAACTATGACTACGCCTATGTGGGCAATGCCACGGGGAATATAAACCTGGGCGGAAGCGGGAATAAATATCATGCTTTGTCTTATTTCTCGAAGTTCAATTACGTATACAATTCGAAATATCTCCTGTCGGCGTCAGTGCGCTACGATGGATCTTCGAAGTTCGGTATAAACAATCAATATGGTGTTTTCCCCTCCGTATCCGCGGGCTGGAGATTGAGCGAGGAGGACTTTATGAAAAGCGTAACGGCTGTGTCGGATCTGAAAGTCCGGGCCAGCTGGGGTATGAACGGTAATTCGAATATCCCTCAAGGCGCCACACAGACCTATTTCTATTCCGACTATAACAGCACTTCTTACGGCATTGCCGGGAACGAGACGGGAAGCAATCCTTCCGGATTTTATAGAGTGCAAACGGGGAATCCCGATCTGAAATGGGAGGCAACGACACAGACAGATATCGGCGTCGACTTCGGACTGCTGAACCGAAGGATCGTTGGTTCCATCGACTATTATCACAAACACACCAGCGGGATGCTTTTCACGCCGGCTTACCTTGGTACGGTCGGGGAAGGCGGGTACAAGGTGGTGAATGCCGCCGACATGTCGAACAATGGCATCGAGCTGGAGATCGGCTATCAAAGCGATCCGGCCCGGAAATTTACGTATAGCATACGGGGTAATATAGCCCATAACAAGAACCAGATCACCCATCTGCCTAAGACCGTACAATATGCTTATGGGGGCAGTGCATTAAAAGGCGATGATATCCAGGGCCGTCCTCTTGACTCCTACTATGGATTTATTACAGACGGGCTCTTTACCAGCGACGACCAGGTGACTAATTCTCCCACTCAACCTGGCAAGGGTCTGGGCCGGATACGGTATAAAGATCTCTCGGGACCGAATGGAAAGCCCGATGGGAATATCGACTATGATTATGACAGGACCTGGATCGGAAGCTGGGACCCAAAGATCGAATATGGGATAACCTTCTCGGCTAATTATAAAAATTTCGACTTCTATATGTTCTGGCAGGGTGTAGCAGGCAATACGGTGTATGACGGATGGAAGAGCTATAGCGATTTTTACAACGTATGGGTTCAGAACGGCTTCAACCATCCGACGCGGGTACTGGATGCCTGGTCCAAGGCCAACCCCAATTCAAAGATACCTGCTCTGTCACTGATCAACCCTAATGACGAGCTCAGGATGTCAACTTACTTCATGGAGTCGGGTTCCTATCTGAAGCTGCGCAATGTTCAGGTGGGATACACTTTCCCCAAAAAAATGACCTCTGCTATCGGCATGGAAAGGCTGCATTTTTATCTGATGGCCGAAAACGTTCTGATGTTGAAGAAATGGTGGGGTGATGACAAGTTTACGGGACCAGATCCGGAGACTCCCAACGGCAGCTCTTATGACAATCCTTATGTAAGACCACAAACGTTCAAACTGGGCGTAGACGTCTCTTTCTAGGGGAGTCCGAAACAATCAAAACAAAAGTTATGAAAAAAATAGCATTTTATATTATAGGGGGAATGATGCTTCTTTCCCTATCCAATTGTAAAAAATTCCTGGATGTAAAACCTCAGGGCGCGATCACGGAAAGCGATCTGGCGACCCCGGAGAATGTCGATGGGCTTGTCATTGCCGCCTATGCATTTTATCCGCATGAGTGGACGCTGGGAGAAAAGATGAGTCCCTGGCTGGCGGATATCAAGTCGGATGATTCCTATAAGGGTGGCGGTGGTCTTTCGGACCAGACGCCCTGGTATCAGATGGAGGTATTTTCACTGGTGACACCCAGCATCGGCAACAACGATGGCGTGTGGTATGGTCAATACCGGGGAATATCCCGGTGTAATACGGCTCTGAGGGCGTTGAATTCCATCGACGAATCGAAATACCCGCTGAAAAAACAGCGCATAGCCGAGATGCGATTCCTCAGGGGATACATGTTCATGCAGCTGAAAAAGTGGTATCGATGGATACCTTATTTCGACGAGACGGTAAGCGCGGATTCTATCGTCAAGATCCATAATCATCCGGATACGGCGACGAGCGATCTGTATATCTGGAATGATATTTACCAGGATTTTGCCGCTGCCATGAATGGTCTGCCGACGACGCAAACCGACAAAGGCCGTCCGACCAAATATGCGGCAGAGGCGGAGCTGGTCGATGTGCAGATGTGGATGGCTTATGAGGAGGACGCTAATAATAAGGTGGTCAATGTGAATAAGACAAGACTGACACAGGCGCTGGCCAATATCGACGATATTATCAACAGCAGCAAGTACAGCCTCACGCCGGACTATGGGGACAACTTCGAATTTTCGGAGGACAACCTGACCCCCGAGTCCATCTTTGAATGGCAGTATACCCATAACGATGGTACGCCCAATGGTAATACTAATGGAAGCACCCCGCTGAACGCTCCCTGGTGGCCGCCCTATTTTAGCTGCTGCGATTTCCATAAAGCGTCTTATAATATGGTGAATGCATTCCGTGTCGACGCCAATGGCCTACCTCTTTTCAATACATTCAACCAAGAGGAAATTACGGACAAGGACGCGTACTTCGCAGGTAACTCCTGGGATCCGCGGATAGGGCATACGGTGGCGATACCTGGTCTGCCGTGGAAATATCAGACGAACATCCTGTTCGACAGCAGCGGTGCACGTGATCCCAACAACTACGGATATTTCAATTCACTGAAGGAGAATGTGGAAGCCGGAAGCCCCGGGCTTGTCAATCTGTTCTGGATGTGGAACTCGAAGAATGAGACTGCTATAAGGCTCGCCAGGGTATTGCTTTGGAAGGCCGAGATCCTGATACAGCTGAATCGTGAAGCGGAAGCATTGCCCATCATCAACCAGATCAGGCAACGTGCGGCAGCCAGCCTTGGAAAATTAAAATTTGCCGATGGGACGCCTACCTTGACGTATAAGATAGGTCTTTACGAGGATGGGGTGAATTGCGCCTGGACCCATGACTTTGCATGGAATGCGCTGGTATGGGAGAATCGACTGGAGTTTGCCATGGAAGGCGAGCGATGGTTCGACCTTGTACGGTGGGGGATGGCAGAAAGTGTATTGAATTCCTATTTTGCCACAGAGTTCCCACGAGGGCGTTCCTGGCTGAAGGACGGCCATTTTACAGCGGGAAGGGATGAGTATATGCCTATTCCGCAACCGCAGATAAATTATTCCTATGGAGTGTATAAGCAGAATGTTGGTTATTGATTGCTTAATCGTTAAATTGCCCTGCCTTGTCCTGTCGGCCGGCAGCGGGGCGATCGCATGTATCGTGGATCGTAACGAGAAGGCTTCTGCGCGACTGTGTGATGAGCTAAAGGCCGGGGGCGAACGAGCCGGCGGGGACAGCGTCGAGGATACCTTTTGGTAACAGAATGACGACTCCGGATGAGATTGCAGACACGGTGCTTTTTCTTTTGTCGGGAAAGTCGTTTTGTGTCAATGGCGAGTTTCTGCACGTGGATGGCGGGTATGTTCATCTGGACAAATAAGCAGTGTGCAACCCGTTAGAGAAGGGTTTCTTTTTTCAGAATTAAAATAACAACGCTTATGAAAAGGAATCAGAAAATCCGATGGGCATTTTCTGGGCTCTCTCTTTTTCTCTGCCTGGTGGTTTCGGCGCAGAGACCCGGTGAACAGGTGAGGGAAGGGAAGCCAGGGCGGGAGGGTCATGTCTATGACGGGCCTTACAAGGGCGCCTATCTTAGGGAGGTGGCCTTTCCCATCGGGGGTATCGGCGCCGGTATGTTCTGTCTGGAGGGGACAGGCGCTATTTCACATTTGAGTGTTCGCAACAGTCCGGATATGTTCAATGAGCCGCCGGTGTTTGCGGCCATCTCTGTCAAGCAGATACCCAATAGTGCGCGGGTGCTGGAGGGGCCGGTACCTGCCTGGAAAAAGTTCGGACACCGGGATGCGGGACTGGGATCGCCCGGCGCAACATGGGGCCTGCCCCGATTTAGAGAGGCGGAGTTCCTGGCCAGATTCCCTTTTGGGGAGGTGACGCTGCGGGACAAAGAACTACCGTTGGATGTGCATATCACAGGATGGAGTCCTTTTATACCTACCGATGCGGACAACTCCAGTATGCCGGTGGGAGCATTGGAATATAGTTTTCGCAATGTATCGACGAAGACGATGGACTATGTATTCTCCTACAATGCGCGGAATTTTATGACCCTACCGGATGAGCGGCAGGCGGCCAATCATATCAAGTCTATTCATGGGGGCTTTGTCCTCTCGCAGGACGGGACAAGCGAGGCGCCCGAGAAAAAGGGCGATTTTGCCATATACACATCCGATGCGGGCGTGGTGGTGGATCACTGCTGGTTTCGCGGCGGGTGGTGGGACCCTTTTTCCATGGCCTGGAACAATATCGAAAAGGGGCAGGTGAAGGCGGTGGCTCCGGTGGAAAAGGATGCGCCGGGGGCCTCTCTTTTTGTGCCTTTCACGCTGAAGCCTGGTGAGGAAAAAAAGATCGTGCTGATGATGGCCTGGTATGTACCGGACACGCATCTGCGTATCGGAGATGAGCCGACGAGCCCCAAGGACAGCACGGTGCCCGATCTTTCCCGGCAGCTGCCTTCTCTTTATCACAAACCCTGGTATAGCAGCAAGTTCTCCGATGTGGACGCCGTGGCTTCGTACTGGAGCGAGCATTATAACGAGCTGCGGGGATATTCGGCCGCCTTTCGGGATGCATTTTACAAGAGCACGCTGCCGCCAGAGGTGACCGAGGCGATAGCGGCCAATCTGACCATTCTAAAATCACCCACGGTGATGCGGCAGTATGACGGAAGATTCTGGGCATGGGAGGGCAGCGGTGACTCCTGGGGGAGCTGTCATGGTTCGTGTACGCATGTATGGAACTATGCGCAGGCATTGTCGCATCTATTCCCTTCGCTGGAGAGAAGCCTTCGCAATACAGAGTTTGGAGAAAGTCAGAATGCGGATGGACACCAGACGTTCCGGACCTCGCTGCCTATTCGCCCTGTAGCGCATAATTTTTATGCCGCCAGCGATGGGCAACTGGGCGGGATCATGAAAGTGTATCGCGAGTGGAGGATCAGCGGTGACAGCGCCTGGCTGCGGGGGATCTATCCCCGGGTGAAGAAAAGCATGGACTATTGTATCCGGACCTGGGACCCGCGGCATGATGGCGCCGTCGAAGAGCCGCATCATAATACGTATGACATCGAGTTCTGGGGACCGAATGGTATGACCACCAGCTTTTATCTGGGAGCGCTGGAATCGATGCGTGCTATGGGAAAGTATCTGGGCGAGGATGTGGACCTGTATGAGGAGCTGTATGAGAAGGGGCGCAAATTCATGGAGTCGCAGCTATTCAACGGAGAATATTTTATCCAGAAGATACAATGGAAGGGATTGAATGCAGCCGACCCGGTGGAAGCCGCCAGGAAGTCCTTTGGAGGTGGCTATTCGGCGGAAGCCGTGCAATTGCTGCAAAAAGAAGGGCCTAAATATCAATATGGGACGGGCTGTCTTTCGGATGGGGTGCTGGGCTCCTGGATCGCGAGGGTCTGCGGTCTGCCTGAGCCGGTGGATACGGCAAAGATCCGGCAGCATTTGCTGTCCGTGTATAAATACAATCTCAAGAAGGATCTGACGGACCACAGCAATCCGCAGCGCCCTGGTTATGCCATCGGTCATGAAGGAGGCCTGCTGCTGTGCAGCTGGCCCAGGGGTGGAAAGCTGTCGCTGCCTTTTGTGTACAGCGACGAAGTGTGGACGGGTATCGAATACCAGGTGGCCTCCCATCTTATATTCGAGGGAAGGGTAAAAGAAGGGCTGGATGTTGTGCGGACGTGCAGGGACCGGTATGCGGGAGATGTGCGTAATCCTTTTGACGAGTATGAATGCGGTCACTGGTATGCGCGGGCCATGTCGAGCTATGCGTTGCTGGAGGCGCTGACAGGGGTGCGGTACGATGCGGTGGAGAGGACGCTGTATGTGGACAGCAAGGTGGGGGATTTTACGTCTTTCCTGTCGACGGCTACGGGGTTTGGAAATGTGAGCTGTCGGGGAGGGAAGGTGAGCGTGAAGGTGGTATATGGGAAAATACCGGTGGAAAAGATCATGGTAAGAGGAAAACTATTGTCGAATTAATTTTTAAAACTTAGCTAATATGAAGAAAACTCTTTTTTTGTCCTTTCTTTTTCTGGGTGGTCAGCTGCTGGCGCAGCAGACGCCAAAGTTCAATGGTATCGATGCGGGTATGAGCAATATATACCGGCTGTCGGATGCCAAGACCAGATCCATCAGTCCTGAAAATTTCAATGGCGCCAAGGGAGGCGGAGGCAAGGCCACTACGGGTACCGGGCAGGGTGCTTCCAGGGACCTGGGTCAGGGCTGGAAGGTGAGTCCCAGTGTGGTGATAAAAGCGCATACGACTTTTACCATTGCGGAGATTGACGGTTCAGGATCTATTCAACACATTTGGATGACGCCTACGGGCAACTGGCGCTATTCTATCCTGCGATTTTATTGGGATGATGAGACGACGCCTTCCGTGGAAACGCCGGTGGGCGACTTTTTTGGAATGGGATGGGGCAGGTATTCGCCGCTGCACAGCCTGGCGGTATGTGTCAATCCCGGAAGCGCCTTCAACTGCTACTGGCCTATGCCTTTCCGTAAGAAATGCCGGATCACCATGGAGAACATCGACGACAAGGACATGGTGCTGTATTACCAGGTCGATTATATATTAACGGATGTGCCCGGCGATGCGGCTTATTTTCATGCACAGTACCGCCGGGTGAACCCCCTGCCTTATAAATCAAACTATGTGCTGGTAGACAGCATCAAGGGCAAGGGGCAGTACGTAGGGACCTACCTGGCATGGGGTGTACATAACAATGGCTGGTGGGGTGAAGGGGAGATCAAGTTCTTTATGGATGGCGATACGGAGTATCCTACCATTTGCGGAACGGGTACGGAGGATTATTTTTGCGGATCGTATGATTTCGACACGCGGAAGAAGGTAGCGGAGGGAGTGACCACGGTGGACTATACGGAGTTCAATACGCCGTATTCCGGACTGGCGCAGGTGATCAAGGGGGATGGGCATTATGATATTGCCCAGCGGTTTGGGCTTTATCGCTGGCATATAACGGACCCGATCCGATTTGAGAAGAATCTAAAGGTGACGATACAGGCGTTGGGCTGGAGAGACGGGGGGAGGTATCTGCCGTTACAAGATGATATATCGTCGACGGTGTTCTGGTATCAGACGGAGCCGCATGGGGCGTTCCCGAAGCTGCCGGCGAAGGATCAGCTGGAAGTAAACTAGGGCCGGACCGGATAATTGGACGGGAAGGCCCTGACAGGGAGGGAGATCTGTCGGGAGGGCGGTAGGAGGGACCTGTCGGCAGGCGGCGAGGAAGGACAATATTGATTTAACAAGAATGATCGCATATGAAGAAAAGACTGTTCGGAACGATGGCGGTGGCGGTGATGCTGGCTGCTGCCTGTAACAATCAACCGGAGGGGCAACCGGTCAATGCCGCCAGGACGGCGGGAACATTTGGCTATGACCTGGACTTCCTGCGGGCACATGACAGCGTGGTCGTGCTGCAAAGCGATGGGGGCAAGGCGCAGGTGATCGTATCCCCCAAGTACCAGGCAAAGGTCTTTACGTCCACCGCGGATGGGGATCAGGGGAAAAGTTTTGGGTGGATACATTACAAGGCTTTTACGGGACCTGTGGATGCGCATATGAATGCCTATGGCGGGGAAAACCGGATCTGGCTGGGGCCGGAGGGGGGGAAGTACTCACTCTTTTTCCCCAAGGGGGCGGCGATGGAATTTGCGAACTGGAAGACGCCGGCCGCCTTTGATACGGAGGCCTGGAGGGTGATCCGGCAGGATTCGGGGTCAGTGACCATGCAAAAAGACATGCAGCTGGTGAACTATACGGGGACGCCCTTGTCCCTTTCCGTTATGCGGGATGTTACTATATTGAGCAGGAGCGTTATCGACGGCATGCTGCCGACACATGATACGGCCCTCAAGGTGGTAGGGTACAGGACCAACAATACGCTGACCAATACGGGTGCGCGGGAGTGGACGGAGGCGACGGGTATGCCCTGTATCTGGATGCTGGACATGTTCAATCCGTCGCCGGCTACGGTGATCGTTATTCCGCATAAGCCGGGTGGCGCAACCGGCAAGGGTGCGGGTGAGAATATTGCTACGACCGATTATTTCGGGCAGATACCGCCGGACAGGATCAAGATCACTGACAGTACCCTGTACTTCAAGGCGGATGGGAAGAGCAGGGGTAAGCTGGGGATCCATCCTGCCTATGCGATGCCGAGAGCGGGGAGCTATGATGCGCAGAACAAAGTGCTGACGGTGACGATGTTCGATGTGGACTCTTCCGGGAAATACCTGAACCAGGAGTGGAAGACGACAAAGCCCGCGTTTAGCGGGGATGCTGTGAATGCGTATAATGACGGTCCGTTGGCCGATGGCAGCCAGATGGGGCCTTTTTATGAGATAGAAAGCGTCTCGCCGGCGGCCTTTTTAAAGCCCGGGGAATCGCTGCATCATCAGCATATGGTATTTCATTTTACGGGGGATGAGGCGGCATTGGACAAAGTGAGCCGGGCATGGTTAGGGGTATCGCTGGAGACTATTAAAAAAATTTTTTAGTATATTGGTAGGAATCTACTGCATAAGCGGAAACTTTTTTTTCTGCCCCTGGCACTGATGCCGGGGGCAGCTCATGCCCAGACCTTCCGGGCGAGCATTGCGCAATGACAAGGCTGAGCCAAGATTCCAGCTGGGGCGCGGGAAGTACACGGGAGCTATCGGCAGCTCGGTGGCCGCCTATTGGATGGAGCATTATGACCCACCCATATCATCCAGCGGGACTGGCCGAAGTTCGGGGATAAGCTATCAGCCGGCTGCGCTATCACCAGATGTATATCAAGAAATGGGCGGAGGAGATAAAAAGCCGCGCTCCTAAGGGTGCGGATCTGCGCTCGTGGAGATAGCCGAAGGCGAAAAGGACGATAGAGGTGATAACGACACCCACCTGTTTGCGAAAGGCCGGAGAGATATCCGCGGGATCGACGCCCGCAGGGGCTGGGGGATACAGGTTATTCTCCATGGGAGGGGTTGGGCTGCTACTTATTGAGGAATCCAAAGTCCACCACGCGGCGGAGGTATTGCTTATCCCGGATGACCCAGGTGAATTCGCTGCCTCCACCGTTGATGTTCAGCATATAGATATAAAAAGTGTGTTTGTCATTAGAAAGAAAGACGCCATTACGGCTACGGGTAGAGCCTCCCTCGTTGAAGCTGAACTGGGGGTCATAAAGATCGCTGTAGGCATTGGGGGGTATGGCCACGGTGTCGGCGCCTACGACGACGGTGATGGATTGGATGGTGGTCTGCGGGGCTATGCCATAGGTGCCTCCGTAATAGGGATGGTTGTCGATGCGAAGGAGGTGCTTCTCCACGTACATCATCTTGTGCTTCGAAGGGAAGAAAACGCCCGTCCGGATGGTGACCTGGATATTGTTGCCTTCGAAGATCATGTAGTTGCTGCCTACTTCTTTTACCGGCAGGGAGCTAAGAGGCGCCTTGCCGATGCTTTCATCCACGCCTGCCAATGCGAAGCTGGCCACGTCTGCCCGGATGTCCTTTTCGCTGATCTTGGAGAAGTTGTCCTTTTTGCTGCGATAGTCGGGGAAGTCCAGGTCCTGAGCTGTGACGGCGGATGCGATGAATATGGTCAGCAAACATGATAGTAGTAGGCGCATGATCTAAAATTTATAGTTGTACTCGATATGGCCGAGTATTTCTTTCTGCTTGTTATAGACAGTTTCGTTGACCTTTAGCCCCTTGTCGTCGTACAGGTAGTACCATTTCTGATAGTCGGTGGTGCCCTGGTATACCACGAGCATGGTGGAGAGCTTGTCCCCTTCGTATTCGAACACATAGTCGGGGAGAAGGCGCTGGGCTTTTTTATTATACCGTACGATGTCAGTGAGGTGTCCGGCGGTGTCGTAGTAATAAAAAACCGTGGGGAGGTCGATCTTATAACGAGTGGCGTGCTCTTCGGCGATGTTGCCTTTTTCATCCTGTACGAAGCGGACAAAGGTGGTGTCGGTGGTATTCCGGATCTTGAGCATGGTGGTGGGTTTGCCTTTGGCGTCGTATTGCCAGAGGTGCTGTTCCACAGCCGTGAGATGGTTGTCTGTCTCGACAGAGGTATTGGTAATGGACAGGAGCCGTCCCTGGGGATCGTATTTGTATTCGGAGACGCTGCGATAGGTGTCGCTGGAGTCAACGGTGCGGGTGGGCCAGCCTGTGGGTGAATACCAGGTGAAGAGCCAGGATTCGGGAGTAGCTGCCGTGTGGGTATAGGTCTTGATGAGGGTAAGGTCTCCCATATCCTGCCGCCCTTCGAAGCCTTCGACGGGCTCGCTCTTGGCATTAAAGCTGCTGAGCGTAACGGCTTTCACCTTATTGTCCTTATACAATTTCCATTGACTGGCGGTTTGGGCGGTGACGATCAGGTCCTTATAGTAGTATTGGGCGGTACCGGGCTGTGCCAGTGATATCAACAACAGAATGCCGCAAAATGACTTGGTGTATTGTGCGCAATTGGCCTTTTTGAAGAATATAGTCCAATTGCGCCGAATGGCTAATGTCTGGCCTTCGGCCGACCGACCTACGGTGCGGTTTTGATGTGTCATGCTAGAGCAAGTAACGAAAAAATCCCTGTTTTAATACATTGGAAGTAGCTAAGTTCCTTATTTTTATCAAAATAACCCCCCGGTGTCGCATTTAAAGGAACGGAAAGAAAAAATATGTCTTAATTGTAATACTGACCTTGCAGGGCGGTATTGTCATGTATGCGGGCAGGAGAATTTGGAACCCAAGGAGACGGTATGGCATCTTGTAACGCATTTTTTTAATGATATCACCCACTTTGACGGGAAATTCTTCGAGACGGTGAAGCTGCTGCTGCGGCGGCCGGGTTTTTTATCAGCCCAGTATGTGGCCGGCAGGCGGGCATCGTTTTTGAACCCTATCCGAATGTATGTGTTCACTTCGGCCATCTTTTTTATCATTTTGTTCTCGCTGCGAGGACCAAAGGAGATCATCAATATCAACGAGGGGGGAGGCGGGAAGCAGGGATTGGCGGAGATGGAGCGGATAAAGCTCAAACAGGACAGTATCCTGACCCATACGGATGACAAGGGTGACAAGGAGGACGCGGAGAGGGCATCGGAGAAGTATAAAATGCGGATAGCGGCGGTGAAGCATATATACGGGGACAGCACGGACCGAAAGTTTACTGATGAAGAACTGGACCTGGCGGTGATACAGGATATGAGGGATAGTATATTGCGAAGTGATGTGCCACAGGCAGCGAAAGCTCGTCTAGGGGAGACGATAAAGGAGCGTGAACACAATGCAGTCAATAAAAACATGAGCTTTTTTGGGGCGAACCAGGGCTATCGCACCGTGGAGGAATATGACAGCGCCGAGCGCAAGCTGCCGGAAGATTTTCGGGATGGCTGGCTCAAGCGGCAGATGGTGCATAAGCTGATACATTTACAAGAGGAGTACCGCGCGGATAAAAGAGCCTTTAAGGAGCATCTGGTGGAAAATATCCTGCATTCCTTCCCCAAGATACTTTTTATCACGCTGCCGCTGTTCGCGCTGATATTGAACATCCTGTATTTCCGGCATAAGAAGCAGTATTACTATGTGGATCATGGCATTTTTACCATTCACGTGTATTGTGCGACCTTTATACTGTTGCTGATGGCGATACTGGTGAACAAGCTGGGGAATGCGATAGGGGTGGGATGGGTCATGGTCGTTTCCATGATCCTTCAGCTGGGGATCTGGTTTTATATCCTGATATACCTGTACAAGGCCATGCGGGGCTTTTATCACCAGGGGCGATTCAAGACCTTTGTAAAATATTTTATTACCTGCGTCCTGTCCTTTATCATCAACATTATCCTGTTCGGACTCTTCGTAGCGATATCTGTGATCAGTCTGGGCTGACGATCAAACTTCGGAGGATCCTCCGGCTAAAAATATTTTTTATGAGCGAGCATAACGATGCATTTCAGCGGCTGGTAACGATCATGGATGATCTAAGGGAGAAATGCCCGTGGGACAGAAAGCAGACGGTGGAGACCCTTCGTCCTCTCACGATCGAGGAGATGTATGAGCTGGCGGACGCCATTACCGGGGGAGACTGGAAGGGGATCAAAGAAGAGTTGGGAGATCTGTTGCTGCACATTGTTTTTTATGCCAGGATAGGGAAGGAGAAGGGGGAGTTTACGCTGGAGGATGTGATCAATGGCATTTGTGATAAGCTGGTGGCCAGGCACCCGCATGTCTATCCGCCGGCTGGGGATGCGTCACAGGAGGGGTTGATAACGGTAAAGGATGAGGAAGACGTAAAAAAGAACTGGGAGAAGCTAAAGCTGAAAGAGGGGAAAAAATCTGTTTTGGGCGGTGTGCCTGTGTCCCTGCCTGCGACTGTGAAGGCTATCCGACTGCAGGAAAAGGCGGCCCAAGTCGGTTTTGAATGGGATGAGCCGGCGCAGGTATGGGAAAAGGTCAAGGAGGAGATGGAGGAGCTGCAGGAGGCGGTAGCTTCGAAGGACCGGGGGCAGATACAGGAGGAGTATGGCGACCTGGTCTTCTCGCTGATCAATTACGCACGATTTTTGCAGATAGATGCGGAGAATTCCCTTGAGCTGACAAACCGCAAATTCATCGCCAGATTTACCCGGATGGAGCAGGAAGCGCTCGCGCAGGGCAAACAGCTGGCCGACATGACGCTGGAGGAGATGGATGGGATCTGGAATTCTATTAAAAAGCAAAAACCCTGGGATTGAAGGCCTTTTTTACTGATATTTTCCGCAGGAACCGATGGCTGATGCTGGAGGCTCTTGGACTGTTCCTTTGCGGCTATTTCCTCAACTTATATTTTAACAGTGATGCGTCTGTCCGGAGTCTCCGGAATTCGATACAGTCGTCCGTGCAGGACCGGGAGCAGGATTTCGAGCGATTGACCCGGGACACGGCGATGGTGGGGCGTCTGGTCGACCGGCAGTATACGGAGCAGGAGCTGGACGGGATGCTGGATAAGAAATATGCGGTATTCCTCTATGAGACGGATTCCAGCGGTGCGCTGGCCCTGCTTTTCTGGAATGACCAGCGTTCTCTTCCCACTCCGGAGATACTGGGCATGAAGGACGGGTATGTATTCTCCCAGCTGAGCAATGGCCAGTACAATGCGGTAAAAAAGACGCTGCTGCGGGGTGACGGGCGGGTGATCGTGGCAGTGGCCCTTATTCCCATACGCTGGCAGTATTTTATTTCCATGCCCAATCTTACGCCGGAATTTGTCGGCAATGATGCTGCGGAGGCGCGTGTATCCATATCGGCCAATCCGACGGAGTTGCCGGTGCATACATCCCTGGGGAAGGGAGAGATCTTATTCTATCTGGTTAAAAAACCGGGTTACCATGCACCGGCTCATAACTTTATCATACCGCTGGTGATCCTGCTGGGGGTGCTGCTGGTGCTGGTGCTGATCCACAATGTGGCACATACGATCCGGGAAAGATGGGGAGCAGCCTGGGGGATCGGCTTCCTGATATCGGTGATCCTGCTGTTGCGGATACTGGTCTATATCTATCCGGAGGTGCTAAACCTCCGTCAATTTGAGCTTTTCGATCCTACCATCTATGGTTCCAGCGTGATTCTCAAGTCACTGGGGGACCTGGTGATCAACGCCTTCCTTTTCTGCTGGATCATTCTCTTTATCAAACGGGAGATCAGCGAATATACCATCCCCCAGTCGGTGCATCGCTGGAGGAACTGGTTATGGACGGCAATCGGGCTGGTGCTGCTGGTGATCGCGACGTTTGGGTTTGCCAATATCATCCAGTCGCTGGTGACGGATGCGAAGATATCCTTCAATGTGACAAACTTCTTCAGCCTGCTGACAAATTACAGCTTTGTAGGGTTCCTGGCGCTGGCTGCCCTGGCGCTGGGATATTTCTTTTTGTCACAGGTGCTGTTCCAGCTGGTGGGGTACCTGGTGCGTGCGCTGTCCATTGTGCTGTATATCATCATTGCCTTTATGGGGCTGCTGTATCTCACTTTTATCGTGTTCTTCAACCATAGTTCGACGGTGGCCCAGACGACGGTGGAGCTGGACATTTTCGTGCTGCTTTGGCTGCTGGCGTATACCTGGCTGATGCAGCGGAGGGTGTTCTCGGACCTGCGATTCCGGCTGAATGTATCGGAGGTGCTGTTCTGGCTTTTTATCTTCTCCACCTCCATATCGGCGGTGATCCTGTTCGAGAACCGGAAAAAGGAGGAGATACACCGCAGGGGAATGGCGGACCAGCTGGCCAACCAGGCCGATCCTACGAGCGAAAAGATGCTGAGCATTTCTTTCAGCTATATCGATGGGGATTTTCTTTCGCTGATCTTTTCCCGGTTCAGGGACCCGGTGCAGAACTCGGCGATAAAGGATAGCATGGTGAACAGCAATTTCCTTGGCTATCAGCAGAAGTTCGATACGCATATCTATACCTATGACGCGAATGAGCGGCCGCTGTATAACGACCGGACCATCTCCTATGATACGCTGAATACGATCTTTACCTTATTAGGCAAGAATACGGGGATCCCGGACCTGAAATATTATGAGAAGTCCTTTGACAAATACACGTATATCTATCGCAAGGCGGTGCATGGCAGCGGGGACAGTGCGTCGAAGGTAGCGGGCTATCTCTTCATCCTGTCGGAGCCAAAGACCTATAAAGGGAACAATGCGCTGGTGCCGGAGCTCTTTCGCCAGAAAAGCGAGGATCTGCCGGAGTTCTATGCGATCTATAACAAGCGGGAGCTGGTCAGCGATAACAACGACTACCCCTTTTCCACGCATCTGACGGATGAGCAGATACCGAAGTCGGACTATGCGCATGTCCGAAAGGGGCCTTATGATGAGCTATGGCACCGGTTTTCTGCCGACGACAGCTTTGTGGTGGTGGTGAAGCGGGATAACTCAGCGCTGGAAGATATCACGCTGTTCGCCTATCTGTTCAGCGCCTTTTTATTCCTGGTCTTTCTCTTCCGGCTGTCGGCGCTGCTGATCTGGTCGCGGTTGCACTGGAGCCAGCTAAAAAGCTACTGGCAGCTGAATATCCGCAGCCAGATACATACGACCATCATTTTTATCAGCCTTTTCTCCTTTATTGTCATTGGGGTGGCGACCATTGTCTTTTTTATCAACCGATACAACCGGAATAACCAGGACAGGCTGAGCCGGGCGATGCAGATCATGGTGAACGAGGTGCAGAACAAGCTGTCGGGGCAGATCATTTATGGGGACGAATGGAAGTTCTATTATCCGGGCGCCAGGGGTGAGCTGCAAAAGATGATCGAGGAAGTGGCGCAGGTACATAGCACGGACATCAACGTGTATGATCTGAGCGGAAACCTGCAGATAACCTCCGACCAGATCGTCTATAACAAAGGGATACTTAGCAAAAAAATGCATCCGCTGGCTTATTATAACCTGCATCAGCTGAACTCCATCCAATATACCAATTACGAGCAGGTGGGCAATGTATCCTATGTCAGCGTCTATCGTCCGTTGCGGGATGCGAGCGGGAATGCGTATGCGTATCTGAATATCCCGTCTTTTTCGACGCAGGATGAGCTGAAGGAGGAGATCTCGAACTTCCTGGTGACGATCATCAATCTGAATGCCTTTATATTTTTGATCGCGGATACGATCGCCTTGTTCCTGACCAACCGGATCACTTCGTCCTTCCTGCTGATATCCAAAAAAATGCAGGAGGTGAACCTGGGCAAGACGAATGAGGTGATCGAGTGGCGGCGGAATGACGAGATCGGAGGGCTGGTAAAGGAGTACAACAAGATGGTGAAGAAGCTGGAGGAGAGTGCGGCGGCGCTGGCGAAGAGCGAGCGTGAGGGGGCCTGGCGGGAGATGGCGCGGCAGGTGGCGCATGAGATCAAGAATCCGCTGACGCCTATGAAGCTGAGCATACAGTATCTGCAGAAGGCCATCGACAATAATTCTTCCAATGTAAAGGAGATGGCGTCGAGCGTGGCCAAGACACTGGTGGAGCAGATAGACCATCTTTCGAAGATAGCTTCGGACTTTTCGCAGTTTGCTAATATCGGTAATCCGAAAAAGGAGGTCTTCGACCTGCATGAGATGCTGTATTCGCTGGTGTCCTTATATGAGACGACGGAGAACCTGCTGTTCAAGTGGGTGCCGGTGCATCAGAAGATCATGGTTTATGCGGATAAGACGCAGCTGAACCGGCTGTTTACGAACCTGCTGCAAAATGCGCTGGAGGCTTGTATAGGGAAGTCCAAGCGGGTGATCAGCGTCAGCGAGGAGATGTCGGAGGAAGTGATCCTGGTGAAGGTGACGGACAATGGGGAGGGCATCCCGCTGGAGATGCAGTCCAAGATATTTACGCCGAACTTTACTACGAAGTCTTCGGGTACGGGGCTGGGGCTGGCCATGAGCAAGACCATTGTGGAGCAGGCCAAGGGGAAGATATGGTTTGAGACGGTGGAGGGGGAGGGGACGACGTTTTTCATCGAGCTACCCGTGCTGAGGGCGACTTAGACTTTGGCGGGGCTGGCCTGACGGCCGGCCGGAGGGCGGGTGGTCATTCCGTTCGCAAACTGTCGATGGGGTTGGTCAGCGCGGCCTTTATGCTTTGGAAGCTGACGGTGAGTAGGGTCAGGGCGATGGCGCCCAGGCCGGCTGTTGCAAAGATCCAGCCTGTGATGGGGGTATGGTACGGATAGTTCTGCAAAGCGTTACAAAATCCTTTGTCAGCAGTCGCCATATATTGAAGACTCCGGCGTCCAGCACTTTTCGGACGCCGATGTCCTTTGTGCGTTGTTCCACGGTATAGGAAGCCAGACCAAACAATCCGAGACAGCTGATAAAAATGGCCAGACCTGCGAAAATACCTGCGGGCCTGACGGCCGGTGAGGACTCGGCCAACGGCGGGGCGCGGAGCGCCCCGCCGGGTCGTTAAATGTTTCGAGCCTTGCGACGGGTGGCAAGGTGGTCCTGAAATTGTTGCAGGGTGAAGCTGCTGAGGTTCTTTTGCGGGGTGAGAAGAGCCTTTTGCGCGGCGAGCACGCCATATTTTGTGTCCGCATAGCCTTCGATGGAGTGGGCGTCGGGATCGATGGATATGAGCACTCCTTTTTCCAGGGCGTAGCCTATCCAGCGCCAGTCCATATCAAGGCGCCGGGGATGGGCATTGAGCTCGATGGTCACGTGGTTGGCGGCGCAGGCGTCGATGATCGTCTTGTGATTGACGGGATAGCCGGGGCGGCTGAGGAGGAGCCGGCCTGTCATGTGTCCGAGGATGGTGGTATAGGGGTTTTCGATGGCGCGGAGCAGGCGCATCATGGCCTTTTCCTCATTCATCTTGAGATTGGAGTGTACGGAGGCTATGACGAGGTCGAAGGTGGAAAGGATATTATCTGTGTAATCGAGATTGCCGTCGTTGAGGATATCGCACTCGATGCTTTTAAAGATATAAAAGGGAGCGAGCTTTTTATTGAGGGCTTCTATCTCCTGGTGCTGTTGTTTGATCCTTTCTTCGGTGAGGCCGTTGGCGTAAAAGGCGCTCTTGCTGTGATCGCTGATGACCATATATTCCAGGCCCTGTGCGATGCAGGCGCGGGCCATTTCTTCCAGACTGTTGCTACCGTCGCTCCACGTGCTGTGGCTGTGTATGATGGCCCGGATATCGCCGGGCTGTATGAGCGTGGGCAGGGGATTTTTGCCTGCGTGGGTGATGGTAGTCTCCTGCTCTCTTGCCGGGGCCGGGATATAGTGGATGGAAGCTTCTTCGAATATCTCTTCTTCGGATGTGTATTTGGGGATCCCTGGGTCGAGATAGGTGCGACCTGTGACGGCATACCAGGTGGTGCGAAACTCGTCGGAGCTGCTGTAGTGAAAGAGGGTGGAGTAGAAGCGGCCGGGTTGCGGAAAATAGATATTGACGAGCACGCCTTCGGGACTGCGGAAATAGTGGATGGCGGGTTTGTGGTCGGGGTTGGATTGTTCGTGTGTGTAACCCAGGGAGAGGAGGTATTTTTTTATTTTTTCTTCGGGGGCGGTGGTGATCCACTCGAGCTTGTCGATGATGGGTAATTGCCGGCGGAATTCGCCGGTGAGGGCGAACTGTTCATCGGGGAATTCGTTCAGCAGCGCCTTGTCGAGCGCCAGGGCAAAGGATTCTACGTCAGCGTAGAGGTGAGAACCTTGATTTTTGAGATAGAATTCGATGGTCTCGCGGACGTTGCTCTGTGTTTTTTCTCCGAAGCCTTTATAGAGGAGGAGTCTGTTCTCCTGGCAGGCGTATAGTAATTCTCCGATGGATTCGATGCTCATCTCTTTCCAGATGGTGGAGATCTTTTTAGGGCCGAGACCTTTTATCTGCAGCATTTCG
>Ga0157372_10001592_pt1 | contig 24698 bp, 19 predicted proteins | sample C55metaG_FD_115307 | JGI IMG/M metagenome (GOLD analysis project Ga0157372, IMG submission 115307) | Corn rhizosphere microbial communities from Kellogg Biological Station, Michigan, USA - C5-5 metaG | ecosystem: Host-associated > Plants > Roots > Rhizosphere > Soil | place: USA: Michigan...
AATGACAGGTCCAGCTTTTTTTGTGAACATCCATACCAATAAATAACTTTGGTGTGGCGGTAATTTGAGATGATATCATAACATTAAATTTTGGCAGCCATGCCGTAATCATCCGGACGGACTGCAGTTATAAAATGGATACTCTCAACTTACCGCTTTTACATAGATGCTTTGCAGATTATTCCAAAACCATCAACTATACTCACCATGGGCAAGACCACAAGGAGACTACGAGGAGACTGCAAGTAGACTACAAGGAGCGTACAAGGAAAGGCAGCCAGGACCGCTTTCAGGACGGGTCAAACCAATCATATTTGTTATTACTTTTTTCGAGCGAAGTTTTGCCGGTTAAAACATCATTAACTATGGATTGGTCACAACCATGAAATGCAAGAATTAATCCTGGTCTTGTGGAATACATAAATGTTGATAGGGCTTACGGAGATTCCCTTTATCCGTAATAATGCCGGCATCTACAAGAAACTTTTTTGATGCTTTTTTATCTTTAGAAAGTTTTTGTGTATGTGCCTTTAGTGCTTCAATAAATTCTTTGCGTTCTCTGTCTGACATATTACAAAGCTATAAAGTTTCGAATAATTATTTAAACAAATCATTGCTTCACAACGCCTTCTGGCAAAATCAAAATTTCCTCGTTCCACAAGTTCCCAAAGTCCTAATAAATTTATGCTGTAAAATTATTTTAAGTAAAAAATAATTTCTGCGAACTATAATTTTCACAAAAGCCTTTTTAAAAATCAAGAAGCTCTTTTAAAGTTACATTAAAGGTTTCCTTGCCGCTGTTGGTGTTCGTGTGCTTGCCGTTGTTAGGTCTTGTGACCAACAACTGTAGCATGGTCTGTGGTTTTACTGCGCATAACTTTCTCTGCCGTTGTTAGGTCTTGTGACCAACAACTATTGCCGCTGTTGGTGTTCGTGCGCCTGCCGTTGTTAGGTAACCTGTAACCATTAGCTCATCTTCCATTCAGCGCGTTTATGAATAAGTGCAATTGTGTGTATAGTTTTACAGGGATTTATTATTTGCCATACATAGATTATCCGTAACAAATTAGCCTGACGATACAAGCTTTTAAAAACGCCCCGGGATTATTTTCTAAACAGGATATAAAATTGTATTCCTGTGATTATTTTATATATGCTCCCGGCATAACTTTATGCGATACCAATCTCTCTGTTTATGATTAGACCGTGGAATAAGCTCCTTTCTCTGTGGCATAAATTATTAGGCGCTGAAGATGATTTTTCAATGGAAAACAGGTTGTATAACCTCGTTTGCATTATCATTTTTATTCTTTTGGTATTACTTCTTGCGAACAGTATCGCTATTCATTTATGGCAAAGTGCAGGTATCGTAATAATTGTATTTGTTTTCCAGTTAATATTTTATTATTACGCCCGTTTCAAAAAAAAATTTAATAAAAGTATTTTGGCTAATGCCGCTGTAAGTTATATAGCACTATGCCTTAATTTTTTCGTAAATGCCGGGAGCAATGGTCCAACATTATTCATCTTCTTTCTCACCTTTCAGCTCCTGGTTGCTATTACACCAAACAAGATGCATGTAGTTTGGATGCTTTTACATATTGTAAGTGTAAGCGGTCTGCTTACCATTGAAACATTGTATCCCAAACTTGTTATTAACGATTACAGCAGCCCCAGCAACAGGTTATTTGATTTTTTATATACCTATATTGTAAGCCTTGTATTTATCTATCTTATTGTTCGTCATCTGCGCATTTATCTTCACCGCCAGCAACAGCAAACCGAAATGGCTGCAATGAAGTTAAAAGCGATGTTTGAAAGCTCCGATAATTCCCACATATTTCTCGACAGGCATACACAAATACTTTATTTCAATCGTGGTGCTGCTGATTTTTTTGAGCGCATGTACAGCAAAGCCATAGCCGCAGGTATGAATTTGCCGGAATTATTGAATCCTGAATACGTTGATGATTTTCGCAGAAACTTCAAACTTGTACTGCAGGGCGAAAAAATTAAAGAAGAGCGCCTCCTTACCTACCACAATTCCGAACAAATCTGGTGGAGCATCTCTTACATTCCGGTCATCGACAGCATTGATCAAATCATCGGCGTATCGTTTATAGCAGTAAATATCACGGAAACAAAACTTCAGCAGGAAAGTATCCGTCGCAAAAATGAATCATTGATAAAAATCGCACACATGCAGGCGCATGAAATCCGCAACCCTGTAGTTAATATTCTGGGGCTTATAAATTTAATTAAGCTTGAAGGACATACGCATACAAACGAGTATTTACCATTGCTCGAACAGGCGGCGTGCAATCTCGACACAGCTATTAAAGGCATAATTGAACAAACCGACACTGCCAGCGGTCATCAAAAAATAATAATGCAGAACGTTGGAACTGCCTGTAATAAATGAATAGAAATTCATTTTCAGAATTACTTTCTGAACAGGATTTAAAAAATGTATTTCTGTAACAAGTTAAAAAAGCAGCTGTCTGTAATACTACAGGCAAAAGGCAAAGCCAATTGATTTGAAAAGTATTTGCTTTAATCTGCAGTATTTAGTTTTGTAAGGGTATAACGCAGGCAAATAAATATTATTCAACTGTGTGTATAGTTTTACAGGGATTTATTATCTGGCATACATAGATTATCCGCCCGATAAAAACAGATTCAGAATAGCTTTTGTTTTTTTAATCGCTAAATCTTTACTGATGAAGAAAACCGTTTTAATTTTTTGCTTACTGGGTTGCGCATTTAATATTTTTTCACAAACAAAACAATTAAACAAACCCAACATTGTTTACATACTGGCAGATGATTTAGGTTATGGCGATTTGGGTTGTTATGGTCAGCAAAAAATTGAAACGCCAAACATTGATGCGCTTGCAAAAGAAGGAAAGCGTTTTACACAACATTATGCATTTCCCGTTTGCGCACCTTCAAGATATTCTTTGCTCACAGGAATTAATTCAGGCAAAGCCTACATACGCGGCAATGATGAATGGGATGAACGTGGTGATGTATGGAATTTTAAAGCGATGGAAGCAAACCCGTTTTTAGAAGGGCAGCGACCTATTCCTGATTCTGCAGTTACGATTGCAAAAGTTTTAAAAAATGCCGGTTATACAACAGGTATTATTGGCAAATGGGGACTTGGTGCTCCTTACACAAACGGAGAACCCAACAAACAAGGCTTTGATTATTTCTACGGATTTATTTGTCAGCGGCAAGACCATACTTATTATCCCGGGCATTTATGGGAGAATGAAAATCGTGTGCCACTGAATAATAAAATTGTTGACCCGCAAATAAGATTTCCAAAAGATAAAGATTCGCTGGATGAAAAAAATTATGAAGTATACCAGCAACAGGATTATGCTCCTGATTTTTTAATTAAAGCAGCTTTAAATTTTATTGATAAGAATACGGCTAAGCCTTTTTTCCTGTTTTATACAACACCGTTGCCGCATGCATCGCTGCAGGCGCCAAAAAAATGGGCAGATTATTATCATAAAAAATTTGGTGACGAAAAACCATATTTAGGCGGCAGTTACTTTCCATGCCGTTATCCAAATGCAACTTATGCTGCAATGATTTCAGCACTGGATGAACAGGTTGGTGAAATTGTAAAGGAATTAAAAGCGAAAGGCATCTATGATAATACCATTATTATGTTATGCAGCGATAACGGACCAAGCTCAGAAGGTGGCAATCATCCATTATTTTTTAACAGCGGCGGACCGTTTAAAAGTGAATATGGCTGGGGTAAAGGTTCTGTGCATGAAGGTGGCATTCGCGAACCATTTATTGTGGAGTGGAAAGGGAAAGTAAAAGCAGGTACAACATCAGATATGATTTCTGCAACAACGGATATAATGCCAACATTATGTGATTTACTGAATATTTATTCACCTAAAGATATTGATGGCATCAGTATTCTGCCTGAAATTTCAGGCGGGAAGCAAACACAGCAGCACGATTATTTATATTGGGAATTTCCTGAATACGGCGGGCAGCTTGCAATAAGAATGGATAACTGGAAAGGTGTGATACTAAACATAAAGAAAGGAAATATGCAATGGCAATTGTTTGACTTAAATAATGATATACAGGAGCAACATAATGTTGCTGCACAACATCCTGATATAATTGAAAAGATGAACGCTATTGTAAAGAAAGAACATCACACGCCGGAAGTAAAAACATTTTTAATGCCTGCGCTGGAGGAAAAATTACAATAATTATGTAAGCGTTTTACTCCTCCCTATAGTAAATAGACAGAAATAAATATATAAGCGCTAATACATTTTTTTACAACCGTTATTTAAACCTGTAATTTTTTTTGAGCAATAGCTGAAACGATACCGGAGAATTTTTCTTCTTTTTGAATAAGCAATTTTAATAACTGCACCTGGTTAACGGTTCTGTAAAAGTTCTGACCTTCATAAGCACTTCCATAATAAACATCATTATTTAAATAATCAGAAAGAAAACGCAATGCCTGCATATAAATCATAAACTTTCCTGCATAAACAAAATTATTTAGTTCTTCAGGGCTTAATTCATTATACATTTCACTTAAATAACCTTCTGCCAGCGCTACAAAAATTTCTTCGCGGATATTTATTTTAGAAATATCCTTTTCTTCTTCATTTACGCCGGGCACACAAGTTCTTATCATATCACCTACATCACTTATAAAATAACCGGGCATTAAAGTATCAAGGTCAATTACACAAACGCCTTTTTCTTCATTATTAAAAAGTACATTATTAATTTTTGTATCGTGGTGCGTTACACGCAGTTTAAAATTTTTTGATGATTTTATTTTTTCAAATTCTTCTACAATATTTTTTTCACTTTCCAAATATGCAATCAGCTCATGCGATTTTTCAATTCTTTCTTTTATACCCGAATCTTTTGCGCGAACAAAATCTTTATAACGCAATGAAAGATTATGAAAATCGGGCAACGTAATTTTTAATTGCTGAGCAGGAAAATTGGCAAGCAGTTTTGTAAGCTCACCAAATTTTTTTGCAGCTTCATACGTTTGTCCCGCATTTTCTGCAACATTAATAGTGTGGGAATTTTTTACAAAAGGATACATGCGATAGTGACCGTCACCTTCAACAAAAACTATATCTTCTCCCGCAGGCGTTTTAACCGGTGTGAGAAAAAAATAACCGGAATGGTGAACAGAAAGATAACCGGCTATTGACTGAATGTTTTCAGAAATAAATTCAGGGTGTTTAAAAACAGCAGTATTTATTTTTTGCAGGATGTATGTTCTGGCTCCGTCCTTCACTTTCCATGTATTATTTATTAAACCGTTTCCAAAAGGAATTACAACAGCGTTTGGGCTGCATCCGTAAGCAGATAAAATCTTTTCAATCATATCAGCAAACATAGTATAGAAATGTTGCTAAATATAACTTGTTGTGCTATTAACGAGGTTTGAAATTTTACTGCTTTATTTTCCTGTTTATCCATGCAACTATTGTACAGGAACAAAAAATCATATTACTATCTACAAACAACGCTGATGTTATGTTTACCGGAGCGCTGTGTGCTTTGCGTCTTCTTAGCAGCCTCTGCATTCTGGTTAAAGCGACGCAAAAAGCGCGGAGCAGCGCAGAGTTTGCCGGGGTTATTTTAAATTAAAGCAAATAAAATGAGACGCTCCCGAAATCCGGATAGTTAACTTTTATTATCAGTTTTTATTTAAGCTTTGCCAAAACTTCATTGTAGTAGTCTTTTGCAAGCTCATCATTTGGTGCAAGTTTTATTGCATTTTCAAGATTAGTTAATGCCTCGTTCAATCGATTTGTTTGATACAGCACATAACCTAAATTACGATAGCCGTACGCACTGTTTGGATTAAGCTCCAATAATTTCTTATAATATTTAATTGCAGTTGTAAAATCATTTGCCTGCTGGTAATAGTATGCGATGTATTCATAAGCTTGCGGCCACTGTGGCTGAATTTGAAGACATTTTTCAAAATATGAAATTGCCTTGGCATAGTTTTTCTCTGTATGTGCAATAAAACCCAACTGAAAATTAGCTTCGTAATATTGAGGGTTTTTTTCTGCCGCTTTTGAAAAATTATAAACAGCCTGTGGTATGTCGTTTAATGAATTATATATAAGACCAATCTGGTAGTATGCAATTGCATCATTTGGATCAACCTCCAAAACATCCTTATAACATTTTAATGCATCCCCGGTTTTGCCTAACTTTAAAAAAGCATATCCTTTTTCCGTCATTGCTTCTATATGGTTAGGCATTATATTCAGCGTTTGGTTTAACGCATTTATTGCCTCTTCAAATTCGTTTTTATTATTTAAAAGAATACCCAGCTTGTAAAAAGATTCATGGTCTTGCGGGTCTAATTCGGTAGCTTTTTTCAAATAAGGAATAGCTTTATCCGGTTGGTTTAATCTTTCATAACATTCAGCAATAGCATAATGCGCCGTATGGTTTAACGGTTGTACTTCAAGTATTTTATTATAATATTCAATTGATTTTTCATATTGATTTAATCCCGAATGGGCATACGCAATTTCAATTAATGCCCGCGTGTTTTCAGGTTCCAGCTTCAGCGCTTTTATAAACCAGTCTATTGCTTCTTCATACTGTGCTTTGTTATTAGAAAGAATGCCCAACTCTATCAAAGAAGTAACATCTCCCGGATTGTTTTGTACATTTTGCCGCAGTTGAATTTCGCCTTCTGAGTATTCATTTATTTTTTTGAGCCCCTCTAAAGCCGTTTTATTTCCAGGTTCAATTTCTAATATTTTTTTATAGCAATAAACTGCCTGTTCAATTTCCTGCAACATTCTGTGCGCGTATGCTTTTTCAATATATGCGTTTACATAATCCGAATTATACTTTAAGCATTTATTTAAAAACAATATCGCATCAAAATGCTTACCCTGGTCGTTTGCTATTAAACCAAGATAATAATAAGCCAGAAAATTATCTGGTGTCAAAGAGATGCTTCTAAACAGGCTTTTCTGAGCTTCAGAATATTTTTTTATTTCACGATAAATCATTCCGAGTGTTACCCAGGCTTGCGATTCCGCCGGTTTTTCATCAATGAGCTTGTTTAAGGTGTGTATGGCATCTTCGCTCTGCTTTAAATCAAAATGATATAAATAAGCAAGCTGAATATATGCATTAACATAATCGGGTTCTAAAGTAATGGATTGATTAAAATATTCGATTGCTTCTTTTTGCAAAAGATTTTTTGATTCCTCGTTTTGCTCTCTTAAAGCCATCTCTACACACAATACTGCCAAACGATAAAACGCTTCATAATCATCAGTATTTAATTGCGTTGCTTTTTTAAAATTCTGATAGCTCTGCTGCAAATCATTTAAGTCCTGGTACACCAATCCAAGGTTATAAAAAGCATCCCCATAAGCACCATCAAGCTGAAGAACTTTGTGATAATATTCTTTAGCTAATTCAAAATTTTTGCTCATGTGATAATTATAAGCAGTGTAATAATTTGCCAGGAGATGATTCGGCTCCGCAGCCAGTACTTCTGCTAAATCATTATTTGATAAAAGATATTCTTTAAGTTTTAAATAACTGTTTGCACGGTTAAAATAAAGTTCTGTATCGCCACCTTTTATTCCTAACTGTTCCTTCTTTTTTATGGCCTGTGAATATTTATTAATAGCTGTTTTATAATCCTGCAAAAAATAATAATAGTCACCAATACGCTTATACAGGCTATAATCGTTAGGGTTTTTCTTTACTTCTTTTTCCAGTTCTTCAATAGTGCTGTTAAATCTTTCCTGGTTGCTTTGTCCTAATCTTTCTTTCTTGGCATTTAAAATAGGTATCACCATCCAGTCATGACTTATTTCATACGAAGGCTTGCTGCCTACTGCAATTAATTCACGAAGCAGTTTGGCATCAGTAAGTTTATTTAAAAGTTCTTCCGAAATATTAAACTCATTTACTATAATTTCTTTGTATAAAATAAGCCTGCGCTGGTCTGGCTCATAAATCATTTCTTCTTCAATAAGCTTTCTTACATTTAGTTTGGTTTGTTCATCCAGTTGTAATTTATTCAATACATCCTGGTAATAGTTTTTTATAATTTCATCCGGGTCGCCCAGCTCGGCACGGGTAATTTTTTTATCCTGGTCATAAGGCACTATGTTACGCTCAATATGCTGACAAAGTATTTGCAGTGTAAACGGCTCAATGTGCCATTCTTCAAAATTGCTGTCTAAATCTGTACTTTGCTGGCTTTCAAGAAAATCGCAGATTGCAGCTACTGTTTCATCTTCAATTTCAAAAGCGTCTGTAATAAAATCACCTTTTTTTCCTGAAGGTTCTTTAATAGCTTTTGTTGCCTGCTCTCTTGAAAGCGGTCTTAATTCAACCGGGTTTTGAAATATATTGGGTATGGCTTCACGCAACCGGTTTAGCAGGTTAAGTTTATCAGAACGTATTGCCAGCAATAATTTTACAGGTATGGGGTTATAGGCAATTCTTAAGTGAGCGCTTTTTACATCTTCGGTTTTATCAACATCTTCTATTGCTTCTCTTACTGCATCCGGAAGATTGTTAATCATGATTTGCTTAAACTCTTTTAGTAAATCTTTAAATTGCTGAAACGGATAGGTAAATAATTCTTCCAGCTGATCAAAAATTAATAAAAAAATGCGGTTAGATTTTTTAAAAGATTGAAACTGCAGTTGCTTTAATTTAAACCAAAGCGAATTTTTTAAATCGCCGGGAAGAAATGATAAAAATTCTCCGGATGAAATATCAGAAGCCCCATCAGCAGAAATATATCGCTTTACTTTATCAACAAGCGTTTCCGTTTCATTGCTTGTCCAAACGCCAACACGCACAGTTAAAATAGTGAAGTAACGGTCGTCTTTTGTTTTATTGATTTTATTTTCAATTTGCGGTTTTAAACCTGCATAAATAAGTGATGTTTTGCCAACACCCGATTTACCTGAAATAACTGTACACTGGTTTAATAAAATAGAATTATACAAAGCATCAATATCTGTATCTCTTCCAAAAAAAACATCTTTGTCTTTTTCAGAAAATGGAGTTATGCCCGGGTAGCGGTATATGCTTTTATTATTAGCTGAGTCCATAAAAATGATTATTGTCTGGAAAAAAATTCAATCATGGAAGCGTTGTCTTCATCAAGAGTGTCGTCTTTTTCTACAAGCCGTTTACCTGTTTTAAAAGCCTCTTTAATATTGTTGTCGTTAAAGAAGCTTGTAAAAAAACCTTCAAGAAATACAGGCATAGCTTCATCCTGTATCGGGCCATTCATGCCGATAGCAAACGGAATATATTTACATACTTCTTTTGCAAATTCTGCTGTATGGCAACAACTAAATATGATGCATTGAAGTTTATTTAACGGGTCTTGTGTTAGCAATTGAATGTCTTTTAAAAAATCAGGCAGCGAAAGAGGTTTGTTTTCGCCATTTTCTCCCTGTAACAGCAATCCTGTTGTTTGAGAGCCATGCATAGAAATAATAAGGATATCGGGTTTTTCTGTTGTTGTTTTAAGGAACAGTTTTTTTTGAGTAGCGAAAGGTTGCATGTCGGGTATATAAAATTCATCTCTTTTTAAATTAGGTAATCGAAGATGCACATCTTTAATTTTTTCATATTCCGCTACATAATCTAATGGCGTAAATGAGTCCGGTCTGGCAGCAACAAAAAGTATTTTGCATTGGGTTACCCGCGGAGCAGTTATTGCCGGTTGCGATTGAATTGGCTGCCTGAGAATTTTTCTGCTTTCACAATCATCATATAATTTATTAATGAAATCGAGCGTACTTTCTTTGAAAAAATTTAATTGAAACTGGTTTTCGTAAATTTTTGCTGTATCTGTAAAACTATTTGAATAATTGCAAACTGCTTTTTTAGCTTTTTCGCCCTGCAACATTTTTTCAAGTGTAAAAAAAATAATTTTTAAATACCATTTATCGTAACCAAAACCCAGGAATAAAAAATACACAGACTTATTTATAATAGACCTTAGTTTAATTGATAAATTATCTACCGGAAAAACGGAATACAAAAAATCAAACAATGCATCATAAGTAAATATCATAGATTGTGTATCACTATAATGCCCAAAAAAATTAAAAAGAAATGTATCTGAAGAATGTAATTCTTCATCAGTAACATCCCTGGGTTCACTCCATTTAAGCGTATTATTTGCTTTATCAATTTCTCTAAAATATAATCCCGATTGTTTTTTATAATAAGAAAAATGATAAGGCTGTTGCAGGCTTGTCATTGCTTTAGCCAATAAATCGTCAGGAGATAATGAAACAACAGAAGAAAAAGGAATTTGTGCTATCTTATAATAATAATCCGGTACCTGCAATTCCTTAAAATATTTTTTTATGTTTGAAAGAATGGCGTTTTTATTTTCAAATCCTGAGTATTTATCTGTGTTAAAAAAACCGTCTTCAATAACATAAGGGCTTTCTGATAAACGGTTTTTATAAATCATATCACGAAAGCTTATTAATTCTTCGGGATTATTCAGCAAAAAAAATTCCGGGCCTAATATTAATGTACACTGCTTTTCTTCGAGCGAGTCTAATAAATTATTATAAACTATCTTATCCATTTTCAGGTATTTTATTGATTGACGGATTATACAGTAACATCAGAAAGTTCAATCAACTCATTTTCCAATAATACTGCAGGATAATTTTCTTCTCCGCCTTTAAAATGTTTAATATCGTTTGCCTCGCGTATTCTAAATCCTGCGGGCCGGTTACTAAAAAGAGAAGGTTTATCATACAATATCCGGTATGCTTTAATAGCTATTGTATAATAAGTATCATCAAGATTTTGAATTTGCTTTTTCTTTTCTTTTTGCATGTTAAACTCAGTGTTTGCATTTAAAATACCGGTTGCGTTTACTTCAGCTTTTGCTCCAATGGCAGTATTGTTATTTTCCTCCAATGTAAAATTGTTTGCTTTTATTATTTCAGTAACAACATACAAATCGTCATGTTTTAACCGTTCTACAATTGCTTTTGCATCACTATTAAGTTCTGAGGTTTGTATAAATTCATCCAGTTTTACAATATCAATAAACCTGCTTTTGGCATTGTTTAGTTTCAGGCTTACGTTTTCTTTATTCTCGAGCGAGAAACCGGCCGAACCACTGCCGGAAAACACTTTAAACAAGCCTTTAATAAATGATACATCTGCTTCTGCCTTTACATCAAGATTTTCCATATTACTTAAACCCGAAGGCAACGGAACATCTTTGCTAAGTGCCGGCGGTAATTTTGTAGTTGGCTTAAATAAAGTCTTGATATTAGAATTTAATTTTTCAACAACTCCGGAAGATGTTTTTAAAAGTAATGCAAGTGGTAAAACATCAGCTTTTGGTAAACTTAGTAAGGTGTAGCCAGACTGGCGAAGTGCATTCATAAGGTTATTTTTGTAAATCAGAAAATATTGAATTGGTATTTATCTGTAAGTTAATCAAATTAAGATACCATTTAAATTACAACTTAAAATTTTTACGGGATAAATTAAATCAGATGAAATTGTTGCTTGTACAGGAATGTTAAGTATGAGATTAAATTGAAGCTTAATAAACCGTTCGAAATTTTAAACGAAGTGAAAACATTGGATTTGCCCATTGTGCCTTCAAACGAAGTTTTAAAAGATAAGGTGCAGAAGTATGATTGCATCCTGATAGGCTCACCGGCATATTTGGAGAACTGAAATTAAAACCATGGCTTTGGCGCAACAGAGGGGCGCTCATAAAAAGCTTTCATTAAGAGACACCTTAACAAAATTGCAAAGTGAAAAATTGTTTTTAACCAGCATAGCTTTTTTAAAAATTGAATGATTAAAACAGGGGCAGCACTTGTTGTAAGAATGATAATTAATTGGTATAAATTCAGGGCGCATAATAAAATTTAATGCGGCAGCTTATCTCTTAATTTTCCATACGTCCAAGTGCCGGCAATCGCACTTAAAATAACAACTGATATCACTGTAAATCCTGCACCAACCTGGGCGAACAATGGTCCGGGACAGGCGCCGGTCATTGCCCAGCCAAAACCAAATAATAATCCGCCAATAATTTGACCTTTATTAAATTTCTTCCGCTGAAAATGTATGTTTTCCCCGTGGATCGTTTTTAATTTGAATTTTTTTATCAGCCATACAGAAATCATTCCCGTAATTACTGCTGTTCCAATTACACCATACATGTGAAAGCTTTGCAGCCGAAACATTTCCTGTATCCTGAACCACGAAATAACCTCTGATTTTACAAGTACAATTCCAAACAAAATTCCTGCAAGTAAATATTTAATATTATACCACCACGGATGTTGCAACTCACTTTCATTAATACAAGCCGTATCTTCTGCACGTACTTCATAATCGGTGATAATACCTGTGTTGATTATTTCGGTTGTATGTTCAGGTAAAAATTGCGCTTGCTTTAAATCGTTCATAAAAAATTTTTATAAAGAGAGGATAAATGGAAGAATAAGGTTAGCCATAATAAAACCGCCTGCCATAAAACTAACAGTGGCAATCAGCGATGGCAATTGCAGATTGCTTAATCCCATAATGGAGTGACCGCTTGTGCAACCACCGGCATATCTTGTTCCGAAACCAACTAAAAAGCCACCCACGATCAGCATTAAAAAACCTCTTACTGATAATAAAGAATGCCAGCTAAAAATTTCTGATGGCAGAAGTTTTGACGTATCAGTTATATGATGCGTTTTTAATTCTGTCAACAGCTTTGGATTAACGTTGATTGCGTTCGGGTCGGCTAAATAATGAACCGCAATAAAACCGCCGATTAAAATGCCTGCTGCAAAAAATAAATTCCATATTTCTTTTTTCCAGTTGTATTGAAAGAAATGAATTTTTCCGGGAAAACACGCAGCACATATATGCCGCAGGTTAGCAGAAATACCAAACGATTTATTGCCGAGAATTAATAAAGCGGGTACTATTAAACCAATAATAAAACCTGCAACGTACCATGACCACGGTTGTTTAAAAAACTCAATCATTACTTTTTTTAATTTATGCCTGAATAATCAATATCAAAAATTATTATAACCAAATTTCTTTGATAAAATGTAAACACCCATCGCAAACACAAACCACCCAAACCTCTTTTCAGTTTAATGCCATTAATTGATTTACCTAACAATCCACCAATAAACACACCGGCAATCGCAACTAATGAAATGGTTAAAAGAAATATTCAGTTCGTTTGAAAATGACCTGCATCACCAATAAACCCTGATAAAGAATTTAACGCGATGATGAAAAACGATGTGCCGATTGCTTTTTTCATGGGCAAATGCAGTAACAGCACCAATGCAGGTATTAATAAGAATCCTTAGCCTGCTCCAGGAAAACCGGTTACTAAACCTATGCTCAACCCATAAATAATAAACCTTGCAAAATTAGCGTTTGTTTTTTTCTTCTGTTGTTTCAACTACCCATTGTTAAAATTGAAAACTGCAATGTGATGGTTATAACAGCAGGCATAAATTTTAGTGGAACTATAATTTGCTTAGTATGTTTTTAAAAATGGGAGAAAACTGTTCAATCATAATTTGTTTTTCACGCAGCAATTGCTCTTTCATTTTAAGCAGTATATGTTTTTCATTTTCGTCTAACACTTTATTAAGATATTCATCTGATAAAAATTCAAGCTGAATACATTTATCGCGAAAATCACCAAGTTGTGTGGTAAGTAATTTTAAATCTTCTTCTTTTGAAATAGGTTTTGGTAAATCATCATGATTTATAAAATCGCGGTTATATAAAATGTCTTTTAAAATTTTACGAACTGTATGAATTGCATTGTCATCTTTTATATTATTTAATTGCTCTTTTAGTTCGTCTAACTTTTTTTCAACTAATTTTTTTATGGTTGATTTTTCCAACTTCTGCGGAAGCTGTTTTAAAATTTCATCTTCATTATCTTTAAAACTGTTGTCAATCATTAATTCAGCAGCTTCTTTTTCCCAATAACTTTTTTCTTCATCTAAAATTTGTATATACTCTTTAGGTTCTTCAATTTTATAATCGGTGATGTACTTAAAAATACTGTGCCTGTGCAACTGGATGTTGCGGATGATTCCAACATAACCATAAAAAGTTTTCAGCAGTCTTGGTATCAGAGGTCCTTCAATTTCTTTTTCTGTATCAAGCAATCTTAAAAAAGCACGCAGCTTTTTTATTTCAACACGAAAATCATGAATATCATCCGTATCAAAATCTCTTATTATTTTATGCGGTAGTTTATTAATCGTTTTGAACCTGTCTTTAACGATTTTAATAATTTCCTTTTCCTTCATTGTATAAAATTAAGCATGCAAACGCAGTGATTTTTCTGCCTTATTAATATTTTCAATTCCTTTCAGCAAAGCATCTGCATTAAAGGAAATGCTGTTGATACTCTGTTCAACAAGAAACTGTGCAAAGTCAAGAAAATCGCTTGGGGCTTTACAGGCATTTCATATTTAACCGGTGAAACTGTTTCCCATATTCTATTAATTCGAATGAAGGAAATTACCCAATTAAAGTTTTTTGTGTCTCCTTTTGGAACAACCAATAATAAATCAGTAAAATCTTGAAAATTATAAAGTAAGTCTAGCACAAGCAATTTGACCGTTGTGGTGAAAACAGATTTGTTTTGCAGCCATTTTGATTTGATATTAGATTTTAAAATAATTGGCTAAAACTATTATATTAACCAAATTAGATTTTTGATTATGGTTAGCTTAAGAGATGATTGTAGTCATATTCTCTTTTTTCTCAAAAACGAAAATTGCAAGCTTTCTCCTGAAAATATATTGAATTTTGTTTGAATAATTTGTAATTGACAGTTATGAAAAAGATTCTGGTAATTGAAGACAATAATGAAGTGAGAGAAAATATTGCTGAGATTCTCGAGCTTTCAAGCTATGAAGTTATTACTGCAGAAAATGGCAAGATAGGTGTGGAGTTTGCGTTGCAGCAATCACCAGACCTTATTGTGTGCGACATAATGATGCCTGAACTTGATGGTTACGGCGTTTTACATCTTTTAAATAAACATATAGAAACGTATGGCATTCCATTTATTTTTCTAACTGCAAAATCTGAGAAAACAGATTTACGAAAAGGAATGGAAATGGGTGCCGATGATTATTTAACAAAGCCATTTGATGGTATTGAATTATTAAATGCAATTGAAGTTAGATTAAAAAAAGCCGAATCAATAAAGCAAAGTGTTGCAAAAAATAATGACGATATAAATGCATTTATAAGCAATGCAAAACAAACCAGCAACATAAAGCTTACGTCAGATGAAAGAGAATTATATGATTATAAGAAAAAAGAAATAGTGTATGCAGAAGGTCAGCGACCAAAAGCGGTGTACTTTATAAAAAGCGGTAAAGTAAAAATTTATAAAACAAATGAAGATGGCAAAGAATTGATTACCGCTATTTACAACACCGGCGATTTTTTTGGTTACACATATATTCTTGAAGAAATAAATTATAAAGAAAATGCGCAGGTGCTTGAAGATGCAGAACTGATGCCGATTCCGAAAGAAGATTTTATTACGCTGATATCAGGAGATGCGCAGGTAGCGAAGCAGTTTATAAAAATGATAACGCGTAATGTTTTAGATAAAGAAGAAAGCTTATTAAATCTTGCTTATAACTCGTTACGCAAAAAAGTTGCTTACCAGTTAATCCAGGTGTTCGACAAATTCAAAGATGAAAAAACAAATAATACCGTTATTATTTCAAGAGAAAACCTGGCACAAACTGCAGGCATTGCAACAGAATCATTAATAAGAACACTGTCTGATTTTAAAAGCGAAAAATTAATTAACCTGCAGGGAAGCACAATAACAATTTTAAATGAAAATAAACTGCGTAACCTGCCTTATTAAATTTAAAAAGGCGCAGTTAATAATACCGGCTCAATTCTTCTGCTTCTGCATTTTGCTGCTGCAGGGTCCAGTTATCTGTTAATGATGTTCCAATAAAAGCGCTTCCCGATTTTCTGAATATTTCTGCATTCAGACCAATATTTGCAAATTGATTTTCAAGTTCTGCAACCGTAATATTTTTATCCAGATTAATTATTGTGTTATCGGAATCTTTTAAAAGTTTATTCAAAATAAAATTTGATGGCAATGCTTCTCTTTTTAAAGGAGCTATCCTTTCATTATCCATCGTTTTGTAAAACTCTATTTTCAAATAAGGATAATAATCTGTAAAAACCTTTTTTACATCTTCAACCGCAGTATTCTTTTCAATATAAAATTTCATAGAGTGAAATTAGCATACATCAACAGCGGGCAATATGACCGTTATCAAAAAGCAACATGATTAACATCAGCAACAAAAAAAACAAATTGAAGAAATTAAAAACCTGACCAATATCAGTTTTTATATTAACGCTTGTCATAAATACTTTACAGCAACCAGCCGATTTTTACAAAAACACAAATCATGTTTGGACATTTAGGAGAAGATGCCATCGAAACAGTATTGCATCACCAGATAATCGGGCACATAGGCTGTCATGCAAACAACACAACTTATGTGGTGCCCATAAGCTATGCTTACGAAAATGATTACGTTTATGCGCACACTCATGAAGGAATGAAAATAGATATGATGCGTCAAAATCCTGAAGTGTGCTTCGAAGTATACCGGATGGAAAACATGGGCAACTGGCAATGCGTAATTGGCTGGGGAAAGTTTGAAGAAATAGCAGAACCAAAAGCAAGAGCGAATGCTTTACAAATTTTGTTGAAACGTGATTTGCCAGTTATCTCAAGCAAAACCGTTCAGCTTACAGCAGAATGGCCTTTTTTGCCGGAAGATTTAAATGAGATAAAAGGAATTGTGTTTTGTATTAAGCTGGATAAAAAAACAGGCAGGTTTGAAAGAACCGAAGAAATTAATTGGTGGTAGCTAAATCCATTTAATATTTACTGCCGGATTAGATTCGGTTGATAGATAAAAAGAGATTGATCAGAAGATCAATCTCTTTTCCTGTGATCCCGTCAGGATTCAAACCTGAAACCTCTTGATCCGTAGTCAAGTGCTCTATTCAGTTAAGCTACGGGACCATAAATTGGGCTGCAAATATAAACACGAACGGCTAAATAAGAAAAACTCTTCCACATCGTTTAATATAAATTCTTATTAGCTTACAAAGCAATTATGATAAAACGGCCGCTTCAAAAATTTTTTATTCTTCTTTTTTCTTTATCAATATTTTATTCCTGTACAAAAACAGATGTTTTATCATCATCGCTTAAAGCAGAAAATTATTATCCAATAACCAGCAGAAAGGTTTGGATTTATCGCCTCGATTCAACAACTATTCCTGCATTTGGCACATCGCTTATTACACACAGTTATCATATTAAAGACAGTGTGGGAAATTCTTTTGCAGATAATACAGGTCGCGAGTCGTGGGTGGTTTATCGTTTTATTACAGATACTTTGGAGCAACAACCATGGCAAAGCCTTTCATCGTACTATGTTACACCAACAGCAAATGATGTTGAAGTAATGGATGATAATAATCTTCGTTTTATAAAACTTGTAACACCTGTTCGCAACGGTTATACCTGGCCCGGAAATTCCTACATCGACACGCGTTCCGCCACTACGCCCTACCAATATCTTGATGGATGGAATTATGTGTATACAAATGTTGATTCACCTTACACAACGCTTGCTGGCATAATAGATAGTTCGGTTACTGTTTTTCAGCATGATGAAACTTCACCTGAAGGTGCATTCGATCCGCAGTTTTATCAGCAGCGCGATTATTCCATTGAAGTGTATGGAAGAAATATGGGATTGATTTATAAAAATTTTCTGCATTGGGTTTGGCAACCTACACCTGAGCCTGCACGTTACGCCGATGGCAGTTATGGCATTGTACTTAATCTTATTAAAACAAGATAATTTTCGGGGCTCTCATCTTTGTGCATTTATCAACTGTAGTTCCGGCTTTACGCTACAAATCCTCGCCACAAAGCTTTGCACTAAAGCTTCAGCTGTGGGTTTTTCGCTGCAATCCGGCATCCGCTCATCGAAAAAATTTTAATCAACATTTATTCACGGCAACAATTACTCAAACAAATACAAAGCTTTAATTTTATCAAACAAAATTTCCAAATGAAAAATCTTACCAAACTAATTGTATTGCTTGTTACATGTTTATTGCTTACCAAAATTTCATTTAGCCAATACACTAAATATGTAGTTAAGTTTTATGATAAGAATAATTCACCTTATTCATTAAGCAATCCCGGCAAATATCTTTCACAAAAAGCTATCAATCGCCGTACACGTTACAATATTGTAATCGATAGCTTTGATTTGCCGGTAAATCCGTCTTATATTTCTCAGGTGCTTGCTCAAGGCAATGTAAAATATTTAAGCCAGTCAAAATGGCTAAATCAAATTCTTATTTATACAACCAGTACAACAGCTATTAATGCAATAAAGCAACTTTCGTTTGTAAAAAAAGTAGAAGCTGTTGCGCCAACATCAACAACATTTAAAACTATTCAAAATAAATTTAAAGAAACTGTTGCACCGGTTAATAACGCTGAAGAAAAAATTTCATCATCAAATAAATATAATTATGGCAGTTCTTATAACCAGGTACATATTCATAATGGTGAGTTTTTGCACAACAAAGGTTTAACCGGTAAGAATATTACAATTGCAATAATTGATGCAGGATTTTATCAATACAAATCAATCAAAGCTTTCGATAGTGCACGGGCACACCACCAATTTTTTGGCGTAAAAGATTTTGTTGATTTTGATAACAGCGTTAATGAAGATGATGCGCATGGCGAATATTGCTTAAGCATTATTGCTGCAAATGTTCCCGGCAAAATGGTGGGTACCGCGCCTGATGCCAAGTTCTGGTTGTTGCGAAGTGAAAACGTTAATTCAGAATATAAGATTGAAGAACATAATTGGGCTGCGGCTGCTGAATTTGCAGACAGCGCAGGTGCCGATATGATTTCTTCTTCATTAGGATATAATCAATTTGACGACCCGAAGTTTAACCACACGTACAATGATTTCTATAAGAACATAACAATGGTTTCAAGGGCTGCAACATTCGCTTCAGAAAAAGGAATGATTGTTACCAACAGCGCCGGCAATGAAGGTAACAATAGCTGGAAGTACATTATTTTTCCTGCGGATGATAATAATGTTTGTGCTGTTGCTGCAACAGATACTTTAGGCAATATTGCATCTTTCAGCAGTTATGGTTATGGCAATAAAATAAAACCCAACATTTCATCTGTTGGATTAAACACGATTATTTATACAAGCGGGGGAGTTTCTTCCGGCAGCGGTACTTCCTTTTCAAATCCAAATATCAATGGCTTAATTGCCTGCCTGTGGCAAGCGTTTCGTGAGTTTAATAATAAAACAATTTTAAGTGCAGTTTACCAAAGTGCAGACCGTTATCAATCTCCTGACAATCGTTATGGCTATGGTATTCCAAACATGAAAAAAGCATATAATATTTTAAAGACAAAAGAAAATAATATATTATATGGAAATGAATGGCTGTTTACTTCATCAACAAAATTCACAAACACAATTAATGTAAAGTTAGTAGCGCCGGTTGATGGTTATGTTTCTCTTGCACTTTTAAATGCACAAAAAAAAGTTGTTGCAGCAAGAAAATTAATAACAGATGCGCAGGAAGTTTATGATTTTAGTTTGGATGATTTAAATAAACTGCCCGCAGGGAAATATATTTTATTGTATCGTGATAAAACAACTACTAAAACAATTGAGTTAAATAAGTAGCTTTTAAACAACTTTTTTAAACAAAGCAGCAAACATGGTATCTGCTTTTTTATTGTAGCCTGTTAGCAGTTCGCTTTTAATTAATGTAAGCTGAAAATTGTTTTGAATAAACTTAATGACGTCTTCATTCTCAGCTTTAAAAACAGAACAGGTAATGTATAAAAAATAACTTCCCCGTTTTAAATATGAAATTGCATTTGCAACAATCTTCTTTTGCAGTGCCTGATATTCTTTAATTTTTTGGAGCCGAAAAAAATATAATTGTTCAGGTGTTCTGCTCCATGTACCGCTGCCTGTGCAGGGTGCATCACAAATAATCGCATCAAATTCCAGGTTTCGGATTTTTGATTTCGGATTTGAAATATCAGCAACAAAAGCTTTATAGTTTTTTATTCCTGCTTTATTAAATCTTTCTTTAAGATTATGAATGATGGATGGGCGAATATCTGTTGTGGTAAGGTTTATATTTTGTAAAACATCATGCGCTAAAATTGATTTGCCGCCGCTGCCTGCACAACAATCCCAAACATCAATTTGAGATTTCCGATTTCCGATTTCCGATTTAATGATTTCTAAAAATTCTTTTGTTCTTTGTGAGGAATAATCCTGTATCACGGCATCTTTATCTATCTCAATAATTCCATCAATCTTTGTAGCGTTTTCAATTGCAATACAATCTTCATTTATTTTATCAAATACAATGTGATGATGATGTAATGCGCTAAAAACTTTTTCGTGCTGATTATTTCTTATTCGCAAAAAAACATCGGGTTGTATCAGATGAGATAAATTAAAATTATCTCTATTCAAATCACTGCTTACTTCGTCAGTAAAAGGGAAAATATCATCAACAGAAAAATTATATAGCGATTGTATGAAATAAATTTTTTTTCTTAATTGCTCATTCCATCGCTTAAGCCAATCATCATCATATAAAATTGCCCATTCACCTGCGTTTGTGTTGCACAAAAAAATGGCAATCTTTAATCGCTCTTCAGTTGATATAGCTTTTAATGCAAAGCCTAACCTGTAAAAATTATAACAGGCCTGCGTTATAAACTTCCTGTCTTTAGAGCCATGTTTTTTATTTTCGGAAAAATATTTTTTTAGAAAATGTGCCAGCGGAATTGCGCCATCATACAATTGAATAATTCTTATATCTGTATTAAAGTATGATTGAAAGCGCATAATATTTATTAAACATTGTTCAATCAAAATTGACTAAACGCATTTATCGGTCAGACGCTTTTGAAGCGTCAGACCGGTATTATAATTTACTTATTCAAAAAAAATTTTCACACGCTCATACATCAGTTTATTTTGAGGAAGTGCATTTAATGTTGTGCCGCCTGAAAAACGACGCAATCCAAATAATCCTGCAAGATTTCCTTTATTAATAGCAAGTTCAAGATAACCGGCAGAGTTAAACCACGCAAGTCTTTCACCATGTTCTACAGACGCATAATTTTCGCTGATGTTTTCAATACCGCCATCATTACGCACCGGCAAAACAATTTTAAATTTTCTGCCTTTACGGTTTTCTTCAAATTCTTCTCTGGTAAGATTAATAACAACATTTTCAAACTGGTCAATAAAAATTATCTGGCTGTCAATCCAATCAGGACCAACCGTTGAACGGAACGGATATTTTTCTTCAATGTTTGTTATTGTATTACCGATATTTTTTAATGATCTTCCTTCTTCAAGCGATTTTAAAACATCAGCAACAGTTGCAGTAAAATTTAAAACACCTTTATGTGTTTGCTTTTTTATGTCAATAGAAAAAATTTCTGCAGGCTTCTCGCTGGTAATCATAGTGAGAATTCCATTATCAGGGCAAATAATAAATTGTTCTTTATAAGATGCAATTAATAAATGCGAAAGATGCTTATCAAACAAATTAATAATTACAATGTGAAAACTTTCTGCAGGATAGAACCTGAAAGCGTTTGTGCAAACGTAAGCGGCATGTAAATAATTATTGGCAACAAGTTGATGTGTTATATCAATTATGTTAGCAGAAGGCGTTGCCTGTAAAAGCTGTCCTTTAATGGCGCCAACAACAAAATCGCCCTGGCCTATATCAGTTGAAAGAGTAATGATGGGCATGCGATGCAAGAAAAAACAATTCGTTTACTTTATCAAAACTCCGTTCTTAAAATAAAACTTATGAACCATTTTATCTGCAAATGAAGGTAAAAAACGATTTAGTAAAACAGTTTCTTTTCCCTGCAGTGTTAGTATTAAGTTGCGTTTACGTTTTTCTATTGCAGTTAAAATATGTGATGCACATTCTTCAGGACTCATTAAACTATTTTCATCTAATGGTGTATCGCCCTGCGGCTGCGAATTTTTATTGAGTGCTGCATTGCGTATGTTAGATCTTGTATAACCGGGACAAACCCACATTACGTTTACACCTGTGTCCATTAACTCTGTGCGAATGGCTTCCATCCAACCCTGCAGTGCAAACTTTGATGCAGAGTAACCGCTTCTTCCCGGCAAGCCTCTGTAACCTGCAATGGAAGAAATACCAACCACAGTTCCTTTTTGTTTTGTGAGATATGGTAAAGCATATTTTGTGCAATAGACAGCTCCCCAAAAATTAGTGTCCATTACTTTATGCAAAGTTTCAAGCGAGGTTTCACTAAACAAAGCACGCATTGAAATGCCGGCGTTATTAATCAGCACATCAAGCTTGCCATACATTTTTATTGTTTGTTCTATGAGTTGTTTACAATCACTTTCATTACTTACATCTGCAGATAAAGCTAATAAAGGCTTGCCTGCATAAGTAGTTTGCAGTTGATATAATTTATCGTAGTTACGACCACATGCAACTACTTTTGCACCTTGCCGCATTAAAGCATTCACCAATGCTCTTCCAATTCCATCTGTGCCACCGGTAACCAATATTACCTTATCTGTAAACGAAGCCATATTTCTATTTATACAAATTTACTTACTAAAAAAGATGTTGATGTAATGTTTATAAACAAGTAAAGGAAACAATTTTTAAAGTTTGCAGCAATACCATTTTCGGTTATTTTTGCACTCCCCAAAAAACGAATTAAGTAGTTTCAACAGGCAGATCTCGTAGCTCAGCTGGTAGAGCACAACACTTTTAATGTTGGGGTCTTGGGTTCGAATCCCAACGGGATCACTAATACTTCCTGGTTCTAACCAGGAATTTTTTTTGCCAATCAGTTATTCCGCTAGCACTTATTTAATCTTTAATAAGATTAAAAGGTTTTTCAACCGTTCATCAAACTTTTTAAAATTTTTAATAATTTATTTTGTCTTTTTAAAAAGAGCATTAATTTAGCGTTAAATTTTAAGAAGATTTTCGCTGTTTATGAGCCTAAAAACTGCTCTGTATAAGAAGAAAATTATTAGCGAACTGTATTTTAATGGCGATTTATCATGCGCAGATTTAAGTTTAAAAACCGATAAAAGCATTCCACTAACAACAAAAATCTTAAATGAATTGATTGACGAAGGCTATGTGATAGAGACAGGTTATGCTAACTCAACCGGCGGCAGAAGACCGTTGGTATTTTCATTGAATAAGCAGGTAATGTATGTGCTCTCTGTTGCCATGGATCAGTTTGTTACAAGAATTGCTTTAATGGATATGCAAAACAGGTATGTAACAGAAATTGAAAAGTTTGAACTCAATTTATATCAAAACAAAAATTCATTATCTGAGCTAACCCAAAAAATATCTTCCTTTCTTAAGAAACTTAAAATCGATAAAGAAAAAATTGCGGGTATAGGAATTGCTATGCCCGGTTTTGTTGATGTAAAAAAAGGAATTAATTATTCTCTGCTGCTGAGTAATAATAAAAGTATTCCTGAGCATATTTCTCAGGAAGTTGAATTGCCTGTATATATAGATAATGATTCAAGTCTTATAGCGCTTGCTGAATTAAGATTTGGCGCTGTAAAACACAGAAAGGATACAATGGTTGTAAACATTGGATGGGGGGTTGGATTGGGAATGATAATAAATGGAAAAATGTTTAGAGGCCATAATGGTTTTGCCGGCGAGTTTAGCCATATACCACTTTTTACAAATGATAAATTATGCAGTTGCGGAAAGAAAGGCTGTCTTGAAACGGAAACCTCGTTATTAGTAATTGTTGAAAAAGCAAGAAAAGGGTTAGGGGAAGGCAGGGTATCTGTATTACAAAAAGCGGCAATGGATAACCTGGAAGACGCAAGTGATGCAATACTTTCTGCCGCATCTGCAGGCGACCAGTTTGCAGTAGAACTTTTATCGGATGCAGGTTATGAACTGGGAAAAGGAATAGCGATATTAATTCACATTCTTAATCCTGAAATAATAGTATTAAGCGGCAGAGGTGCTGCTGCAGGTAAGGTTTGGTTAGCTCCCATTCAGCAGGCAATTAATGAGCATTGTATTCCAAGAATTGCAGCTAATACAAGTATTGAATTATCCGGTTTAGATTACCAGGCAGAATTAATTGGTGCTACAGCACTTGTAATGGAAAACTTTGAAAAAGCAACTGCCAAAAACTATTTTGCTAACCTGAATAATTAGTCCCTATGTAATAACAACTTTATCCGTACACAATAATAAAATTTATGAAAACAATTTTTAAAAGTCTCTTTAACTAAACTAATATTATGAAAACAACAATTCGCTTACTGTTGATAGCAGTAGTGAGCATGTGCAGTGCGACCGCATTTTCTCAAAATCATTCTGTTTCTGGTACTGTTACCGATAGTACAGGAGCTCCTCTTCCAAGCGTTACCATCAAGGTTAAAGGAGCTAAAACATCA
>Ga0157372_10001594_pt1 | contig 24672 bp, 19 predicted proteins | sample C55metaG_FD_115307 | JGI IMG/M metagenome (GOLD analysis project Ga0157372, IMG submission 115307) | Corn rhizosphere microbial communities from Kellogg Biological Station, Michigan, USA - C5-5 metaG | ecosystem: Host-associated > Plants > Roots > Rhizosphere > Soil | place: USA: Michigan...
CGCGGAAGCTCTTGCCAATCACTCATGACGTACCTAATAAGGTGCAAACAATGCGAGCGCTCGCCACGTGACGATCGCTTGAGCTACTAACCGGCGCTCAAGATCAAGGGTGCGTTAACCTTGTCCCGTGGTCTTCGTCGCGCAGTACGCAACCAGGCGGCAATCCCGCCTACGGATGAAAGCTTCTTCGCGGCCGGGCCAGCTACTACTTCCATAGCGACTGAATGCTGAGCGGCGAGTTCCGGAATCAGCGTTCGCAGAGTGCGCGTTTCTCGTCGAGAACCACACACGGGGCATGTGGATGATGCGGACTTTTCCATCCAGCCACATTTCGTGCACCGCTCAACAGAGCCGTTCAATCCGCGAGAGATTACAAGTTCACGTACCAGGCCTCTCTGAAGCCGATCCAAGGTCTCATCCAGTCCAATCACTGCCTGTCCCGAACCTTCGCTAGAGACGATTTCATTCACTACTTTCTTTTCGTACTCCCGCTCCCATTCTTCGAGTATGGGTTGTAACCTTTTGCTGATTGCGGCAGAAGAAATTTGAGGCAGCGCCTTCGGGAGGACGACAAGATTCCTGCGGAATTCACCAGGAACGCTGCTTCTGATGGTGTCGACCTCAGATCCGCCACCAATCAGAATGACCGGACTGAGATCAGCATCTTTCGCCCACCCGGGTATGCGCTGTGATAGCTCGGTCAAGAAATGCTTCCGTCGCTGTGCCACTCGCGCCGAAACACGATCGCGTTCGATGCCGCTTTGCTTGGAAACCCGAGATGTCGATGGTCCCACGAGGTAGGGCTTTCTCCAGGAGGAGATATCAAACGAGAAGCGGTAGGGTGGATCCTCCGTGACCGCCCCGAGATAGAAACGAAAAAAACGAGCTCCGTTGCCGTCCAGCACAACCGCGCCTCGAGGCCGGTGTTCGTCAAGCAGCCATGCCATCTGCTGCAACGACGGATTACCCCAATGCAGTTCATCTGTAACCTCGACCTGCAGGGGAATTTCTTCCCACACCTCAGGCCCAGAAAAGAGCACCAGGGCACGACTCCTCGGCCTCATCCCTTCCAAGTGGCGAGTAATGCGTCGAAGCTGAGCACGAAATGTTGGGCGTCCCTCAGACGGCACCTCTCGGCCTAGCCTTTGTCCAGAGGCCTTCAGCCACTTCAAATACCCGCGCGGAGTGCTTTGGTTGCGCGGATTGCCAGGATTCACATCGAGGTAGGCTGTCAACACTGGTGGGGGGAGATGTGGCAGGCGCGCAAACTTAAAGCGGGGCATATACGACTTTCGCAATGTGGGTTATGACTCGCTCCTTTGATGCGACTGCAAGCCCTGCGCGTCTGTGCTGAGCAACAAATGCTCTGCAATCAGACCTAATCGGATGCAGGAAAACGTAAGCAGCTCGGTTATGTGAGTTCGGCAATGTTCCAACGAAGCTTTGTAAGCTTAGGCTGTTGTGTCTAGGATTATTCCGGAAAAGTTCAACGCGAGGTGTTGTTCTTGCGCGATCTTTCCTAGGCAGAGTCAGGGGGTGGACATCTTCATGAGAATGAGACCGGAGATGATCAGAACGGCGGCTACGATGCGTACTGTGCTGGCCGGTTCACTGAGAGCAACAATGCCCGCGAGAAAAGTTCCGATCGCACCAATTCCGGTCCAAATGGTATAAGCGGTACCCAAAGGTAGCGTTTTCATCGAAACCGCTAGTAAGCCGAAACTGGCCAGCATTGCCAGAAGAGTGATAGCGGATGCGGTGGGGCGAGTGAAGCCCTGCGACAGCTTCATCGTAAACGCCCATACAATTTCTAATAGACCCGCGATAATCAGCAGGATCCAAGCCATGCCAGCCCTCCTTCATTATTAGAGGGCGTCGGGATTAGAGGCCCTCGGGCCATTCTGTATCGGCACTCGGTTTCACCTGCGAAACGTAGATGCGCCGATCGAATCCTGCTTCGGCGCGCAGGTACTCGCGTAAGCTCCGCGGGCACCGTCATGCAGAAGTAGAGGGCAAGGCAATGCTCAATAGAAAGGCACTATCGGAAACCGCTTCCACATCGTGAGGAATATCACTGTCGAGCGTTAGCATCTGTCCTGCCGACAGCTCCGCGGATTGCCCATCGGTCCGAAAGCGGATGCGTCCTCTAAGACACTGAACGGAAATGCGACCTAAGGTCCGATGCTTGTCCACGCGTCCACCTGCGTTCATGGCTATCAGGACTACGCGAAGGTTCTCGTATTTTACGAGTGTCTTTGCCGTGTGGCCGATCTGCCAGCGCTCTTCTAGCCGTAGCTGCTGGATTTCATGTTCCAGATCGAACTGCAGCAACGGCCCTGACAAAGTCCCCACCTCGTGTTCCCGGCCAGTTTGTGCGTTTCCTTCAGTTTGCATTTCGGATCTCCTGCATCTTTGATGCATGCAAGCAATGAACATCTCCAGAATGCAACTATCTCACCGAAACCGGCCCACACCAGCAGCAGCTTATGCGCTTTCGCATCTAGGCGGCACGTGTAGATGGAATCGTTGGTTGGGACCGACGCACCAGATATTCGTCCACGACAGTCGCAACCAAAGCTGCAGTAGGGACCGCAACAATCGCCCCCAGCAGTCCAGCCAGTTCACCGCCGACGGTAAGCGCAACGAGCACGGCAATGCCTGGCAAATCCACGGCTGCTCTCATGATCCTAGGAGTGAGGTATGCGTTCTCGACTTGTTGATACACAGCATAGAAAATGACAACTCCCAACACCTTTACCCATGAATCCAAAGCGGCGACAACACCGGCCAATACGACGGTTGCGATTGGACCGAGAATGGGAACAAAATTCGCCAAACCTGCAAAGACGGCCAGGGCATAGAAGTAGCGGACTCCTAAGAACCCGAAAACGACGGCACTGGATAGCCCCAGAATCAGCATCAGGATGAGCTGACCATACAACCAGCGCTGCATTCTCTCGGCACTCAGTTGCAGAGTGCGAGCAAGTCTGGTCCGCGGCCTTTCGGGAATCATCGACATCATCCAGCGGAAGGCACGCTGCCCGTCCAGTATGAAGTACGCGCTGAGCAGCCCTAACGCGAACAGGGCCATAAGGCCACTCATAACGCCCTGCAGAAACCCGAATCCGTGCTGGATGCCTGTTTCGATCCATCGCCGAATTCGCGGTTCGTTCAATCGGCTTGCGATGGAGTGACCGAAAGGGAATTGCCGGACCTTCTGTTGAAGGTCGGTTACGTTCTGAGGGAGGTCGCGTGTCATCTGCTTGGTGTCGCGGGCAATCGGCGGCACGGCGAAGATGAGAAAGATGGTAAGTGCGGCGAGGATTATGGCGATGAGGATCAGAATCGCGGCCCCGCGTGGTGGCGACCAACGGCGGACATGCCACCCTTGAATCCATTCAACCCAGGGCGAGAAGATGATGGCGAAAACAATGCTGACGAAAATCAGCAGCGCTGCGGTTCTTACGACATACGCGATATAGAGGAGCAGCGCCAGGAACAACGCAATTGCAATGAGTTTTGCGCCGAGGCCGAGGTTCATCGCCGGTTAGATGCTGAGAAGTGTTCAGTGCCACCGATTCAGGGCGGTAGAATCATGCGGTGTAGCCCGCGCATTTTTGAACGTTCCGATACGCATCTAATGAACCCCGAACCCTGACTTCCAGATTACCCAATGGCTACGGCTTCAATACTCGACCGGAGAAGCGGTCTCAGCGAAACGGAGGCCCGGGCGCGTTTCCGATCTGATGGTCCGAACGAACTCCCCACGGCGCGCCAGCATAGCCTCTTCGCCACTGCGGCGAGGATACTGCGCGAACCCATGCTTCTGCTCCTGTTAGGAGCGGCACTGATCTACATCTTTCTTGGAGAACTCCGCGATTCAGTTGTGCTGCTGGTCTCCATTTTTGTGGTGATAGGAATCAGTTTGTACCAGGAACGCAAGACTGAACGAGCACTAGACGCACTACGCGACCTGTCTAGTCCTCGCGCACTTGTCATCCGCGATGGCCGGCAAATGCGTATCGCCGGACGGGAGGTGGTCCGAGGAGATTTGGTCGTGCTCTCGGAGGGCGACCGTGTTCCCGCGGACGGTCTAGTGATTTCGGCCTTGAATCTGTTGGTTGATGAGTCTTTACTCACAGGCGAATCTGTTCCAGTCCGCAAGATGGCTGCAACGGCCAGTCAGGCACTAGGACGACCCGGCGGCGACGATCTTCCATTTGTGTTTTCCGGCACGATGGTGGTGCAAGGGCAAGGCTTTGCGGAGATCAATGCAACCGGTGTACGAACGGAGTTGGGCAAGATCGGTCAGGCACTCCAGACTCTTTCAGCGGAGCCGACCCGGCTGCAGTCTGAAGTAAGTCGCCTCGCCAAGAGGTTGGCCATTGTAGGACTGTCGCTGTGTATTGCAATCGTGGCGGCATACCGGGTTACGCGCGGTACGTGGCTCGAGGGTCTCCTCGCTGGCATCACAACGGCAATGTCGCTCCTCCCGGAGGAGTTTCCGGTTGTGCTCACCATCTTTCTGGCGCTTGGCGCGTGGCGTATCTCGCAGCGACGAGTGTTGACGCGTCAAAGTAATGCCATTGAAGCGCTCGGCTCAGCGACGGTGTTGTGCGTTGACAAAACTGGAACCCTTACCCAGAACCGCATGGCTGTCCAGGAGCTGCTTGCAAACGGTCAACGCGTCGAAATTTCCGCGATCTCATCTCCATCACTTCCGGAGCAGTTTCACGAAATCGTGGAATACAGCATCCTCGCCAGTAAACGCAATCCCTTTGATCCGATGGAGATTGCATTTCAGCAGTTTGGATCGCGCTTCCTAGGAGATACCGAGCATCTTCACCCGGAGTGGAACTTAGTCCGTGAGTATCCGTTATCACCGACTTTGTTGGCAGTTTCCAGAGTGTGGAAGACCTCTGGACAAACGGCATGCGTGCTTGCCGCCAAGGGCGCGCCTGAGGCAATTGTCGAATTGTGCCATGTTTCCCCGGAACGCAAGCGCGATATTCTCCGCGATGCTTCCGCGATGGCTGGAAGGGGATATCGAGTGCTGGGTGTTGCAAAGGGAGAGTTCACGGGGAAGCAGTTGCCGGACGATCCGCGGCGGCTGACGTGGAACTTGGTAGGGCTAGTCGGCTTGGCTGATCCTATCCGCCCTGAAGTTCCCAACGCTGTACAAGAATGCTACCGTGCCGGTATCCGAGTCGTCATGATCACGGGAGACTACCCTGCAACCGCTGAAAACATTGCGCGACAAATAGGTATGCGCGCATCGGAGCGCGCGCTGACCGGGATGGAAATCGCGGCGATGGATGATCAGCAACTTCAGATCCAGGTGCAGGTCACTGACATTTTCGCGCGAGTGGTACCGGAGCAGAAGTTGCGACTGGTAAACGCACTCGCGGCTGCCGGGGAAGTGGTCGCAATGACAGGCGACGGTGTCAATGACGCGCCTGCACTGAAGGCGGCGCAGATCGGGATCGCAATGGGCGGACGGGGCACCGACGTCGCTCGCGAAGCTGCCGATCTGGTACTACTGGATGATTCCTTTAACTCAATTGTCGAAGCCATTCGGGTTGGGCGCCGAATCTTTGACAACCTTCGAAAGGCAATGTCATTCATCCTGGCAGTGCATGTCCCAATCGCCGGGCTCGCGTTGATCCCGGTTGCGCTTAAATGGCCACTCGTTCTGATGCCTATACATGTTGTTTTCCTTGAATTGATCATCGATCCGGCCTGCTCCATCGCGTTTGAGGCAGAACCTGGAGAGCCTGGCCTTATGCAGCGGCCTCCACGCACTCCCGGGGAACCACTCCTGTCGCGACGGCACCTGGTCGTCAGCTTCTTTCAAGGGTTCAGCATACTTGTGGTCGTAATGGCGGTGTTCGCCATCGCACTGCACTATCGTGAGCCGGCCACGAACGCGCGTGCACTTACATTCTGTACTCTCGTGGTTGCAAACCTCATGCTCATTCTTGCCAACCGCTCGTGGACTCGAATCATCATCTCTACGCTTCGAGCGCCTAATCCGGCACTCTGGTGGGTGATTAGTGGTGCGGGGGCAGTGCTCGCGCTGTCAATATACGTTCCCTACTTGCGCTCATTATTCCGGTTTTCAGTGCTTCATCCCGTCGACATTGCGATCTGCCTAACGGCGGGGATTACGAGTTTGATATGGTTCGAGCTATGGAAGCTGATCAGAAATCGGGTGACTGTGGATCCATTGCCGTGAAGGCTGGTCTTAGAGGCACTTGAAAGTGAAAGCTCGCGTTCGTGAGTTCTTCAAGGGATTGTCCACCGAGCAAATGGCTTGGTCACCGACTAGAGTTGCCGAGCGCTCCTCCCGGTAGTGACAAACGGAGACAATCTCCCGGCCGCGTGACTACGAAGCCTTTGCTGGAAGGGAAACTACAAACGTGCTTCCTTTCTTGGGCTGACTTCGCACTTTGACCTCGCCACCGTGTTCTTGAACAATTCCATAAACACTGGAAAGTCCTAATCCAGTTCCTTTCTGCTTGGTAGTAAAGAATGGTTCGAAGATTTCGGATTGAACCGCATCAGGAATCCCGATACCCGTATCCGAGATGGAAATGAGGACGGCACGTCTTGTGCCTTGAACGCCTTTTGACCTCGATAGATCCAGTTGTTTCTCATCCGTGGACACGTTCAGTTCTCCTCCTTCGGGCATCGCATCTAGCGCGTTCACGATGAGGTTGATCAGCAACTGCTCTATCTCAAGCGAATCGGCGTCTACCATGGGTAAAGAAGCATGTAGGTCGGTTTTTACCACGATTCCACTTCGAAGCAGTGGACGGACAAGTTGAAGAACTTCAGCGATCAAATCATTGATCTGTATCGGCCGTATATCGGGAGTATGTGGTCGGCCGAATTGCATGAGGCGTCTACCCACTCGCATGGCGTTCCGGGATGCCGTCGAAATTGTTTGTAGACGGGTACGCGCGGCTTCTGGCACATCCGCTTCCCTCGACACGAGGTAAGCGTTTGCCGAGATCACTTCGAGCATGTTGGCGAAATCGTGCGCTAATGCGCGAGACACGGTCTCGAAAGTTTCCAACCGTTCTAGGCGTGCCGCAATATTCCGGAGTTCCACGTGAACGGTTTCATCGGTTGCGACTACCAACACGCCAGCAAGGCCGAAAACTGAAAAACGGTGCGATGTGGCATGAATCCACTTCCAAGTTCCATCAGGAAAAATCACCCGGAAATCACAAGGCTCGATTTGTTCCCCGACCAGTGTTTCTTTGACTTTAGAGCTGTCGATGACAAGATCGGATCCTCGATCGTCCTGAAACCTGTACCCTTTTGCAAGTAGTGTGCGGGCCCAGTCGTCGACGTGCATCTGGCTACTCTGACGATCTACGCCAAAGACGGTTGAGAAAGCCGGATTGGTGAAGGCCAATCTTCCTCCACTGTCGATAATTGCAAGCGCAGCGCTTACATTCTCGAAAACAGATTGGAAGAGACTCGGGCCTTCCATCGCAAAACCTGACTTCTTCCTCCCCTAAAATCAGAGAAGAAACCGATGTGTACGCAAGGCCGAAAAATACCAGGGCTCCTACCGCAGGATAAACGTGAGAACTTCAGCTGGTTGCTTTTCTGCGGCCGATGTACTAGTCACCATTTCTGCTTATACGTTCATTCAGGGTATTCCCTCGTCTAAACTGAACCATTCTCAGGGCTGGCGACACTCAACGCGCGGATGCCCGTGCGCGGGGAGTTCGAGTGCCACTGGTTCGCTTGTGCGTTGGTTGTCGTTCGAGCCATCTCTCCAACTCTTTTCCCAATGCGAATACCGGGGCGCGTGGTCCTCGGCCAACCCGGTGTACTGGCATCCTGGCAGCATGCTCCCACCGCTGGACAGTGCGAACGCCGCGCGACAGATAGGTGGCGATTTCTTTCCAAGAATTTAGAAGCATGTGCCTTGAAAGAGGTGACTGTAGCACTGTCGAATTCATCTTGTGCTGCTCCTTAGCTTTGCTGGCGCTACCGTTGGCGGAAGCTGAACGTCGTGCTTTCACCACGGTAAAGTCAATGGGTTTTCACCATGAGCCTTTGGCAGCCATAGGTCCCGTGAGAGGACATTCAGGTATTGGCGTGTCATGCCCATTGTTTTCTCCAAGAGCCTGTTGGCTTCGGTTTCTTATTGCGTTTCCTTGTTCGCCCGGGGATGTCGAGGAGGTCTTTTGTGCAGGTAAAAACGAAGTGGCGACATGCTTCTGAAACCCCAGTGTTGTTAAGCAGATACGCGATTTAGCACGTGTCAACATCGATTTCGGCCCCAAAGTTTATGAACTGTTTTTGAACCGGCGCTCTCGATATTGGCATCGCAAAGAGATACTGAGTTTTGTGCTGGGAACTCTGGGCGAAATCAGCCTCTTCGTCGAAAAGAACTTCCTCCGTATTACGTGAATGACAACTTCTTGCCCATTATCGGGTGTATTAGTGAGTTTCGGGCGGCGGTTGTGGTGCAAATAGTGGGTTTACTGCAGTTCCCCGTACAAATATGAATTCTATTTTGCGAACTCGCATACTCGATCGGCGTACTACTGATTTCAACAGTTCGGGTGAAGTCAAACAATGGCCCAGTTCGCCGGATCTGCCGGCCACGAGTGCATTCACAAAATCAGGTAAGTCGGGTCGGAATGCCAGTCGGGCGAGGGAAGAATTCATCGAACTCATGACAGATCTGCATTCTGCCGTACTCGATCTCGTGGCTCTCAGGAGGGATCCACGAGCGGGATCCGGTTGGCTCCCCAATAATATCGGCGCTAAGTCTACCGGGATGTCTAAAAGTAGACAGGTAAACACGAAAAACATCCGCGATCTCCCCCAGACGGGGCGGCCCGATAGGCTGGTCCGATCCTACGATGATAGCGGCTCAAACTTCGAGATAGGATCCGCCATATGACCCTAAATACGCCGATGTCTCAAGCGATTCAGAAGCTGGCAGAACTGGTTGCTGTCGAAACCGACACCGAACAACTGCGGAGCCTCGTCCTCGAGATTAATGCGCTTCTCAATCACATTGAGAGCCAACAAGCAAAGCTCACAGGACACCCGCCGCGTACTCAGTAGTATGTTTGTCCTGCCTGCACGCACAACCTGTCGACAAGTTGACAGCGCCTCTCTACCCCCCCAGTCATAATAGCTGTGTAAAGATTCACCAAATAGCTGCCAGACATTAAAGCCAAAGCGGACTGCCTGCACAGATCTGACCTAGTAACGGGCCGAACGAGGCCCCATCGCCTTGACAATGCGAGTCCACAAAACGCCGGAAGTTGGCCGCCAAAGCCAAGTCGTTGCCGGAAACATTACCGGCCCAGGATCGCACACTCGCCTCACCCATATCACTGAGTGTGCGGACCGGGACCGACTTCACTGGACAAGGGCCCGCCTGACGTCGATCTTGGATCATCTCGCGACGGAGACAAATCAATTTTTGCAGCTCAAACAAGGTGAGAGTGCCTGCGTCGAGGGGCAGCCGGCGGAGGCTCTATTTTTTGTTCGACGTGGGCTGCTGAAACTATCGCTGGTCTCATTCCAGGGATCGCAAAGTGTCTCAGAGATTGTGGGCTTCGGGGACTGCTTCGGCGAGGAGTGTGCGGGAGAAGGTCAGGCCTGTTGCGCGGAAACAGCCATCGCTCTTTCTCCCACAGCGTTGTTCAGAATTTCGCGCAGGCATCTCGTGAGAAAGCTCGAGGAGCCTGCCTTCGCCAAGCTATACGTAAGCGCCGTAGTTCATCGTGTCCACGAGTACGAGGATCTTCTTGCGCAACATGCGTTTGAGAACAGTGAGCAAAGGCTTGCAAGCGCCCTTGGCAGGCTCAGCAAGTTTGGCCATTGGGAAAACGGAACTACGGTGACGCTGCCCCAGCTGACGCATGAGACTCTCTCCGAAATTGTGGGGACAACGCGACCGCGTATAACTTCCTTCATGAGGAGCTTTTTTGAGCGTGGGATTGTTCTTGGCTCCGGTTCCGGGCTGACCGTCAACATCGAACGATTGTCGGATGTCTTGCTGCACGGCGATCGTCTTAATAACCCGAACCAACGCACAAGCGGTGTTATGCACAGATCTATGCGCTCACGTGTTCAGTTTTGAACTGCACCAGGAATAGAAATCTCCGAGGATGGTATCGAGCGTTTCGATGCAGGAGGACTCTCATGTCGCCCAGTCAACCCGCCCACATTCTTGTTGTCGATGACTACAAGCCATTGGCCGAGAGCATTGCCATGATTCTGAGATCGAGCGGACACGCAGTATCCGTCGCAGGAAGTGGCTGCGAGGCGCTCCAGCGGCTCAAGGACACGTCCCTGAAGCTAGTGATTTCCGACCTGAATATGCCGAGGATGTCTGGATTCGAACTCATTTCTGCGATTCGTTGGCGCCTTCCACATATCCCAATTATTGCCATGAGCGGAACGTATACAGCGGACCAGGTTCCGCAAACTGTATGCGCCTTTTATGCCAAAGGAAAGCACTCCCCAGACCACCTCTTGTTGATGATCGATCAACTGCTCTCCCAAGGCAACAAGAAGCAATCCAGGAGTGCCATGAATACGAACGTGCAGAAGCATGCCTCAGCTGCTTAAGTTTGTCGAATCCCGCAAGAAGTTGTTCCCCAATGATGTCGATAGCCGAGCAGTTGGAGAAGGACTCTGGACGAAAACACTTCAATGTGTCGCTTGGGGGGCAGCGATCGTCCGGGCCGGTGATAACGCAGTCCTCACGTGTAACCGCGCATTTGCCCGCATGCACAAGTGGAATCAAAGAGACTTACTAGGGCAGAGCTTCACCTCGGTGCACGCTCCGGATGCGCAAACTGCGCTGCCTTCTCATCTCCAACGTGCTGACCAGCGCAGGCATTACAGCTATGAATCGGTTCATGTCCGGAAAGATGGCACACGGTTCCTTGCGTCCACGGAGTTGGTCACAATACAAACCAAAGGCAGGCCGGCTTGTCGAGTGGCATTCGTTCTGGACATAACCCAGCGGAAGAGAAGCCAAGAACGCCAGGAGCGCGTTCTGGAGGATCTTAAGAATGAGCTTCACAGCAGGACCATGACTTTGCGTCGACTATCAGGAGAGCTGTTACGTACACAAGATGCAGAGCACCGGCGAATTGCGCGTGAACTGCACGACAGCGTTGGCCAGTATCTAGTCGCTTTGAAAATTGATCTCCACAAGCTGGGACGACAAGCGCCGAATTCCGCATGCCCACCCGAAAATCAGAGTAAGGACTACTTGTCTGAATGCCTTCGCTTGGTGGAACTCTGCCTTGCTGAGACACGCACGCTCTCCCATCTGCTTCATCCGCCTTTATTGGACGAAACCGGTTTCATTTCAGCCGCCCATTGGTACATTGATGGTTTTTCGAAACGCAGCGGAATTCAGGTGCAACGCGAGTTACCCGAATCGAGGATTCGTCTGCCCAGGGCAATAGAGCTAGTCCTTTTTCGAACGCTACAGGAGGCCTTGACTAATGTTTACCGACACTCAGGTAGCAAAGTCGCATCCATTCACCTGGGCGTAACAGCCGACAGCGTGGTTCTCAAAATAAGCGATCGCGGCCGAGGCATGGATCCCGCAATGTTGCACAAATTCGAAGAGCGCGGAGTTGGTGTAGGTGTAGGTCTGTCCGGAATACGCGAGAGAATAAATGAACTCAACGGTGAACTCGATATTCGTTCGTGCCATCGCGGAACTGTGCTGAAGGTGCGCATGCCGCTTCGGCCCAGCGTCGAAAGTCCTGAGCACAAAGTGCTTCGAGCCGCGGCCTAAACACCGCGCAGAAATTCGCTGATCGCAAAGAGAAGTTGAAAAAGCTCACCTAAGCCCAACTGAGACGACGACTACTTACGACTGTCAAGGAAACGTCAGGTCAAGTAGCGCCGTTCCGCCGCCAACCTGTTGTGCCAAGGCCCGGTATTTTGGATCATTCCACCCTACAGCTGCTCGGCGTAGCAGGGCATGGAGTGCCGACGGACGAAACGGAGTAATTTGCCTGTAGGGAAACTGCGCTTTTCCGGTCGCGAATGGCACTAGGTAATCAACACCTTTGCGCAAAGCTCGTCCGTCGATCGTGCGGTAGTTCCACAGGTCGATATTAACCCGCTGACCCACCGCAGCCTGGCTCAAGAAGGCCGTCAGATTAAAAATGCTATAGTCCCATGCGCGCGTGCGTGCAAGTTCTCGCGGTTGCCGCCCGTCAGGCTCGAACTCGAGGCTAATGGCGGCGCGTGAGCGTTCAACTGCGGCTCTGGCGACGTCCGTCTGTCCGGTATAAAGGCCCAAAGCTGTGACTTGCACCTCCTCCCAAGTCTCCTGGTTATTACCTCTGGTCGCTTCTTCGCGACCCAACCGGCTGGTTTCTAGCCAGTTCAGGTATGCGCCCATCCAGCTTTTGAGTTTCTGCCGGTCTGACTCAGTCCATGTGGGCGAGCCCTTCAAGAGTGTTTCGCTGTCGATAATCTCCGGCAAAAACCGGGTTTCGACAATTCCCGCGGCACGTCCTACAACGATGCCGGGAATTCCTTGGCCAAAGTTCAGGTTTGGGTTCATCCTCGTGGATTCATCAAGGAACCATGCCCGAACCAATTGAGCGGCGTGCTGTGCGTACTCTTGTCGCCCGGTGAAGTAGAAGGCGAGAGCGAGCGAGAACACAGTCTTGGACAGGCGTTCAAGTTCGGCGCGATCTGTGATCTTGTCGATCTGCGGGTTCCGCTTACCGTCCCTGCGGATGTATGGTAAACCGTCTGGCTTCGAAGGATCCGGCCACCAATACGGCGCCTGGCTCATATAGTCGTGCTTGTTTCCGCTCGGAGGCGTAATTGCTTTGTCCATCACAGACATAGGCTGAACGGTCAAGCCCTGCTTCGCATCTGCCTCAAGCTCCGCCAACGCAGACTTGAACTGCGGTTCTCCGCGGCGCAAACTGTCACGAACACTAGACACATGTGCGCCGTCAGCCGTAAGCAGTTGAAGAGAGGCCGTGCGCGCCGCCCCGCAAGCCGAGAGAACCGAACAGCCGGCGAAGACAACCATCAAGAAACCATGTTTTGCGTTCCGGTGGCGATAGGGACACGATCTCAAACGTGCCCCTCGGGCCGCAGTTTTCTTGATGGCTAGAAGCTTCACCGTCATGTCATTATTCCTCTGGGGGTAGGGCATCAGCTGAAGACACAGTTATCGTCTCGGTGAGCGGGGTGTCCCCCGAGGAAGTTCCCACTTGAACAAGATAGTCGCCTGCAGCCATGATCCATTTGCCGTGACCCCATCCTGGGGCCTCTGCATCATTGTCTGGCAGCCAGTACGAGAGTGGATGGTTCGCAGCCGCCGGGTCGATGGTGACGGTCACCTGCCGACTTGAGCCTGGTGTCAAATCCACTTTTTGAAAACCAACCAGGCGCTTTGACGGCTCGTTCGCGGTGGCGGGGAGCGTGATGTAGACCTGTGAAGCCTCCGCGCCCTCCATGCTGCCGGTATTAGTGATCGTGTACGTTACGGCATACACGTTGTTGTTCGTCTTGGGATCAACCGTTGGCACCACTGACAGCCCGCTATAACCAAAGGTCGTGTAAGACAAGCCGAATCCAAAAGGAAAGACAGGCGTGACTTTATTGGCCTGATACCAGCGATACCCCATCTCGAGGCCTTCGTTATACTTTGCCTCCAGGCGCCGCCGCTTTAGCCACCACGGCGGTTTGATAAAAACACCAGGGAACTGCTCTGTCGTCGCATACGCCGCCTCCACCGGAGAATTGCCAAAGGTCATAGGCAGCTTGCCAGACGGATTGCGGACGCCGAACAGGATGTCGGCAACGACATTGCCGTCTTCCTCGCCGGGGTACCAGGCCTCAAGTAAAGCTGGCACCTGGTTCAGCCAGGGCATGAGGACCATACCTTCGGTCTTAAGTACAACGACCATTTTCTGTGCGACACCAGGAGTGGCAATCAGTTCGCTCATGAGCCGCTCCTGCTTGGTTCCATCGTTACCTGCCGGTGGTTGGGGCAGGTTGAATGCGCCCGCGCTGTTTCGCGTCAGATTCGATGAAGTAGACTGCCCCCCTCCTGCGGGCTCCTCGCCTGGTGCAATTTCATCCCATGCACAGAAGTCAGGGTCGGTTGGGGGGATCATCGGGAAACCGAGCGTTTCCCGGTCGCAAAGCTCATGCGGGTTGTCGCCCAGCATTACGATGACCACGTCCGAGTTCTTTGCCAATTCAATGGCGGCCTGTCGGGCAGACTTTGTGCCGGCCCCGCTGTTGTAAGTGACTGTCGCCGAGGAGCCGATTGTACTTAGCAGGTGCTGCAATCCCTCTTGGGGACTAACTGTATAGGGAGGGATTACACTGACGTTGTTTCCGCGAGTCGAGCGAGGTGGGAGTTTAGCCATCCCTGCATACCAGGTTGCGCCGATGAGCGCAATCGATTTCACATTCGCTTTCAACGGAAGAAAGTTGTTCTGGTTTTTCAGCAGGACGACCGCCTGCTCGGCGACCTCTCGAGCAACTTGCCCGTGTGTGGCGAAGTCAGGAGTTGACCCATAAAGCGCATCGTAGTTCGTGTCGAAGTCGCCGAACTTAAACATCTGAACGAACCGGTGTCGAAGCATGTGGTTAAAATCGTTTTCGGTTATTTTGCCGCTCTTAAGATCTACCCTCAGTCCTTCGCCGCCTGGATTTCCTTTTTGGCCCGGCTGCGGATCGAGTGAATAGAAAAGCGGGGTCATATGCGCAAGTTCCCAATCAACTCCAGCTTTAATTGACGGTACGGTGTCGTGAAGGGCACGTCGGTCTGTCATCACCCATCCCCCGAAGCCCCAGCTTTCGCGCAGCGTCGTTCTAAGCAGGTCTTCGTTTGAGCACGCGGAAACCCCGTTGATTTCCGGGAACGCGCACATGACCGCTGCGGGCTGGGCATCTTTGACCGACATCTCGAAGGGAAGCAGGTATAACTCGTGAAGCGCTCGCGGCGGAATCAGCGCTGCCATTTGACGCCTTTGCGTCTCCTGTTCATTCCCCGCGAAATGCTTAGCCACCGCCTGCGTGCCTTGGGACTGTATACCTAAAATGGTTTGTGCCCCCAGTACCCCGGAAAGGTAGGGATCTTCGCTGTAATACTCGTAATTGCGTCCGCCGTAAGGAATGCGATGCAGGTTCATGCCGGGCGCGAGTAGTACCTGGTGCCCGTCGAGCCGGGCTTCGTTCCCCAGGACCTCTCCGAGCTTGAAGTTCAGTTCAGGATTGAATGTTGCTGCTGCGGCTGCTGTAGAGGGCAGGCCGGTGGCGATGGGCTCGTTAGCGCAATCACCCCCGCGGATACCCGTCCCACCATTGATCATGCGCATGGTGGGGATGGCGAGTTCGGGGATGCCCTGGATATGACGCCCTACTTTGGTGAACTCACAGCCGGGAGGCCGATTCGCGGGGTTCTCCGCCGGGCGTGTGTCATTGGAAATTTGTTCGATCTTCTGTTGTAGGTTCAAGTGGGGAATCAGCAGATCGGACCGCTGCTCGGGAGTGAGATCCGTATTCATCCAAGGCAAATTGGAGGCTGTTTGCGCTCTCGCGCCTGAACTGAAGCCCAAGCACAATAGCACCGAAAACAAGGCGTATAGCAAACTTCTTGGCATTTCTTTTCTCCTCAGCCATGCGCCGCGAAGAGAGGAAAACAGGATCTGTGCCTATCAAAGGGGCGTCTGGGTGCACGTTCTGTGCGCTGCGCATGATGCTAGACAGACTCGCCGTTCGGAACAATTCGTCGTAACGGTAACACCCGGGTCGGAGACTAGCGCAAAGCGGCGCTCCATACAGTGGGCGGAAAACTTCTACATCTTCTGTCGTAAATGTAAGTGAGAGTGTCGCCGCAATGCTGAGCTGAAGAGCGCCCTTCAGCAACTCCCCTGTAGTCCCATCCCGCGAATCACAGCAGAGGTCATGCTCATGGGGGATGCTCCATTTTTATTGAAACTTGTCGCCTAATAGACAGTTTGTGAATGCAGTTTCGTTTGTATTGGTTTAATCCGCCTCGTAACGCGCGTCTCTGTTGAGGAAAGCGGTTAGCAAGTGGCGGATATTCACGTCCTTGGACCCTTTGCAATGCGAGGCACTTCCGTATTTACAGATGGAATGTCGCAAGCGTGCTCCAGAATGTCGCACGGCAAACAGAGCGATCAGAGTCCTTTACATTCGCCAATCGAAGTCATGTCCTGCGGTCTACGCCCGACTGAGCGGATCCGAATGGCTCGAAGTTCCTGGCCCTCCGGGCGTTCTGATTGCATCCGACTAAAGTCGCATAGACTCCGCTTACGTTCTGTACTAGCGTTTCCTCAGAGGACAAGATCGTGCCAATCTGCTGCAAACGGGATAGTTTCTTCAGAAGCGTTGGCATCAAAGAGGATTGTCATGTCTAGCAAGCAAGAATGTTTCGTCTACCTTCCACAGAGCCGCCAGCGGGTCCGGCCAAGATCAGCACTTCGTCGCAGGCCTAGTGCTGACATGACCGCCGGCTTCTGTAATTCGGAGTCATTAAGCGCTTATGACGTAGATGAGGGAACCGGAGAGTTGAATGCAGTTCCGATTGAGAAAACGGAACCGATCACGGTCTTGGTAGCAGACGATCATCCAATAGTAAGAGCAGGCCTTTCAGCACTCATCAGTCAGCAAGGCGATATGCGTGTGGTCGCGCAGGTCGCCACCGGGCGAGAAGCTGTTGAACAATATTTTGCGCAGCTCCCGAGAATCGCACTTCTTGACCTGCGTATGTCCTTGATGGATGGAATTCAGGTACTAAGTGGGATTCTCGAGCGGGATACCGACTGCCGAATTGTGATCATCAGTAGCTATCACAACGAAGAGGAAATCTATCGGGCGCTCCGTGCTGGGGCAAAGGGCTACATTTTGAAAGATGCCCCCGTCGAGGAGATCCTCCAATGCGTGCGGACTGTCAGCAGAGATGGCACCTGGATACCGCCGCTGATTGGCGCCAAGCTGGCCAAGCGAATAGGTGATAGGGATCTGACTCCGCGCGAAGTCGACGTACTCCATGCCGTGGTTTCCGGGAAGAGCAACAAGGAAATCGGCGCCATTTTCAACATCAGCGAGGCAACGGTAAAAGTCCATATGACGCACATACTCGAAAAATTAAGGGTGACTGGCAGAACAGAGGCCATCAACGTCGCCGTTAAACGAGGCCTGGTGCGCCTGGAAGATCCCCTGCCGCGATTGTCTGAGCCGTACGCCATAAGTCTTACGTCGAGCTCTAACTTTGGACAGGGTAAAGGCTAGACAAGAGCTCTGCAATGGGTCCTCTCCTCCTGGACGATTGTGACTGGCGGATGCAATGATTAGGATCGGCGTGATTTGAGTGTTGCACGGCATATGTTATCGCGCCAAGCAACCATCAGCTTTGAGCAGGTGCAGATATGAGCACGGCCAGCATTAGTTTGATAGGGAATGTGAGCGAAATCTCGAGAGGTCGATTGTATGAAGATCAGCGGGAGAGAGTCACCGTAGCGGTGGAAGGAGCCGAACCGCTTTACGCCGAATTGCGTCTGCTAAATGACAGGGGATGGATATTGGGCCAAAAGCTCACGATCATCATTGGGCCTGCGGTCTCAGATGAGCTTACGATTGGTGCTTCGAACGGCACCTAGTCGATCGAAATGATGCCTTGAAAGCTGGAGGCCAGTGTCTCAGCACACGAAAGACACGTCGCAGTTAGTACGTCGTCCTACGAAAACTGACGGCGGGACACGGCACTTGCACGGACGCGAAGCGCCTGATCTAACCCGGCAATTGCAAGCGGAGGCCCGTTGTTGGCGGAACATTTTCGCCGAAAATCCACTGCCGACCGCGATACTCGAGGGCTCGGATCTCAGGTTTGCGCAGGCAAACGACGCCTATCTCAAGCTGGCTGGTCGTAATCGCAACCAACTGCTCCATAAATCCATCGGCGATGTATTTCCTGAACTGGTTCAACAAGGGGTCACAAAACACCTCTACCGCGTATATCAAAGCGCGAGGTCGTTTCGTGACGCTGCGTTCCAATTGAAGGGGTTGGCGTTTAAACGGCTCGCTTCGCGTACGTTTGAGTTGACCTGTTTTCCAATGCGAGGCGGCGATGGCAAGGTGGTCGGCGTCGTGTGCCAACTCGTGGACGTCACCAGAGGAAGCATGCGGCAAGCGGAGCTTGAAGGTCAGGTTCATGAATCCACTCTAGAATTGCAAAAATTAGACCAGCGTCTTCGCTTATTGAACCGATATCTGATGCGGGTTCGTGAAGAGGAGAGGCGCAGGCTAGGGATTGAACTTCACGATCGCTGCGGACAGTTATTGGCAGCGCTCAAATGGAAGTTGAGCATCTTGCAAAGCAAGATGGCTAGCCAGCCAGCCGACCTGAACAGCCCCGTGAGCGACGCACTGGAACTATCTAGCGAACTTGCACAGGAACTTCGCACTGTCTCCCTCTTTCTCTATCCTCCTTCTCTGCAGAAGGCCGGCCTGGAAGCGGCGATTAGAAGTTACGTGGAAGCGTTGCAAGAGCGAGGTGGCCTTGTGGTCGATCTGGAGATCCGTCCTCCTTTGGATGAGCTGCCGCAAGTACTGGAGTCCGTGGTGTTCGGCCTCGTGCACGAGTCGCTCTCGAATATTTATAGGCATGCTCGGACCAAGAAAGCGAGCATCCGCATCAGTTCGTCCGGAAAAATACTGAGGGTGGAAATATCAGATCGTGGAATCGGTATCCCCGGCTTCAATTCAGAAGCCGACCCAGGCCTAAAGATTGGAGTGGGAATCCGGGGTATGCAACAACGAGTGTCGCAAGTAAGCGGGAAGATGGACATCAAATCGGCTGCGAACGGCACAACAGTCACGGCTGTGCTTCCCATACGCAAGAATGCGCTGCGACAAACCTCTACTGTGATCCGCACTATCGATAACAGACACCGTCCCCTCGAAAATGGCGATGTCGGGTCGCGGGCGGCTTAGTACAACGATCTGCGATCGCCCGTAGTTCGGGTTCGATTTGTGAGCCGTTTAAGGCACTTGGTTCGGTAATTCAATGAATTCGGTGGAAACGTTTCCGGCGGGCGATATGGTGTGAATCGCCAAGCCGAGCGTTCCTCCCCAAGGGAGCCATCCCGTGCTTGGCGCGGAATGCCAAGCTATATTTCCGGCATCGAAGACTTTTCCGTAATGCCAATGTCCAGAGAGTACGTCCTTTACTCCTAGGGAATGGAGTACGTTCATCTCTTTGGTGCGATAAGGATCGTTGATAATCCAGTACGGCTTCGTGCCTGGAGGGAAGCCAGAGTCTCGATACGCAGGGATGTGCTGTACCGCAATCACAACATGACCGGCGAGAATAGCTTTTTTCTCTGCAGGAATCAAGGCTGTAAGCCAGGCAATCATATGATTAGAAAGAGACTGGGTGTACGGCGGTAGTGGTGGCGGTGTGGCGGAGTTGTAGTTATCGAAGTTACCGAGCAGCTGGGAATCGATCACAATCACGTCCACGTTTTTAATGCGGACACGATAGTAATCCGGGCCGAACACACTTCGGTAGACAGAGACGTCAGTGGTGTGGACATCGTGATTCCCAGGAACGTAGTAGACCGGCGCCCGAACTGCAGCAAGAATAGATTTGACCTTTAGCCAACACGCTTTGTATTCGCCGATGTCTCCCGATACGATTACCGCATCTACCGACTGCTGGTTGATCATCTGTACGGCGGTGTTCAGGTTCGCCGCGGCATGAGGGCTATGCGAATCACACATATGAATATCGCTGATTTGCGCAATCACGGTTTGGGCCGCCAAAGACTTCGATAGCGAGAGTAGCAGAGCAAGCATTAGCCCCAACATCAGTCCTCGGGTTTGCGCTAAAAACCGTCGTCGCTCTCGTATCGTGTCAAGGTGGTTCACGGAGCGTGAATTCTGAAAAGCAGCATTCCAATGGAGCTTGCCTGTAAACAACATGCCGTTCCCTCTATTCCCTAGGCTTCAACTCCCTAGGCTTCAACAAACAAGAAAAAGAAGGAGGCGTTACCCCGGACCTTCTCGACAGTGGAGCTGGGTCGTATACAGCGGGATGCTATCGTCGCGAATCGGTCAAGACAATAGGTCAGGAGAATGAACCATCAATACGAGGGGGTGCGGGGCACGTCGGTGGGCAAAGGTTGGGGATTTAAGTACAACTCCTGTTCTATATGGGAACAGTGTTCGTCGGAGATCACATGCAACCTTGAATTCGAGTTCAGGAATTCGGTCGGACTCCAACTGGTACCAGGTCTTTTGCATCTGAAGAATTCGTCTACGGAACTTTGGCTTGCGGGTAGCAGATAGAGCGCCTGTCGGCCAGGAATTACACTCCCTCACCCGCGAACAGCAGTGCAGATAGACGCCTAGCAGGAGCCAACCATGACAACCTTTAGACCAATATGGGTCGTCGGGATCATGACCATACTCGCAATGACGAGCTATAGCTCATCAGCGCAATCAGGGCAAAAACGGGAAGATCTCCCTGACATCGCGAAACGCACCCAATCAGCTGCTGAAGTGTTTGAACAGATCATGGGAGCACCTGACAAGGGAATTCCGAGTGAGATTTTGGACGATGCAAAGTGCATTGCCATCACTCCTTCGATGTTCAGAGCGGCTATCGGCTTTGGGGGACGATATGGGCGAGGTGTCGCGAGTTGTCGGACTGTGAAGGGGTGGAGCGCGCCCGCCCCGTATCTAATGACCGGCGGCAGCTGGGGGCTGCAGTTCGGTGCGCAGGCGGTTGATTTGGTGATGCTGGTGATGAACGACAAGGGAATGCACCATCTGTTGTCTAGCAAATTCAAGATCGGCGCCGATGCGTCTGCCGCTGCTGGCCCCGTAGGGCGGCATGCCGCTGCAGGGACGGACTGGAAGATGCGTGCGCAGGTACTCACTTATTCTCGCGCCCGCGGCGCTTTCGCCGGTGTGAGTCTCAATGGCGTTGTGGTGAAACCCGACGAAGACTCGACGAGGCTACTGTACGGTAAATCGGTTCCGTTTGAGCAAATTCTCAACGGAGATGAGTCCGTTCCGAAAGATGCAACGGTGTTGACCGAGACCTTGGAGAAATACTCTCCCACAACACCGCGCAGCTCGGCGAAATAGGCTGGCAGGAGAAACCAATGAAAACTCAGACGATGCTCACCCTATGCGCGCCGATGCTGATGTTTGCTAACGCGTTCTCTCAACAAGCAAGTAGTAGTCCTCCGACTTCACACACCGGGCACGCGCAAGCCCGGGGCTGTGTCCGTCCTGGCAAAGAAGAAGGATGCTTCGTTGTGCACGACATCAAGAGGCGCCGTTATTACGATCTGACATTCGAGCCGTCTGGCAGCAAGCCGGATCTTTACACCCACATATGGTTCGAAGGCGTCGAATATCCGCATGACGCCCATTGCAGTCAGGGCCGTCCCGTCCATGTGCAATCGTGGAAGGTTCTGCCGGGAGAGTGCTCGAAACCCACTTCAGCTAAGCCCAAGAGCCAATGAGATTGAGAGTAGGTTGGTGGCAGCGTGGCTCTATGACTTAGGAGTCAGTTGGCACTTTGCGGATCGCAACCCCAGCCTACAGAGGTCAGATGAAGATGTGCCGTCGTGGTCTTGCGCTTCTCTTCAGTGCGGTGATACTGATGTGCGGCGCACCTTTACGATGTCAGGAATATTTTGGGCAAAACCGTGTCCGCTATCGCACCTTTGATTTTAAGGTGCTCAAGACCCAGCACTTTGATATCTACTACTACGAAGAAGAAAAAGGGGCGGCAGAAGATGCCGCGCGGATGGCTGAACGTTGGTATTCCCGTCTATCTCAAGTTCTGAATCATCAGCTGTCCTCGCGACAACCTCTCATTGTGTATGCCAATCATGCTGACTTCGAGGGTACGACCGTTATACCTGGCCTAATAGGCGAATCTGTTGGTGGAGTGACAGAAGCGTTGCGGCGCCGGGTCGTTATGCCGTTCGCGGGACCTCTGGGCGATACCGATCACGTCCTTGGCCACGAATTGGTGCATGCCTTCCAGTACGACATGACCAAACGCGCTTCATCACCTTTCGGCGGGACGCCTGCCCTAGAGAATCTGCCGCTATGGTTTGTTGAGGGTATGGCGGAGTACTTGTCGGTCGGGGCCTTTGACCCAAGCACGGCGATGTGGTTGCGCGATGCGGTAAAACACAAGAAAGTTCCCAGCATCAAGGACTTGGATCACCCGAAATACTTCCCATACCGGTGGGGCCAGGCATTCTGGGCGTTTGTGGCCGGCAAATACGGAGATCAGGTGATCAGCGCAATGCTAATTGCCGGTTCACGCGGGGGGCCTGATGCGGCAATCTCGGCAGTCCTGCACACGAACGAAAAAGCGCTCTCCGAAGAATGGAAGCGGGCGATCATCGATGCTGGAACACCGGTCCTCGATGCGACAACTCCTGCTGACGAGGAGGGCCGATTACTCATTACTCCGAAAAAGCATGGCGGTCCCTACAACGTGAGCCCTGCGATTAGCCCTGATGGGAAGCGTGTAATGTTCTTCTCTGCAAAGGGCTTGTTCTCGATCGAACTGTATGAGGCCGATGCTGAGACCGGCAAGGTGTTGCGCAAGATCACCTCTACCGCCCTAAGTCCCCATTTCGTCAACCTCGAATTTGTGAATTCCGCCGGCGCGTGGAGCGCCGATGGCCGACAATTCGCGTTTGCGCGCGTTCACGGCGGGAAGGCGGAGCTTGCTATTTTCGACGAGCAACGCGGGCGCATAGCGCAGCACATACCGTTTCGCGATTTCGGAGAGGTTCTGAATCCGACATGGTCGCCGAATGGGAAAGAGGTGGCATTCTCCGCGAATGTGGGTGGCCTGACCGACTTGTTTGTTGCCGATGTCAAAACTCGCAACGTAAGAAGGCTCACACATGACGCGTTTGCTGATCTGCAACCCGCGTGGAGTAGCGACGGTGGGACGATCGCATTCGCAAGCGATCGTTTCACCAGCGACCTCTCTAGTCTTTCGATAGGGCGGTATCGCATTGCGCTGCTCGATCTCGATACGGGCAAGATTCGTGAAGTGCCCACTGTGAACTCCGGCAGCAGTATGAACCCGCAGTGGGCTCCAGATGGCAGCTTGTACTTCTTGTCCGACACGAGCGGGGTTCCGAACATATATCGCGTGACGCTGGGTAGTTCCAGGCCCTCGCAGGTGACAAATGTTCAGACTGGCGTAAGTGGTATCACAGCCGTCAGCCCAGCATTTAGCGTTGCGAGCAGTTCCGGGTCACTGGTGTATAGCGCGTTCGTCGACGGAGATTTTCACATTGAGCGTATCGACGCACCCAGACCAGTTGGCACCAGTCCAGATGCATCTACGGAACCGGGGCTGCTACCGCCGCATGTAAGAAAAAACAGTACAGTCGAAGCTTACCTTCGAGACCCGAACGGTGGGTTGCCGCCAACGGGGAATTTTGCAAGCTCGCCATATTCCGCAAGACTCAGCCTCGACTACATCTCTCCTCCAACGCTCACCGCTGGCACCACCACATTCGGAACTCAGGTCGGCGGTGGCATACAGCTCCATTTCAGCGACTTGTTGAACTATCATGAGTTCACCGTAGCCGGCCAAGTCATCACAACCAACGGCACCCAGGATGTGCTGCGCAACCTGACCGGGTTGGGCAACTACCAAAACAACCGCCATCGTTTCATCTGGGGTTTAACTGCAGGCCAAATCCCGTTCATCACCGGTGGTGTCGCTGTCGCGCAGGGAACGGCGTCCAACGGCACGCCAATATTTGTTCAGCAGCTAATCACCTACTGGGAGCAAGATCGGCCCGTGATGGCCTACTTCGCGTATCCCTTCAGCCGCGCACAGCGGGTCGAGGTGAGTGGCGGTTATGAAAACATCAGTTACGCAGCGCGGGCCGATACGGAAATACTCGACGTTTTCGGACGTCCGCTAGCTTTTGAGAGACAAGATATTCCAGTTCCCGCCGGCCTCAACCAGGCTTCAGCGTCTGCCGCCCTCGTGTATGACACATCTGTTTTCGCGGGGACGAGTCCCGTTGCCGGGCAGCGCTATCGCGTTCAAGCGGGCGCCGAAGGAGGCAGTCTCGATTTTTCTAACCTGCTGCTGGACTATCGCCGGTACTTTCATCTTCGGCAACCGCTTTCTGTGGCGGTTCGCCTTCTGCACTTCGGCCGCTATGGCGGGGATGCGGAGAGTTCGCGCTTACAACCTTTATATCTCGGGTACCCGGAATTTGTTCGTGGCTACAATGTGAACTCGATTTCAGCCACCGAGTGTGGGGCATCGCTCGACCAGACCGGAAGATGCCCTGTCCTCGATGAATTGGTTGGTAGCCGCATTGCAGTTACAAATGCTGAGCTGCGATTTGAGTTGCTGGGGCCGTTGAGCGTGATCCCGCACACGAGAAGCGTACCACCAGTCGAAATCGGCCCATTTTATGATGCGGGTGTCGCTTGGGGAAAATTGCAGAAGCCGAGTTTTGCAGGCGGTGACCGAAAAACCGTTAGCAGCTTCGGAGGTGTTGTGCGATTTAACATACTCGGCTTGGCCGTCGGTCAGGTCAGCTACGCCCGACCCCATAATCGTCCCCTCCGCGA
>Ga0157372_10001596_pt1 | contig 24661 bp, 22 predicted proteins | sample C55metaG_FD_115307 | JGI IMG/M metagenome (GOLD analysis project Ga0157372, IMG submission 115307) | Corn rhizosphere microbial communities from Kellogg Biological Station, Michigan, USA - C5-5 metaG | ecosystem: Host-associated > Plants > Roots > Rhizosphere > Soil | place: USA: Michigan...
ATTATGAAAAGACATTTTACTCTGAGATCAGGCCTGTGGACGCTGTTGCTATTTGCAGGCCTCGCAGTATTATTCACTTCGTGCGAAAAAATTGCCGGGCATACCATATCAACCGGTAAAACTACAGTAACTAAATCAGGTAACGTTTCATTTAACCTGGATAGCACCCGCATATTATCTACCACAAGCCTTGATACCGTTTCTTTTAACACCACTACTACCCCGGTAACTACTATTACCGCTAAAAACGGACAAAAACACCTGGCAATGATTCTCTCATTCAACGCCAATACTGCAGGTTCATTCCCTGTAGCCTCTGTCTCATTTACCGTACCCACAAGTACAGGTACATTAACCACCAGCGCTACCAATACAGGTACTGTAACCGTGGATAGCTTTAATGTATATGGTGGCCTGCTTACCGGCAGCTTTAGCACCCAGGTTAAAAACAGCGCAGGCAATACGGTTACTGTAACAGGCACTTTCAATATCCAACAGTAACCGGTCGGAAATTTTATTTCTTTATATTATAATATTATAGTATCTTTAAAAGTCTTTAAGGATGCTATATTTATGAAAAAACAAATACTCCCTAATTTAAATTATTGCATTGCATTATTATTTTTCTGTGGAACGGTTCTAAGTTCATGCGAAAAAATGCTCTGGCATTCTGTTGTGCCCAGTGGTAGCAGCCACACTGCATCTGGTGGTGGCTCCGGATCAGGAAGCGGAACTGGATCAGGAAGTGGTAGTGGATCTGGTACGGGTTCGGGCTCAGGTAGCGGAACCGGCGGAGGATCTACTATGATTGGCGGTGGAGGTAGCGGCCCCATAGCAATTGGCCCAACAAATACGGTAATTTTTAGAGTAAACAACGATACGACCTATACTTGGACAGCGAAAGATTACAATATACAAATAATAACAGTTTCCCCCCCCTTAAATCTCACACATCCTATTGTGGGTGCCAAATCAGGATTGGGCGGCCTGAACGATTTTGAAATCATGTATTATGCATTGGCGCCAGGTACAAAAACCTCTACTGTTAGTATTACTTTAGACTTACTTTCAGGAAACAAATACCTAAGTGGTAATGAGAAAGTTATCGTTAGCACCGAGGAGATGCAAAATAATGTCTTGATACTTAAAGGTACATTTGACGGCTATGCCCACGTCAATAGTAGCGGGCTAGATTCTGTTAGGGTCACAGGCTCATTTAATCTCACTCAACAATAATATTTTCTAATCATCCAGCAGGTGTTTCTTACAAGCAATTATATATGAATAAACAACTACATCTTAGCTTAATTCATTATATTGTACTACCGTTTTTCTTCATGACTATATTGGCTTCTTGCCAAAAAATACCAGGACATACTGTTGTACCCGGTGGTAGTGGTAGCACTACATCCGGAGGTAGCAGCAGTGGGTCAGGTTCGGGTACCGGATCAGGCACTGGAAGTGGCACCGGCTCAGGAAGTGGTTCTGGTACTGGGTCAGGAGGTGCAACAGGTTGCGTTACACCTAGTGGTGCAGCTCCAAATAGCAATGGAATAGGTACCGTTTCTATTGGTTCAACCAACACCATAATGTACCAGGTAAATAACGGGCCTGTTTATACCGTACCTGCTTCTTATACCGTTACAGCAACTTTTCAATCAATGGGTGGAATGGTAGGTGGCCCGTTCACCGATATAGAAGCCATGGATCCGGCCACCGGCAACCGTTTTTATATCGAATACAACTCGCTGTCGACAGGGATTACTAACGCATATCTTTGCGCTGTATCAATCCCCCCTTACGATATGACCAGTTCGATTACATTTGGCTTAGGTACCGAAAAATTTAATGTAACCACACAGAATATTACGGGTAGTACCGCGGGCAGCGGCAGTACTACGGGTACCGTTAAAGGTACATTCGACGGTTATATGCTCGACAATTGCCTTAACCAGGTTAGGGTTTGCGGTTCATTTAACATTTCAAAATAATAGCAATTTATCATAAAATAAAAAGCCCGGCTGATTTTAGCCGGGCTTTTTATTTTATGCCGTTTGTATTACTTTTTGAAGTAACCAATGATCAGATTGGCCAACTCAACGCCAATACGCTCCTGCGCTTCGTTGGTTGCGGCGCCAATGTGCGGTGTTAACGAAATTTTAGGATGGGTTAATATCTCCTGGCGCGGGGTTGGTTCGTTATCGTAAACGTCCAGTCCGGCAAAAGCTACCTTACCGCTATTTAAGGCATCAATCAGGGCAAGCTCATCGATTAAACCACCGCGTGAGCAATTCACAATAGCTGCGCCTTTTTTCATCTCGGCAAACTCTTCGGCACCTAAAATAGGTTTGTCGATAAACGGAGTGTGCAGGGTAATAAAATCAGCAGATTTGATGATCTCTTCTTTACTTGCCTTTTTAACAGATGCTTTAACTTTTATGCCACCGCCAAGGGTTAACTCAACTTCAGAGTTAAAATCGTAAACGTCAAAAGCTAAAACATCCATGCCTAAACCAATCGCCATTTTAGCAACCTCGCGCCCTATACGACCGAAGCCTAATATACCAATGGTTTTACCGCCAAGCTCGATGCCTTTAGCATAAGCTTTTTTCAGATCGTTGAATTTGGTAGCTCCTTCAACCGGCATTTTACGATTACTATCGTGTAAAAAACGTACGCCTGTAAACAGATGACCGAATACCAACTCGGCAACAGATAATGATGAAGATGCCGGGGTGTTAAATACTGCGACGCCTTTTTCTTTGGCGTAGTCAACGTCGATATTATCAACACCTACACCACCCCTGCCTATCAGTTTGATGTTAGGGCAAGCGTCAATCAGCGCTTTACGCACTTTGGTAGCGCTGCGTACAGTGATAGCGTCATATTCGTTTAAACGGGCAGGCAATTCATCCTGGGGGATATTGTTAGTATCGATTGTAAAGCCGGCCGCTTCTAACAAAGCCTTGCCAGCAGGATCGATACCATCATTAGCTAATATTTTCATTTTTTATGGTTGATTTGTTCATTTGTCATTAGTTCATTGGTCTTCGCATTCACTAATGAACCAATGAACTAATGACTAATGAACTGTTTAATTATTTATTCTTTTCGGCAAACTCCTGCATTGCATCAATCAGGGCGTAAACGCTGGTGATTGGCAATGCATTGTAGATCGAAGCACGGAAACCACCGGCACTACGGTGACCTTTCACACCAACGATGCCTCTCTCGTCGCACAGTTTCAGGAATGGTTTTTCGTGTTCAGGGTTTTCGGTCAGGAAGCATACGTTCATTTTCGAGCGATCTTCGGGCACGCACACACCTTTGAAGAATGGGTTACGATCGATCTCGGCATATAAAGCGGCAGCTTTCGCGTCGTTCTCTTTTTCTATAGCAGCAACACCGCCTTTGGCTTTTAACCAGCGCAGGGTAAGCATTGATACATAGATAGCGAAGCATGGCGGCGTGTTATACATTGAGCCACCTTCAATCTGGGTTTGATAGTTGAACATTGCAGGTATCTTGCGATCAAGTTTGCCTAATATCTCGTCTTTAACGATTACCAGGGTTGTACCTGCAGGGCCCATATTTTTTTGCGCACCGGCGTAAATCAGGCCAAAATCGGCAACATTAACTACACGGCTAAATATATCCGACGACATATCGCAAATCATAGGTACCGGCGATTTAGGGAAATGTTGTAACTGTGTACCGTAAATGGTATTGTTTGACGTGATGTGGAAGTAAGCAGCGTCGGTTGGTATTTCGTAATTTGTCGGGATGCTGCGGTAGTTGTTTTCTTTACCTGTAGCTATTACAACAGGTTCGCCAAAGTATTTAGCTTCTTTAATGGCTTTGCTAGCCCAAACACCACTGTCCAGATAAGCGGCTTTACCGTCTGCTGGTAACAGGTTGTAAGGTACCATGGCAAATTGTGTACTGGCACCGCCTTGTAAAAACAAAACAGAATAACCGGCCGGAACATTAAACAATTCTTTTACCAAACTAACAGCCTCATTCAAAATGGCTTCAAACTCGGCCGACCGGTGTGATATCTCTAAAATTGATAAGCCAATTCCATTTAAATCTAATACACCCTCAGCAGCTTGTTTCAGTACTTCGTGAGGTAAAATGCCAGGTCCGGCGCCAAAATTATGTTTCATGTTATGTTAATTATAGGGTGATTTTTGGGATCACTTTTACTTAATACGCTTTAAACTATAGAATTTATATATTATGTATTTAAAAAAAACTTAGGATAATTTTTATTAAGATGTTAAAATTTCGCCGCTAAGTTATGTAATTTGGAAATGATTGTAGCTAATATTTAAAAAAAATCGACACGAAGATTATACAAGTCAAATGGTTTATACCTGTTTTAGTTGCGATATCATTTTAACAGGGTCGGCAGCTGCAAAGACCGCGTTACCAGCCACTAAAACATTAGCCCCGGCTTCTATCAAAGCCGCCGCGTTTGATAGATCCACACCACCATCGATCTCGATATACAGGCCCGGATTTACATCAACACTCAAAGCTCTTACCTCTCGTATCTTTTTGTAGGTATTTGGTATAAACTTCTGCCCGCCAAACCCGGGGTTGACCGACATTACCAATACCATATCAACATCAGCTATAACATCTTCCAGCAATGCTGCCGGCGTATGTGGGTTAATGGCTACCCCTGCCCTGCAACCAAGCTCCTTAATATGTTGTACAGTGCGGTTTAAATGTGTACAGGCTTCCAGATGCACGGTGATTCCGTCGGCGCCTGCATCTTTAAAATCTTCAAGATAACGGTCGGGGTCAACAATCATGAGGTGTACATCCAATGGCTTTTGCGCAAACTGTTTAATAGAGCGGATAACCGGGAACCCAAACGAGATATTCGGAACAAACATGCCGTCCATCACATCAACGTGTATCCAATCGGCGCTGCTGCTGTTCAGCATCTCGATCTCTTGTTTCAGATTGGCAAAATTGGCTGTTAAAATGGAGGGCGAAACCAAGTGACTCATGGCGCCAAAACTACAAAATATTTTGGTTAGCAGTAGTCACTAATTCTTCAGTATTAATCGCAATTTTGTAACAGATCGTAGTATTTTTTGATCAGTCTGGGGTCGTAATCGACCAATGATTTATGAGCTTCAGCAATCAATTCCGTCAAAATAGATGCGCCCAGTTTGCCCGCACCATTGGGGATATCCTCGTAATATTTAATGAGTTCTTTCACCCGGATTATTTCATAAAGCAGATCTTGTATCAGGTCGGTACTTTCAGCTTGAACCGCCCCACTACCGCTATTGGATGAGTTATTTAAAAAATCAAGCGGACTATTATCAGGCAGATGTATCATGTAATATAAACAGGCTCAGTATGCTTAGATTAAAAATATTGGGGGGAACAAAACAACTTTACCATATCACAACACGTTAACAATGCCTTTGTTTTAGTTAATTTAAATTATTCATTAAAAACCTTTCTAAAATAGCAACATTACTTCATTAAATCAAAACACAAAAAAAAAGCCCCTCAATTTTTTTTGAGAGGCTTGATATCAGGTGTAGACTAACCTTAGGCGTTAGCTGTTGGTTTTTCGGGCTTAGGCAATAAAGCCTTGCGCGAAAGTTTCAGCTTACCTTGTTTATCAACGTCTAATAATTTAACGCGAACTTCTTCGCCGATCTCGAAAATACCGTCCATCGTTTCGATACGGCGGTGATCGATCTCAGAGATGTGTAATAAACCGTCTTTACCAGGCATAATTTCAACAAACGCACCGAAAGGCATGATCGATTTTACCTTACCCTGATAGATCTCACCAATCTCTGGCTTGGCAGCTATGGCACGGATGCGACTAACAGCAGCATCGATAGACGCTTTGTTATCAGCAAACACCTGTACGATACCTTGGTTGTCTTTCTCTTCGATAGAGATAGTAGCTCCGGTTTCGCGTTGCATTTCCTGGATAATTTTGCCACCCGGGCCAATAACGGCGCCGATAAATTCTTTATCGATACGTAAGGTAATGATACGCGGAGCATGTGGTTTGTAATCTTCACGTGGCTCGGTAATAGTTTTAGCCATTTCGCCAAGGATGTGTAAACGGCCTTCTTTAGCCTGATCCAGAGCTTTAGCTAATACTTCGTATGATAAGCCATTAATCTTCAAATCCATCTGGCAGGCCACGATACCGTTGGCAGTACCGGTAACTTTAAAGTCCATATCGCCCAAGTGATCCTCATCACCCAGGATATCCGAAAGGATAGCATATTTAGTACCTTCAGGATTAGTGATCAAACCCATCGCGATACCCGATACAGGCGATTTGATTTTAATACCGGCATCCATCAACGCCAAAGTGCCTGCGCAAACAGTAGCCATTGATGACGAGCCGTTTGATTCCAGGATATCAGATACTATACGGATGGTGTATGGATTTTCATCTTCAGAAGGCAGTACTTGTTTTAACGAACGCTGTGCCAGGTTACCGTGGCCGATCTCGCGGCGGCCTGCACCTCTGTTAGGACGAACTTCACCAGTTGAGAAGCCAGGGAAGTTATAGTGCAGCATAAATTTCTGATAACCGTTGATGAACGCGCCATCGATCATCTGCTCATCATCCTTAGCGCCCAAAGTAACCGAAGTTAACGATTGAGTTTCGCCGCGGGTGAATACGGCCGAACCGTGAGCAGCGGGTAAGTAACCTACTTCTGTCCAGATAGGGCGGATTTGAGTGGTTTTACGACCATCCAAACGTTTACCTTCATCCAATACCAGGTTGCGTACAGCATCATACTGCACATCGTGGAAGTATTTTTTAGCTAAGAATTTAGTAACGTCGTCTATTTCTTCGCCCAGGGTTAAGATAATCTCTTTTTCCAAAGCTTTGAATGCAGCGCTACGCTCCTCTTTTGCCGAAGCCGAACCGGCTATGGCATAAACTTTATCGTAAGCCTCGGCATAGATTTGTTTCTTCAACTCTTCGTTACTATGCTCGTGGTTGTAAACACGCTTGGTTTTTGATTTTTCAACCATAGCGGCCAGTTCAACCTGTGCCTGAACCTGTACTTTAATAGCGTCGTGAGCAAATTTGATCGCTTCAACCAATTCTGCTTCCTGTATTTCTTTCGATTCGCCTTCAACCATGTTGATATCGTTTGCCGAACCGGCTACGATAAACTCTAAAGTAGCACGTTCCAGGTCGGCAACGGTTGGGTTAATAACCAGTTTGCCATCAATTTTAGCAACACGTACTTCCGAAATCGGGCCATTGAAAGGGATATCCGAAACGGCGATAGCTGCCGAAGCGGCTAAACCTGCAAGACAATCGGGCATAATGTTTTTATCTGCCGAAATAAGCGAGATCAAAACCTGTACATCTGCGTGATAATCTTCAGGGAATAAGGGGCGTAAAGCACGGTCGACCAAACGTGAGATCAAAATTTCATAATCTGATAAACGTGCCTCGCGACGTAAAAAACCACCGGGAATACGGCCTGTAGCAGCGTATTTTTCCTGGTAATCAACCGATAACGGTAAAAAATCAACACCTTCTTTTGCCTCAGGAGTTGATACTACGGTTGCCAGCAACATGGTATCGCCCATTTTTACCACAACCGAACCATCAGCTTGTTTGGCCAGCTTTCCTGTTTCGATCTCAATGGTGCGGCCGTCACCTATATCGAAAACCTTTTTAATTGCGTTATAACTCATCTTTTTTTGTTTGTGCCGTACTTTTCATCTTTCGGAGCACGGCTGTTTTTATTGTGTATTTATTGTTTGCACAAAATTAAAAAAGCCATCGGCAAATGCGACGGCTTTTTATCGAATGTTAAAAATATTTACTTGATGATATCGCGCAGCTCTAAAGCTTTGATAATGGCACGGTACCTGTTAATATCTTTTTTGTAGAGGTATGCCAGCAAAGCGCGGCGTTTACCTACCAGTTTTTGAAGCGACAATTGAGTTGAAAAATCTTTTTTGTTTTTCTTCAAGTGACCGGTTAAATGTGCGATACGGCTGGTGAATAATGCAACCTGTGCTTCTGCCGAACCTGTGTTAGTGGCAGCGCCACCATGTTTTGCGAAAATGTCTTGTTTCCACTCAGTACTTAAATACATTGCTTGAATAATATTAAAGCGTAAATAATTTTGTTAATTGAGGCGCAAAGATAGAAGTAAAAATTCAAAAGTAAAAATTCAAAAGTAAAAAAAACAAGCGTTGTCCAATTAAATTGATACTACAATAAAATTCGCTGCCCAATTTTTGAATTTTTATTTTTAACTTTTTAATTTAAAAATCATGTACCAAACTTTCGAAACCGAACACCGGGTACGCCCGGATGATATAGATATGTACCAGCACGTGCATAACAGTAAATACCTGGATTATGTACTTGCTGCCCGCTACGAGCAAATGGATAAATTTTACGGCATGAGTCTCGAAAGCTTTTTGCAAAAAGGTTTCGGCTGGTTGGTAAAATCCGTACAGATAAACTATAAACGCGCCTTAACCATGGGTGAATATTTTGTGGTACGCACCAGTATCGCTACGATAGACGAAAACAGCTGCCGGGTAAATTTCAGCATTATCAGTAAAACAAGCGGCAAGGTTAACGCCGATGGCTGGTTTGATTTTGTAATGATTGATATGCAAACCGGCAAAGCAACCAAAGTATCGCAGGAGTTTATTAGCCATTACAGTATTTGATGTGCATATCTTCACATCATTTTATGACATAACTTGTTACACCAGCCACAGGAGTTCCCTTATCGGTAACACCTTCAACCACTACTCTAACTTTGGTTTTAGGATCTGCGTTATAGAAAGTTACTGTTGCTTCCCCTAAACCATTGGTTATTACATTAGGCTCCCAATGGATAGTGATTCGATTATCCGGTTTCTTTAAGGCGGTATTTGTATCATACAAAGCTTTATAAAATGTACGTGCCTGGTAATACCCATTCAGGGTAGTGTTTAGAGTATTAAACTCCACCTTGTCAAAGGCGTTTGGTTTAATATCTAAAAATATCAGGTACACATCACCGGGCGGAGCGGTACGCATATCTCCATTACTATTCTTTACAATAGAAGTTGAACCCAGCACGTGCCTTACCAACACCTTATTAATCATGTCCATCGTCAGATTAAGATACATGCCGTTACCCAGATCATCCACGTCCTCACGGCCATTAACAATCATACGTGGTTCAATCCAAACACTTCTATCGGCATTTATGCCCGGATCAAACCGGGTACCTTTAAATACTACTGAATCCTGATCGTTACTGCGTGCGCCCGGTACCTCATGTAATAAAAAATCGCGCAGCGAATTATAGAAATAGTATTTAGAGGTGATATCGTATTTAAAATCAGGATAACCGAATTTAGTGGTGGTTTGATCCATCAATTGATAATACGGGCTTGCTTTAATTTTCACCTCTTTCAGCTTTACAGTATCCGAAAGTTTGGTTTTTAAACGCAGATTGTTTACGGCTGCTTTTTCGAATAATACTTCATTTGCTTCGTCGCCAGTATATTGGGGCATTGCGGTAACAGGCGGTTGGGTTTCTTTCATCGAGTCGAGCTGCAGCCAGCCTAATTTTTTCTTCTTATCGTCAAACGATGCCAGGGTTACCTGTTTATCACCATTGAGAGGAATGCCATTAAATACATATTTTCCGGCATTATCCGTCTTCTCCATATATTGCTGACTGATCACATCGCCTTTTACCGTCAGTGTAACATTAGCGTTGGGTATGGGTTTGTTGGCAAACTTCTGCCTTAAACTGCCTGTTATGCTAAAACCATTCTCAACTGGTTTGGTGATATGTATGCCATCATCAGCCATACGTCGCCAAACAAAATCCCGCCAACCCTGCGTCATCAGCAACAAATCGAGCTGCTTAAAGCGGTTGGGATTGGTTTGATCGAAATAGCTTTCCGGATGCTCTATAGTCCCCTTCACTTCTGATTGCAGCATCAGGTACGATGCGATATTACCTTCGCTTACCGGGATGCTGTTGGCATCAACCACTGCCAACGACAGGTTGGCCCGTACAGGTTCGGCACTTCCGTTAGTATTGATATTTACCGTAACCTTTTCCCTCGAAGCATATTGCTGTTTATCGGTTTTAATGGTTAGGGCCTTTCCCTCGGTCGAATCTGGCACGAAAACCAAACGCTCACATTGTGGCTTTAACTGTTTATCATAAATAGTAACACTCGAAATGCCGGCCGGGAACTTATTTTTAGGAACTGTGGCATTGATCTGCAGAAAAACAAACTTAATAGGGCTGTTCAGAAAGCGTACACCGGCATGGCGCGCCATAAAAGTGACTTCCTTCTCCGGATTATCGGCCATGGTAGCCTCATTGGTGCTGATGGTGATACGCAAATGTGCCGAATCGGCATTGCTTACATGCAATACATAACCCTTTGGTAAGGCAGCTGGCAATGGTGTTGAAAAAGGTTGATTGCCATTAAAAACACCTTTTACAATATAGGTCTTATTCGGCTCGGGGATAAACACAAAGCTTCCCATCCCTTGCGTTACACTTTCAAAGCGGCTCAAAGTATCCCCTGTCGATGATACCAGGTTACCTTTCACGGTAACTGTTTTACCGCTCGGGTCTTCAGCCTTAAACGCTACCAACCCGGCCACATTCTCCACCATCGAGCCGCCTTCGGGAAAGAAACGGATAACCGGCCCGCTTTTTTGTTTAGATACAGCCGGTACGACAGGTAATTTATTACCCGAAGTTGTAACGGTTAGTGGGCGACTGTTAATCTCCGAATTGTAAATGGTTAGGTTCTTTTCAAAAACAAAATTATCGCCAAAATTAAGCTGCCAGTTGGTATAAGCGCGTAAACGATAATTACCTGCCGGTATCGAATCGGCGAGTTTAAAATCGCCGGTGCCGGTACCATTTTTCAGGTAAACAACCTCATTGTCAAACACCTGCCTCTGTGGAGTTAGTAGTTCAACGTGCAGGTTATTGCTCGAGTTAACCAGTTGGTTGGTTTGCGCGTCAACCAGGTAGCCCTTAAACCAGATGTCATCGCCAGCGGTATAATAATCGCGATCGGTATGCAGATACACTTTTTCGAACAGCAGCTTTGTAGCTGGCTTTGCCGCCGGAGTGGCTGCTTGTTGTGCAAAACATATTACTGCGCATAAGCAAAACACACAGGAGAATATCGGTTTTAGGTTCATCGGGTGGGTTAAACTAATTAATGGTATATCCGCTTGTTGAAACCAATGGTACACCTTTATCGGTAAGGCCCTCAACTACAATTCTGATCTTCGATTTCGGATCGGCATTATAATAAGTTACGGTCGCTTTTCCCTCAGCATCAGTGGTGATCATCGGTTCCCAATAAACAGTGGTACGCTGATCGGATTTATTTGACGGATACTCGTAACTGGGCGAATAAAACGTACGTGCACTATAATAACCGGTAACTTCGGTATTCAACAGGTTAAACTCTTTTTTATCAAAAGCGGTTGGTTTTAATGTCAGATAGATCATGATCACGTGGCCACCACCACCGTTAAGGAAATGATCAACCCTTACCGAAATAACCTGGTCCATACTTAACGAGTAATAATCCAGTCGTTCAAAAATGTCCTCTTTTTTATCAACGGTAAAACGTGGCGTTACTGGTTTACCATCAAAATAAAATACGATACCTTCCGCTGCATCGTTGTTGCTTCTGGCACCGGGTATTTTGTGCACCAGGTAATCCTCCAGATCTTTATACTTATAATCGGCCGCGGTAATGGTGTTATTATATTCGGGATAACCGAAGGTACTTAACACCTCGCCATTATACGAAACCGTGGTTTTGTGCACGCTTTTAATCACAACCTCATTTAAAGTTACACCGTTTGCAACCCTAAACCTATGCACATTATTCTGACGTATTTTACTTGCTGCATTAAACTCTGCTAAAACATCCGACGGCTCTTGTTCTATGATCGGCGTTTGCGGCGCCGGCATAGCATTCTGCCCCAGGGTATCTAAAAACAGCCAGCCCGACTTTTTACCTTTATCATCTCGCGATGAAAGGTGTAGAGTTTGCGTGCCGTATAGTTCAATGTTATCTAAAAAGTATTTGCCTTTATCGTCGGTTTTGGTGAAGAACATTTTGTTGCCTTTTGCGCCAGGTGCAAACAAAGTAATGTTCATGTTCGGTATCGGCTTATTAATTAATACCGAACGCAACCTGCCCGAAACGGTAAAGCCGGCTTCGGGTAAATAGCTCAGTTTTAAGGTTGAATCAGCAAGGCGTTTCCATACAAAATCGCGCCAGCCCTGGGTTAGCAATAACAGATCCAGTTGCTTATAACGGTTAGTGTTTGCCGGATCGAAATATTGGGCGGCGTTTTCAATTCTGCCGCGCACATCCGACTGCAACAATAAATAAGAAGCTATACTTCCCTCATTAGCAGGCACAACGCTGCCATCAACCGCTGCTAATGACAGGTTGGCTTTAACCGGTTGGTTTTGTGCATTGGTAACGCTAATGTTTAAAGTTGTTTTTTCTTTAGGTTGATAAGTGGTTTTATCTGATGTTACAGCTATCCGGATATCATTACGACCAGCGATATAAACCAGGCGTTCGCAATTTGGATGTTTTTGTTCATCATATAATAATATGCTGTTTACGCCTGCCGGCAATTTAGCTTTCGGGATATTAATCATGGTTTGCTCGTTATTCAACGCAAATTGCCCGTCAAAGCATATTCTATCACCATGTTTAGCAACAAGGATTAAGTTTTGGCTTTTATGTTTGCCAAACATGGCCGCATTAGCGCTGATGGTAACCTGTACATTTACTGAATCGTTATTTTTGATGTGCATGGCATAACCTTCGCTCAGAGCTGTGGGCAGTTCGACATCAAAATCACCACCATCCTTATAAGTGCCTTTAACATGGTATGTTATTCCCGCATTCGGCATCAGGGCAAAACTCCCCAAACCGATATTGGTGCTGGCAAAATTACCTACAGTTTCACCCTGTGATGATACCACGCTGCCCGAAACCTGTACACCATTACCTAGTGCATCCTCGGCTTTAAAACCTATTATACCGGCTACACCTTCTATCATAGAACCTCCTTCGGGGAAAAAATTGATTCGATGTGTGTTTACGGCAGGCTCATCATCCCCCGCATTTTTAGTACGTTTCTTTTTAGAAACAACAGGTGCTACCGGTTTAATACCAGGAATACTGTTTACCGTGATCTGCTTATCAAAAATAAAGTTGTCGCCAAAATTGCGCATCCAGTTGGTATAGGCGCGCAAACGATAAGTACCGCTTGGGATAGAATCAGTCAGTTTAAAATCGCCATTGCCCATGCCATCATCCAGACGAATTATTTCCCGGCTGATGATCTTTGACTCGGAAGATACCAGATCGACATACAGGTTATTACTTGTAAACGTTGGATAATTGCTTTCGCCGTTAACCAGGTAGGCTTTAAACCAAAGGTCATCGCCCGATGCATAATAATCGCGATCGGTATGCAGGTATACTTTCTCGAAAAATAGTTTAAATGATGTTTTGGCTGCAGGTGCAGGTTTGCTTTGAGCCAATACCAATTGTTGCGCGGCGCATAAAGCGGCGGTAAAAAAAACGTAACGAAGGTTGCGAGTCATTTAATATGGATAGATGTAAGGTTATATGGTATATAGACCTAAAAGTGAAAAAAGGTTTAAACACAACCATCCTTTACTGTCCTGCCCTAAGGCATATTATTATAAACCATACTGCAATAAAAAAACCCTCTTCCTGTTTTTAGAAAAGGGTTTCATTATATTATTTAAACGATATATTAATGGTGGTGATGACCGTCCGGCCCGTGGGCATGGCCGTGATCCAGTTCTTCGGGAGTTGCCGGACGTACATTTAAAATAGTGCCTTTAAAATGCAGTTCCTGGCCTGCCATCGGGTGGTTTAAATCTACAATAACAGCATCTTCGGCAACGGCTACTACCTGTCCCTGAAAATGGGTGCCATTATTATCCTGCAATGGCAAAATACTGCCCACAACCGGCATTTCAGTACCTTTAAACATCTCTATAGGCAGGTTGGCTACGGCTTCTTCGTCATAGCTGCCATAAGCATCTTCAGCCGAAAGGCGGAACTCATAATTATCTCCGGTTGAAAGTGTGCTAAGGTTTTCTTCAAATTTTGGCAGCATCTGGCCAACACCGTATAAAAAAGTTAAGGGTTGTTCCTGCGTAGTGCTTTCCACCAGGCCTTCGTTGCCATCTTCCTGTTTAACATACAGATCGTAGGTTAGCGATACTACGCTTTGGGGTTCAATTTTCATTTTTTGTGATTGTTTTAGTGTGGCGAGTAATTTGGCAGCAATATATTATTTACAGCTTATAAACTCGCGTTTTTAATTTATTGTGATCTGATCAAATCAGATTTCGATCTGTTTAAGCGCCTCGGCAGTTTCGGTTACCGGTAAGCGACAGGTTTTATCCTTACACACAAATATCCTGGTTTCGGTGCCAAACTTATCTGTCAACAAAGGTAAGCTTCCTTTTGTTCCGCCCAACATTATTTTATTGGGGATATAGCTTTTTTCAATTTCCTTTCGCTTTTGTTCAGAATCATCGCCGGTTATGGCAATCTCGTAAACACCGGCTATATCATCCAGCAATAACATGGCCCAGTTTGAATAGGCAGACCCATACTTGGCCATCAGCTTTTTAACATTGCGCATTTGCTGCATAGCAATATCTGTATATCTCTCATTATCAAATAACAAGCCCAGCTTATATAAATTGCGTGCCATTACCGAGTTGGATGACGGGATAACGCTATCCATCACTTCCAGCTTACGGGCTATCAGTTGTTCGCCATCTTCGGGTGTGTAAAAAAACATGCCCGAAGCTTTATCATAAAAACGCTCGATGGCGCTATCGGTCAACCCTTTTGCTTGTTTTAGCCAATGCTCATCAAAAGTAACTTCGTACAAAGCGATAAAGGCATCGATGATGAGTGCATAATCATCTAAAAAAGCAACCGTCTCTCCTGCCGCGTCCAACTGGAATACCCGGATAACCTTGCCTGATAAAGTAATCAAACTATCCTGAATAAATGCAGCATTTTTCAAAGCCAGATCAAGATAAGCAGGTTCATCAAATGCACGATAGGCATCACAAAGGCCTTTTAGCATCAAACCGTTCCATGATGTAAGTATTTTGTAATCCAGGCCCGGACGAACCCTTTTGGCGCGATAGTCAAAGATTTTTTGCTTCAGTTCGGCAATCTTATTAACTAATGTACCCACGGGCATACCCAGTTTCTCGGCCAATACCACATCATCATCAAACCTGAACAATACATTGGTATGTTCTTCGGCCCAGTTACCATCGGCTGCGGCATTATAATAAATGGCAAACAAACCGGCATCATCGCCCAATATCTCTTCCAGTTCGTCCAGATCGAAAGTATAAAATTTGCCTTCAACACCTTCGCTATCAGCATCCAGGGCCGAATAAAAACCAAATTCGGGCGAGGTCAATTCACGCTTTACAAATTCGATGGTTTCGGCAACTACTTTTTTGTATTGTTCATCGCCGATGCAGGTATAAGCCCCGGCATATAAGCTCACCAGTTGCGCATTATCATACAGCATCTTTTCAAAATGCGGCACATGCCAGCGCTCATCAACAGAGTACCGGGCGAAGCCGCCGCCAATATGATCATAAATGCCACCTTTAGCCATTTTATCCAACGTTAGCCCAACGATGACCTGCACGGCTTCGTCTTTCATCAAATACGCATAACGCATTAAAAACTGCCAGTTATTAGGCATCGGGAACTTCGGGCTGCGCCCCATCCCGCCTAACTCGTAATCAAAAAGCTGTTTCCAGGGCCTTACTATCGAGGCTAAATCCTCCCGGGTATTTTCGTGCTGTTCGCTTACAAAACTGATGTTTTCGTATTGTTTGATCCCTTCAGTTAACCTAACGGCATATTCTTCGGCTTCGACGGGTTTATTTTCCCAAAAATCGGCCAGGTTATTCAACAAGTTTATCCAGTCGGGTTTACGGAAGTATGTACCGCCATAAATTGGTCGCTGATCGGGCAGACAAATGCAATTGAGCGGCCAGCCGCCGCGACCGGTCATTAACTGCACGGCGCTCATGTATATCTGGTCGATATCCGGACGCTCTTCCCTATCTACTTTGATGCATACAAAATGCTTGTTCATTACCAGGGCAACATCATTCTTCTCAAAACTTTCGTGTTCCATTACATGGCACCAATGGCAGGCCGAATAACCGATGCTTACAATGATGAGCTTGTTCTCCAACCGGGCTTTTAGCAGCGCTTCGGCCCCCCAGGGATACCAGTTAACCGGATTGTTGGCGTGTTGCAGTAAATATGGCGAGGTGGAGTTTTGGAGTTTGTTCATGAGATAGTAAGTGGTCAATTGTGAGTAGTGAGCGAAATAAGGAACGCGCTATTACTACAGACTAATTACCAGGACAAAGATAGTACTTACTATTCACTACTACCTATTCACAATATAAAAGCGATGGGAGGTTTAGCCCCCACCGCCAAAAAAAAATACAAATGAAATTGAGATCCTCTTAAAATATGGAGGTGGTCAGGTTGTAGCTTTTACTGCATATATCTTGATTACACGCCTTATTACTATAACGAACTACTAAACAAAAGGTTATAAAAAAAATAAAAAATCTTTTCAGATAAAATGACTTTCCGCTTGAGCAGGCACTATTTTCTGTTTTAGCAGATAAAATTTACCTTAGCATTATGCTTATTACCCATACCGAGATATACCGTTTCAGCATTGCCATGGAGCCGTTCACCATTGCCACCGGCACTATGACATTTGCCCAGAACACTTTTATACGCGTACATACCGATAGCGGCATTTATGGTGTGGGCGAATGTTCGGCCTTTCCGATGATTGTTGGCGAAACGCAGGATACCTGCCTGACAATGGCCCGCGAATTTGCCACTTTATGGAAAGGTAAAGATCCGTTGGATATTACGGCACGATTACAGGATCTGCACAATTTTACAGCGAATAACGCCACCATAAAAAGCGCTTTTGATATGGCTTTGTATGATATTGCTGCCAAAAATGCGGGCTTACCGTTATATAAATTCTTAGGAGGAAACAGGCGTGCGATTGAAACCGATATTACCATCGGCATAGGGAAACCTGATGATATGGCGGCAAAAGCTGTCAAACTGAAGGAAAGCGGCGCCACCATCCTTAAAATAAAACTAGGTAAGGATGCGGATACCGATGTTGAACGGATCAGCAAAATACGCAACGCGGTAGGCAGCGATATGAAAATCCGCATAGATGCTAACCAGGGCTGGAGTTTTGAAGGCGCTGTAAAAGCCTTACAAGCTATGACAGACCTTGATATTGAGTTTTGCGAACAACCCATGCGCACCTGGTATGACGACCTGCTACCCCGTTTAATGGAACTTTCGCCGGTAAAAATTATGGCCGATGAAAGTGTTTACAACCACCACGATGCCCGCAAGCAGATCAACAGCAAAAGTTGCCATTACATTAATATTAAATTTGCTAAATCGGGCGGTATAAACGAAGCTATCAAGATACATGATATAGGCGATGATCTGGGCATACCGGTAATGATGGGCGGCATGCTGGAGAGCCGTATAGCTGCCAGTGCGCAGATGCACTTTGTGTACGCCAGTCCGAATGTGCAGTTTTTCGATATGGATACCTGTATGCTTGGCCATCTGGAAGACCCATGCGTAGGAGGTGTTACTTACAGTGGCTACAATTTAACCATTGATGATACCCCGGGTATTGGCGCCGATGCCGATGAAGCATTTTTAAAGAAATGCGAGAAGTGGGCGATATAGTTTTTGTTGTATTTCGTTCTAATATCTGTAATTGCTATATTTGACTATGACAACGCTGATTGCACATCCTGATAATAAAGAAAAACTCAAATCCTTAAAAAGAGGTAATAAAAGCGTTGAAGATCCCTTTTGAAGAAAAAGAAGGACAATGCGATCCTGAATTTGTAAAGTCGATATTACAAGCGCAAAAAGATATCAAAGATGGAAAGGGCGTTAAAATTGCTACCGATGATCTATGGAAGTAGTTTATTCGCCTAAAGCTGTAAAAGATCTTGAGTATTGAAGAAAGTCGGGCAATAAGATTATCTAACGCAGAATACAACAACTCATATACGCTATTCAGGAATCACCCTACAAAGGTATCGGTAAACCAGAACCTCTTAAACACGATCTATCGGGTATGTGGTCGAGAAGAATTGATCATGAGCATCGTATCATCTATACCATTAATGAGAGCCAGCAAATAGTGATATTAAATATACTATCTCTACGCGGCCATTATTAAGTCAACCTGTTCTCCCAAACACGCTTTTACTTTAAACTTCAATAAGACCCAGCCCAGGTAACCTAATTAAATTCAGGCATGTATCATAGATATTACTTAAGCAATTAAACCTTTAGTAATATCTATAGTTAAAGTATTATATCAACCTGAATAGTATGCGCAACAGTTTACGTTCGTTATTTTTTATAAGCGTTATCTGTGTTGTTGTTGGATGCGGCAAAAGCAGCCAGCTGCCCACCGCTACTTACGTTTGCCCTGCAAACAGGTTCGTTACCGGGCAATTTACCATTAACAGCGCTACGGTGCTGTATGCACAAGCAGCCGACTATCAGGGCAAGAACCAAAACCTGAATGCCGATATTTATACCCCAAGTCAGGACACCCTATCGCGCAGGCCGCTTATTATTTATTGTCATGGTGGCAACTTTACCACCGGATCGCGCAATAGTGCATGGCCGGTTAAGTTTTGCCAGTCGTTTGCCAAACGCGGTTACGTAGCGGCAAGTATTGATTATCGTTTAGGCATAGGCAGTAATGGCGATAACGATGTAATAAGCGCCCAGATACGTGCCGTGCAGGATTTGAAGGCCGCCATCCGGTATTTCAAACAAACCGCTGTTGAACAAGGTAACCCTTACCGCATCGATACCGCCCAGATATACGTAGCCGGTGAAGCCTCTGGTGCTATTATAGCATTGCAGAGCGGCTTTTTAACCTCTCCCGATCAATTTAGCGAAATAGCCAATACCGATTTATTAAGCGCCTTAAACGGTATCGAAGGTAAGGCAAACTCACCTTATTCATCGCACATTAAAGGCGTTATCAGCCTAAGCGGTGCCATACTCGATTTAAACTGGCTCAACAACATCAATATGCCATTGATTATGATACATGGCACTAAGGATATATCTGTCCCATACCGCTCGGGCGTGGCTGGCCCGTATACCCAAACAACTTTGTATGGCAGTTACTTAATAGATTCGGTTGCTACTAACCGTAGGATGAATATTGCCTTCCATGCCTTTGCCGGTGCCGGCGCTACGCCTTATATCAGTTCGACTACCTATGCCGATAGTACCATCAACTACGTATCGCAGGAATTGGTTGGCTTGATTGATTGCCAGCGCTTGGGTTTGCATTAGTCACCTGGCCTTAAGGGTAAATTCTTTTTCTTTCTTTTGCTACATTAGCGATAAAAACAATCGCCTTGTCCAGCCTCACCTTCCGTAAAGTAACCCTTGCCGATCTTAACGCTCTGCAAAACATAAGTATACAAACCTTTACCGATGCTTTTGAGCACCTTAATAACCCGGCGGATTTTAAGGCTTACGTTGCAAGTGCTTACAATCCGGAGCAGCTTAAACAAGAAATAACCGACCCAAACTCTGAATTTTATTTTGCTGTTTATCAGAATGATATAGCCGGGTACATTAAACTAAACTTTGGCAAAGAACAGGCTGAGTTTAAGGATGATAACTCAATGGAAATTGCACGGGTATACGTATCGGCATCACATCAAAACAAACAAATTGGTAAGGCCATGCTGGAGTTCGCTATCGATATTGCCCGGCAAAAAAAATTAGACTACGTTTGGCTGGGCGCCTGGGAACAAAATACCAATGCCATACGTTTTTACCAGCGACATGGCTTTGTACCCATCGGCAGCCATTATTTTATGGTTGGTACCGACAGGCAGACCGATATTTTACTGAAGAAGATACTTTAATACATTCACAACACTATGGCAAAAAAAGTAAACCGTCTTAAAATAAAACAGCACCGCAAATACGGTAACATAGGCGATTCGCCCGGAGCAATACACATCGATGCCGATTCGCTAAAACCGGTGGTAAAGCTGTACTCGTACAATAAGGATGAAGTGCAGGAAAGCGGAGGCGATGATTTTGATGATGTGTTAAAACAGCTTAAAGCCTGCAAAACGCACACCCATTGGTTGCAGATAAACGGCTTGGGCGATAAGCACATGATCGAACAGATCGGCGAGCATTTCGGCATCAACCCATTGGTGCTCGAGGATATCGTGAATACCCACCAACGCCCTAAGGTTGACGATTACGGTAAATTTTTCTTCGCCACCAGCCGGCTCATCAATTATAAAGAAAATGTAGTAAGCAACTGCCAGGTATCGTTCATAGTAAAGGAAGACTTGATCATCAGTTTCCAGGAAGATTACGACACTGTTTTTGATCCGGTAGCCAAGCGTTTGCATGCCGGTAAAGGTCTGATCCGCATTGCAGGCCCCGCGTACCTGTGTTATGCCATGATGGATACCATTTTCGATATCTACTTTAGCCTGCTCAACAACCTGGGCGATCTATTGGAAGATATCGAAGAACAATTGTATGATAATCCCGATAAAAGCATAATGTATGAAGCACAGCGTGTAAAACGCTCGCTCATCGTATTGCGCCGTGCAACCTGGCCCGAGCGCGACAAGATCAACTCGATGATACGGGATGATAACGCCCTGATCAGCGAAGAGGTAAAAGTATTTTTGCGTGACGCCTATGATCATTGCATCCAGATTATCGACATGATTGAAAGCTACCAGGAGATCACCTCGAGTATCATCGATGTATACCTGTCGATAAAAGCAACCGCATGAACGAGATCATGAAGGTGCTCACCCTGATATCGGTAATTTTTATGCCGATAACCTTCATTGTTGGCGTTTACGGGATGAATTTTCAGCATGTTGACCCGGTAACCAACAAAGTGCTGCCCGATAATATGCCCGAGCTTACCTCGCCCAACGGATACTTGTATTGCTGGATAGGAATGATCACCATCACCGTGGCGCAGATACTGTTTTTCTGGAAGAAAGGATGGTTTAGCAGGTTGTAGGTTGATGATTACCTACGTAATACTAAAGACCTTAGGCTACCATGGCTTTGGAAGCCGAACGACTTGCCAAAGCCATGCCCAAATGGACACCTGCATAGTTGGCCGCGCGTTCAATTTACAATAACCGTATATTTTACTTTGCGGCCTTAGCTAAAACATTATTACCCGGCACCCATTTTTGCTGCCATTCAGGGTATTTATCTAATACTTTTTGTGGGTTGTAGGTATACCAGCCATAACCATCACGACGCTCGCGCGAAACATCGGCTAACGAATACCGATATTTACTATCTCTGTCACAAAACAATGGTTTATGCGTTTTTAGTTCATAATAACGGGTCCATATCGGCGGTGCGGTAGGGTCCTCAACAGTAATCCTGTCAGTTGTCGAAACACGGAACTGTGTAACCATACGCGGTGCAGGGATGGTTTTAACCCGGGTGTAATAGATCTTCGAAGTATCAAACCAGGCTACCGCATTCTGTATAGCTTCGATGATGTCGCGTTTAGGGTGATCTATACGCATTAAAAATAACACCAGGTTGGCACTTTCGCCATTGCAAATGCTTGGTGGTTCAAATTTGCGCGCCCAGGCCGGCTTCAGGCTAATCTCATCATACTGCTGGCACCAGGCCGTTGGTTTACCCATATCGTTTATCTGGGTTTTAATAATACAACTCAAGCCTTTGTTATAGGCGTTAACCAACTTTTCGCGAAGTTTGCTATCAACAAAAGTATATTCCGGCTTATTGTCTTTAATATCCTGCAAAAGCTCCATAATGCCTTCAAACACACCATCGTTAAAGGTAATACAACGGCTATAATCAGCCTGCAGCGGATAATATTGCGGCCAGCCACCGTTTTTATATTGCGAGTTTAGTACAAAATTTAAACCTGCTATAGCGGCTGTTTTGTATTTTTCCTGCCGGGTTTCGGTATATACATTTGCAAGGCAGGTTATTTGCGTATAGGTGCTGCCGTTATCATAGGTGGTGTTAGTTTCATTTTTAGCGCGCAACACACTATCTTTTTGTGCATCGGTCAAAATGGCCATCACATCGTAGTTTTTCGGCCAGCCACCGTTCGCTTTCTGGAATAACAAAATATTGTCGGCAACCTGGGTAATATCCGTGGCTTTGTAGCGCGGCCGGCCGGGCAGCGGATTGATAATATTGTGCTTATCAAAAATGCCATACCAATGGCGTGAGTTATCGCCAAAAGCCTCTGTATCTATTTTATATTTTGCGACCTGTGCCAAACCTGGCAGGGCAAGCAGAACTAGCACCAAAGCGGTTAATAGCTTTATGCCGTTCAGTTTGTTATAGTTTTTGTAATACTGTTTCATCAGGTGCTTATTGGTGAGGTAAAATTATCGTTTTTATTAGCTCGCAGGCAATTGTCATAAATAAGATACACACGCGAACTCGTAAATTAAAAACGCAAATTATATGATGGATATTACCTACCGAAGTTTAATTTTGCGTACAACAGATCAATAACCATTCATCATGAAAATCATCAGATATAGTATCATCGCCATCCTTCTTTTAATGGTCGCCACCGCTAAAGCAGGTACAACCCCATCCGTTAATAAAGTATTGGCGGCTTATCTCGAAATTAAGAACGCATTAACGGATGATGACAGTAAATTAGCCAACGCAAAAGCTGCAACTTTTACGGCTGCTTTAAAAGAGGTAAATATTGACAAATTGGATGCAAAACAAAAAACCGAATGGTTAAAATATAGCGAAAAATTAAGGTACGATGGCGAACACATCAGCGAATCAACCGCCATTGCACATCAGCGCGAACATTTTGCCAGTCTTTCAAAAAACCTGTACGCGGTTGTAAAAGCGTTAAAAGCCAACGAACAACCTGTTTATTGGGAATACTGCCCCATGAAAAAACAATCGTGGTTAAGCGAATCTAAAACCATTAAAAATCCTTATTTTGGTAAAAGCATGAGCGAATGTGGCACTGTTACCGAAACTTTAAAGGGGGATAACAAATAAACCCAAAAAGCTCATAGTAATAGAAAACATCTGCCATACTTGCTGGTTAAACAGCTAAAACCTTGTACAATGGAAACTCAAAAAGTATTTACCGGTAAAACTGAGGCCGAAGTTTGGAAACAAGTGGCCGCGGATCTGGACAGCGACCAGGACATTTATGATTACAATGCCGTTATCGATCAAAATGGCAAAAAAGTAAGTTTAATTATCGAGATAGATCTGGGCGGTGGCTTTGAAGGGGGTTATGAAAATACCGGCTTTACTGCCGAAATAGCTGATAACAAAGGTTTTAAATTTGGCGTGCACCGCGATGGGTTTATTGATGATATCGGCAAGTTTTTAGGTATGCAGGATGTTAAGGTGGGCCATGCCGAAATTGATAAGCATCTGGTTATTAAAACTAATGATGAGGACAAAGTAAAAACGCTATTCGATCATAAAAATGTTCGGGAAGCCTTTAACAATCTCGAGGATTTCGATTTTGGCATACACATGCACGCTGTTGAAGGCGTCGATCACAAGCAACCCTTCCTCGAGTTAAATATCGAAAGTGGGATCACCGAACCCGACGAATTACGTAAGTTATACAGCGCCTTTTATACCGTCTTAAACACTATCGATAATTTTAAAGAAGAAACTATTTCTTCGGACTGATAAAAGCAGGTTCGTTCCGGTCGTGGGTTATTGTGCCACCCTGCTTGCATTTCAACTCCACAACCTGTATCACGCTTCTTTGCATATTAAAAAAACAGTAATAAAAGGTTTTAAATATCGCATGAAGAATGATTTAATCGGGTGACTAAAAAATAGTATATTTTAGCCATCAGCCATGTTTTTTGCAGATCAATGCACCATCACAGTCTCAGCGGCGTTAACTTCAACCTGCTGTCTAATATTACGGCTACCGATAAATAATACTATCGCCGCCAAAGCCGAGGTGACCGCCATAATGCTTGCCAGCGGTACAGCGTTTGGCACTTTGTACAAACCAATAATCCCCGAAGTGAGAGACCCCATGCCCAATTGCAACGCCCCCAGCACTGCAGATGCGCTGCCCGCGTTCCTGGCAAACGGTGCCAAAGCTAATGCCGATGTGTTGGAACTGATAAAGCCAAGGCAGCTTAACGACAGGAAGATGAATGTAAGTATGCCCCATAAACCTGCCCATCCAAAAACGCAGAATAATACGAAGAATATACCTACAATTACTTGTACAACAACCGCCACCCTTACTATCTGCTCGCTTTTGTATTTACGCAGCACCAAGGTATTTAACTGGCTGCAACCGATGAACGATACCGACATCCCTGCGAAAATATAACCAAATGCATCTTTACTCAAATGGTATACATCCATCAAAACCAGCGGC
>Ga0157372_10001608_pt1 | contig 24515 bp, 14 predicted proteins | sample C55metaG_FD_115307 | JGI IMG/M metagenome (GOLD analysis project Ga0157372, IMG submission 115307) | Corn rhizosphere microbial communities from Kellogg Biological Station, Michigan, USA - C5-5 metaG | ecosystem: Host-associated > Plants > Roots > Rhizosphere > Soil | place: USA: Michigan...
GGTGATCCCTATGATGGGTTTGTTCATAGTGGTGGCATTGTGTAGGGTTGACAAAGCCCCATGTCCTGCATAAGACGTTTCAGGCGGCCAAGGGATTCCCCGGGGTGGCCGGTCTGATACGAAGTGCCGAGTTGATCGGACAATTCCTGCAAGCGGGTCAATTCGGTAGTGTTGCCGGCTCTTGCGGCATGTTCCATGTTGGTGTAGAGTTCCGGATCGAGGTTGGCAGAGCTGGGGACGAGGCCGTCCCCGCCATTGAGCAAAGACTCAGCCGATTTCGTCGCCCAGCCGAGGAAATGACTGAAATCGGCGCGTTTTGACCAGCGCTGCAGGGACTCTTTTAATCGTTCTTCACTTCGCTCGGAGTCTTTTGTTCCTACGATGTTGGGGTGGTGGCTGAGTTCGTCGATCAAATCAAGCGGAATGGAGTGATGGGTTGTCGAGGGTATATTGTAGACGATCAATGGCAAGGGGACGGCATCCGCCAGTTGTTGAAAATAGTGTTTTATTTGAGCAGGTGATAATTGATAGTAGGAAGGGACATTGGCAACGACGAGATCCGCGCCGGCTTCGGCTGCGATGTGAGCGTGTTCGACGGAATCGGCGAAACAATTGGATGAGATCCCAACGTAAAGGTGCTGCCCGGGCTTTTTGATACGGCCGGCTAAACGGATATATTCTTCTTTTAACCGCCCGGGAAGGGAGGGAAATTCACCTGTTGTTCCGAGGATAAAGGTATGCGGAAAGAGTGGGAGTAATTTTTCCACGGCCTTTGTATCCAGGGTGCGGTCTGCATTTAACGGCGTTACGGCGGGCACGACGATCCCATAAAATTTCTTATTCATATGCTGCTTGATAGATGGCGATGGCGTCTTCTTTTGAGACGGGACGCGGGTTATTGTTGAGCAGCCGGGTGACTTTCATCGCATCGGCTGCCATGGTTTCGATGGCGTCATAGGGGACGCCTACTTCTTTCAGGGTAGCGGGGATGCCGCAATCGCGGATCAGCTGCCTGATAGTCTCGACGCTGTCTTCCGCAGTGGCGACGCCCAGTGCCCTAGCAACACCGGTGTAGCGATCACGGGCCGCCGGGAGATTGAACTCCATGACATGGGGAAGAAGGAGCGCGTTGGACAGGCCGTGCGGCAGGTGGAAGCTGCTGCCCAGCGGGTAGGAAAGAGCGTGGACCGCGGCGGTATTGACGGGTCCGAGGCAGAACCCGCCAAGCAGGCTACCCATGGCTACCTGTGATCGCGCTTCTTCGTCGCCGCCATTTTTTACGGCGCGCACGAGGTTTGCCGCGATCAGGCGCATGCCTTCAAAGGCGTAGAGATCGATGAAGGGTTGGGCGAATTTATTGGTATAGGCTTCGAGGCAATGGGTAAGGGCGTCGAGGCCGGTAGCGGCGGTGATGGCGGCGGGGACACCAATTGTCAACATCGGGTCGACGTAGACGATGTCTGGGACGAGATATTGACTGATGATGCCTTTCTTTTGGTTGTCTTTGTTATCGACCAGGATTGCGTTAGGCGAAACTTCGCTGCCGGTGCCGGAGGTGGTTGGGATACAGATGAGTTTTCGGCTACGGCCTTTGAGGAGGCCGATGCCGACATAATCATTGAGGGATTGCGGGTTGCCCAGCTGCGCGGCGACCAATTTGGCGACATCGAGGACGCTTCCCCCACCGATGCCGAGGACGAGGTCCGGATCGAAGGGGGTGGCCTCCGACAGGACCCGATGGAGGTCCTCGAAGGAAGGTTCCTGGGTGATAGCGGTGTATATGGCAATATGGATGCCTTGCTTTTCGAGCTCGCCGATGAGGGGCTGGAGGGCGCCGAGTAAGGGAGTGATGGTCAGGATCAACACCCGGGCAGGGGCAAGCGCTGCGATGTCGTCGGGTAGCTGATCGATGCAACGATTGCCGAAGACCAATTTACCAGGGAAATGGATGTGTAATGTTGACATACTGAGTTAAATGGGTGGATCGAGAGGCATTTTTGGTCTTGCCAGGCGGCTGGTTTGCACGGGTTGGATCCCGAGGCGTTCGCACCAGCCGAGGAAGCTGTCATAAATATCGTCGAGGGTTTGTTTCTGTTGAACGGTCAGCTCGAGTGCATGGGCCCGGCTGATGGTCCGGACGGGGAGTCCTCTTTTCTGGAGGAAGTATTTCGCGCTCAGCGGATAAGCAACATGGATCAGCGGGTCTACGCGGCTCAGTTCTCCTTGCAGCCAGCGGACGTCTTCCTGTTTGTCGGGATCATTGGCATTGTCGCACATCCAGACCAGGATCTCGGGATAAAAATTACCTGAGATGGAGGACATGCCGCGGGCGCCCATCTGGAGAGAGTACATGGCGTTTGGCGTATGGGCGTCATAGAACTCGAGCGCGTAATCCCCTTTGTTCAGGACATCGAGCTTTGCCTTTACTTTTTCCAGGTCGATGGACGTGTCCTTGTGATATACGAGACGGCCGGTGTCGAGCAGGTGGTGGAACACTTCCGGGGAGATGATGCGTTTATAGGGAGCGGGGCATTCATAAATTCCCAAGGGGATGTCGCGGGTGAGGCGGAACATCTTATGGAAGTTGCGGAGAAGGATATCATCGTTATCCTCTACGTTCGCATAGTGACCGGTGATAAGGATCACGGCGTCGATACCCGTATCATAGATGCGGGCGGTGAAGTCCGCCTTGTCCTCGATGGTGAGGCCAAAGGAACCGGTTGCCACGATGGGCGCGCGGCCGTCGACCGTTTTGACCACATGACGGGTGAGCTCGAGCCGTTCGTCTTCGCTGATGCTGTACATTTCGCTGCTAAGGCAGTTGGCGAAGAAGCCTTTGACGCCGGCGGCCAGGTAGAATTCTACGAGGACGGAGACGGCGTCCAGATCGACCTTGGCCTTCAAGTTGAAGGGGGTGATCATGACGGGGACAAATTTCTTTTCCATTGGATTATTTCTTTACGTTTTGCGGCCAAATACCGTTGACGATCTTTTCTAGCTTGAGTTCTGTAGGGTCGATCTCTACATACTTTATCTTTTTGCGATGCCAGGTATAGACGATATGAACCTTTCCATCGGTGGATTGGATCACGGTAGGATAGCTGTATTGTCCCGTGTGGTCATCTTCCAGCACCAGGGCTGCGTACCAGTTGATCCCGTCGGGGGAGACGGCGACGTTGAGGGGAGACCGTTCGCCTTTTGTTTCGCCGGGTGGGGGGAGGACGTGGTTGTATACCAATAGCTGGCGGCCATCGGCGAGCGTGGTAGCGTCGATACCGGAGTTGTTGTTGGGCAGGCCGATGGGCTGCTGTAACGACCAGGTGCGACCGTTGTCTTTCGATGTCGTGGTCAGGATAGTCCGGTTCTCGCTGCGGCTCAGCGCCTGGATGGAGCCGTTCTTATGCAGCAACAGGGTTGGCTGGATGGCGCGGAAGCTATCGGCAGGCGGCGCCGAAGATTGCCAGGTCCGGCCGTCGTCGTTGGTTTGTTCGAAATGGATGTGCCAGCCATTGCCTTCGGTGCTGGTAGGGCAGAGAAGGGCGCCGTTGGCGAGACGAATGGGCTGGTTCTTGATCGGACCGAGGATGCCTTCGGGCAGGGCCTGGGGTTTGGACCAGGTGGCGCCGCCGTCCTTGCTGCGGATGAGCCAACCTTTCCATTTGGCGGGACTGGGACCTACTTTGTAAAAGAGAAGGAGATCGCCGGTGGGCACCTGGTAGAGCACCGGGTTCCAGCAGGCATAGCGGAGGGTATCGTTTTGGATGCCGTTGGCGACGTTGAGGGGTGCGGTCCATTTATCGGCGCCCCGGTCTTTGCGGCAGACATAGATGCAGACGTCGGGGTTGCGTTCCTTTGTCCCACCGAAGAAAGCGGCGACCAGGCCTCTGGGCGTCTCGGCGATGGTGGCGGCGTGGCATTCGGGGAAGGGGGCGGTTTCATAAAGAAATTCTTCGCGGACGATCGCAGGGGATCGACTTCCTGCGGGAGCAGGCTGTGCTTGTGCCGAAATTGCTGTGGCCAATAGCAGGATAAAGGCAATCTGCTTCATATCGTCTTATCGTTTTTTAGTGAGTAGTGATAGGTACCCGAGCCCACAGTGGTTTTGCCGTCCAGGATCGCACTGGTATTTGGCGGGATCGTGAAATCCCAGATGATGGAGTCGCCGACGCGGCGCCACTGGCTGATGATCATTCCGTACGGGCACTCATAGGCAGCTTTAACCGAATCGAGCCTTTTGGGGAATGCTGGGTTTAGCCGGATCTTTTTAAAGCCGGGCTCGGCCGGCGCGATGCCCGCGAGGTCTTCGAAGCACCAGGTGAGCAGATCGCCCAGCAGCATGATGTGGTTCTGGGAGTTCATGGCCGGATCGGCGGTATTGCCATTCCAGAGTTCCCAGATGGTGGTGGCGCCATGGTCTGCCATATAGCCCCAACTGGGATAGTCTTTGTTGGTCGCGAGCTGTGCGGCCAGATCGGCGTGGTCAAACTCCGTGAGCCCGCGCATCAGCCACTGGGTGCCAATGACACCCGTGCTGATGTGGTTATCGTCGGCGGCGATCTTTTGTACGAGCTGCTGAATGATTGCGGCGCGTTCGTTTTGGGGAGTGATGCCGAAGCAGAGCGGCAGGAGATTGGCGGTGACGGAATTGTTCGAGTAGTGGCCGGCTTCGAGGAATTGCTTGTTGAAGGCGTTTTTTGCGACGGTGGCATGTTTTCCAAAGGTATCGGGCCGGTGGAGCAGGACGGCGAATTTTTGCATGAGCGTGAGCAGGTGATAATAATAGGCCGTTGCGATGAGCGTACCATCCGTGGTGCGTAGGGAGTCTCTCGAATGGATGAGCTGCGGGGATTCCGGTGGGACGCACCAATCGCCATATTTGTCCTTTGCCAGGATACCGTCGTGTTCATATTTGCTGCTCATATAGTGAAGCCAGCGTTGCATCGAGGTGAAGTGCTTTTGGATGGGCCTGAGGTCGCCGAATTGGTTGTACAGCATATCGGCGACGAGGATATAGGTGCCCGGCCAGGTCATGTTATCCGAGTAATAGTTCCAATAAGCGGGCGCGACATCGGGGATCGAGCCGCTGGGCTTCTGGGCTTCTTCGATATCGTCCAGCCATTTGGCATAGAGATTACCATTATCGAAGAGATAGGATTCGCCAAGCGATCCCGTTGCCCGGTCACCGAGCCAGGGCATCCGTTCATTGCGCTGCGGGCAGTCGATGGGCATGCCTTTGTAGTTGGCAATGATGCCCCACCTCGCATTCCGGATGATATGGTTGAGGAGGGTGTCGGATGTTTCGATCTGCCCGGTATTGGGGAGATCGTCATAGACCACCTGTCCTTCGAAGTCGTTTATCTTCGGCGTACCGGGATAGCCGGTGATTGCGATATAGCGGAACCCGTGAAAGACGAAGACCGGGTGCCAAACCTCTTCCCCACCCCCTTTCAGGGTGTAGCTGTCCGTCACTCTTGCATCGCGGAGATTGGCCGTGTAGAGATCCCCGTCGGATTTGAGCGTCTCGGCGAAGCGAAGGACGATCTTTTCGCCTCTTTGGCCTTTGGTCCTTAGTTGGAGCCAGCCGGCCATGTTCTGGCCCATGTCGAGTATCCACGTGGAGGCATCGAGGGGTTTAATGGAAATGTGGTTTACCGTTTCCATGATCTTTATGGGCTCGTTCATTTGCGCCGTCAGGCGACCGCCGGGGGCGGCGGTGTATTGTGGTTTCCCCCAGCGGCTGTCATCGAATCCGGAGTTTGTCCAGCCGGGGAATTCTTTTGTAGCGTCGTATTCTTCGCCGTCGTATTCATTGTTGGTACGGATGGGGCCATCGGCGGTGAAACGCCAGGAGTCGTTGCTGGTGATGAGCTGATGCCGGCCTTTATCGTCTTCGATGTCGAGTTGGAGCAGCAGTTTTGGGAAGCCGAATTCCTTTATCTTTTGTGGCTTGTATTTGGGGCGCATGGTAAAGAACCGGCCATTGCCCAGGGTGACGCCGATGGCATTGGCGCCCTTGCGACAGGCGGCGGTAACATCGAAGGTGTTGTACTTTACATTTTTTGTATAGTCGGTAGGGGATTCTGCGAGCACCTGGTTACCGATGGACCGGCCATTGATTTCGACCACGTAGTGGCCGAGACCGGCGATGTAGAGGGTTGCCCGCGTTATTTTATTGGCCTGGATGAATTCTTTGCGGAAATAGCGGGCAGAGAGACGGGAGAATTTGGAGAGGCTGTCCCATGGGAAGCCGCCATCGTAGCCGATCCATTTTGCTTTCCAGTCGGAGGGATCGAGGAGGCCCATCGACCACTGCGCAGGGCCGCTCCATTCCGAGGTTCCGGTGTTGGTCCAGGCCTTTACTTTCCAGTAATAGTTGTGGCCGCTTTTTAGGGGTATCCCTGCGTACGCGATCATGCGGGATTGGTCACTTGCGGTCTTTGGGGACGTCCAACAGTCGCCTTTGTTCTTTGCGAGAAGTTCAGGGGTAGAGGCGACGAGGATCTGCCAGGCGGTTTGCCGGATATTGTTGCCTTCCTCCGGGGAGAGTCGCCAACTAAGGCGCGGATGACGGGTGTCGATGCCCTGTGGGTTGATCAGCTGTTCACATTGGAGCGCGGTGGGCGGTGCGGCCGCCGCGGTGAGGGTCGCCAACAAGAGGGCGATATGGAGGATCCGCTTCTTCATTTCCCTGAAAAATCAAAATAAAGGGTCAGCGACCTGGCATAGTCCTTACTCCGGGTATAATCGTAATACATATTTCTTGCGCCGGAGGGGCCCATGTTCTCGGGTTTCTGGGATTTGGTGCCGATCGGCGGGATCGCATGCATGAACGAGATATCGCCTTCGGGAAAGGGCGGCGCCACATTATACGTTTTCAGCGGGTTCCCGGGCGTAAACAGTCTCAGGTAAATGTCTTCATCGGCGCATACAACGGTGAAGGGCTGCCTGGCCGTCTCGAGCCGCATCCAGTAGAAATTGGAGAAGTAGCCTTTGAATTCGGGATAGATGACCTTACCCTGGCCGGTGATGGTGTTGTTATAGGCTTTGTCCCAGATGTCCAGGGTTACGCCCTGAGTGCGGTTTTTCCAGACCCGATAGGGTCCGTCACCGAGCCACCGGATGCCTTTGACGGAATCCTGTCCTTTTTCGGGATAGGAGAAGCTGGCGCCGAGGAGGGTATAGTCGTATTCGGGTGGATAATACTTCAATTCCATTTTCAGCCAGCCCGAGGGATACAGGGTCCATCTGAGAAGCTGGCAGACGCTGAGTTTCGGATAAGTGGCTTCGAGGATCGTGTTGTTTCCTTCTTTGCGGGTGATGACCTGGCTGGGGACCGCTTGGCCGGAGGTGAGGATCGGCCCATTGGTGAATGGAATGGCGCCTTTGGTGTTGTTGACCGAGCGAAGCAGTGCGGTAGCTTTGCCGAAAGAGGCTGTGATCCCGGCTGCGGTCAGCGTGATCAGGGAATCCGTTTGAATGACGGTCGCCGGAGTTGAACCGGTGGTATCGATCAGCCGGGCTGCGATGGCCGCGGGTTTGGCGATGGGCCAGGTCCAGGTATAGAGCTCGCGGCCTCCTGGACCCTTTGCCGTGAGGGAGAGGATATCGTAATCTCGCCAGTGGCTGGGCAGTGCGAGGTTCAGCGTGCCCGTTTGGCCGGGGCGGACGTCCGGGGCGGGGATCTCGCCGGCTGTCCCCGCAGGCTGGGTTGCGGCGTGGCTGAGCCGCCAGGAGAAATGACATTGGCGGAGGTTAGTATATAGGAACCTATTTTCGACCGGAATCGTTCCGTCAAAGGTATTGGTGATCTCGCGATGAGGGATATGCACGGGACACCAGATCTCTTTTACTGCGTAGTAGCTGCCTTCCTTCTCCCGATAGGGGCCAAGGATACCATCGGGACCGTGGTCCTTGTCGGCATCCAACTCGCCGTTGCGATCGGTGCGCACGACGGCTTCGTCCGAGAAATCCCAGAGGAATCCGCCCGCGGAGAGGGGGTTGTGGACCATCAGCTCCCAGTAATCGTACAGTCCGGCGCCATGTCCACCGTCGTAGAGGCCGTGGAGGAACTCGGTGGGGAAGAAGACCTCGTGTCCCTGGAAGTAAGTGCCATTCCCATAGTTATAGTTGATATAATGCTGGGTGTCCATGTGACGGAACAACGCCCAGGGATGGATCAGGGGCCGCTGTTGCGGATCGTATTTATCGAATAGCGGATCGAGATCGAAATTGAAGCCGCCTTCGTTTCCGTTATCCCACACGACGATGGAGGGATGGTTGACGTCCTTTTCAATCATCTCCTTTACAAGCTTTGAGCCGACCTCCGTGTCATAGGCATGGTGCCAGCCGGTAAGCTCATCCAGTACGAAGAGCCCGAGGGAGTCACAGGCATCCAGGAAGTGATCGTCCGGTGGATAATGGGACATGCGGACAGCGTTCATGTTCATGTCTTTCATCAGCTGGACGTCTTCGATGCTGAGACTCTTATTCAGCGCCCGGCCGGAACCGGGCCAGAAAGAATGGCGGCAGATACCTTTAAATTTTATTTTCACGCCGTTGACATAGATGCCGTCGCTTACGCGCAACTCGACCGTGCGGAAGCCAAAGCGTTGTTCGACGGTGTGGATGGGAGTGTTCTCCCGGGATAGTGTAATGACAAGCTTGTAGAGATTGGGAGCTTCGGGTGTCCAGGTGAGGGGATGGTCGAAATTGGCCTGGAGATGGGCGATGGTATCGCCCGCATAGATCTTTGCCGTAAAGGGTTGGCCGAGGGGTTGATTGGTGAGTGAATAAGCCTGGGCTGTGAGATGATCGGCGCCGGTGATGCCGGCGAGCCGAACGGAGGCTTTGAGGAAACCGTCGGCCTTTGCATCGATGGCGGTAGCTGCGATGTGTTGGACGGGCATGGCTTCGAGATAGACAGGTCGGAAGATGCCACCGAAGATCCAGAAATCACAATGACGTTCGGCCATGTTGACGGATCTGTTGGCCGACTCTTTTGCGACTGTTACTTCGAGAAGATTCGAGCTACCGTAACGGAGGAGTCCGGCGATGTTGTACCGGAAACGATAGAAGGATCCCTGGTGGATAAGGCCGGCGGACTTACCGTTGAGTTTTACCTCGGTGTCCGTCATGCTGCCGTCGAAGACGATGTCGACCTCGCGGCCTTTCCAGGCGGCGGGGACGGCGAAGCTGTATTTATAAAGTCCTTTCTCGTGACCGCGGACCGAGTCCTTGTCGAGACCATAGTTATACGTCCCAAAGCCCTGGAGTTCCCAGTTGGATGGGACGGGGATGGTGGTCCATTTACCGGAATTCCGGCCTTCGGTACAGAAGAACTTCCAGTCGACGGTATGATCATTGCCCGTTCCCGAGAGATAGAGTTTTTGGGTCTCCTGTGCGCGAGCCGCGAATGTCGCGATGCTGATGAGTGCTATGGTGATGATCCGGTTCATTTCGAGTCGTTGGCATTGGCCCGGAACGGCATCGCGGGCAGGCCTTCTTTATTGAATAAATTGGGTTGGGCTGCTTCGTTCCAGCCGAAGCGGACGGCGATGGGCTTGTTCTTTGCCGTTAAAGTAATGGTATCGGGGCCGGTGATGGTTGCCGTCGCGGGCATAAATTTACCGTTTTTGTCCGCAGTTTCGAACCAGTCGAGGGGCTTGCCATCGTGGCTGACGAGGCCTCCGTCGGCATTGGCGAATTTTAGTTGTATGGTCCGGCCTTTTATGGTCATGGACCGGAAGATGGGAGACGACCCCTTGCCCAGGGCCAGCAGGGCCAGTCGGTGGCCGATGGGTTGCTTGTCCCTGGGGTGCAGCTGGCTGATGCCATCGACCAGGTCGGTGGTGACGATCATCCCGGTGTTCGGGAGGCTCAGCGCTTTTTGCTGAGCGTCCCAGAAGGCGGGTTCGATGTAGGGTGAGTGGGTGGTCTTTGAGTATTCGTATGGTGTTATCTGTACTTCATAGAAGGGGGCATTGGGTTCCTCCCAGAGCTTGCGCCAACTGGTGATCAGGGTTGTCATTTTGTTCGTGTAGGCGAGGGTATCGCCGGCGAAGCAGTTGGATTCGCCCTGGTACCAGCAGAATCCTTTTATCGCAAAGGGCGCGAGTGGTTTGACGAGCGTGGTATAGAATTTCCCGGTGTCGGGGAGCCAGGGTTCTATTTTGCTGCCGGGAATGGCATTGGAGATGACGCCAATGGGCACGTGGAGAGTGGCCTGCAGCTCTTTTGCGAAATAATAGGCTGGTGCGGAAAAATCTCTTAGCGGAGCGCCGGTTGCCGCGGCCCAATCGCGCTGCGCGCTCTTGTAATAGTCATGGCGGACGAGCAAGATGCGTATATTGGGGTCATTGATAGTGTCGGGTTCTTTGAGTCTGCGCATCGGGTATTCCATATTGGACTGACCGCTGCAGAGCCAGACCTCGCCGACGAGGACGTTGCGATAGCGGATGGTATTGCTGTCGCTGGTAATGCTGAGAACGGCCGGATCGCCAGAGGCTTCGAGGGGATCGAGGTTGAGACGCCAGTGGCCTTGCGGGTTGGCGGTGGTTGTCTTTGTTTGGGTGTTGAAGCGGACGATGACGGAAGCGTTTGGTCTCGACTCACCCCAAACGGGAACGGGTGCGTTGCGCTGCAGGACCATGTTGTTGCCGAAGATATGGGGCATTTTCAACGCGCCGGTGTTGGCGGGTTCGCCCTTTAACCAGATGGCATAGGTCCAGGCGGCGGTGTTGCTGTCGGGTTTGTGAGCCGGGTCGCGGTACCATTTCCCGATGTTGGCGAACGGATAGACCGGGAGGACGGCCTTTTGGCCATCGCCTTTGACCAGGGTCAGTTCATAACCGGGACCGAGGATATTGCTGTCGGGGGCCGGAACGGGCTTTAGCTGTGCGGGGTTGGTGAGGAAGTACCGCAAGGTATCCATCCAGCCCTTATGAAAATCGGCTGTGTCGCCCTTGTACCAGATATCGTCGACCGCATAGACGATGGGGCCGCGCGTAAGGGCGTAGGGAGCGTCATCATCGGGTGTCGTTTTATAGGGTTTTCTATCGGCCGTTCTTTGATAGTGGTCGTGCCGTATCCATTGGAGGGACATGGGCAGGCAGAGCATCAGTTTATCTCCTTTGTGCCAGGTGCGGGTGATATGGGCGTAGGCGCCGGGCTTTGCTTCGACAGGTTGGTTGTTTAGAGACAGGGTTGGGTTTGCGCACCAGGCAGGGATGCGGATGTGGAGGGTTGTATTCGTTGGGGTGGCAGGGTCGATGAGTATTGTGACGGTCTGGGTTTCGGGAAAGTTGGTTTGTTGAGTGATGGTCACCCTTCCGGCGGTTGTTGTCGAGGCGATGAATTGATTGATGTAGATGTTGTTGTTGGGTCCGGTGGCGTAGATGAACCCCGGGAGCATGGAGAGAAGCCGATCGCCGCTGCTCATGCAACAATCGGGCTCACGATAATAGCCCTTCGGGGTATAGCCGTTGGGTGGGGTGAAATAGTGATTGGCATCGCCGTCGACGGTTTGTTCGGCGAAGACATTATTCCACTGGATGCGTTCCATGGCATCGGCATATTTGGGATCGCCGGTGATCTCGAGCAGCGCCTGGGATAGTTGCATCCAGGACATGGTGGCGCAGGTTTCCATCATTTCCCCGGTAAGAGGTTTTATAAAATCCCGTTCATAGTGTTCGCCGACGCTGACCCCGCCGGTGATGTAAAGCTGCCGCCTGGCAATGTCGTTCCAGGCGCCTTCGACCTTCTTCAGGTATCCGCTGTCGCCGCTGACGCGGTACATGCGCAGCAGTCCGAGGAAGTTCATTTGAAAGGTATGCGAGTGGACGTAGGGTTGGATCTTGTCGATGGGCAGGGTTCCGGCGGCGACCTTGTCCAGGTTGGAATAGGCATCCCAGCCGCTCCACCTGTCGATGCTGCCCACCACCCATTTGCACCAATCATAGTAGCGTTTATCTCCAGAGAGCTGGCAGAGGCGCGTCATCGGGTCGATGAGGAGGGTACCTTCCCATGAGTAATGGATGCTATGGCCGGCGATGTCGGAATGCAGGGTTCCTTTGAGGGTCTTGCCTTTATTTTCGGGGGCGTGCTCGGGTGAAGGCCAGAATTCGGCTTTGCCGGGACCAATGTAGCGGATGAAGTAGTCACCGAGGTGTTTGGCGGCGGTGAGGGCTTTTGGATCTTTCCAAACCTCGTAGGCGGTGAGGAGTGCGTGTAGTGTGAAATAGAGTTCATAGGCATCCATGCCGCCGAGAGGTTTTTCGGGGGTACGGACCGTTTGGCTGGTGATCCCTATGTAACCGTCGGGCGCCTGTGTTTTCAGGATCCGTTGATAGACGTCGTGGGCCGATGGTTCGCCCGAGAGGATCGCCGCTTCCAGCCATTTGCCGGGTTGTTCTCCCTGACGCCAGTCCCAGCCTGTGTAATCACGGGTCTCCATGAGGCCGACGTATTTGGCGATGTCAAATTTTCTCAGATAGTTGTTCTTGTTCTTTTCTATGCGCATGCCGGCGAAGCCGCCGAGGTTGTGGACGGCGGTGGGGGAAATGGAGTGCTCTTTTTGCGCGGTAGCCGTGATTGTGAATATAAGGGCCAATATCGTGAGATGCGTCGTCATTGTCTTATAGTCTTCAGGTATGAGATAGTCCAGGCAGCTTCCGGAACCCTTTCACCAGCCTTTGGTTGATCGGTGTCGGCTTCAGCCGGGCTATCGGGTGTTGGGAAGTGCCGAGGTTCACCTGTGCGGAACACGATGTGGCCGAAGCTTTCGACGGGAGCGAAGAAGAGTTGCGTCACCACATCTTTGCCATCGACGTTAACCGTGTACATGCGGGTATCGGTGTTGAGGGATACCTTGATCGTGTAATTGCGGCCGGATTGATATGAAAGCATTTTCTTGACCCGGGCGCCGGCCTTTGCGATAAAGGTTCCGTCGGGTTCGAAGCTGAGGCGGACGGCGGGGGCGTTGCGTTCATCCTGGAATTCGATTTGAAGCAGTCCGTGGTCATCCTGGCCAGGGGTGACGGCGAATTCCGCGGTCATTTTTTGTGCCACGGGAAAAACACGCTCGGCCATGGCGTAGTCGTAGGGATCAGCGTCCTTTAGCTGGAGGCCTTTGTCGGTTATGCTGACGGGCGCCCAGAGAGGGCTATAGGTGTTCCAGCGGGAAAAATCGGCCCTCTTATCGTCGACGTCGGTGGTGACTTTGTCAGTGACGGGGACGGGAATGGTGCTAACCCAGATGTCTTCCTTATTCATGCTATAGGTGATCCAGATATTGCCGTCGGGCGGAGTACCGTTGCCTTCTTCGATGCCGCGGGTGTATTGGGGACCGTAGTTCTTATAGTTACCCCCGTACCGGGCCGTGGAGATCTCGCCATTGACGAGCAAAAGATCGGTATAGTCAAGGCCATCTTTGCTTGTGGAGATGGCCAGGGGCCAGCGGAATTCCGAGGGGTTGTAGATCGTGACGTAGCGGCCGTCGGAGGTGCGTTGTCCCCAGATCTTGGCGTTGGCGGTAACGACATGGGGAGCGCGGATGACGCGGGACCAGGTGCGGCCTTCATCCTTGCTCGTAGCGGTGAGGCCGTTCTTCCAGAGGCCGACCACATGACCATTGGGCAGATGATAAAAATTGAAGGCCTTGTAGTCCTTGTGCAGGGGGATCAGGGGATCCTTGCGATCCGTTTCTTCCACCCATTGCATCATCATCAGCGGGGTGGTCATGAGCTCGTCACAATCGGCGATGAAGTCTTTGTCCTTGCTGGAGCTGTAAAAGGGAAAAGTCGTGTTCTTTTCGTTCCAGGCGGGATTGTAGTGGATGAAATAGATGGGCCCATAGCTGCCATCGGGCTTTATTTCCCGGACGACCCGGCCGATGCCTTTGCCATCGTTGGGATCGTCGTGCGGATCGAGACAGATCCCATAGAATCCGAGCACCAGCAACCGGTCGTGTTTGGAGACATAGAAACCCATTCGCTGGTGCATGACCGCATAGAGGTCTTTTGCTACGCCGGGATGACCTTCTTTTGTGGTGCCATCGGGAATTTTGTATGGGGGGAAAACGATAACGGGCGTTGTCCAGGTGTACCCATCGGCTGATGTTATTAAAAGGGTTCGGCCGGGGGGGACGCTTTCGCTTACGCTGTCGCTAAGATATTCGAGGTAGAATTTCTTATTCCAATAGGCCAGCATGGGAGCGTGATTGTACGTGTAGCCCGGCCGGTTGGCCCGGAGTACCTGCATGCTGTGCACTCCCACGGCGGGAATTAGCTGGCCGTGGTGGTAGTCGGGGTTGGAAAGGGTGTGGCCGCTATAGTGAACGAGTTCGGTGGTGGAACTGTCCTGGGCGGTAGCGGCAACGGAGATCAACAGGGTGATATGGAGGAGGAAGCGTTTCATGTTATCCTTTTACGGTTTGCAACCAGGCTTCCGCCATCAGCCGGGCGCCGGCGAGCGTGGGATGAACGCCATCGAAGGTCCAGTAGGAACCCGGCGCCGATCTTTGGGCCTTATCGTAAATCTCCTGGTAGGGGATAAAGATGGCGCCAAAGCTTTCGGCTATTTCCCGGGCAGCCTGGCGATAGTCGTTGAACGCAGGATACCATTTATCGTCGACCGCTTTTATGCCTTTGACGGCGTAGGGTTCACCGATAATGAGTTTTACGTCGGGCAACTGTTGTTTTGTCCGGTCGAGAAGGGCTTTATAGTCTTCCCGATAGGTCTTTATCGTTCCCGTATAGCCATTGACGAGGGTATGCCAGAAATCGTTGACCCCGACGAGGATACTGAGAACAGTGGGTTTCAGATCGAGGCAGTCGGTCTGCCAGCGATCGGCAAGCTGGTAGACCTTATTCCCGCTGACCCCTTTGTTGTAGATCTTCAGTTGTTTTTGGGGATAGCGGTTGAGCAAGTCGGCGGCGGCGAGGAACGGGTAACCGGTGCCGAGGGCAGCAGGGCTGTTAGGGGTGTTGTCATCTCTTTTCCGATGGGAGTCGGTGATGCTATCACCCTGGAAGACGATAATATCATCATTGGATAAGCTGATTTTTTTGGCAGAGGCGATTTCGGGCATATTGACAGCCAGAAGGCTCCCCAGGGAGGCCGTTTTAATGAAGGTCCTGCGACTTGTGCTCATGCTGTAATCTTTTTATAGTTCGTTTATCCGTCATGACAATGGTGCCGTGTTTGTGCCCAACGGGGACGGAGACCTCGCCGGAGGCGTCCGTAAAGGTCCTGAAATCGGTGGTCTTTACCGCGCCGTATTTCTTTGCCCGGTAGCTGTCGAAGTAGATAAGATATTGCTCCTTTACTTTTGCGACGGTGGGCCCTTCGGTGAACTCCGGTGTGAAGGATCTTGAATCGTCGTGCCAGGGGCCTGCGGCACTGGTCCCGAAGGCGACCTTTATATTCCGTTGCAGCCGGGTGTTGTCTTTAAAAACAAGGACGAAATCCTTTGGTCCTCGCTGAACGATAGTCGCATCGATGACACTATACCCGGGATCGTAGTAGAGGCGCGTTGGAGTGAACCTGACAAAATCCCGGGTGGTGGTGCAATATAGCCGGTGGTTGTTCTTCTCATCCTCCTGGCCTTTTGGAAAGCGGAAGGGGATGGTTGTCGCCCAGACGATGATGAATTGTGCGCTATCCTTCTGATAAAATATCTCCGGCGCCCAGACATTGAAGGCGTCCGGCTCCTGCTGCATGACGGGAATGAACTGTTGTTGGCTCCAATGGATGAGATCCTTTGAAGAAGCATAACCGAAGCCTTTGTCGCCGTTCCAACCGCTTGTCCAGACGAGATGCCATACTCCGTCGGGCCCCTGGGCTATCGAAGGGTCGCGCATCAACTTCTTTTCGCCGATGGCCGGCTTCAGCCAGGAGCCGCCGAGGTCGGTCCAGTGATAGCCGTCAGTGCTGGTCAGGAAATACAGTCCGTCAACCGCTGGTTCGCGGAACGAGGTGAATAGATAAATATTCTTCGCGGGCTTGCAGGACGCGAGGAAGAGAAGGGATGCTATGATGAAGCCGTTCTTTTTCATTTTTCGATGAGGATGAGGACCCAGTCGTTTCCGGGACGGGGTTCGCCCGGGGGATCGAAGGTGTTGGAATGGACGGCGCCGAGGGTGGTTGTTTCACCGGTGCGCGGGTTGTACCAGGACGCTGCGAGGCTTTTGCCGAAAGGGTTTATCGTGAATGTGCGCCCCGTGTAGGTATAGATGAAGGCATAGTCCTTGCCGCGGGTGGCGACGATATAGTCATAGCGTTTGCCCTGATCGGCGATGAGGGACGGATCGGGAACCCGATCGAAATAGGACCGGGAAAGCATTAACTTTTTCAGGTGGATCATCTGGCCGGCGCCGGGGTCGTTGATGGCCTGGAACCAGGAGGTCCTTGCGCCGTAGGCGCTGCCAATATCCTTTGGCTGCAGCATTTGCATGACCGAGTTATCGCCATAGGTGAAGCCGCAGGCGCCGGCAAAGACCGACCACCAGGCATATCGCCGGACATCGTCGGCGGTCCAGCGGGGCTGGCTGGTGTCATGGAGACCGTGGGGAATTTGTTCGTAGGACGGTTCAGCGTCGAGGACGGGACGTGTTGGGGTCCGCTTATAGTCGGCTTCTATATAACGCCAGTTGTCTTCGCCATAGCGCGGATCATCGCGGGACGTGTCCTGCTCATAGCTACGGTGCCCGGACTGTACGCTGTTGAAATCCAGCCAGGGTTGCTGTTGGAACCAGAAGGAGGAGGAGGCCCGGCCGCGGGGATGGAAAGTGACGAGATGGCCGGGATCTTCGGACTTCAGCGTGGTACCGATGGTGTTCCAAACGGCTTCATAGTCCAAGCCTTTTATATCGCCGCCATTCATCCAGATGACATTCGGCAGGTTCTTATAGCGGTGTGCGAGGAAGGATGCATAGGCCCGAGCCTGCTCTATGGATGGTTTGGCCTTCTTCACCACCCCACCCCACACCGGAACAAGGGCAAGATAGAGCCGTTTTGAACCGGCGAGATCGACGATGGAGTCCAGATGCCGCCAATACGCTTCGGCGGGCGTGGCGATGTTCCTGTTGTGCAAAGCCGAGTCCCCGTAGACATCCGTATCGGTGAGTCCATGGAGTAGCATCACCTGGATGACATTGAATCCCTTGTCATGACGGTTTGCGAAATAGCGTGCGGCCTCGGGGGTCGTGAGTTTGGTGAGGAGGAGCCAGCCCGTATCGCCCAGCCAGAAGAAGGGTTCGCCTTTTTCCGTTTGCAGGAAGTGTTTGTCGGGGGACACACGGATCCGCGGCAGTTGGCGTTGTACGGGACGGAAGACGAGCAAGGATAATATGAGAAGACCAGTACGCATAGTTATTGTTTCTCCAGCCAAAAGATGGTCGAGCCGCGGGTTTCGAAGGTGGCGGCTTTGCCGCCTTTTAGTTTGTCGACGGTTTTTTCTGCCAGGCCGTCGGGATGAATGCGATGAACGCGATACCTTCCCGGGGCGAGATCGATCGAAGTGTTCGAACTGGTATAAAAGATATAACCGTTAGGCCCGGAAAGCACATAATTGCCCGTGGGACTCATCGAGGCGGCCGCCATAAGGAAATGCGGATCGCTGACGACGGGGATATTCGCGAGGCTGCCGCCGGCCATGAAGACGGCCCAGCCCATGTTCTCGCCTTCGGCGGAATACATCACCGCCTTTGCCGGGAATTTTGTCCGATATTCTTTTACCGCGCGGTAGACCTGTTCGAAGGATGGCCGTTTGGGTTTCAGCAGGCGTTCGTGCTGGCGGGGAGCCAGGTTCTGTCCGCCCAGCGGCGCATAGGCCTTTCCATCTTCCTGGTAGTACCAGTAGCGGATGTCGATGAGATCGACGGCAGCAGCCCGGATGGGATCAGCAAGGATAGAGTCTTGAACATCCTTTGTTGTGCTGAGACCGACAAGCTCTTTATGACCTTTTTCCGCCTCCCACTGCCGGATCACATCGAGCCAAAATCGTGTGAAATTCAACGGACCGGTATATTCGGCGCTGATGAGTTGGATGACGCCGGTGTTGCCGGTGAAGTTTTCGAGGCATTGACGGATAAAGGCGCGATGCAGGTCGTGCCGGGCGGGATTGGCCGTGTCATAAAACTGTTCGGCAAGGAAGACCCGTTTATCGCCGGCATAGGGGGTAGGTTCGGGGAAGCCGGTGTTGTTGATGTTATTGGCCGGCCGCCAGGGGAAGTCGGCATTGTGGGCGCCGGCCTCGATGATATTATGCTGAAAATAATTCTGGTGGATCAGGACCATTCCCTTCTCATCGGCCAGATCGGCGAATCGTTTGAGCCGATCCCAATACCAGGGATTGTACGTTGTCAGATCGTATTTGCTAAGGCCGTCCCAGGCGGTGTCTTTACCACTGCGTTTGAACGGCAACTCGTAGAAGGGCGGCCATACGTCCCCATCGGCGCGGCGAATGCGTTCGTGGTCATCGCGGCGGCGATCGTACCAAAGGCCGTAGTTATGGTCCAGGGCGACGACATGCCTGGCCTGCATGGTATCGGTAAGGGCGTCGAGGTCGTCGGTGAGGCCCCTGCCGACGCGGCCGGGAACCCAACGGGTGATGGCGGGTTTGGCCTCTTCGAGGCCATAGGAGCGAGAGGAGCCGTTCCACCACGGCTCCTCGTAACGTCTGCCAGTTTGGATTGTATTGCCGCGGACGAGCCATCCGTTTAGGATATGAAGGGGTGGAGCTTGGGGCGTAGGGAGGGGTATTTTAGGGTTGAGCTTGTCGATGGAGGGGGCGTTGCCGGCATTTGTGGCGATCGGATCGCGTTGAGTTGCCTGGTCGATCCATGCCGTCATCTGGACGCGCGGTCTTGCCGACCATTCGGTGAGGGCCTTTGCCTGTGCGACGGTCGGGCTGCTGCTGGCTTCGTTCTCGACGGGCAGGATCTCTCCCCGATTCGCCGCTTCCGCGCCGAGGCGGTCCGCCAGTTGAGCGTAGAAGAAGCTGCGGGGTTGAAGGGTGGCATTCGATTCGTTCCAGTAGCCGTCGCCACCGAACTGCGCCCAGGAACCATAGGACCAGTTCTGAGCGCCCGGCGGACGATAACAGTTAATGCGGGCAGCAGTACAGTTCCAGAAAAGGCTGTTGGCCGCACACCAGCCGGCGCCCTGGCCATCCTGTTCGCGATTGGAATAACTGAGCGTTTGGGCGTCGATGTTGACTACGTCGAAGAGGACGCCGGAGGCCCAGCTATCGATGGCGCCGCTGATACCATAGGGATAATACGATTGACATTGGACGAAGGCGTTGGGTCCCGGGGCGCAGAAGCCAACGGCGAAATCGTGGAAAGCGCGTTCGGAATACAAGCGCTGGAAAAGCGTTTGACCGCCTTCGGTAAGGAAGGCGTTTCGGCGCTGACCGCCGATCTCGGACACCGGCGCGAGATACTTACAGTCCTGTACGGTGATGCGGCTTGCGGTATTGAGGATGAAGACGGCGGAGCCCGCAAAATGTTCGACGATGACCTGGCGGACCCAGGCATCGCGGGTATTCTCGATGGTGATGGCCATCCAGCTGTGAGCTTCGTCCTTTGGATTCTGCCGGTCGTAGTCGGAGATGCAACGGAGATTTTCGACCCCTACTTGTTCGATACGGCCCGGCCATCGATAGACGGCTACCTGGCCGCCACCGTAGGCCGAATCGAGGGCCGTCGTAAGTGGAGCGTCGATGGTGACGCCTTCGCCGTCGACGGCAGTAACCACGCGATCCCAAAAGACATCGCGTTGTCCCGGTTTCCAGCCGAGGGCGGAGATGCCGCCGCCGAAGGTCTCCATCCCCAGTTGCTTTATCCAGGCATCTGTTGACGGCCGGTGGATGAGGATGCGATCACCTTGCCGGAAGGCATTGACTTCGGTGAGGCGGAAATGGCGGGCATTGACGGGAACATAGGCGTCGGCGATGGGTATTTCTTTTTCTGTCTGCCGGTCGTCCCGGCCTGCGATGCGGATGAGTGTGCGGCGATCGTGGCCGGTAGCGCGGAGGATCGTGCCGTTCTCCCCCATACCGCTGCCGCGGAGGATGACGCCGCTGTGGCGGATCAGCAGGCTGCCTGATATATTGAACGTGCCGGGCTCGAGTAACACGGCTCCCCGAATGCCATTTTTGTCCGATGGGAGGCTGCCCACGTAGTCAAGCGCTGCCTGAACCCGAAACGTCGCGTCACCGTCCTTTCGCGGAACGGTGACGCGGATGGGGGCATCGGGTATCGTGCTATCGCCGCCTTTGTAGCCGCTGTAGGAGAAGTCCGGTATGCGATCGCCTTTCTCATCGGGGGTATACGAGAGATGGCCTCCTTTGACAGCCACGGGAGGTGGCGGTTCGGGTGGTTTCTGTTTCTTCTGTGCTACCGACCAAAAGGGCAGCAGGGTTGCGAATACAATTGCGGATAATCGCATGGTCCTATTTTAGAGACTGTTCACCTTTTTTTGCTATCGTATTGAGCCAGACCTCGATGTTGCTATAACCGTTACCGTCTTTTGCGGGTTTTGCGGAATCGGTAGGGTCCTTAGGGTTGAGGCCGTGGCTGGTCTCGTATTCATCGGGCAGCCCGTCGTTGTCGGAATCTTTATAGGGTTTCCCATGGTAGTTGGGGTATCCGCCTACCTCGAAGACCTCGGTGACGATCCCTTCCTTATACGAATCCTTTGGCAATTTACGAACATGGAACTGTGGAAGCGTATCGGTGTTCACCTCTTTGTACGTTATTTTACCCGTCCTCACCTGTTCGATCACGCGCGCGTCGACGGCATCGCGGTGCGGCAGGGTGGCGCCGACGTTGGCCAGGACGAACCGGTAGGCTTGTTCGGTGGGCAGGATCGTTACGGGAGGCATGGGGAAGGGTTTGTCGACTTTCATATAGTCTTTATAGGCACCGGCGTCCTTCTCTTCGCCGATCTGTACGCCGCCGTTCCAGTTATCCTTTGTGATCTCGGGATAGCCGTCCATGATATTCCCGTTGACATAGGCGCGCCCGAAATGAAGCTCCTTTAACTTGCTGCGGCCGGTCTCGGGTTTGAGGATGCGGTGCCCCACGTTCTCGTTCCTGGGAGTGACGGGACCAGGCTTGAAATAGTTGTTGATGATGTTGAAGAGACTGGTGTAGTCGCCGCCATCCATGCTGCGATGGTGCCAGTTGAAGACGACATTGTTGACGAAGTTGAAGACCCCGTTCCATCCAATAGAAGGATTACGGCCGGTATTATCGGCCCAGAGATTGCGCACCAGCATGCAATTCTCGCCACCCATCGTCGTGCCGAAGGCGTGGTTCCAGGTATCAAGAGATTCGGCGGAGATACAGTTCTGAATCGTGATATTCACCGTTCCCAGCTTCTCTTCCTTAGAGCCGTCGCCGGGATCGAACATATGACGATACATCGAGAAATTCTCGTCGAGCCCCCAGGAGGTGGACGTGTGGTCTACGATAATGTTGCCTACCGGGTTGCCGCCCAAGGCGTCGTCGCGGCGGCCAACGTTGGTCTCACCCCTGCGGAAACGCATATAGCGGATGATGACGTCGTGGGTATTGACCCAGAAGGATTCGCCGGCGACGCAGATGCCATCACCGGGTGCGGACTGGCCTTCGATCGTGATATAGGGAGCCCGGAGGATGATCGGACTTTTCAGGCGGATGATCCCGGCCACGTTGAAGACCACGATCCGTGCTCCGCCTTGTTCAACGGCCCAGCGGAGAGTGCCGGGACCGGAGTCCTCCAAGCTGGTTACCACCAGCACCTTTCCTCCATGACCGCCGAAGCTGTGGGCTCCCCCACCCTCAGCGCCGGGGAAGGCGAGGAGGGATGACTGTGGGAGATCGGTGGGTCTTGCGGCCCAGGGAATATAGGGTTTGCCGTGTTTTGCATCGTTGTCGATGATGGGCCAGGCGACCTGCCAGGCGGAATCACTGCGCCGGTAGGTTTCCTTTAATAGGGCTTCGGACTGAGCTTTTACGTCGTCTGGGATCGTTGGGTACTGGGCGAGTGCCGGCATCGCGATACTTAAAGCAGCGGCTGCGAGGGTTGCGATCGAAAAAATTCTTTTTTCCATTTTTATAGCTCTTTTTGTCTTTGAACCGGGCTCCGCCCGGTTTAGTTCGTTGGGTCGAAGGTTCCCATACCACCTGCGAATAACCAACCGATGGTCTGCTGCATGGCCGGTTCCTTGCTGATATTGCTGGATGGGATGGCATAGGCATAGTAGATGGTCAGGAAGTTGATCGGGTTCTCGTTAGTGATCGGAACGATCGTGTGTGTAAAGTACTTTGTATAATCCGGACCGTTGACATTGATCGTGTCGACCGGGGCGACGCCGGTAGTTGCATTGACCTTCTCCATATCGGAGACTTTATAGGTTGATTTGAATGCAACGACCATCTGCTGACGGTAACTGCCGTTCAACTGGTCAAAGGTGCGGGTGCGCCGGAGATCGTCATAGCGTTTGCCTTCAAACGCGAACTCCACCTCGCGCTCGTTAAGGATGGCGGTTTGCATCTGGCTCTGGCTCATGCCTGCCTGCAGGCCATAGAGTCCGTCTGCGTTAGCGGATATGCCGGCCCTTTTCCGGATCTGCTCCAACAAGGTGTAGGCCTGGGCCTGGTTGCCGGTCATATTTGCACACTCGGCCAGGTTCATCATCACCTCGGCGAAGCGAAGTTCGACCCAGAAGGTTTTGCCATATTGGGAATTTACCGCGGATTGCGTGGTATCGATATTCTTGCGACAATAGAAGCCGGTGGCGGTAACATGGCCTTTATCGGCGGTGATGTTGGTATACATCCATTGTTTGCGACCGGGAGTGTTACCCAGACCGTAGACGGCCCCATTGTATACGATGGTGGCATAGAACCGGGGATCCCTGTTCTTCCAGTAATATACGGAATCATAGGGTACGGTGGAGGAGGCCGCCGTGATGGGATAGCCATCCTTCATCGGAAAGGCCGATACCAGGTTCCAGGTGGGGTTGTTGGTGGTGCCACCGCTGCCCGCCGACTGAGAATACGGCCGGGTCACATTGTCATAGCTTTCATACTGGTTCCCGCTGGCATTTACCCCGTTGAAGGGGCGAAAGATAATGGGCTCGTGGTTGGCACCATTTGAAATGTCGAGGGCGATCCGGGAAAAATTGGAATAGAGACCATAGCCATCGAGGGTGCAAGTGTCATAAGCGTGCTGAGCGGCGGTATAGGCCGTCTGCCAGCGGGCCGGATCGTTCTGGGGGTTGAATTGAGGGCTGGCCCAGGTCAGCAGCACTCTTGCCTTGAAGGCCAGCGCCGCGCCGCGGGTGATGCGGCCGAAGTCTGTTGCGGGCCAGGATGCCGGGAGTACCGAGTAATGGTTGAGATCGGCCACAATGCTGTCGATACAAGCAGAGGTGGGGGTTCGCGCCACGTTGAGGGAGTCGGCGATCCAGTCCTCCGGCTTTGTGATATAGGGAATCCCACCATAGATCTTCAACAGATCGAAGTAAATGTAGGCCCTCAGGAAATAAGCCTGGGCCTTGATGACCGCCGTTTGGTTGGGCTTCAGGCCATAGTTGTCGATGTTGGCCAGGAGCATATTGATCCGCCGCATATAGGGATAGGCGCCTGCCGTACCTGAAGCAAAGAAGTCTGTGACCGATTCGCTGGTCAGCTTGCCCTGCAGGAGGGTCGTGGTCCCGCCGTTGCTCTCATCGCTGGTATTGTGGAACGATGAAGGAAAGGTATTGGCGTTATTGTTGGCCGGCCATAGCGGCATAACGATGTTATACAAGGAGTTCAGATAGAGATTCGCCAGGGTCGTGTCGGACCAGACCTGCTCTGCGGGGAGACCGTTGAAATTCACCTTGTCGAGAATATGTTTTGTACAGGAGCCGCCGGCCAGAACCGTCAATGCTACAAATATACAGGCAATCGTCTTTTTCATTTTTTGTGCTTTTTTAATGCTATAGGTTTACATTCAATCCGAAGGTCCAGGTGCGCAGGATCGGGTAATCGGTGATCTCCCCTGAGCGCGGGTCGCGGTATGGGGTTGGATTGATAATGGTCCAGAGATTCATGCCGGTCAGGTAGACACGTGCTTCCGGGATCTTGTACCTGCCGACGAAAGCCTTCGGCAAGGACCAGGACAGCTGGAGGTTGTTAACGTATAGCGAGGTATTGTCGCGCAGCCAGAAGGTGGAAGCCTGGTTGGCGAACGGCGCGTAGATGGCAGGCAGGGTTGCATCCGTCTTCCAGGCCGTGTAGGAATGTTTCCACATATCCAGCCCCGCGGCGTCTTTTGTAGGCGGAGTGATGTCAACCTTGCTCAGGACCCGTTTACCGCCCAAAGTAAGTGCGATGTTAGTCGAGATCCTCAACCCTTTCCATTGCGCGCCCAGGATATACCCAAAGCTGGCGATGCTGTTGGAATGTTTGGCAATTTGCGTTTGGTCATTGGCATCGATCACGCCGTCGCCGTTCACGTCGACGAAGTTAAGATCGCCCGGA
>Ga0157372_10001609_pt1 | contig 24514 bp, 17 predicted proteins | sample C55metaG_FD_115307 | JGI IMG/M metagenome (GOLD analysis project Ga0157372, IMG submission 115307) | Corn rhizosphere microbial communities from Kellogg Biological Station, Michigan, USA - C5-5 metaG | ecosystem: Host-associated > Plants > Roots > Rhizosphere > Soil | place: USA: Michigan...
CAACTGCTCGGCATTGGTGATGCACAGCACCGACCTGGCAATGGCGACGCCGACCGCCATGATCGTGCTCGTATAGGTCTGGATGTTCAGCGTGCCGCCGGTGAGCAGGAGCCGCCTCAGCGACCCGGCGACGCCGGCGGGAATAACGGACAGGGTAGCCAGGGCCACGCGGAAGGACTGAAAGAAAATGGCCATCGCCAGGAAGATGACGACAACGGCGATCAGCAGGCCATACTGCAGGCTTTGCAAAGTTTGCTGCAACAGGTCGCTTTGCCCGCGCAGCCGGATGCGCGCCCCGCCCGGCAGTTTGCCCATGCCTTCGATGATCCGGCGGATCTTCGCATAGGTGGCGCCGCGATCCTTTTGGGCGATGTTGGCCGTGATCGTGATATAGCGTTGTTGATTGAGCCGGTCGTATTCGCCGGGGACTGTCGTGCGATTCCAGCTGGCGAGTTCTCCAAGGTAGTGGGTTCGGCCGTTACCGCCCGACGAGACAGGGATCGCTTCCAGCCGGGCCGTGCTGTTCATCTGGTAGCCGGGATATTGCACCTGCACCTGGTAGGCGGTGCCGGTGGTCCGGTCCAGCCAGTAGCTGGGCGCAGTGAACCGGGAACTGGAAGTAGCGGCGACGGTCGACCGCGCTACTTCTTCCCCCGATATCCCGAGCTGGCCGGAACGCATGCGGTCCACGTTGATCTTGATGGCAGGGTAATCCAGCGGCGTTGCAATCTGCACATCTCGCAGCTCCGGCAACCCAGCCAGCTTATGCAGGAGATCCGTCGCGGTCTTCTTGCCCTGGTCCAGGTTGCGGTTGGCGACCGCGATCTCTACCGGGTTGGTGCTGCCAAGATTCAGCACCTGTTCTACCTGGTCGCCAGGCTCGAAAGAAAGTTTGGCAGCCGGCAGGGCATGCGCCGCGGCAGCACGCAGCCGTTCCCGGAAATCGGCGATAGGCAAAACACCTCGCTTCAGCTTGATCTTGATGACGGATTCATGAGGTCCGCCGGTCCAGAGAAAGATCAGGTTCACCGGATAACTGGACGGTATCGTACCGACGAAAGCGGAAGTGATCTCGACATTGCCTTTGCCGGCAATGCTGTCGGCAAGAGCCAGCAGCGTACGGGTGGCGTCCTCCGTCCGTTCGAAGCGCGTACCCACAGGAAGGCGCAGCCGCACCTGCGCCTGACCGCTGTCCGTATCGGGGAAAAGCTGCGTTCCCGTCGAGCGGAAAAGAACGATCACAAACCCCGTTGCCACCGCAAGAAACACCACGGTGAGCAGGATATACCGGGCCTGTAGCCGCTGTCCCATCCGCATATACCGATCCCTCAGGCGGCCAAAGCCCGATTCCCGGCTTGTCTTAGGCCCCAGGTCTTTTCGCAACATCCAATTAGCCACCACCGGCACAAAACTCTGCGATAACAAAAAAGAAGCGATCATCGAAAACCCCACTGCCAGCGATAGCGGCAGGAATAAGGCCTTGGGAACACCACTCATGAACAGCGCGGGCACAAACACCGCCAGAATGCTCAGCAGGATCAGCAGCTTCGGCGCAGCGATCTCCAGGCAGGCGTCCGCGATGGCCCGTCCCCGCGGCTTATTCGCCTCTTGATGCCGGTGGATATTCTCGATCGTCACGGTCGCCTCATCCACCAGGATGCCCACCGACAAGGCCAGCCCGCCAAGAGTCATGATATTCAGGGTCTGCCCACACAAGTACAAAGCCGTCGCCGCCGACAACAAAGCCAACGGGATGGTCATAATGACGATCAACCCGCTCCGAAGATCCCGCAAAAAAAGCAATACCACCAGTCCCGTCAGCAGTGCACCGATCCCCCCCTCGAAAAGCAAACTCTTAAGGGAATTGATGACATACCCCGACTGATCGAATTCATAACTGACTTTAATATCCCCCGGGATGGCCGCCTGCATCTCGGGCAACGCCGCCTTCACCCGTTGCACGACGTCCCAGGTAGAGGCGTCGGCCCGCTTGGTGACGGGAATATAGACGCTTCGTTTTCCATTGATAAGGGCATAGCCCGTGGTGACATCCGCTCCGAGGGTAACAGTGGCAATGTCCCGAAGATAAACGGCGGGGCCGCTACCCAGCTGAAGAGGAACACTTTGGAGATCCTGTGCGTCTTCAATAACGCTATTCTGCGGCGTAAGATAAGTGGTGTCGCCAATGCTGACGTTGCCCGCGGGCGAAATGCTGTTGAATTTAACAAGCGACTGAACCACCTGGTCGGGTGAAAGATGATAATCCTGTAGTTTTTGCGGGTTGACGGTAATGACGACGGTTTTTTGATTGCCACCGAATGGCGGCGGCGCGCTGACCCCGGGAAGAGTGGCGAACATCGGACGGACCCGGAACAGCGCCAGGTCGGAGATCTCCCCGAGCGATCGGCTGTCCGAGCTGAAGACGAGCTGACCCACCGGGACGCCACCGGCGTCAAAACGCGTAATGAAGGGCGAGACGGTTCCCGGCGGCATAAACGCCCGGGCGCGGTTGACATAGCCGACGACCTCGGCCATCGCCTGCGCCATGTCGGTGCCCTCATTGAATTCGATCTTGATCAGCGCGGCGCCCTGCACACTTTTTGATTCGACATATTTTACGCCGGTGATGTAAAGAAAGTGATATTCATAATAAGAGGTGATGAAGCCTTCCATTTGATCGGGGGATACACCGCCGTACGTTTGAGCGACGTACACCGTGGGAAGCCCGAGCCTGGGAAAGATGTCGATCTTGCTGTTCCCGATCGCCAGCACGGAAAAAAAGAGGATGGCGATCACGGTGACAAGAATGGTGATCGGATGGCGTAGTGCGGAGATAATGAGTTTCATGATCCGTTATTTCAGTTGATCGGTGAACAGGTTAAGGTTGCCTTTGGCTACGCCGATGTCCAGCAGGGCCCGCCAGACCTGTAGATTCGCGTCGGCCTCGGTCATTTCCGCATTTAACAATTGGTATTGACCCTGCGTCAGCCGGGTGAAGTCCACCAGACCGCTCCTGTAGCTGAGTTCGAGACCCCGGTAGGAAAGGCGGGCGGCCTTGGATTGGACAGGAGCCTCCCGGGCGATAAGCAAGTTCTGCCGGTAGTTGGATTCGGCGGTCTCTACCTGGCGGCGGAGGTTCAGGTCCACCTGCGCAAGCTGATCCTGGTCGGCTTGCAGCAGGTTGCGATATTGCCGTTTCTGAATACTCACCCGCGAGAATTGCAGGATGGGAAGGCTCAGCTGCACCCCGGCGCCCAGGTTGGTACGGGAAAGCTGCCAGCCATCGGCCTTGTTGATGGCGCCATTCGGATCGATACCCGAGCCGCGTGAATAGGCATTGGCCCACAAATCCAATTTTGGCCGCCATCCGCGCTGTACCTCTTTGAGGTTGGCTGCGCTAAGCGCCACCTGCGCCTGGTAATATCGATAACCGGGATTTTGCGTATGAACGCCGGTGGTATCAGGCAATGCCGGCAGTTGCAGCGCAAGAACGGTGTCGGAAAAACGGAGGTCTTCGGGGCGGTCGGTAAGACCCGTTAGCCGGCACAGTTCGAGGACCTGCGCGGTATACAGCTTTTGGGTGTTCAGCCGCTCCATGGTGGCCTGGGCCAGCAGGGATTGGAACTGGACGGTGTCGAGCCCCGGCCGTAGGCCCTGTTTGGCCAGGACGAGAGACTGCCGAAGGCCGGTTGTCGTCCGGTCGATATTGGCTTGCTGCGTATTCAGCAGGCGTTGCAGGTAGACGATACTGATGTACGTGAGGATGCCCGTATAACGCTGCTGAAAAAGCGCGTTATCATAAGCGCTGCCGGCGAGCTTGTATTCAGCGGCGGCTCTTTCGACGGCGGCGGCGCGCTGGCCGAAGGTGACAGGCGTCCATTGCAGAAAGGCGGCCAGCGCAGTCCCCGGGATCAGGCTATTGCTGCTGTGGAGATTGACCGGCCCCGAGATAGGCATGAGCAAACCGGGATAGGCCATCCCGGTGCTGTTGTTGTCGGTGGCATCGGCGGCATGATAACAGCAGGTAAGGCTGGGCATAAGGGTGTTGCGGGCCAGGCCGATATTGGCCCCGGCGGCGGCTGCCTGTTCTTTGAAAGCATGCAGACCCGGCTGACCGGTCTCTATCAGGGTCAGTACCTCTTTGACGGACAACGGGTGTTGCTGGGCTTGTAGGGCCGGATGCGCCAGCAGTATGGTCACAGCGCTACACGAAACGCTAACAAGGCGGCGTATAAAGGAATTCATGCGGTTGGCTTTCTTTACAGAACAAAGCTAGAGATCGAATTGGGAAATATTTGGAAAAACGAGCTACCGGAAAGATACGGAAAGCTGGTGCACCCCGGCCTGGTGAATGTAGTGGATATCATAATGATACAGCTGCGCGATCTGACGGACCAGGGCAAGCCCAAGCCCGGTCGTGCGATTGTCGACCCGGCCTTTGCGGAACCGGTCAAACAATTTTTCGGCTTCTCCTTCAATCGCCGGACCGCTGTTTTTGATGACCAATCCCTTGTCCGACAATTGGACATCGACCCAACCGCCAGGAATGTTATGGATATACGCATTACGCAGCAGGTTGTTTATCAGGATCTCGGTCAGCGCCGGGTTGGCCGTCACCTCGACCCCGCCCTCGATAGCCACGGTCGTCTTTATCCCATCGTTGACATAATACTCTTGAAAGAAGCCCGCCAGCCGCTCCAGCAGACCCGATACCTCGATGCATTCTACTTCAGGGTATTGCCCGTTTTCGATTCGGGTCAGCAACAGGAGGTTTTTGTTCATCTGGCTAAGCCGTTCGTTGGCCTCGGCGATCTCCTGTAGCAACTGGGCGCTGTCCTCGTTGAGACCCGGACCCTCGCTCAGCAACTCAACCTTACTGCGAATGATCGCCAGCGGCGTCTGAAGCTCATGCGAGGCATTCTCGGTAAATTGCTTTTGATTCCGATAGGCCTGGTCGACATGTTCGATAAGCGCCAGCAAGGTCTTGTTCAACCGGTCGAATTCTTCGATCTCCGTATTCGCGTCCAGTACAAGACACCGGCCCTGCCGGATATCATACCCCCTTACGGCGCCCATTGTCATATAGAATGGCTTCCACAGTTTCCGGGACGCCGACCGGTTGACAACCACAATGGCGATCAGCAACACGGCAAAAATGGTAGCCTCCGCGATCCCCGCTTTGATCAGTAAATGCCGGTATTCCTTCGCGGAGATAAAAGTGGTAACCCGGTAAGCCCGCCCGTTCAACAAATGCGTCTGCGTCAAAAACGCGAGGTTGCCCGAATCCGCCTCCACATCCGCCGCCACCCCGGCCCCGGGGTTAATGAGATATTCTCCCTCCAACTGCCTAGGAACACGGGCAGGATCAAGCGCAAAGGCCTTCCAGAAATTATTTTGTTTGAGCTGTAGCTGCTGATGCTTCATATGCCGGATATGCCCCATCAAAATCAGGTAAAAGAACACCGATCCTGCCAGCATGACCAAAGGAAGCCAGGTTAGCAAAAGACGGGTATTTCTTCGTTGAAGGGGTTGGCTCATGCTTCGAGTTTATAACCAAGGCCATACACGGACTGGATGATCTCGGGGCAGCCTTTTTCTTTTAAGGCCCGCTTGAGGTTTTTGATATGCGAGTAGACAAACTCCGGCCCTGGAGCCTGATCGGATTCTCCGTCGTACAGATGTTCGGCAATAGCCTGCCGGCTCACGACCCGGTTCTTATTGGTAATAAGAAAGAACAGGAGATCGAACTCCATCTTCCGAAGCGGCACCGCTTCACCCGCGTAGCTCACCGCCCGGGCAGCCATATCCACTTTCAGCACCCCGATCTCGATCGCCATATTCCCCTCCGAATATTTCCGCCGGATCAGCGCCTTCACCCTCGCACTCAGTTCCGGCAGATGAAACGGCTTGGTAAGATAGTCATCCGCCCCATAGTCCAGTCCGCTGATCTTGTCATCCAAAGAGTCCCGCGCGGAAATGATGATAACGCCATCCCGCTTTTTATCCTCCCGCAGCAGCTTCAGCAGCTGCAACCCGCTCCCCCCGGGCAAATTAATGTCCAGGATAATACAGTCGTACTCATAATCTTCGATCCGGCGCAAGGCGTCCATGTAAGTGGTGGCTCCCTCGCACACGAATTGCTCCTGCCGGAAATAGCGGGTGATGCTGTTCAGGAGGCTGGGTTCATCTTCGACCACGAGTAACTTCATGAAAGGCTTTGGCGCGAATTTAGCATACAATTTAGAAAGAATTTGGAAAGGGTGCATTCCTCGCAACCATGCAAAGCACTGGCGACCTCTCCCTGGCGCTGATCCCGGCGATGCTAACCCTTAGGCTGATAAGGCCCCTTCGTTTCTCCCCAACCCCAGCTCGGCATCGGCTCGGTATCATTCATGGGATTTTCGGTCAATTGGGAATTAATAACAGCAATGCGTGTCCCCCATTCCAGGTACCCAACCAGCGAAGACCGGAATTCCGGATCGGTAGGGATCCCAATTTCATCGGCCGTATCCAGCAACAGTTGGATCCACCGCTTCCGCTTTTGATCATCCAGCATCTTTCCGATGTGGTGACCGATCATAACGGCATGGCTGCCACCATCCTGCCCCGTATATTTTTTGGGACCGCCAAAGACTTCCGCAACAAAATGCGCGACATGCCCCGGATGATCCGCCGACATATTCCGAAATACCGGACCAATGAGCTCGTCTTTGAGAACCTTATCATAAAAGGTGCGGAAAAGATGTTGGATCGCCTCTTCGCCCCCGGCCCATTCATAAAGCGTTGGTGTGGACATATTAGACAGTTTTACCCCCGTAATTTAGCCAAAACCGCGCATTCATATTAAGCGGGCGTAAATTGACTGAGATCATAGATCCCCAGCTGCTTTTCCAACTCAGCGACCCTACCCACCATCGTCTCGAACCCATCCTTCCCAAAATGCTTCTGCTCATTATTCTCGAACTCCTCACCCAGGCTGTCGTATTCATGTTTGGAAACCAACCGCCTAAACGCCGGGAAAAGCACCGTGTCCTCCCGCGACTCATGTGGCCGGTACATCGTATTGAAAGCCGTCAACAGTGACACCAGCTTCTGCGTCTCATCCCCATTCAGCGTCGGCCCCTTGGTCAGTTGCAACACCTGATCCGTGATCCGGCGCCCCGCATTATGCTGACGGAGCAACGTATCCACCAACTCCGTCAATTGCCCCGCCTTCTTAAAGCGCGGAAACAGATAGTCCTCCTCCTGTTTCTCATGATAGTCCTCCACAAAGCTGCGGATGATACCCGCGGCAGCGTTCAAAGCGGGCAGATTCGGCCCCTGACCGGACGACGCCCGCCCCCGCTCATGATCGTAGATCAACAGTATGCGGTTCAGCAACCCATGCTCCTGCATCAGGTCCTCCGGCGGCGAAACCTCCTTATCCTCTCCCTTCCCACCCGAACAGGCGCCCAACAGCGAGACGCCCCCAATTCCGACAAGTGCTGCCCGCAAACTGCGTTTGACAAAAAGCCGCCGGTCGCAACCGGCTGCAAAAAAATAAGATTTCATATAGGCGCAGCCGCAAATGATATACCATGCCGGCACATCAAACCCCACAGGCCTTCCGGAAACGTTAACCCCTCCAATTTTTATTTTTCCAAATGTACCTATTTAGGTACCTTTACCCATAACCAAACCCGATCGCGTGCCTACGATAGACCAGTTCGAAGGGATTAAAATAAACATTTATTCCAATGATCATGTTCCGCCCCATATCCATGCGATATTTTATCAATTAAACCCCCGTTTAAAAAAATGAGAAAGATGGTTAAGATTCCCAGGATCCTGAAAATCAATAGCGTCAAAGGACTGACGGTGTCCGTCGTATTCAACAATGGAGAGTCAAGGGTCATCGATCTCGCCAACGCATTACGGAAAGAAGGAAAGCAGTCGAACGCCGCCATCCTGCTGGATCCAAAAGAATTCAAAAAAGTAAAGCTGGCCAATAACACACTGTCCTGGAACAATGCCGGAGAAGCGATCATTTTCAAAGGCAAAGAAAAGAAAGTGCCGTACCAAATAGGGGCCGATGTCCTTTATAAGATGAGCAAACCGGATAAGCAGGCAGAATCGCTACTGATCGGCCAGCTGGTGCGGGCGATGCGCGAAGAATTGAAGATGACGCAAGAATCGCTCGCGCAAAAAAGCGGTACGACCCGGAACTATATCTCGCGGATCGAGAACGATAAGTCGGGGATCGAGCTGTCCACCCTACAAAAAATCGTCGAGACGGGATTGGGAAAACGTCTGGAAGTGACTATTCGATAAACGAGCCTCACCCCAAAACCATATCACGATGCTTAAAAATTCCAGCGAGGCCTTTCCTGGCGCCGGTGCCGGCGCCAATCTGCGCCAACTCTTCCGCCTCTTCCTCCGTCTCGGCCTCACCGCCTTCGGCGGCCCCGCCGCCCACATCGCCATGATGCAACGCGAAGTCGTCGACAAACGCCGCTGGATGGACCACGACCACTTCCTCGACCTCATCGGCGCGACCAACCTCATCCCCGGTCCCAACAGCACTGAAATGGCGATCCACATTGGGCAGCAACGCGGCGGCTGGCGCGGCCTCCTCATCGCCGGCGCCTGTTTCATATGCCCCGCCGTGGTCATCACCGCCATCATCGCCTGGGGATATCAGCAATATGGCAGCCTGCCCCAGGTCTCCGCCTTCATCTTCGGCATAAAACCAGCCATCATTCCCGTCATCCTCGCCGCCGCCCTGCCCCTGGCTAAAAGAGCCCTCAAGGACGCCTGGCTCTGGGCCGTCGCCATCGCTGCACTGATCATCGGCCTGCTCGGTGTCAACGAGATTTATGTAATGTTCGGCGCCGGCGCGCTGACCCTACTCTGGTTCGCCGCCCGCCATCGCAACAACACCCTGCAGGGATTCGGCCCCCTGTTACTGCATGTCCCCGCCATGGTGGTATCCAACGCCCGTATCTTCTTCGCCTTCTTAAAGGTCGGCGCCATCCTCTACGGCAGCGGCTATGTCCTCTTCGCCTTCCTCGACAGCGAGCTCGTCGCAAAAGGTCTCCTCTCCCGCAAAGTGCTCATCGACGCCATCGCCGTCGGCCAGTTCACCCCCGGCCCCGTCTTCTCCTCGGTGACCTTCATCGGCTGGCAGATGGGCGGCTGGAAATCCGCAGCCGTCGCGACCCTCGCCATCTTCCTGCCCTCCTTCGTCTTCGTCGCGCTGTCCCATCCCCTCATTCCCCGGATGCGCAAGTCAAAGCTATTCTCCGCCTTCCTCGATGGGGTCAACGCCGCATCCGTGGCGATCATCCTCACCGTCTGCATCGATTTTGGCCGCGCAACCATCACCGACTGGCGCGCCGTCGCCATCGCCGCCGCCAGCGCCATCGTCGTTTTCGGGTTCCCAAAGGTCAACAGCGCCTTCGTTATCCTCGGCGGCTCGGTACTGGGATTTTTGCTCCAACTCCTCTAACGCCGGACGCTACCATTTGAATTTGAATCCCCCATTGGCGACAAAACCATCCAACGGCGCATAAATATCCCGGAACACAGGGTGAGTAACGGTACCGGTGTAGAGGGTGTCGAACCGGGTCTGCCGGGTATCGGTGATGTTCTCGAAGTTGACGAACACCGAAAAAGAACCCCATATCCGCTCGCCCATCAGACCAAAGGTCCAGTACGGCTTGCCCTGGCCGCCATCGGTCAGCGCCTGCCAGCTGTAATAGTATGCCTCGGCGCCTATCTTCAGCCTATCCTCGATCTCATACATCAACACATTGTTGAGCCGGTTCCGGACGGTCAGCGGGTTCTCCATAATAGTGGTGGTCTCTTTGAGATGAGCATCGGTAAACGTATACCCGATATACCAACGGAAATCGTCATAGCTGAATTTGACATTTGTCTCCCAACCCTTACTGTCGATAAAGCCGGGTACATTCACCAGGCGATAGTCGTCCATCGCGGCGTTTTTAAGTTCCAGCGGATGGGCGATCCGTGTATAGAAAAACAGTTGATTGATATTGATGTTGGCCTTTTCGGACAGGCGGACCCGGTAGTTGAAGTCGAGATTGAAACCGTAAGAACGTTCCAGCCGGTTGGAGTCGGTACTGATCGGCAGCACATTCCGGAACTGGATCCGCTCGGTCTCCTCGGTAAAAAGGGTAGGGGTCTTATAGCCCAGACCGCCACCCAGCCGCGACGTTAGATTCGGAGCCAGTTGAAACAACGCCGACAGCCGGGGAAGAAAAGCCCAACCGTAGTCGGCAATATAGTCTCCACGGAGGCCGGCTTCCGTCTGCAGCCAGGAACAAACTTTCCAGGTATTCTGTGCAAAGACGCCAACCGTCGTCTGGGTATAGCTGCGGCTGGGAAAGCTGTCTTGAGGAGGATGCTCCCGAAAAGCATCGGTATAAAGATTCATTCCCGCAACCCAGTCGCTTCGCCCGCCTCTGCGATGAAAAGCCGCCTCCGTATAAGTGGAGGACTGGCTTCCATCAAATGTCGTCCCGGGAATTGTGATCGTCCTGTCAAAATGGTTATAGGCGTTCTTGAAAGTGAGGCTGCTATTGTCGTTCAGTCGGTGATCGAGGCTGAACTGCGTGGACCACCGGCTGCTTTTGTTCCGCTCGTAGTAGCTGTGGATACTGTCCCCCTTGCCCTCCAGGTATCGGATGTCTCCGCCCAGGCGGTTCTCCCAGGTGGCGCTGACGCCGGCAATTATTTTAGTCCTCGGGCCGATGTTCAAAAACAGCCTGGGCTCGACAACATTGCGCTGGGTCCGGGGAATGGCGGAGAAGACGGTATTGCCCGGGGCATACGCCCGGCTGCTGTTCTGCGATGCATAAAGAGTGACGCCGGCCCGGCCGAACTGCTGCCCGTAGTAGCCATTGATGTCCAGTCCGCCGGCCGAAGTGCCGTTGACAAGCATGCGCAGGTCCCTCTCAGGGGTAGGCGTTTTGGAAATAAGGTTGACAAGTCCCGCAATGGCCCCGCCGCCATAAAGGGTGCTGCTGGCCCCTTTGATTATTTCCACCTGTTTAAGATCCAGCGGCGGTGTTTGCAACAGTCCGAGACCTCCGGAAAATCCGGCATAAAGCGGAAAGCCGTCTTTTAGGATTTGCGTATACCGGCCATCGAGCCCCTGGATACGGATGCTGGAGCTGGCCGAGGTAGCGGATACCTGCTGGGTCTGGATACCCGTCGTCTCGTTCAGCATCATCCGGATATCGCCCGGCCGCATGTTCCCTTTTTCTTCCAACTCCTCGCCGTTGATGACTTCGACGCGCGTTGGAATATTGCGCAGGGTCCGGCTGCTGCGGGTCGAAGACACGACAACTTCGCCCATCTCTTCGTTCAGGGGTTCAAGCTCGACAAGAAGGGTATCCCCGGGGACAGGAACATTGATGGTGACCGTCGTTGGTTTATACCCCACATGCCCGGCGCGAAGGACATATCGTCCGGTGGCAATGGGTGGCAATCGTGCACGCCCGCCGCTGTCGGCGGATGTCACAGGCCGGTCATTTAGTGATAGGGTAGCGCCGGGCAGCGGTTCCCCGGTCTTGTTATCTTGAATATGGATGGTTACAATGGACTGGGCCATGCCGGTCACGGACAGGCACAGCGCCAGGACAAAGCCAATGGCTTGTTTCATGACGTGGAAATACTTATAGGTAAGAAATGAAGTGGGTTGTCGACTAAGCCACGGACGACCTCGGCGGTTGCCAGATCAACGCATGGAAGTCCGGCAGGGGCTGGCTTTTATAAATGGCCACCTTCACCACTCCACCGGTTTCCGGCGCCGGCGTTGCCAACTCCACAGATGGGACGACAAAACCATGGCAACCACCGCAGGAAAAGAAAGGGGAACAAGGCCGGGAGCACTCCCTGCGGCCTGTACAGCAATCGTCATCCGCGCGGCACGGCACGCCGGCCAGAACAAGGATGTACAACGAGAACAGGCAAAGGAAGACTTTCACAACCGCAAAATTAGGGATTTTGTATCTTTGACAAGTTGCAATGGAAGGCATTGATATTAACATTTAGCATCGTGCTTTACGGGATTGAATTCCTGGCCACTCCAGGGATCATGGCCCAGTCATGCATGGCGGCCCAGGCCGGCACGCCCAAAAGCCCGGCGCCCCCAACCACCCACTCCTGCTGCCAAAAGCAAACGCAGGACAAATGCCCCAAACCCTCGAAAGGGTGCAACACCCCCAATGATAGCTGCCTCAACTGCCCCCTTTGCTATGTAACAGTTCTCGCGACACCCGCTGCCAAAATAGAAATACAAAACCAGCCCAGAGAATACAGCATCTGGATATCCTCCTACGTTTACCACTATCACGCCTCCTGCTGGAAACCCCTGAACGCAGCCTGACCTCTCCAAAAAGACAAATCACAAATCAATTGATCAATTCATCCAACTCAAATAAAATGAGAAAGGCAATGTTATTGGCCATGACGGCCCTCATGCTCGCCGGTCCCGCAGCATATGCAGGTGGCGGCAAAGCAAAAGCAAAGAAACAGACCTGCACCCACTGCACCAAGCAGAACTGCACTGGCGCAAAATGCGCCCAGTGCTGTAAGAACGGGCAATGCACCAAGGCCTGATAAAGCAGAACGGCTCCACGAAAGTGGAGCCGTTCTCATCAAATTTACGATTCATTTTCTGCTCCTCAAAGAGCACGTAATTCTTCAGAAAGTTAAAGATCGCCCTGGTAGTGATTAGGTTGGAAAGTTTTGAAGAAGGTTCACAAAGAAACAAAAAATCAACTCATCGGAAAAATAAAATCAACTCGCGCAGCACTCAGCCCTGCTTTTTCAAATGATCCGACAGCCGGAGGCTGAGCGCCACAAGCGTCAACGTCGGATTAGCAGAACCTGCCGTCACAAAGCAGCTCGAACCGGCAACATACAAATTGGGTAACCCATGCACCTTACAGTTCGCATCGACAACACCCGTACGCGGATCGTCACTCATCCGCGTCGTACCGATATGATGCCACCCGCCACCCGCAAAGTCTGGCCAGCTGGCGTCATCGGGATCTTCAAGGTACTCCATAAGCTGAACGCGACCGGTGCCCGCCGCCCCGAATTGCCGGCCGATGAGCTCATAAATGGTTCGCATACTTCGTCGTTCCAGCGGGGTAAGCTCCCAATGGAGCATCGCGCGAGGGATGCCGAGAGCATCGTTTACCCCGTCCAGAGTGATCCGCGAATTAGGATTGGGGGCCTGCTCGATCCGCGTATACATCATGAATTGACTGGCGCCGAGATGCCTGTCGACAAAGGAGATGGTCCGAGCCAAATGATCCTTCCAAAAGCCGATATGCCCGTTCTTCTGCGGATCGGCGCTGGTCCAGGACTGCATCGCCGGAGTATCGATACTCGCCTCGTTGATCGACTTGAGCGAGGAAACGCCGTTGAGGATCCCATGCCGGGCCTGCATCTCCCGGCTGATGGCCATTTCACACCGCATCTTGGTCCTGCCCGAAGTATACAGGTACATTTTGAGGGGATCGCGAAAAGGAAGATGCAGATAGGCGGACTTCATTTCCAGGTGGTCCATGAAGAATCTCCCTACCAGGCCCTTGTCATTACCCAGCCCGTGTTGCGCCTGGCGGTTGCTGGCCAGCAGTATCCGCGCATTCTGGATGGCGCCGCAGGCAAGGATCACCCGTTTGGCCTTTACCGTATGCTGCTTTCCTGCAAGATTTTTTATGGTTAGACTTTCAACGGCCGAAACAGCCTCATTGGCTCTTATCTCCGTTACTTGCGCGTACGTATAAAGATGGAGGTTATTCGACTTCTTTACCTCCGGTCCGTATTTCTTCCCGAAGCGGGTCGGCGAGCTGAATTGCCACACCTTATTCCATATGGTCGGATTATCCGGGAATAAGGTTTTCAACTCCGCATCCTTTTTTTGCCAACCGTCGGCGTCGTACTCATAGGGGCCAAGATCGAGAATGGGATGCGCCTTCGCATAAAAGGGATCGAGATCCGCCTTCTTGATGGGCCAGCCGCTATGGGGGATCCAATCCCGTTGCTCGAAATCCAATTCATCGAAGGTGCTGCAAAATCCACCCCAGTGATTGCTCGTCCCGCCGAAATAATGAAGGTAGGAAGACTTGAGGGGAAAATAGGGTTGCCCCGTGGTGCGGCCATCGTACAGGTCCTGCTCCTTTTCGTCGTAATCCATGCCTCCTCCCTCGAGGAGGATGACCTTGTAAGGCGTATTATTCCATTCCATCGCGATGCTGAGGCCCGCAGGACCGGTGCCCACAATACAGAGATCGCCTTCTATCAATGTGTTATCGGGTAAGGTACGGGCGTCTGTATACATGGCGATTGATGGCTTATTGATGGCTGAGTGAATAAAGGGCGCATTGCCGCGCTTCGGTCACCGAAAGGACCCACCCCTTCAGAGTGACGACCCTGCCGGCGGCATAATCGTCCCGGATCGCCCCGTCCAGTCGCCGCAGCACCCGCGTGCTGTCTATCGCGGACTTCCCCGGATCCGTGGCCCGATGCTCGTCGCCATTCGACGTTGCAATAAGCAAAGACACCAGTTTGTCTTCCTCCCGGTCGTCCGGGTTCCGGGCACAATAGGCGGCGCCGATCTCGCGCACCGTAGCTTCATCACAAATGTGCCCCAAAAAGTCCGGCTGCCCAAGGGGCTTCGCCAGGGCATTGTGACGGTGTCGTCTTAGGGCCACGGGAATTGCAATGGCAGCGGCGCCGGCTCCGGCCAGCAGGATGAATTTCCTTCTTTTCATGAATTACAATAAAAACGAATATCGGAAATATTTATTTTCCGAAAAGAACCCTAACCGGCAATCCGTTGGCCCGTCCGCGCCAGATCGTAAATCTACGATCGGCCAAAATACCCATAAGATTAGCCAATTATACCAATTCCGCAGCCTTACAACACCTTCATCCCCTTGATCTCCTCCGGCCTCGCCTCGATCACACTCACCGCATACCCCCCGCCCGGCGCACACCACTGCCGCAACCGCGAGCTAGCCGTCACCACATACCGCCGGATAACATACGCCTGCGGGTTAGTCTTATAATGCGCTCCCGGCCCGTCCGCATACACCGTCGCCAGATATTTCTTCCCCGGCGCCAAAAAACCAAAGGAAAGGGAAGATATCCGCGAAGAATCCCCGTTCACCGATCCGACGAACCAATTCCCCGTCCCCTTCGCATTCCTCGCCACCGTGAGAAAGGAACCCGGCTCGGCCTCCAGGTACTTGCTGTCATCCCAATCCACCGCCACATCCTTGATGAATTGAAACGCATCCGGGAACCGCTCGTAGTTCTCGACGAGGTCGGCCGCCATTTGCAAGGGCGAATACATCGTCACATACAGCGCCAGCTGGTTGGCCAGCGTACTGTTGCAATGAGAATTATTGTTGGGGTTCAACTTGCTGATATCCATCTCGAAAATGCCGGGAGTATAATCCATCGGGCCGCCAAGCAACCGCGTGAACGGCAGGATCGTCACATGGTTCGGCTTGGAACCGCCAAACGCCTGGTACTCCGTTCCCCGCGCCGACTCATTGCCGATCATATTGGGATAGGTCCGCGCAAGCCCCGTCGGCCGCACCGCCTCATGTCCGTTCACCATGATATGATAAGAAGCCGCCTTCTCCACCACATATTGATAATGGTTGATCATCCATTGATCGTAATGATATTCCCCCGCCGGCAGGATATTGCCCACGTACCCCGTCTTCACCGCATTATACCCGTTCTCCTTCATCAGCCGGAAGGCCGTATCCAGGCTGCGTTCGTAATTGCGCACCGACGACGAGGTCTCATGATGCATGATCAGCTGGATATGATGTGCATGAGCATAATCCCGCAACTCCGTTAAATGGAAATCCGGGTAAGGCGTCACAAAGTCGAAGACCCGGTCCTTCATATGCCCGAACCAATCCTCCCAACCTACATTCCAGCCCTCGACGAGTACGGCGTCAAAGCCATTCTTCGATGCAAAATCTATCACCTTTTTCACGTTCGCATCATTAGCGCCATGCCGCCCGTTGGGCTTCGCATGGGTATAATCCGTCTTCCCAAGTATCACCGAAGGAAACTCATCCGTATACGCCCAGGTCGATTTTCCGGTGATCATCTCCCACCATACCCCCATATATTTCATCGGCTTGATCCACGACGTCTCCGGCAGCTTGCACGGCTCGTTCAGATTGTAGATCATCTTCGAAGCCACGATATCCCGCGCATCGTCGCTCGCAATAACGGTCCGCCACGGTGACACCGAAGGCGCCTGTATATTTCCCTTGTCACCCCGCGCATCCGGCGTCAGCCAGGACTCGAAGACAAAATTCCGGTCGTCGAGATTGAGCGACATACACGGATAATTCACCAGCGCCGCCTCATGCAGGTTGATATAGATGCCGTCCGCCGTCTTCAGCATCAGCGCGGTCTGGACCCCGGTAGGGGAGAAGGGCGTATAAGAAGCATTCGGCGTAATGGCCGTGCGCATCAACCCCCGGATCTCCGACAGCTTCGAGGGGGTATAGTCGTATTCCTGCGTATCATAATCCCCGGGTATCCACCATGCGGTATGATCCCCCTTCATTCCAAACTGCGTCTTCTCCTCCCGGATCACAAAATAGTCGAGATTGGCCTGCGCCGGAAACTCATACCGGAACCCAAGCCCGTCATCAAACAACCGGAACCGTATAACCAATCTCCGCTTCGAGGTCTGCTGGTCCAGCGTCATCGCCAGCTCATTGTAATGGTTCTCGATGGTCTTGACCTCACCCCACACCGGGTTCCAGGATTCATTAAAGCTCCGCCGCGCGGAATCCGCGATCGCAAACCCGGCCGTCAGGGGAAGGTCATTCTTCAGTTCGATCCCCAGCCGGCTCGGCCGGATAATTTCCTTGCCCTTATAAAAGAGGTGATACACCGGCGCGCCATCCGCGCCCAGGCTAAAATCAAGACGAAAGCTGCCATTCGGCGACGACAGCCGCTGAGCCTGCCCGGTCCCAACGACAAACAGCAACAAAGCCAGGGAAAAAGCGATCCGCCGGATCGGCCGGGAAAAAGCCTCGAAAAGAAAGGCGATCCCGCGAACCGGGCCACCGCAAGCCCCGGACGCAAGCACCGGACGCACGCAAGATAAAAGGGGAGTCATAAGCAAAAGTTTTGACGATTGTGTAATTATTACACATTATAATGACAACCCAAACATAAGGTTTTCAATTCATTTACTAAAATGGAATCGGAAGTGCCCCTGGCTCGCGTACGTGAATAATTCATGGCAAACAGGCTATCGTAAACTTACGAAAACCCTTCGGATTCCACGTTACCCTAAGTACTTGTTCCTAACGACATTTAAGTTTATCGCCAACCATCCCATTTCCGCGGCCCAAATAGTTGTAAACCGGCTGCCCCCGTCGCATCTTTGTCTTGTCAACAGCAAACAACAGAAAAACCAAACCCAAAGATCCCGATCCAAAGAACCGAAAGTCATTTGCAAGGCCCGTAAACCCGTACCCCGAAACCCAATTCCAAAACCCTGACCGAAAAACCAAACGAATCGTACCCTTAAAATCCGAAGCCGTAGACAAGATCCGATCCCGTAGTGAACCTGAAGTCCAAATTCCGAAAAACCGTACCCAACGTCCAAACCCTGAAAACCCAAAGATCCAAACCCGAAAAACCGTACCCAACGTCCAATCCCTCTGAAATGCGGTAGCATTCATGAGCTCCTAAAAAAGACATAATGTCCGCGAACTAAAGCAAACCGAAAGGAAAACACTGTTACCTGTCGAAACCCTTAAGCAGTGAATGAATTAGCCCGCCGTGAGTAACGGCGGGCTCTTCATATGTAAGAAGGCTGGTTATCGCCAAATCATCCTTCCGTACGCAATGACTTCACCGGATTCGCCGTGGCGGCCCTCATCGACTGAAAACCGACGGTAAGCAACGCAATTCCGACCGCCGCAGCGCCGGCCGCAACAAACATCCAGCCGCTCATCGTCGTCCGATAGGCAAAACCTTGCAGCCAGCCATGCATAAAATACCAGGCCAGTGGCGACGCGATCATCAAGGCAATAAGGACCAACAGGACGACGTCTTTGCATAGCATCAATACAATACGGAGCACCGTCGCACCCAACACCTTTCGGATGCCGATTTCGCGGGTTCTTCGCTCCGTGGAAAAAATAGCCAGACCAAGCAGGCCAAGACAGGAGATGAATATTGTGATTCCCATCGCGACATTGGTCCACCATTCGATTTGGAAATCCATGACATAAAGATTGGCGATGCTTTCATCCAGGAAGGAAAAACTGAATGGCTCTTCGGGGTACAACGCCTTCCATTCCTTTTCGATCCTGGCCATCAGTGCCTTGAGCTGGCCGGCAGCCATTCCTTTCGAGGCGATTTTGATGGCAACCGAGTTTTCCTCCCTGGGATCATGTTCGATAACAACCGGCTTGATCGCCTCATGAAACGAGCTTTCAAAAAAATCAGCCACCACTCCTACAACCGGATAAGCCTTGTCGCTAAGACCGACTACCAGGCTACCTACGGCTTTGCGAACATCCGAAAAACCAAAAGCGCGGGCACAGGTCTCATTGATCAATATTTCCCGGGTACTATCGCTATGCAGGAGGTTTCGCCCCGCCAGCAGTTTCAATCCATAAAAAGGAAGATAGTCTTCACTCCCGGCATAAACCGAAACCTCGAACGGCTTCTCATCACTGCCTTGCAGTGCGGCGCCGTTACCCATGTGAGCGCGGCTCATTGGGGGGATCGATTCCCGGATAGCTCGATCAACACCATCCAATTCCCGCACTTTATCTGCCAATACACCCATCCTGCCCGTTTTGTCGCCCCAGAGCGGCCGGAGAGTCACAATCGCATCCTTTTGGAATCCAAGGTCCGAATGCAGGGCGTACCTCAATTGCGACCCAATGACGACCGAGGCGATGATAAATAGCAACGAGATGGTGAATTGAAAGACGATCAGGCTTTTTCGCAGCGTTCCCTTTCCGCTTCCCTCCGCGACAGTCTTTCCTTTTAGGGTCAGCACCGGCAGATAGCGGGCCAACACTCTTGCAGGATAAAAACCGGTGGCAAGAATAGTAACCGCTGCTATCAAAAACAAAAAGGACAGTGTCGCACCATCCCAAAGGCGGAAATGCACGCCGTTCGGGATATAGTCGGCGAAAATTTGGAGCACGGGTCTGACCATCAGCACCGCGAGAAACACCGCCGCCAGGGTGAGTAATGCGGTTTCTGTAAAGAATTGCGCGGCAATGCTACGCCTGCCGCCTCCCAGTACCTTTCGGATGCCGACTTCTTTTGCCCTTTGAATGGATTGCGCCGTCGACAGGTTGACAAAATTGATAAAAGCCAGGATCAGGATAAACCCTGCTACCCCCATCACCGTGTACAACACCGGCAGGATGCTCCTCCTCGGACCTTCGTCACCCGGATGAAAATGGATGGCATGAAGCGGTTCCAGCAAGACGGCAAAACCAGGCTGGGGATCGAGATGCCGCTTCGCAAACGCGACAAATTGTGCATTCACCTGCATAGCATCAACCCCCTTGGCCAGTTTGACCATCACCTGACTCGAATGATTCAGCCATCTCCAATTGTCGATCGGTAGCTGATTTTTCCAAAGGCTATTCCGGATCGTACTATAGGAGATCCATTGGCTGAAATTGAAGTCGCTGTTGCCGGTCCAGTCCGCCACAACTCCAGTGACAGTGACCATCAGGGAATCCTCATAATAAAAGACCTTGCCGATGGCTTTTTCGGGCGCCAGGTTGCCAAAGTACTCCCGTGCTTTACTCGCTGTAAGTACAACTGAATTGGGCCTGTTCAGCGACGTCGCTGGATTCCCACTCAACCACCGGTATCGGAAAATATCGAAGTATTGCGGCTCGGCGATGGCGATTTCCCCCGCATCATTCAATCTCATCGGCTTCCCGTTTGGCCCTTGCGGTATCTCCACATCGTCGCTTATGCGCTGAAAGGCCGCAACTGTTTCAAAGCCTGACATCTCCCGTCTCATGGCTTCCGGCATGGGCCCCGGCACGCAATTCCAATGGTCGTGATTGCCGGTACCTCCGGGTATGCCGGCGTCAACGCCATAGATGCGGTCTTTGTCCGGGTGAAAGGTATCAAAGCTAAATTCATAACTGATGACCAGGTAAATCACCAGGCAGGCACAAATGCCCAACGCCAATCCCAGGACATTGAAGACGCTATAAATTTTGTTCCGGACGAGGCTACGCCAGGCAAAAATCCAATAGTTTTTAAGCATAAAGATTGTTTTTCGTGGACGGAGACAGGTAGACAGGACAAATAGAATACCGGCTGAATATCTAATTAATAATTAGCACTTTGTGGTATGGCTAATTCCTTATGACTGTTCGAATCCGATACATCGCGTGTCTGGATTTTGACAACGTCAGCCCAATAGCGCCACCAGCGCCGGCAAGAAAGTAGTCGGACTCCGCAAACCGGAACAACCGTCAACAACTGAAAACCACCGCTTAAGAATTGAACTACCGTAAAAAAATTATGAGCCGCGAATAAAAAAATTGTCAGGGAATTTGGTTTATTGAACACTGTTCAATAGCTTTGTGTTCTAATTAATCAATTTGGCAATCATGAAAAAAGTACTGATCACAGGCGCCAGCGGGGGCATCGGACTGGAGACAGCCCGTCAATTGGCTTCCCGGAACTACCAGCTAACCCTGGTAGCCCGAAATAGAGAAAAATTGACCGCCGCGATAAAAACGCTCCAGGGCGCAGGTCACAACATCCTGGTCGCGGACCTCACAAGCAAAGAAGATCTCCCAAAGCTCGCAACTCATTTGCGGACAGAGAAATATGACGTCCTTATCAACAACGCCGGTGCTGGTATCTACGGAAAATTTGCGGCGACTCCGTTAGAAGGCCAATTGAGCACCATGCAGTTGAATATGGACGCGTTGGTCACCCTGTCTTATGCGTTTTTGCAAAATGCCCAAAAGGGCGATACCTTGATAAATGTCGCCTCGGTACTGGCCCATTCTTCATTACCGGGAGGCGCGGTTTATGCCGGCACCAAGAGCTTTGTCGCCAATTTCTCCGAATCCTTGTGGTACGAGTTCAAGGGCAAGGGTGTTTCGGTAATCGGTTTTAATCCCGGTGCTACTAATTCGGATTTCCATGCAAACGCAGGCGGACATGCCAGTGACTTTCCCAAGTTTGTCATGTCCTCCGTCGCCGATGTCGCCACGGAACTGGTTACAGCCCTGAAAAGAAAGCGCAAACCCAGGGTGGTGCAAGGCTGGAAGAACCGGCTAATGCTTTTTGGATTCAGGTTTCTCAATAGGAAGTCCGCAGTGGCCATCATGGGTAAGATCAGTCCCGCCATGTAAGGTCACGCACTTATATTTGTATCTATTATTGTTGGAAAAATGGGCATTGCAGAACGAAAGCAGAAAGAAAAGCAGGAAATGCACCGACGTATCCTCGACGGTGCGCGTAAAGTATTTCTTGAAAAAGGCTATGAGCAAACCAGCATGCGGAACATTGCCAGCGAGATCAGTTATAGTCCTGGTTTGATCTATTTCTATTTTAAAGACAAAAGCGAGATCTTTAACGAGCTTCACAAGGAAGGGTTCCACATGTTTCTCGGTCAAATGAAAGTCCTGGACAACGTCGCCGACCCCTTTGAACGGCTAAAAGCCATGGGCCGCGCCTTTATTCGATTCGCGCAGGACAATAAAGACTACTACAACCTGATGTTCATCGTCGAGGAACCGGCCAGGAGACATGAGGCCGGCGGCTTCAAGATAGCCCAGGAGACGATCGATCACGTGTCCTCTGTTATCAAGGCATGTCAGCAACAAGGAAGGTTCCGGGACATGGATACGGAGTATTTCACCTTTATGATCGTTTCAGCCCTTCACGGAATATGCGCGCTATTCTGTAAAGACCGAACCACCAGCTTTATGAACAAAACCAATGAAGAACTCATGCAGCATGGATATGACTGTTTTGTTGCCTTGCTCGAGAAGGGATAACCTTTTTTTTGCCCATTAATTGAACAGTGTTTAAATTTAAAACAGTGATTAATAATTATTTGAGATCCCGAAAGATTTACAGGCTCATCCTGGCAATTCTGCTTAGTGTCGGTGCAAAGGCGGTCAAAGCACAGAGTCAACTGGATCGATACATCCAGCAAGGACTTACCAGTAATCAGAGCATAAGGCAGCAATCCTTTACGCTCGAAAAGAATGTCTATGCCTTAAAAGAGGCAAAGACCATGTTCCTGCCGGACATTTCCTTTTCAACAACATATTCAAAAGCAGAGGGCGGACGCACCATCGATGTCCCCGTGGGCGATCTGCTGAACGGGGCCTACGCTACACTCAACCAGCTCACAGGAAGCAATTCGTTTCCCAGGCTTCAAAACCAGCACATCCTGATCAATCCGGACAATTTCTATGACGCCAGGTTTCGCACCACCCTCCCGCTTCTGAACGCCGAACTGATGTACAACAAAAGGATCAGGCAGCAGCAGGTAGACTTGCAAAAAGCGGAAGTACTCCTGTACAAACGCGAGCTGGTTAAGGACATCAAAACCGCCTATTACAACTATCTGAAGGCCACCAATGCCACGAGGATCTATGAGTTCGCGCTCCGGCTGGTGGAAGAAGGACAGCGGATCAATACCAAATTGTATGAAAACAGCAAGGTGAACCGGACCGCGGTTGTCCGAAGCCAGAACGAGGTGTCCAGGATCAATGCTTCACTTATTTCAGCAAGAAAAACCGCGGAGTCCACCCGCTATTATTTCAACTTCCTGCTGAACCGGCCCCTTACGGACAGCATATTGCCGGACGAGATCACGACACTCCCAACTGCGGACCAATCGCAGGACGATAATGTCAGCGGCAGGGAGGAGCTAACCAAACTCCGCATCGCAAAAGATATCAACGCCAACCTCAACGGGCTTGCCAGATCATACCTTATTCCCAAGGTAGGAACCTACCTCGACCTGGGTTCCCAGGCGTTCAACTGGCAGTTCAACAATCAAAGCCGCTATTATTTCTGGGGAATATCGGTGGAATGGGATCTGTTTGCATCGGGGCGAAATTCTTACAAAATAAAACAAACGGTCGCCGACCGGAACGCCCTGCAATCGCAAACCGACTATGTACGACAACAACTGCTCACCGAGTTGAAGGTCCGGCAGGCGGATATGCAGAGCGCCATTGCGCAATATGCTGCTGCCGGGACACAAGTAAAAGCCAGTGAGACCTATTACGGCGATATGCTGAAATTATACAAGGAAGGAATGGCTATCTACATCGAGCTTTTGGACGCCCAGAACCAACTGATCGACGCCCAACTGCATGCCAATATCTCCCTCTTCGATACCTGGATCGCCTATACTGCCATCGAACGCGCCAACGCAAGTTTCACCATTCAATAATACTACAATGAACAATATTCTCATCTTAACCGCAGCGCTACTCCTGCTATCTTCCTGCAAACACGATCCCAACAGCCGGAATGTATTGGGCGAACCGGACGTCATCCCCATAAAAGTTGCAACGCTGGCTGAATTGAACATATCCGATCGTATCAGCGCTACCGGATTGGTAAGCACTGAAGACGAAGCCCGGTATTCCTTTAAGATAGGCGGTGTGATCAGCCGCATCTTTGTGGAAGAAGGACAGTTCTTTAAAAAAGGACAATTGCTGGCCACTCTGAACTCGACCGAAATATCCGCCGGCCTGGCACAATCCAACCTGGGTTTCGAAAAGGCGCAACGTGATTACGACCGCGCCGTCAATCTTTACAAAGACAGCGTTTTCACATTAGAACAACTACAGAATACAAAAACGGCCCTTGATGTTGCTCAAAAAGCCACGGAAGCGATAGCCTTTAATGAGCGGTATTCAAAGATATATGCGACATCCGATGGATTTGTCAGTAAGAAGGTCGCCAATGAAGGGGAAGTAATTGCTCCGGGTATGCCGGTACTGTTGATCAACTCCACCGAACAGCCCAACAGCTATCTGCTCAAGGTCGGCGTGACCGACCGGGAATGGGCCGCCATAAGGCCGGGGCAGACTGCCAGGGTGATCCTTGACGGCTATGCGGGTCAAACATTCGACGCCGTCGTCTACCGTAAGTCTCAAGCCGCGGACGGCCAGGCCGGCTCCTTCCAGGTAGAGCTAAAGCTCAGGCTGGCTGGCGTACGACCGGCGGTAGGGATGTTCGGCAAAGCGGAAATCGCAACCGGCCACGGTGAAAATGTTTTGGTCATCCCGTATGGCGCCCTGGTGGAGGCGGATGGCGACAAAGGATTTGTATTTACGCCCATCGGGACGAGCAGGGTTAAGAAAGTACCCGTGACGATCTCGCAGTTCGATAACCAGCAGGTTTACTTGAAAGACAAACCCGCCGGGGTAGACCAGATCGTGATCTCGAACAGCGCCTACCTGAA
>Ga0157372_10001611_pt1 | contig 24506 bp, 18 predicted proteins | sample C55metaG_FD_115307 | JGI IMG/M metagenome (GOLD analysis project Ga0157372, IMG submission 115307) | Corn rhizosphere microbial communities from Kellogg Biological Station, Michigan, USA - C5-5 metaG | ecosystem: Host-associated > Plants > Roots > Rhizosphere > Soil | place: USA: Michigan...
GAACTACATGCGGCGGTTCATGGCCGACGCCGCGCACGAGCTGCGCACGCCGCTGGCGGTGGTCCGCAGCCGCGCCGAGGTCGCGCTCGCTTCCGGCGATGATAGCGGCCGGGAGCGCGAGGCACTGGTTGCCATCGAGCGCGAGGCCGCCCGGCTTGGCAAGATCGTGGAGGACCTGCTTCTCCTCGCGCGGTCCGACGCCGGCGGCTGGCCGGTCACGATGAAGCGGATATTTCTCGATGACGTGGTATCCGATGCGGTGAGCGCCGCCAGCGCGCTGGCATCGCGCAGCGGCATAAGCCTGTCTCTGGATGCGTTCGAGGAAGCGTCGATCGACGGCGACGAGGCGCTGGTGCGCCAGCTGACGATGATCCTCCTCGACAACGCCATCAAGTTCACGCCGTCGGGCGGATCGGTGACGGTGTCGGTGATCAGCTCTCCCCAGGGACCGCTGCTCGCAGTTGCCGATTCCGGAACTGGAATTCCGAGCGAGCAGATGGCGCACATTTTCGAGCGGTTCTATCGGGGCGATGCGGCACGCGCCCGCGGAGACGGAGCCGGGCTCGGCCTGTCGATCGGCCAGTGGATTGCGGAGGTCCACCATGCGCGCATCACATTCCGGTCCGAACCGGGCAACGGCACGGTCGCCGAAGTCCGATTCCCCGCGCCACCGCGGGGCAGGACGCCTGAGTAATCGGCACCGTTTTGATTATGATTTGAAGATGCAAAACCCTTTTCAAGAGGCTCTCGTGTTCGCACGCTTTCTCTCGCTCGCCACGCTGGCGTTCGGGTCGGCCCTGGTAGCGGCGCCGCTTTGCGCACAAACGGCGACAAGCGATTTTCATGTTACGCGTCGCATTGCCGTTGCCGGAGAGGGCGGATGGGACTACGTCACGTTCGACACCGCGCGCAGCAGATTATTCATCTCACGCTCCACGCGCGTGCAGGTGGTCGACGCAAACTCCGGCCAGCTCATCGCCGAGATTCCGAACACCGGTGGCGTGCATGGGATCGCCCTCGCCTACGGGCTCGGCAAGGGGTACACGAGCAACGGTCGTGACACGACGGTGACGGTATTCGATTTCGTGACCGTCGCACCCAAGAAGGTGATCCACGTTACGGGAGCAAATCCCGACGGAATACTGTACGATTCCGTTACCAACCGCGTATTCACATTCAATGGCCGCGGCCAGAACACGACGGCGATCGACGCTGTTGGCGATTCGGTCGTCGGTACACTCGCATTGGGCGGCAAGCCCGAAGCCGCCGTTTCAGACGGTGCAGGTCACATCTTCGTCAACATCGAGGACAAGAGCACCATAGTCGAGTTCGACGCGACGAAGCTCACCGTGCTTCATACATATCCGATCGCTCCTTGCGAGGAGCCGAGTGGATTGGCGATGGATCAGGCGCATCACCTGCTCTTCGCGGGATGTGGCAACAAGATGATGGGCATCATCGACTCCAACACGGGCCAGGTCGTGGCGACTCCGCCGACAGACGGCGGTACCGATGCCAATGCCTTCGATCCGGTAACGGGAACCGCATTCAGCTCGAACGGCGCTGGAACACTTACGCTCGTGACGCAGCCCACGCCTGGCAAATTCACTAGCGAGAACGTTCCGACCGAGCGAGGTGCGCGCACGATGGCACTGGATCCCAAGACGCACCGGGTCTATCTCATCACGGCCAGCTTCAATCCGGCGCCGGCTCCCACCGCAGCACAGCCACGTCCGCGGCCGAGCATGGTACCGGGTTCATTTGTGGTACTGGTGGTCGGAAAGGAGTGACATCGCGAGGCCGCTGGCCGCGTCAACTCGCGACGGCGACCGGCTTCACGAGAACGTCGGCGAACACCTCGAGGGCAAGCTCTGCCTTGCCGAATGGCGCCGATACCTGAACGCCGGCGACCATTGGCCGCACGCGCTCGAGCATCTCGCGCGCGATCGTGATCCCTTCCTGTATTGCGTGTTCCTTCGAGAGAGCATTAGCACGACGCATGCGAGCAATAATCTCGTCGGGGACGGTGACACCGGGCACTTCGTTCGCGAGGAATTCCGCGTTTCTAACTGAAACGAGCGGCCAGATTCCGGCGACTACCGGGATGTGGAGCAGCTCGATGCTGCGCAGAAAGGTCTCCAGCTGGCCCGCATCGAACACGGGCTGAGTAATCGCATACTCGGCGCCGGCTTCGACCTTCCATTCGAACCGTCGCCGTTCGTTGGCGACATCGAGTGCAGCGGGGTTCACCCCGACTCCTACAACAAACCGCGTCGGCTCACCGATTGCGTTACCGCCCGGATCCAGGCCGCGATTGAGACTGCTCACAAGATTGGTGAGGCCGATCGAATCGATGTCGAATACGGCAGTTGCTGACGGATACGGCCCCATCTTCGGTGGATCGCCCGTGATCAGCAATACGTTTCGCAATCCTACCGCGGAAGCGCCGAGCAGGTCGCTGAGCATGCCCAGCAGGTTGCGATCGCGACAGCAGTAATGCGTGACGGTTTCGATGTGCGCGTTCTGCTCGATGAGCAAGCTCGTGAGGACCGCGCCCATGCGGCTCTGCGCGCGCGGACCGTCGGGTACGTTGATCGCATCGACGCCTGCGTCGCGCAACGACGCGGCATCGCGCAGCAGCTTCGACGCGTCCACGCCACGCGGCGGGACCAGCTCGACCGACGTTACAAATTCACCGGCCGCGATCTTCTTTGCCCATCGCGACCGATCGCCAAACGGAACGGGCGCTACACCGGTCGCCTTGTTCTCCGAAGGGACGTGCGCGACTGTAGCGCGCGAAGTGCGCCCCGAGCGCGGGGCCAGCGGTCGCACACCTTCGGCGATCTCACGGATGTGCGCGGGAGTGGTTCCGCAGCACCCGCCGATCAGCTTCGCACCGGCCACGACGAGATGGCGCGCATACGTGGACATGTATTCCGGACTCGCCATGTACATCGTGCGCCCGCCCACATCGCGCGGCATGCCCGCGTTGGGCTGCGCGCTGAGCTTGCGTGCCGTGAGTGGCGCCATCTTTTCGATCGCCTCCAGAATCGTCTGCGGACCGACCGAGCAGTTGAGGCCGATGATGTCTGCACCTGCAGAATCCAGCGCACGCACGATGTCTTCCGGAGTCGCACCGTACGCGGTGACTCCATCCGCATTGATGGCTACCTGCGCGATGACTGGCATTGCCGCATCGACCGCGCGCGCGGCAACTATCGCCTGCGTGAGCTCGTCCAGATCCGAAAACGTCTCCAGAATGAAAAGATCGGCTCCGCCGTCCTTGAGCGCCTGCATCTGCTCCGCGAAGATCTCGCGCGCATCGTCGCGCGATGTCGGTCCGTACGGCTCCAGGCGAACACCAAGCGGACCGACTGCACCGGCAACGAGAACAGCATCGCCGGCCGACATGCGAGCCAGTTTCGCCGCAGCGGTATTGATCTGCCGGACATCCGCGGACAGACCGTGTTGCTCCAGCTTGATTCTGTTGGCGCCAAAGGTATTCGTCTCGATCACCTCGGCGCCAGCACTCACATACTCGTCGTGAATCGAGCTTATGAGCTCCGGCGCGCGAATGCTCAGCTCATCGTAGCACTGATTGATGAACACACCGCGGGCGTAGATCATCGTCCCCATGGCGCCGTCGAAAACGACCAGCGCCTCCGGATCGAGCAGCCGCCTCAGCAGCGCCTCACGCAAGCGCGGGCTCCCGCTCTGCCGCGGCGCCACGCACAGCATAGTAACGCGCCTCTGGATGGTGCATGATCACAGCCGCAGTCGATTGCTCCGGCATCAGTTGGAACGACTCGCTCAACACCATGCCGATCTCCTCGCTCGCGGGGAGCAACCTGAAGACCACTGCGTGATCTTCCAGATCCGGGCAGGCGCCGTAACCCCAGGAATAGCGTTTGCCCGAGTCGATGCCCAACTCCGCCTTGACGTTTCGGTGACTCCATTCCGCCAACGCCTCGGCTGTCTCGACGCCGAGCCCGTGCCGGTAGTACGCCTCCGCATATTCGTTCGCGGCCTGCAGTGTGGCGAACTTCTCCGTGGCCGCATGACCGACGGTCACAACTTGCAACGGTAGCACGTCGACGACACCCGAGTCGACCGAGCGGACGTAATCCGCGAGACAGAGCCGCTCGCGTCCGACCATTCGCGGAAATGTGAAGCGTGCAGTCTCTCGCTTCGTTCCGTCCACAGCGTAGGCATCGGTGTCGTAAACGATGATCTCGTTGCCGGACGACTGCACCGGAAAATATCCGTACACGACTTCCGGCTTGAGCCATCCTTCGGCTTTCGCCTCCGCCTTGAGCCGCTCCAGCACGGGCTCGAACTCCTCGCGCACGGTGCGCTGATACTGCTCGCCCGAGCCGCGGGCGCCCCACTGGAGGCGGTACAACTCGTCCAGATCGAGATGCGCGAACACGTCGTCGAGCGGAATGTCGCGCAACACACGCGGCCCCCAGAACGGCGGCGTCGGGATCGGATTGTCGGCAGCGACGTCGCTCCGCGTCGTCGAATCCGTTCCGGCAGCGGTGTCCTTACCCACCTGCGTGTGCAGAAAGATGTCCTTGTGCGCATCAGCCATCAGCTTCTCGACGAAGTCGGCCTTGCGCGTGTCATCCTGCAGCACGTCCATGGTATCGAGACCTTCGAACGCGTCCTTGCAGTAGAACACACCGGCATCGTACGCGCGCTCTCCGTCCACGAACATCGCGCGCCGTCCGAATCGCCGGTTGATCGCGGCGCCGCCAATCATCACGGGGATGTGGATGCCACGCTTGTCCAGCTCCTGAACGCACAACGGCATCTGCTTGGATGTCGAAACCAGCAACGCGCTCAACCCGATCGCGTCGGCATTGACCTCGATCGCCTTCTCGATGATCGTATTCACAGGGACCTGCTTGCCCAGATCGTACACGGTGTAGCCGTTGTTCGAGAGGATCGTGTTGACGAGCGACTTTCCAATGTCGTGCACGTCGCCGTACACGGTCGCAAGTACCACGCGCCCCTTCGTGTAGCCCTCGCTCTTCTCCAGGAACTTCTCGAGATGCTGCACGGCCTTCTTCATCACTTCGGCCGACTGCAGTACGAACGGAAGAATCAGCTCACCAGCGCCGAACTTGTCGCCGACGTCCTTCATCGCCGGCAGCAGAACGCCGTTCAGCACGCGAACCGGATCGGTGCGCACGTTCGCGGCATCGAGCGCATCCTCGATCCCCTCCTTCTTTCGGTGCAACACCATCCAGTGAATCTTCTCATCCGCCGTCATGCCTGCCGTCGGATCTTCCTTGGCCGCCGGACCGGACGTGCCTGTTTCCGGCGCGGCCGAGAAGTACTCGATGAACATCTGCAACGCATCCGGCCTGCGATTGAACACGAGATCGTCGGCGACCGCGCGCTCCGCAGCCGATATCTCGGCGTACGGCCTGATGTGCGCCGGATTCACGATCGCGGCGTCCAGCCCAGCCTGCACGCAGTGATGCAGAAACACCGAATTGAGCACCGAGCGCGCCTCGGTAGTCAATCCGAACGACACGTTTGAAACGCCGAGAATCGTTCCGACACCCGGCAGCTCGCGCTTGATGAGTCTGATTCCTTCGATAGTCTCTGCGGCGGAATCGATCCACTCCGCATCACCGGTCGCGAGCGTGAAGGTGAGCGCGTCGTACAACAGATCTTCGGGCGCAAGGCCATACTCGCCGACCGCTATGTCGTAGATCTTGCGAGCCACTTCCAGTTTGCGCTCGCGCGTCTTGGCCATGCCGATCTCGTCGATCGTAAGCGCAACGACAGCTGCGCCGTGCTTCTTGACGAGAGGCACGATGGATTCGATGCGCTTGCGGCCGTTCTCCATGTTGATCGAATTCACGATCGCGCGGCCTGGCACATGTTCCAGCGCCGCAGCAACGACGTTCGCTTCGGTGGAGTCGATCATGAGCGGCGCTTCGACGCCCATCGACAACAGTTTCACAACCTGCGACATCTGCTCCGCTTCGTCCGATCGCTCGGTCACGGCGACGCATACGTCCAGCACGTGCGCGCCCGAGTCGACCTGTTCGCGCCCAACCTCCACGATCGACTCGTAGTCCTCCGCGAGCAGAAAGCGCTTCACGCGACGCGAGCCCTGCGCGTTGACACGCTCGCCGACTATCAACGGTGGCGGCGTCTGCCGCAGTGAAGTCGCGCGCATCGCCGAGGAGACCATCGGGAGACGGGGCTCCTCGCGCTCGCGCGTCGACGGCTTCGCGCCGGGTGCGCGCATCTCGTTCACACGTGTGACTATCGCTGCGAGATGCTCGGGGGTCGTTCCACAACAGCCACCGACAATCCGAACGCCGAAATCGCGTACGAACTCTCCAAGCGCGTCTGCCATCGGCGCGGGCTCCAGCGGATAGATCGCGTCACCGGTGCCCGTGTTGAGCGGTAGTCCGGCGTTCGGAATCACCGACAACGGCAGCGTCGCATTCTCCGCGAGGAACCGAATCGGCTCGCGCATGTGCTCGGGCCCGGTCGAACAGTTGAGGCCGATCACATCCACATGCAGTGATTCCAGCGTCGTCATCGCACTCGCGATGTCGGTGCCGAGCAGCATGCGGCCACTCACGTCGAGCGTCACCTGCGCCTGCACGGCGACGCGCTTCCCCATCTCCTGGAACGCGCGCTCGATGCCAACAACCGCAGCCTTTACTTCGAGGATGTCCTGCGACGTCTCGATGAGAAGCACATCGACGCCGCCCTCGATGAGCGCCTTCGCCTGTGCGCAGTAGTTCGACGCGAGCTCTTCGAAGGTCACCTTCGACAGCACGGGATCCGTGCTGGACGGGAGCATCCCGGTCGGACCCATGGAGCCGGCCACGAATCGTGGACGATCCGGCGTCGCGAACTTGTCGCACGCGGCGCGGGCGAGCTGCGCGGCCTTCACGTTCAGATCGTGCGCCCGGTCCAGCAGCCCCCACTCTTCCAGTCGGCGCGGCGTCGATTGAAAGGTGCACGTCTCGACGACATCACACCCGACGGCGAGGAACGACTCGTGAATTTCCTGAATCACGTCGGGGCGCGTGAGCACCAGGTTGTCATTGCATCCTTCGAGCGCCTTGCCGCCGAAATCGTCGGGGGTGAGGTGATAACGCTGGATGTTGGTTCCCATCGCGCCGTCGTAGACGAGGACGCGGTCGGCGAGTGCGGCGAGATATGCGGACGAAGTGGAGCGGTCGGGAGAGCTTGAAGTAGTCATACCACCGTAAATACAAAAGAGGCCCGGCGGGGAGCGCCGGGCCATGAGGGGCGCTTTAGCGAAAGTTTTACGTGGTCGCAATTTGCCTGAAATCGCCACGGGTATCGGTTGTCTCGAACGATAGCCCCGAAAGCCCCCCGGGACAAGGGCCGTCCATCCGATAAGCCGGATGGACGGATATAGTCGCCTACATCCCGACCATGCGCAGGAAGGCCCACTCGAGAATGCCGAGCAGGAAATACGCTACGATCGGCGTGATATCGAACATGCCGAGCCGAGGGACGATGTCCCGGAGGGGGCGGAGCAGCGGCTCGGTAAGGGCAAACGCCCAGCGCACCCAGCCGGAAAACGGCGATATGGGCAGCCAGGAGACGAGAACCACGATTATGATCGCGAGCCGCAGGACGTCGAATGTGAGCTTCACGAGCATCACGAAGAGCCCGGCTGGACCGGATGACGCCGCGAAGATCATCGCCACGAGCCCCTGGAGCACGAAATCCAGGCCGCTGATGATTACGATTCCGATGAACACCGCTCCGACCAGAGCCCAGATCGGCGCCGAACTCGGACTTCCACCCGCGCGCACGATGCGCCGCTCGATGGGTGTCACCATGGGATCGACGAACCGGCGGATGGTTCGTGCCATCGGATGAAATGGGTTTATCCGTCGGGTCCGAACGAGCCAGTCCAGCAGGAAGGCGATCGCCAGGATGACAACAGCGACCGCGACTACTGTGCGGACCGCGCCGGCGAAAAGCGCAAGGAAAGGAAGCAGGGCCATCATTTACCGGGTGAAGGATTCGCGGCGGGATCCGGAAAGGGCTGATTGGTCGATCGTTTCACGTCGTACATGAACGACTGCACCTTCCCGTCAGACAACTTTACGGTATAAAAGAGTTGCGCGTCGTCCGCGACCGAGTTCATCGCGATGATGCTGCCGCCGGCGGGAATCGGCAGATCGCTGCGCGGCTCCAGCCGTATGGCGGGTCCGCCGCCCATGAGCCCGCGCGGTCCCATTCCCCGGTCCGAGCGTCGATTGTCGCCCTCTTTCTCACGGGCCTTCCTGAGCGAATCCATGCGCTCGCGCATCTCGTTGCGCAACACTGACGGATCCTGCGGGCCGTACAGTCGCGCACTGGTTGCGCCGGTCGCAGAGCGATACACCGCGACGAGATACTCATCACCGGCCGTCCTTGCGAACAACAAGGTATCGTCGGCCTCGGGAATGAGCGACGGCCAACGCGTCTCGCGGATCACGTCGGTGTTGGCGAGAATGATTCTGCCGCGCGGCGCGTCGCGATCGGTCTGCAGGAAGAAATAACTGCCGGCGTTGTCCACGAATTCGTAGCGTGAATCGAACGATTGCACGAGCTTCACGACCGGCGCGCCGAAATTTGGCTTGCCGGGATCATCGAGATCGATGAAGTAGATGCGTGTGTGCGAATCCGCAGGATACGAGATGGTGAACACCGCGTAATGACCGTCGTCGCTCACACGCGCAGCGTAACGCCACTCGGGATGATCGAACTGACTGAAGATCAGTGCGTCATTCGATTCGGCGCGGCCGAGTCCGTGATAGTAGATGCGCTCGCGCCCGTTCGCAGAGTCCTGGCGCACGTACAGAAAGCCCTTCTCGTCGTGCGACCATGGCGCGGGCGAGATGCGAGCGTTGTGCAACACATCGGGAAGATCTCTTCCCGTCTGCACGTCACGCACGCGAACCTGATATGGTCCCGTGCCCGTAGCTGCACCAACTCCGTATGCGACGTAGCGTCCATTGGGCGACGGCGCCACGATGGAGAAGCTTGCGGCCGGAAGCAGCATGCGCGGGGCCGCACCTTCTCCGCTACGCACCTGCAACGCGCCCGACGCGTCAACGTCGAAGTACTGCCTGCCCGTCTTGAACGGTGCGAGCAAACTCGGCGGTGTCAGCTCCGTTATTGCAGAGCGTCCCGGAGCGTTCGCAGCCGTACTCTGCGCAACAACTGTCGTCGGGACGTAACCGCCAATCAGAATGGAGAGAGCCAGCCAGCGAATGTGTCGGTGCATGGGATGGGAGTGGTTGCGTCTGAATCTACGGCAACGTGCGACGTGCCACAGCCAACTGTACGTCGCTGCCGCGTTGCGTGTTATCCGATCCTAGATACACCGACGACCGCCATTCCGCACCGATCGAACGCCATAGATTTGTGGGCGGCCGTGCAAGGCCCGCATGTGAACCAACAATCGACCGCACCATGCCCGAATCGAAGGACCGCCGCTACTGGCTCCTCAAGAGTGAGCCAACCTGCTTCTCATACGACGACCTGCTGGCCTCACCCGGCCGGACGACCTACTGGAGCGGTGTGCGTAACTACCAGGCCCGCAACTTCATGCGTGATGACATGAAGAAGGGAGACGGGGTGCTTTTCTATTACTCCGGTGCCGATCCCGCCGGGATAGTGGGGACGGCAGAGATCGTGCGGGAGGGCTACCCTGATTTTTCCGCGTGGGACCCGTCGGACGAGCATTATGACCCCAAGAGCAGTGAGTCAAACCCGATCTGGTACATGGTCGACATCCGGGCCGGCGACCGATTCGAGAACTTCCTCGACCTCCCGGGCCTGCGGCACGTCCGGGAACTGGAGAAGATGGAGCTGCTCAGAAAAGGAAGCCGGCTCTCGGTCCAGCCGGTCCGACCGGACGAGTGGGCGACCATCCTCCGGATCGGCGGAATATCCCGCAGTGGGCGCTCGCGAGCTCGTTGACGGCATCGCCGGACCCGAGTATGTTACTGACTGGTCAGTAACATACCGAAAACACTTATGTCAGCAGAAGTTACGGAACCGCGCTGGCGGCGGCTTCCGGAAGAACGCCCCCAACAGATACTGCACGCTGCGCTCGAGGTATTCGGCGAGCACGGCCTTGCAGGCGCACGCCTGGAAGACATTGCCAGACAGGCCGGCGTGTCCAAGGGCACCATATACCTCTACTTCCCGAACAAGGAAGCGCTGTTCCGCGAGATGGTGCGCTCGACCATAGTCGAAGCCATCGTCGCAGGCGAGGGAATTCCAGACACAGGCTCGGCGCGTGAGCAACTGCTCGCATTCATGCAGCACTACTGGGCGTTCGTGCGGACGCCGGCGTTCTCGGTGATCTACCGGGTCGTCGTGAGCGAGCTGCACCACTTTCCGGATCTGGTGGAGTTCTACAGCGCCGAAGTCATTGCCCGCACTCAGAAACTTCTCTCCGGCATAATACGGCGCGGCATCGACGCTGGAGAGTTTCGTGCGTTGGATCCAGCGGTCGCGGGGCGGATGCTCATCTCTCTCTTCAGCACGAGCGCCATGTGGTGCTGCAAGCGAAAGTACTTCCCTCACCTTCGCAACCGGCCGGACGAACAGATATACAACGAGCTGGTCGACTTCTACCTCTCCGCGCTCCGCGCGGTACCTCAATAATGAAAGGCAAATTCACCACGTGCATGGCGCTTGTGTTGAGCCTGGGTATTGCATCGGGCACAGCGGTGCAATCACTAGCCGCACAGGACACGCCCACGGCGCCGGTACCATCCACATTGTCGATCGGCGATGCGGCTCGCATTGCCGCCCGCAACAGCGCGCCGGCGCAGGGCGCGCGTATACGTGTGACCGAGGCAGAGGCGCGCGTGCGCCAGAGCCGCGCGGACATGTTGCCAGCGTTGAACGCATCCGCGTCGCAATTCACTCGAACCCTCAACACCGCGTCATTCGGTTTCTCGCTTCCGGGGCTCAATCCGAACGGACAGATCATCGGCCCGTTCCACGTGCTCGACGCGCGTGGAAGTGTGGAAGCACCGTTGTTCAACTTCAGCGCCTTCGCGCGTTACCGCGCCGCCGGTGCGGCGGTCAAAGCGAGCAGCGCTGCTGCGACGGTCGCATCGGAGCAGGCCGGCTCACAGGCTGCGCTGGCGTACATCCAGGCGCTGCGTGCTGAAGACGATCTCCGCGCGCGTGGCGAGGACAGTGTGCTCGCTGCCGATCTCGTGAACGTTGCACAGGCTCAGCTCGACGCCGGGACCGGCATCGCGCTGGACGTGACCCGTGCGCAGGCTCAGCTCGCATCGACGCGCGCCGGTCTCATCAACTCGCGCGCGGCGCGTGACCGGACACTCATCGCGCTTGCGCGCGCGCTCAACGTTCCAGCGCGGACGCCACTCGTTCTGACCGATTCACTCGGCAGCATGGACACCACAGCCGTGACCACCGACGAGGCTGCAGCCACCGAGCGGGCGTTGCGGAACCGACCCGATCTGCTCCAGGCAGAGGCGCGCATTGCAGCCGCTCAACAGGCGGTAAGCGCGATTCGCGCCGAGTACCTTCCGACCGTGTCGCTCATCGCCAACGATGGCGTCAACGGACTGTCGGTACATCACATGTTGAATACTTACGAATACGGTCTTCAGATATCGGTTCCGGTGCTCGATGGACTCCGTCGCTCCGGGCGCATACAGGAGGAGCAAGGTCTGGTGCGCGAAGCGCAGGTGCAGCAGCAGGACATCCGGCAGCAGGCCGCCGCGGACGTCAGTACCGCGATCCTGGACCTGCACGCAGCGGAGCAGCAGGTGCAGGCGACGCGGGAACAGCTGAGGCTGGCCGAGCAGGAAGTCTCGCAGGCGCGCGAGCGTTTTCGCGCGGGGGTAGCCGGTAACGCTGACGTCATAACGGCTCTGCTGGGACTCACCACGGCGCGTACCTCGGTAATCGATGCGCAAACGAATTTCCAGACGGCTCGCGTCGCGCTCGCGCGCGCGCAAGGCGTCGTCACGACCCTTCCCTGAGCACTCACTCCCTCGTAAACATGGCAAGCGAACCCGGTAGCAAGCGCAAGATCATCATCCCCATCGTCATTGTAATTGCGGTCGTCGCGGCGATATGGGGCTTCAGGACGTGGAGTTATTCACGCAGTCATGAGAGCACTGACGACGCGCAGGTGGACGGGCACATCGTTCCTGTGCTCGCCAAGGTTGGCGGCTACGTGACCAGCGTCGCGGCGGACGAGAATCAACACGTGAACGAGAATCAGATTCTCGTAACACTGGACGACGCGGAGTATCGCGTTCGTGTCGAGTCGGCGCAGGCCGATCTCGCCGCGGCGGAGGGCGTCGCTGGAACCAAAACGACCGAGGGTCAGGCTGAAGGCCAGGTGGCTACCGCGTCTGGGCAGCGGTCGCAGCTCGATGCACAGGTCATCGCGGCGCAGGCGGCGAACACGAACGCACAGGCGAATCTGGCGCGAATGAAGGACCTGGCAGCGAAGCAGATCGTGTCCAGGCAGCAGCTCGATGCTGCGCAGGCAGCAGCAGCAGCGGCCCAGGCGCAGTTGCTCGCGGCGCAGCGCCAGGTAACGACAGCTGGTTCGCAGATATCCACCGCGCAGGCCGGCGTGCGAATCGCCGAAGCACGGTCGAGCGCCGCACAGGCAGCGCTGGACAACGCGAAGCTGCAGTTGAGCTATACTCGCATCACGGCGCCCGCGAGCGGTCTCGTTGCGCGCAAGCAGGTTGAGGTTGGTCAGCTGGTGACAGCCGGCCAGCCTGTAATGAGCATCGTGGCGGACACGGGCATGTGGGTGACAGCGAACTTCAAGGAGACACAGCTCAACGACATCAAGGTGGGCCAGCCGGTAGAATTCGACGTCGATGCCTACGGCGGTTGCACTGCACGCGGGAAGGTCGAGAGCCTGAGCGGGGCGACTGGCGCAAAGTTCGCGCTTCTGCCGCCTGACAACGCGACCGGGAACTTCACCAAGGTCGTTCAGCGCGTGCCGATTCGCATCGCTGTAACGAAGGGATGCCCCGATCACCCTTTGCGGCCGGGGCTGTCGGTAAACGTCCACGTAGCGACCCAGTAGCGCACGAGGCAAATGCACCCGGTAGCGCGGTAAGTGATGGAGCTGGGCAGGCGGGCGGCCCGCCGGGGTTTAGATTTCCCGGCGGTGTCCCCACCTCCGAGCCCCTCTACTCAACGCGTGAACGAGCCGTCGCGTAATTCTTCTGACGAGCGGTCACTGACCGCCGCTGCCCAGCGGGGCGACCAGGCGGCGTTCGGAATGCTCGTACAGTTGCATGCAAAGCGTGCGTATGCGGTCGCACGGGCTATTGTGACAGTGCACGAAGATGCGGAGGATGCTGTTCAGGAAGCTTTCGTCCGCGCGTATCAGGCGCTGGACAGATTCAATCTGGAGCAGTCGTTTGGACCGTGGCTCAACCGGATCGTGGCCAACGCGGCACTGGATCTTGCAAGGCGACGGAAGGTACGTACAACTGATGAGCTGCACGAATCGCTCGCGGGAAGCTTTCGTGATCCTGGTGAAGCGGACGAGCTTCGGCGCCGGTTGGGTGAAGCACTGGCGCAATTGCCTGAACGCATGAGATCGGTGCTGGTCTTGCACGATATAGAAGGGTTCGCACACTCCGAGATAGGAAAGACGCTCGGGATACCGGAAGGAACGGCGCGATCTGACCTGCACCACGCTCGACAGCGGCTGCGGGGAATGTTGCGCGACTTGAGGAACGACTGATGACAGACAACCAGATCAGGCTCGACGAGCCGCTGCCCAACACGGTGATCGCGACCGTGCGCGACATGTATGCTCCGCCTGACGGCGACGCGTACTGGAGTGTGCTCGAGTCGCGCATAATGGCGCGCATCGGTGACTCTGCAGCAGGCCGCTGGTGGATGGTGGTCGGAAGCTGGGCGCGCGGTGGTCTCGTTGCGGCGGCTGCGATCATAGTTGCGGCGGTCGTCGGCGCGTTGCTGATTCAGGCACACGATCAGGAGCTTCGCACTGCCTATGAGTCGGCCACACAGCCCAGCATCACGCAACAGGTCACCGTGCCGACTGGAGCGCTGAGCGAGCGTGACGGTCCGGATACGCGTGGCGCTACATTCCGCGACGTAATCTCCTCTCACTAGCACTTGATGCAACAGTCCAAACTGGTCGCGGCCCTGGTGATTATCGGTGCATTCGTCGCTGGCGGCGCCATTGGCGTAGCTGGCGATCGCGCTTTGCGCCCGGATAGCCCAAGCGGACCGGTCGATTCCCGCACCTTCTGGAATCGCACCGCGACGGAGTGGGGACTGACCTCGGCCCAACGAGCGGTCGTCGACTCGCTGATGGACGCACAGCGGAAAAAAATCTCCGCGATCTACAAGCCGCTCCGCCCGACGCTGGATTCGGCGGATGCGCTCGCCCACCTCGTGAGCGACAGTACCCAGGACGCGCTTCGCCGCGTCCTCAATCCCGAGCAGCAGAAGAAGCTCGACGCCCTGCGCGCCGAGATGCGGAAGCACGACGCCGCGCGCCGCGCGCGACGGATGAAGATGTAAGATGCGTGGCTAAGAGTCGTCGTTCCCGCGAAAGCGGGAACCCATCTGCTGCCGACCAGCTTCTCGCATTCATCGCCTCCAAAGGTCGATAACATGGGCCCCCGCTTTCGCGGGGGTGACGATTTCGTGGTTGCCTGCCCTACCCCGTCGAAAAACGTTGACGGCGGCGCGATATTACTGGATGACACAAAGCGCGCAGCGGCAGGTTCCACCGTCGATCGGCGCAAAGCCCGACCTCCCCACCTTCGAGCACCACTGGCAGGACGAGGCCGACGCGGCCTACCTGTACGACATCCTGGCCGACCTCGAAAAGGATAGTCACAAAAGTGATGTCTTCCGTCGGCTATCGGCGGTCGAAAGCCGACATCTCGAGATCTGGGCAAGGCTGATCCGCGAGAACGGCGGAACTCCAAAACAATTCAGGCCGACCGCGCGCACTCGACTGCTCGCGATTCTCGGCAAGCTGCTGGGACCCGGTTTTCTGCTCCCCATGCTGCTCGCCGAAGAAGGGCGCGAGGTGAAGGGCTACATGGACATGCACCGCGCAACGCCGCACGGTGCACCGGGCGGCTCGGAAGCGTTGCTACTGGCGCGCGAATCCGCCGAGCACGCCACTGAGCTTTCCGCGATTACCGGAACCAGCGAGGAGCCGTGGCATCGGAAGGGATCGGGCGGATTTCTTCGTAACACCGTTTACGGCTTCAACGACGGCCTTACGGCGAACTTCGGTCTCGTGGCCGGCGTACTCGGGGCTGCTGCTGCGTCGCCGCAGCACATGGTGATCGTCGCTGGAGTCGCCGGACTGATCGCAGACGCGTTGTCGATGGGATCCAGCGGTTATCTAGCGGCCAAGAGCGAGCAGGAAGTCTATCAGCACGAGATCGAGATGGAGCGCGACGAGATTGCGCTGATGCCCGAAGTGGAGCGCGACGAGCTCGCGCTCATGTATGAAGCCAAGGGGATGGAACGCGGTGTCGCCGAACAGCTCGCGCAGGAGATCATGCACGATCCCGCGCGCATGCTCCGCGAGCAGGTTCGCGAAGAGCTCGAGATCGGCGAGCCAAACATGTCGCCGCTGCGCGAGGCGTGGCTGACCGGAGGCGCAACTGCGATTGGTGCGTTGATACCGGTAATGCCCTTCTTCTTTCTGAGCGGGCGGGCGGCGGTAATAACATCGTTCGTAATCGCGATGGCGAGCCATTTCTTCGTTGGCGGATTGAGATCGATTTTCACTGGCCGCGGGTTGTTCCGGTCGGGGTTCGACATGTTCGTCGTCGGGCTCGGCGTCGCGGCCGTGGGCTACTACGCGGGAGAATGGGTGGCACATCTGCTATGATGAAGATCACACACGCAGCGCTCGCGTTACTCGTTACAGCTGCGACGGGATGCGTCCTTGTCGCCGGTAACAGCGGCAGTTTTTCGGCGTATCCGACGGACTCGCAGCGGATCGAGGCGCGTTCCGAGATTGCCGGCATGATGGACGCATCCGCGCGCGCCTGGACGAGGGGCGATCTGGATGGTTTCATGGACTCGTACGAGCCCGGCAGCGGAGTTACTTATGTGACGCCAGCCGGCGTGGTGCACGGCCGCGACGCTATTCGCGCGCGATACGCACCACGCTTTGCTCGTGGAGCGCGACAGGATTCACTTTCGTTCGAGAACCTCGAGGTGGATCTCCTCGCGCCGAATCTCGCGAATCTCATCGCCTATTACAGACTGAGTCGCGGCGATTCCACCGTTGCCCATGGACCGACGAGCCTCGTGATGCGCAGGCGTGACGGACAGTGGCGCATCATCCACGACCATTCTTCGTGATACACTGAGAGTCCGGAAGAGCGCTCTGTCGCTGAGGTTCTAAAAGCCGTCGGGCCCGGCACAACGCAGCCGAGAATTAACGACGTGCGAGACTGATGCGTCGAACTTTCGTTACGCATGGCCGATCCAATCCGGAGAACCTGATGCAGCAGGCGTTGCACAGCCATTCAGTACGACGTCTCGCCATTGCACTCGTGTGCGCCGCATGTGCGCGGAGCACCGGCGCTGTGCACGTCGACGTTCGGCCGCTTGCCGACGGCCCACGTGAGATGACCCGCGAGCAGCAGGTTCGGCAGGTGGTGAACCGGCTCACATTCGGCGCGCGTCCAGGCGATTATGCTCGAGTACGTGATATGGGTGTGGATAGATGGGTCGGCGAGCAGCTCGCGCCCGATGCGATCGATGACGACAAGGCGGAACTGTTCCTCTCGCGCTATCCGTCGATCTTCCAGGACGAGACGACTCTGGCGCGCATTTACAGTGCCCCCGCAGACCTGCGCAAGGCGGGAGGCGCATTGCCCGACACCGCTGCGATCCGTGCCGCCGACAAGGCGTCGAATCGGGTAATCTCGGAGCTTCGGGAGGCAAAGATTGCGCGCGCAGTTCTGAGCGAACGTCAGCTTCGCGAAGTGATGACCGACTTCTGGGAAAACCATTTTTCGATCTACGCAGACAAGGGCGCCGACAGGTACATGCTTGTCGCGTTCGACGATTCGGTGCGTGCTCACGCGCTCGGCAACTTTCGCGCACTTCTTGGCGTAGTCGCACATTCCCCTGCGATGCTGTACTACCTGGACAACTGGACCAGCAGAGCCGACAGCGATCGGGTCACTCTGGCCGAGGTGGACGCGTATCGCAAGCGAGCCGTTGCAGAAGCAAAGTACGAGAAGACGAGGGGCGAGGTGTTCATCGACCGCGCCGGCCGTATAACGATCGGCAACCCCAATGTGCGACCACCCGCACCGTATCATCCAAGCGTCCGGCACGGTAAAGGGCTCAACGAGAATTACGGACGTGAGCTGATGGAGCTGCACACACTCGGCGTCGACGGCGGGTATAGCCAGGAAGATGTGATCGAGGCGGCGCGAATTCTGACCGGGTGGACGATCCGCGATCCGAATCATGTCGGCGCATTTTACTTCAACGCGGCAATGCACGACGCAGGTCAGAAGGAGTTTCTGGGCAACAATTTCCCGGCGGGCCACGGCGAGGACGAAGGCGAGCGACTGCTGGACATCATTGCCGCCCGACCAGCCACGGCACACTTCGTTGCAGAGAAACTCTGCCGTAGATTCGTCAGCGATTCTCCGTCGACGGATCTCGTGAATCATGCAGCAGCTACGTTTTTGCGCACCAACGGGAATATTGCCGAAGTGATGCGAACCATAATCGGCTCGCCCCAGTTCTTCGCAACCACTGCGTATCGCGCAAAGGTCAAGTCGCCATTCGAAGTGGTCGTCGGCACCTTGCGCGCGCTGGACGCGACTCCCGATACACTTCAGCGCGATGTGCAGGCAGTCGCGCGTCTGGGCGAGCCGCTGTGGGGGCACATTGCGCCAGACGGATATCCGGAGACCGGCGACGCATGGCTCAATACGGGATCGATCCTCAATCGTATCAACTTCGGAATACTGGTCGCCGCCGGCCAGATACCGGGCGCATCGCTCAAGACCTGGCCACCGGCGCCCGCCCTTGTGAGCGCGCCACACCAGGTGCAGGTGGACAGTGTCGTGTCGATTCTGTTTGGAGGCGATGTGTCGCCGCAGACCCGACGCATTCTGGATGAAGGCAACAACCCGATGCTGGGGTCGGCGCCAAATGCTGCGCGAACGAACCAGAACCAACTCGCACAGCTGGTTGGTCTTGCACTTGGCGCGCCGGAATTTCAGAGGCACTGAGGGTCGCGACGGGCGGCATCAGTCCATGCGATGCGGCGCGATTGCGGCCGTGATGCGCGCCAGTCGCGGATCAGCAGAGATGCAGGGCGCGGCATATGATGACGGTCTGTTTGACGCGCAGGAACGGTGCATGCAGTCAGCCCTGGAGTCGGACGTTATCGACATGGCACGCCTGTAGGGCAGCCCCCTACAGCGAAAAGTGGGACTTGCCCGACAGTCGCAAGCCGGTGCGAGTGGTATGATTCCGAATCACCGTTGACGCGAGAGTGTGATTTGCGGTCATCACGATGTGTGCCTTGATGCAATCGGACGAGACCGGACACGCTGCGCTGGACGATATCGCGTCGCGCGATACGACCGCTCCCGCGACGGCAGTCGCCCCGCCGCACGGGTCCCCGGGTGGGGTGTCCGCGCGTCACCGCAGGCGCGCCGGAGCGTTCATCTCGATCCTCGCGATCGGAATCATCATAGCGATTCGCCACTACATCCCCGGACTCCTGGGTGCGGCGATTCTCTACGTGCTATGCGTGCGCGCATATCGTCGGCTGACCAACCGCATGCGCCCGAAAAGGGCTGCGCTGGTGGTCGCACTCGGAATGGCAACGCTGTTTCTCATTCCTATCGTGTGGCTCGGCGGAGTGGCGCTCGCGCAGTTTCCCGACACGGTTGCTCGTGTAGTCCAGAGCACGACTTTCCGTCGTCTCGCCGAGCTTCAGATCGGTTCCTTCGACGTTGGCGCGCAGTTCTCGCGAATGCTGGAGTCGCTTGCAACGTCCGCACCGAAGCAGGTCTTTTCGCTGGCAGGGAGTGTCACACGCGGCGTTCTGAACCTTCTGATCGCGACCGTCGGTCTGTATTACCTGCTGTATCGAGCCGATGACGTGTGGGCGCGCGTGCGGCCCCTCATTCCATTTTCCGCCGCAGGTGCGGATGCACTTCGGTTGCGTTTTGGCCTCGTAACGGAGGCGACCCTGCTCGGAATGCTCGCAACGGGAATGGCACAGGGCACGACGGTTGGTCTCGCATTCTGGATCGTCGGTCTTCCCAACCCGATCGTGTGGGGAATGGCAACGGCTATTGCGTCCATCTTCCCGATTCTCGGCAGCGCGCTCGTCTGGGGGCCGGGAGTACTCGTCCTTCTTGCAAACGAGCGCTACGGCGCGGCTGCAGTGCTCGCGCTCATCGGCGGCATCGTGGCATCCAACATCGACAACATCATCCGGCCGCTGATCTATCGCCGCGTGTCGGGCATTCATCCGTTGGCGACCCTGGTCGGTGCGTTCGCGGGAGTCGAACTGATGGGAATCACCGGACTACTCATGGGACCTCTCGCAATTTCGTACCTGTTCGAACTGCTGCGCCTGTATGAGAGTGAGTTTGGTGAGCTGGCGACACAGCAGTAAGTACTCGATTCTTTCGTGGCTGGTTCGCTAGCCACAACCACACCCAATTTCCGGAGGCCTGCATGCAACAAGAGAACGGGACAGAGACAGCGGTCGGGAGGATGACCGGCGGGGTGACCGGATTGAATCTTCGCGGTCGCGTGGTATTGCTGGCGAGCGACGGTTCCCCGGCTGCACAGGCCGGCGCGCGTATCACTGCCGCGCTCGAACGCGAGCGAGGTGCGACACCGGAAATCCTGCACGTGTTCGATCTCAGATCCTTTCCTACGGTGCCGTTCCTGGAAGAAGCGCTCGGCGCGGGTGACCAGATGCTTGGCGAAGCAGCCCACGGCGAGCAGCGACTGGAGGTCATCGCGCAACTGGCCGGCGTAGCGCCGGAGGCATCGCGTTGGCCGGTTCACATCGGCGCTGGAACTCCGGCGGTCCAGATCGTGATCCACGCCGAAAAGCTGAACGCCGCGCTCATCGTCGTTGGGCTGCGACAGCACGGGCGGCTCGACCGCGTCATCGGCGACGAGACGACACTGCAGGTACAACGACATTCCACGTGCGCCGTGTTTGCCGCGCGCGGAGACAGCACCGGACTGCCGCGGCGAATCGTCGCGGGGATCGATTTCACGCGAGCGAGCGTTGCTGCCGCTCGGGCGGCGCTGGATACCGCAACGCCGGACGCAAAGGTGACACTCGTCCACGCGCAGGAACCGGACGACGGTTCCACCACCGACGACGGACACGCGGTGGTGCACAGCCTCGGAGTGGCTCGTGCGTTGGAAGAAGTTCGCAACTTTCTCGTGAGCCAACTACCAACCGGCAGCCCGGTCACGATCGACACGCTCGCCGGATCGGGCCGGCCATCCGAACTTCTTCTGAGCACGGCGGAACGAGTCAACGCAGATCTCATCGCGATAGCAAGCAGGCGGCACGGACCCGTAGCTCGTCTCATGCTCGGGTCGGCTGCGGACGAGCTGGCACGCGCATGCGTCACGTCACTCCTCGTGGTTCCACCGGCGTCATGAGTGCATCCTTCGCGGCGAATACGCGTTCGCGTGTGATGCGCACCGACGGCGGATAGCCAAAGGGACCGTGTGGCGCTCTCCTCTACTGGCCGTCATGAATCTGGCGGGACGCTGACGCAGGTCGTCACCGTCGCGTGGCATTCGCTTGACGCCGATGAAGCGCTGCAGCGAATCGGAGCGTCATTGCATGGATTATCTGAGGCCGAAGCGGAGCGCCGGCTCCTGACGTACGGCCGCAACGTCATCCAGGTGGTACGCCCGGAGCGCGCCTGGCGAATTCTACTCCGACAGTTCGCGAGTGTCATTGTTCTCCTGCTCGTGGTGGCGGCGTTCTTTGCGCTGTTCTCCGGTGACATCGCTGACGCGATCGCAATCGCAGCCGTGCTCGTGCTGAATATCGCCATCGGCTTCGCTACCGAGATCAAGGCGCGCCGTGCGATGGAAGCGCTCCGCAGCATGGATGTGCGTCAGGCGACCGTAATCCGGGACGCAGTTGTCAGACGGATAGACGCGGCCAGAGTCGTCCCTGGCGACGTAATCGTCATGGAAGCGGGAAGTGCCGTACCGGCAGACGCACGGATACTGACCTCAACCGAACTCACGACGGTAGAAGCGCCGCTCACCGGTGAAGCACTGCCCGTATCGAAGCGCGCTGCACCGCCGCCAGCAATCGACGCACCACTCGGCGACCGCACTTCAATGCTGTACATGGGCACCACCGTTGTGACGGGAAGTGTCACAGCCGTCGTTGTTGCAACGGGAAGCGGAACCGAAGTCGGACGTATTGGCATGCTTGTGTCAGGCATCGCCGATGAGCCGACACCGCTGGAGAAGCGGCTCGACGTGCTTGGACGACAAGTCGTGTTTGCGGCAGTCGCGGTCGGAGTCGGAGTAGCTGTTCTCGATTTTGTGCACGGCAGTCCGCTTGCGTCGGTATTTCTCATAGCCGTTGCAATCGCGGTCGCGGCAGTACCAGAAGGCCTGCCGGCAGTCGTAACTATTACAATGGCTGTCGGCGTACGACGCATGGCGAAGCGGAAGGCAGTCGTGCGGCGAATGTCGATGGTCGAGAGTCTGGGATCGGTGACCGTAGTGTGCACAGACAAGACGGGAACGCTGACGCTCGGTGACATGACCGCCGTTGCATTCTGGACGCCCGATGGTGTTGCATGGCCGGACTCCGGAACCGAGATAGCCGTCAGCGGCGCTGGTTACAGGCCGGAGGGTGAGTTTCTTGTAAATGGAGTACCGACTCCTGCGAGCGACCTTCCGGCACTCCACCGATCGCTGATTGCAGGCTGCATGGCCAACCGCGCGAATCTCGCTCACACGCGCGGCGACGAATGGCGTGCGCACGGCGATCCGACGGAGGCGGCTCTTCTCGTGGCGGCACGCAAGGGTTCAATCGATCGTGACGAACTGCTGCGCAGGATCCCCGAATTCGCGGAGCTACCGTTCTCGAGCCAACGAATGGTGATGGCGACGTTTCATCGCTCGTCCACCGGCGGGATCCAGGCATTCGTGAAAGGAGCGCCCGACCGGGTGCTCGCACGCTGCACCACCGCCGCGACACAGGCCGGCGATCGAAGTCTGAGCCCAGTTGCGCGGAGTGCGGTGCTGCGCAGCAACGAAGCGCTGGCGGCCCGTGGGCTACGCGTGCTCGCCCTCGCAGACGGCCAAACGCAGGGAACGGACGAAGCGAGTCTGCAGAACCTGCGCTTCCTGGGACTGGGGGGGATGTTCGACCCGCCTGCGCCGGGAGTAGCCGAGACGATTCATTCGTTGCGCACGGCAGGCATACGCACGATCATGCTTACCGGCGACCAACGACTCACTGCGAGCGTCATCGCGCACGCGCTCGGTGTTGCTGAAGAGGGCAGCGAGGCACTCGACGGAACCGAGATCGACGCGCTATCGGACACCGCCCTCGCCGCACGACTGGAATCTGTGAGCGCGTTCAGTCGGGTGAGTCCGGAAGCGAAGCTGCGAATCGTCGCTGCGTTGCAGATGGACGGAAACGTCGTTGCGATGCTTGGCGACGGTGTCAACGATGCGCCCGCTCTTGCCCGCGCGGACATCGGTGTAGCGATGGGTGGGCGCGGCACGGACGTAGCCAAGGAGGCAGCCGGCGTCGTTCTGGCAGACGACCGATTCTCCACGGTCTCTGTCGCCGTCGAAGAAGGGCGCGTGATATACGGCAACATCAGGCGGTTCGTGTTCTATCTGCTGAGCTGCAACCTCGCGGAAGTCCTCGTGCTGTTCGCGGCGGCGATTGCCGGCCTCGCGTCTCCCCTCCAGCCACTCCAGATACTCTGGCTCAATCTGCTGACTGATACATTTCCGGCGCTTGCGCTCGCCATGGAGCCATCCAGTCCAGGCGTCATGACGCGACCTCCGCAGAATCCGCACGCACCGTTGCTGTCGCGCCGACTCGTCCTGACTTCAGGCGGATATGCGCTTCTCATGGCAGCCGCCACGTTCACCGCTCTACTGTGGGGTCTGTCGGAAACTGGCGGCGATCGCATCCAGGTAGTGCGGCATGCCGGAACGCTCACCTTCATGACACTCGCGCTTGCTCAGGTCGCGCATCTCGTCAACGCTCGGCATCTGCCAGGCGACGTGGGCCCACGGCGGATCAACTGGTACGTTGCAGCCGCTGCGGGACTCGCAATGGCGCTGCAGCTGGCAACCGTCTACGTGTCTCCGCTCGCGAGAGTACTGGGCGTCACCCCGATCGACCTGACGGACATCGCGGTCATATCTGCGCTTGCGCTGGCGCCACTCTACGGCGGCTATGTCTTTCGATTCGCCACCGCAAAGTGGCCGCGCTCAGACAGCGATGCTGAGTAACCGTCCAGGAACATGCACGACCTTCTTCGGCGATGACGGAACGAACTTCGCGACCGACTCGTCCTTCATCGCGAGTGCGAACGCCGCATCCCGCGTGATGTCACGCGGCACACGGATCTTGCCACGCACCTTACCGTTCACCTGAACCACCAGGTCGATCTCGTCGTCGACGAGCAAGGACGGATCGAACTCCGGCCAGCGTGAATCGAATACGCTGGCGTCGTGTCCGAGTTGTTCCCACAGCTCTTCGGCGAGATGCGGTGCGAACGGCGCGACCAGTTGCACGAGCGGCTCAACCTCTGCGCGACGCGGAACACGGTCTGACTTGCGGAGCACGTTCATGTACTCCATCATCGCCGCCACGGCCGTATTGTAGCTGAGGCGCGGAATGTCCTCGCCAATCTTTTTGATTGTCGCGTGCAACTTGCGCTCGACTTCCGGATCCAGAGTTCCGTCAGTGTTACAATCCCGCACCGAGACCCAGAGGCGATCGAGGAAGCGTCGCACTCCGGAGATCCCCTTGTCCCTGAAGTCGCCACCCTCTTCGAAGGGCCCGAGAAACATGAGATAAGTGCGGAACGCGTCTGCGCCCCACGTGTCGACGTATTCATCGGGATTCACCACGTTGCCCTTGCTCTTGGACATCTTCGCGCCTTCGCGAATGATGAGACCGTGAGCACGGAACTTGGTGAACGGCTCCTCGAAGTCGAGCAGGCCGGCGTCGTGCAGCACCATCGTCACGAACCGTGAATACAACAGATGCAGCACCGCGTGCTCGTTGCCGCCGATGTAGGAATCAACCGGCAGCCACTTGCGCGTGATGGCGGGATCGAATGGCTGACTGTCGTCGCCGACGCTCGGATAGCGCAGGAAGTACCACGCGCTGTCGAGGAACGTGTCGGACACATCGGTCTCACGACGCGCCATCTTTCCGC
>Ga0157372_10001613_pt1 | contig 24490 bp, 20 predicted proteins | sample C55metaG_FD_115307 | JGI IMG/M metagenome (GOLD analysis project Ga0157372, IMG submission 115307) | Corn rhizosphere microbial communities from Kellogg Biological Station, Michigan, USA - C5-5 metaG | ecosystem: Host-associated > Plants > Roots > Rhizosphere > Soil | place: USA: Michigan...
GAGACTCCGCGTGCTATTGGACGATGAGCGTCGCCGGAAGCGCCCTCACTGGACGTCGCCAATGCGATCCGCACACGCTCAAGGCAATGGCAGCGGGCCTCAAGCAGGCGGTCGCCGCCGACGCGCCGGTCGTGCGCGACGTACCGTCGAAGAAGCTCGGTGACATTGTCGTCGAAGAACGTGACGACAGAGTGTATGCGCAGATGGACATCGGCCCCGTACTGCTTCGTGCAGCCGGGGCCGATATTTCTAAGACTGGTTGCGGGGGGCCGATTTGGAACCCAACTACGCGTGCCGCTCGATGGTAAAGCGCGGAGCCACTGCCATTGCACCTCACGCCGTACGAAGACTCGAGGATCGAACTCGTGGTCTAACTCGCAACGTCTGCTCCCCAACCCAGAGCCGTCATTCAACAAGTCGGGAAGCGGACATCTATCGGCCACTCTTGGACGGTCTTCGTAAGGTCGCTGCTTCCTTACGAACGCACCGTTGCAAAAGCCATGACATTGAGAACGCCGAACAGAAACAAATTGTTTTACTAGGGCGAGACAGGCTCCGTTCTAAGCGCTGGCACGGCTTGCCGGCATTTCTCCACCGGCTTGATCCTGAACCAGATGGCATACAAGGCCGGCAGAAACACGAGGGTGAGCACTGTTCCGCCGAACGTTCCTCCGATCAAGGTATATGCGAGGGTTCCCCAAAACACCGAATGCGTTAGAGGAATGAACGCCAGCATCGCGGCGAGCGCGGTGAGAATTACCGGACGAGAGCGCTGGATTGTCGCTTCGACCACGGCATCAAACGGCGCCAGTCCGTCTTTCTCGTTCGTTCGTATCTGTCCGATCAGGATGAGCGTGTTACGCATGAGTATCCCTGAAAGTGCGACGAGCCCGACCAGCGCGTTGATGCCGAACGGCTGGTGGAACAACAGCAGGGTTGGAATGACCCCGATGAGACCCAGCGGTGCGGTCGCGAATACCATCATCATCAGGGAGATCGAGCGGACCTGAAGAATGATGATGACGAGCGTAAGCGCGACCATGATGGGAAACAGCGGCGCCAGCGCGCGATTTGCCTTGCCCGATTCCTCGATAGAACCGCTCTCCTCGATGCGGTAGCCTGAGGGCAGTTTGGCGATGACCGGTTGGAGTTCTTTCCGCACCGCAGTGGACACGTCCGGCGGCTGCAAGCCCTCGGCAATGTCTCCACGCACGGTGATCGTCGGCGTGCGATCGCGGCGGCGCAGAATCGGGTCTTCCATGCGAATTTCGAGCGCTCCGATCTGCGACAGTGGAATCCGTTGACCGGCCGCTCCGGCCAAAGTGAAATCGGTGATCTTGCTCGGATCAAGCCGCGCGTTTCCTGCCGAGCGCGCAGTGATCTGTACCGAGCGGATGTCTTCGCGCACATCCGTGATCGGGATGCCGCTCAACAGGAACTGAAGTTGTTGGGCCACATCGCTTGAAGTCAAGCCGATACTTTGCAGCCTGTCCTGGTCGATCGAAAAATGAAGCGTGGGCACGCGCTCGCCCCAATCGGCATTGACCGTTCTCATCTGCGGACTGGCTTGCATCACGACACGCACATGCCCTGCGATTTCGCGAAGCTTGTCGAGGTTGGGTCCCATCGCACGGAAAGCCACGGGGAAGGGCGAGGGCGGGCCGAACACTATCTGCGTAACCCGCACGCGCGCCTCGGGCGCCAAGCCGTCGGCCACCGCCTCTCGCAACCTCGACTTGAGCGCCTCGCGTGCCTCTTCGCCTGGCGTCAATACGACGATCTTCGCGAACGAGGGATCGGGCAACTCCGGTGACATAGCAAGGAAGAAGCGCGGTGCCCCCTGGCCGATGTACGCAGTAACGACCTTGGCTTCCGGTTGCTTGGCCAGCCACGTTTCGACTTTGGCGGTGGCGACGCTCGTCTGCTCGATGGAAGTGCCATATGGCATTTGCACTTCGACCAGCACTTCCGGTCGATCGGAAGTCGGAAAGAACTGCTTCTTCACCGCGCCCATGCCCAGCACTGCGACGACCAATGCGCCGACGACGCATCCCGCCACCAGCCATTTATGGCGAATCACAAGACCGAGAAGCTCACGAAAGCGGTTGTACCGCGGCGTGTCATAGATCGCCTCGTGCCCACCCTCGCGCTTCTTGATGTCCGGGAGCAGCTTCACTCCCAGGTAGGGCGTGAACACGACGGCAACCACCCACGATGCGATCAGCGCCAGGCCAACGATCCAGAACATGTTGCTGGTGTACTCGCCGGCAGTCGACTGGGCAAAACCGTTCGGCATGAAGCCGATCGCGGTCACGAGAGTACCGGCGAGCATGGGCGCGGCCGTATGGCTCCACGCATAGGCCGCTGCGCCGATGCGGTCGTAGCCCTCCTCCATCTTCACCACCATCGTTTCGATGGCGATGATCGCGTCGTCGACCAACAGCCCCAGCGCCAATATCAAGGACCCGAGAGTGATCCGGTCGAAGTTCTTGCCGGTGGCCGCCATGACGATGAATACGGCGGCTAACGTCAGAGGAACCGCCGCCGCGACAACCATGCCGACGCGCCATCCCATGCTGAGAAAGCTTACGAGCATCACCACGCCAAGGGCGACAAAGAACTTGACCATGAACTCGTCCACCGCGTTGCGAATATTGACGGACTGATCGGTGACCTGGGACAGCGTCATCCCGAGCGGCATTTCCGCATTGATCGCCGCCGCTTCTTTTCGCAACGCCTTACCGAGGTCGAGGCCATTCCAGCCCTCACGCATGACGACGCCAATGAGCAATGTCGGCTCACCGTTGTTGCGGATGAGGAACGTCGCCGGGTCTTCGTAGCCGCGCTTCACATCGGCAATGTCGGAGAGTTTGAGGGTCCGCCCCTGCGTAACAATTGGCGTGTTGCGAATGCCGGTCAGATCATCGAAGGCACCGTCAAGCCTCATGAAGATTTGCGGCCCCTTGGCTTCGATTGATCCGCCAGCCGTCAGGACGTTTCGGCTGTTGAGCGCAGCGAAGATGTCCCGTGGGGACACGCCCAACGTGGCAAGGCGGTCATAGGAAAACTCGACGAATATCCTTTCCGCCTGCTCACCGATGATGTTTACTTTCTTGACGCCAGCCACGTGAAGCAGTCGTTGGCGCAAGACCTCCGCCTCGCGGACGAGATTTCGATGAGGCTCGCCCTTTGCCTTCAGCGCGTACAGAGCAAACGTCACGTCGGAATATTCGTCGTTCACGACTGGACCGATCACGCCACCCGGCAGGTGAGGAGCCTCGTCGCCAAGTTTCTTGCGCGCCTGATAGAACTCTTCGGGAACGTCGGCGGGCGGCGTACTGTCTCGCAGGACCACCGTGGTGAACGCCAGGCCAGGGCGCGTGAAGGTCTCGGTTCGGTCATACCAGCGGAGTTCCTGCATCCGCTTCTCCAACTTCTCGGCCACCAACTCCTCCATCTCCTTTGCCGTAGCGCCCGGCCAGGCCGTGACGACGGTCATCTGTTTGATCGTGAACGCCGGGTCTTCCGCGCGACCCAGCGTCAGGAAGGCAACGACGCCGGCGATGGAAATCGCAATGAGCAGGAACAAGGTGACCGAGCGCTCCCGTACCGCGAGCGCTGAGAGGTTGAAGCCGGTCATTGGACTACCCTCCGCGCTTCGCGTCGGGGCGTGTCGCGCTTGGAACGGCCCTGCGCTCATGACGCTGGCCCCCCTTTGGCGGCCGCCTCTGCCGTGGCCTCGCCGCCCAGTCGCACGCGCTCGCCTTCGTGCAGCAGATGCGCACCGAGCGCAACCACGCGATAACCCGCCTTCAGTTTGCCGACGACCGACGCCGCTTCATCGCCGAGGCGGACGATTTGCACGCCACGCCACGTGACCCGAGGCGGTTCGCCTTCGACCAGCCATACGCCCGCACCCTTACCCGAATCGAAGATGGCCCCGATCGGCACCTGCAGCGCGGGGTCGAGTTGGCCGTCCGAGAGCTGGATGGAAATGGTCGAACCGAGCGGCGCGTCGGTGAGACGGCCCGAGAGCACGTAGCGGGCCTCGAACGTTCGAGTCTGACGGTTTGCCGCGTCCGATAACTGGCGAAGTTGCGCGGATCCTGTGAGGCCGCTTCCGTACAAAGTTGCGCGGCCAGTCGATCCGATTGCCGGGCGCAAGGTTTCGGGAAGCTCGATGACGGCTTCGCGAGGTCCAGCATGGGCCACGCGCACGACGACTTGCCCGGCAGCAACGACCTGTCCCGGCTCCGCCAAGGTTTCGACCACCACGCCGTCCGCGTCGGCCAACAGGACCGCATAGCTCGTCTGGTTGCGGGCAACGGCCGCTTGGGCTTGGGCTGCATTGAGCTCCGCTCTTGCCGACTCGGCGTCCGCCTTGATCTTCTCGTAGGCCGATTTCGAAACCGCACCCGAGGCGACGAGGGCCTGGTATCGCGATTCTTCTTGCGAGGTCTGGCGCACGCGTGCCTGAGCGGCGGTAACAGCCTGCTCCTGTGCCTGCAGCGCGAGCCCCAGATCCTTGGGATCGATGCGCATGAGCGGTTGGCCGCGCCTGACGTTTTGGCCGCTGTCGACCAAGCGGTCCAGAACCTTCCCGGAGACTCTGAACCCGAGGTCGCTCTGCACCCGGGCCGCGACGATTCCGGTGAAGGAACGCTCTGAGCCCACGGAGTTCTTGATAGCCTCGACGCGTACCAGCGGAGGCTGCGTCCGTGGGTCAGTTGAAGACGTGGCGTCGGTGCATGCCGCCAACACGAAGGGCAACAGCCCGATGAGCGCAATAAGCGGAACACTGCAGCGCTGCCGCACATGTGTGTCCGGCGTCCAATTTTCGTAGCTATCGACGAGGAGTGCCTTCATTGGAACGCCGCCTGTGCGTCTAGCTGCAGGTCCTTTCGAACCCCGGCGTCCACCAGACTAGCGGGCGCGAAACGGCGCAGCATCCGCAGGCGATTCGCGAGCCCACCGGCCGCATATCGAAGTTTCGGCCGCGCCGCGAGCGCAGCCTTCAGCACGACATCGGCCACGACGCCGGGCTCGTCTGCGCCCTCGATCACTTCCTTCAGCCTTTTGCTCAGGGCAGCACGAACCTCGCGATACTCGTCGAGCTTTGAGTCAGGCTGCACGAAGTTGGCGTCGAACTGTGTCCTTGTATAGGCAGGCTCGATGACCGAGACCCGGATGCCCCTCGTGCGCAGTTCATGGTCGAGCGACTCCGAATAGCCTTCGATCGCGTGCTTGGTCGCCGCATACAGCGCCATGTAAGGCGCAGGCAAAAAACCCAGCACGGAGCCGACATTGATGATGCGACCCTCCCCTTGATGCCGCATGTGCGGCACGACGGCACGCGTCATCCGAACGATGCCGAAGAAGTTCGTATCGAAGATGGCCCGCGCCTGTTCGAGGGAGCTCTCTTCCGCTCCGGCGGGAGCGACACCGAAGCCGGCGTTGTTCAGGAGCAGGTCGATGCGGCCTTCCAACCGCAACACTTCCGTGACGGTGGTTTCGACTGATTCATCGCTGGTCACGTCGAGAGGCAGCATCGCAAACGATCGCTGGCCCTCTTGCGCTGCTCGTCTACTCGTGCCGTAGACCTTGAAGCCAGCCCTCGCGAGCCGCTCTGCCGTAGCTGCGCCGATCCCTGATGAGGCGCCTGTAACGAGCGCTATCTTGCTCTTCGTGATGTTCCTTAGTCCGATCTTCATGGCGGTGCCTTTCAGTTGCGGTGGTGTGTCCAATTGACGAGGTTTGAATCGGGGTCTGGCGCTCGCGCAGGTCTATTTCAATCGACGGGGGCTTGACATGAGCGTATATGCGCGTAATATGAGCGCGTATACGCCTATTGTCAAGAGCAACCTTCTGATGCCCTCCGAAAGCTCGGCCCGCTGGCAGGAATGCAATTGCCTGGCACTGCGCCAGGCAGCCCGTCACGTCACTCAGTTCTACGACCAGTACTTGGCGTTGACAGGGCTGCGCACGACACAGTTTTCGATCTTGGCGAAGCTGCAGGGGCTGGGACCGATGACGATCAATGCCCTCGCCCGCGAGCTGGTCATGGACCGCACCACGCTTGGCCGCACCATGCTGCCGCTGGAGCGCGACGGTCTGATCGCCATCAGGGATGGCATTCTCGATCGGCGCAGCAAGGAACTCGCGGTGACCAAAGCCGGTGCCGAGCGCCTGCGGCGCGCGGCGAAACTTTGGGTCGAGGCGCAGAAGGAATTCGAGGAAAGGTTCGACCCCAGGCGCGCGGCGGATCTGCGCGGCCTGCTTAGCGAAATCGTTACGTGCAACCTCGAAAAGCCGGAGGCCGCTCCCGACTCTCGGCGCCAGTCAACGCGGAAGAGGCTCGCATGATCCGATATCTCGACGACTTTGAACCCGGGCAGAGGTTTGGCTCGGGGCAGCTCTCTGTCGAAGCTACGCGCATCAAATCCTTTGGTGCTGAATTCGATCCGCAGCCGTTCCATCTGGACGAAGACGGAGCGCGCGAAACGTTCTTCAAGGGACTGGCGGCGAGCGGCTGGCACACGGCGGCAATGACGATGCGCCTCCTGGTCGACAGCGAGCTCAAGCCTGCAGGTGGCATCATCGGTGCCGGGTTCGACGAAATGCGCTGGCCGCGCCCGGTTCGGCCGGGAGACCAACTGCACGTCGAAAGCGAGGTACTCGACGTGCGTCCTTCGAAGTCTCGGCCCGATCAGGGCGTAATCAAGGTGAGAACGACGACGTTGAATCAGAACGGTGAGCCGGTGCAGGTGTTCGTCGGCAATCTCATCGTGCTCCGCCGTCCCGCCTCCTCAGGAGAAGCACCTGGATGAGGAAGCGCGCCGGGGCGGGCCACACCCCACTTTGCAACGAGCTACTGCCGCGTCGCATTGCGCTGGAAGTTAATCGCTGGCTGCTGGGAGCGCACTCGTGACTCGTGTCGCGCTGCTCGAAGGGCCGATAGCGCACACGCTTGTCGAACTCGCCTGGCCGTTCTCGCCGTGCTTGCGCTGCAAACGTTCGTCGGTGTCGCGGAGACGTATTTCGTGAGCTCCCTCGGCACCGGCGTCATCGCCGCCGTCGCCCTCGTCTTTCCTTTCTTCATGCTGATGACGATGATGTCGAACGGCGGGATTGGCGGCGGCGTATCTTCGGCGGTCGCGCGTGCGCTCGGCGCCGGCGCCGCGCAGACGCCCAAGCGCTCGTGTTGCACGCAGTGGTCATCGTCGTGGTATTGGCGCGGTGTTCACGGTCGGCGCGTGGGCCGGCGGGCCGACGCTCTTCCGATCCATAGGCGCGCGCGACGAGACGCTCATCAATGCGCAGCTGAATTCCAATGTTCTCTTCGCGGCGGCGACCCCCGGCTGGATCGCGAACCTTCTGGGGTCCGCGCTCCGCGGAACCAGCCGGCGACCGACGAAACCCTCGAGATTGGCGATCTGATGGCTGACGGCAGAGGCGGTCACGTTTAGCTCGTCGGCCGCCTCGTTGACACTCCCCAGGCGGGCGACCACTTCGAACGCGACGATTCCCTTGAGGGGCGGCAGATGCATTGCTGCGACCCAACCTGAAAAAATTCAGCACGGCTTGAGGCCGGCAATGTTGCCTTCAGAGCGAGCAGAAAGCAACATCACCCCACTTTCGTTCAACTCGAATGAGGGGTCAACGCAATGCTGCTCAAGGACAAGGTCGCGGTCATCACGGGGGGAGCATCACCGCGCGGGATCGGCAAGGCAACCGCGCGGCTGTTCGCGGAGCACGGCGCGAAAGTCGCCATCCTCGATTTGGACGCCGCGGCCGCTGCTGCTGCGGCCAAAGATCTCGGCGCGGGCCACATGGGGTTGGCGTGCAACGTAACCCGTAAGGCCGACTGCGATCGGGCAGCCAGCGAGGTGGTCAAGCACTTCGGCACGATCGATGTGCTGGTGAACAACGCGGGCATCACTCAGCCGGTACGCTTGATGGACATCCAACCCGAGAATTACGACGCTGTGACCGACGTGTCGCTGCGCGGGACGCTTTACATGAGCCAAGCGGTGGTTCCGGTGATGCGCGAGCGTAAGCGCGGCTCCATCGTGTGCCTGTCCTCCGTTTCCGCGCAGCGCGGCGGCGGCATCTTCGGTGGACCCCACTACTCCGCGGCAAAGGCCGGCGTCCTGGGCCTTGGCAAAGCGATGGCGCGCGAGCTCGGCCCCGACAACATCCGCGTCAATTCGGTGACGCCGGGACTGATCGAAACCGACATCACGGGCGGCAAGCTCACGCCGGAGATGCGTGCCGACATCCTGAAGGGGATTCCGTTGAATCGCCTCGGCGCGGCCGTCGACGTCGCGAACTGCTGCCTGTTTCTCGCGAGCGACATGGCGGCTTACCTCACCGGCGTGACGCTCGATGTCAACGGCGGAATGCTGATCCACTGAAGCGAGACCATCATGAACGAAGTAGCTGAACGCACGAACCAACAGGCCGCGCTTGCACAACGCGCGTACCGCATCCGTCGCTACGCCTTGCGCATGGGCGAGGTTCAAGGCCAAGGTTATATCGGTCAAGCCCTCGGCATGTCCGACATCCTCGCCGTCGCGTACGGGCACGCACTGAACTACCGGCCAGACGATCCGAAATGGGAAGGCCGTGACCGCTTCCTGCTCTCGCACGGCCACTACGCAATCGCCTTCTACGCCGCTCTGATCGAAGCGGGCGTCATTCCCGAGAGCGAGCTCGAGACGTACGGAGCAGATGACAGCCGCCTTCCCATGTCTGGGATGGCGACATACACGCCGGGCATGGAGATGTCGGGCGGCTCGCTCGGTCAAGGGCTGATCATCGCAGTCGGCATGGCGCTGGGTCTGCGCCAGAAGAAGAATCCGGCGTTCGTCTACAACTGCATGTCGGATGGCGAGCTCGACGAAGGGTCGACCTGGGAAGCCGCGCTTTCAGCGAGCCACTTCGGTCTTTCAAACCTGATTTGCTTGGTCGACATCAACAACCAGCAGGCGGACGGCCAGTCGACCAAGGTGCTCGCCTTCGAGCCGCTCGTCGACAAGTGGGAGTCATTCGGATGGCACGTGCAGCGCGTAAATGGCAACGAACTCGCCGCGGTCATCGAGGCGTTCGACATCGCGCGCGGGCATCCGACGTCGCAACCTCGCGTCATTCTGTTCGATACCAAGATGGGCAAGGGCGTGCCGTTTCTCGAGGCACGCGAGAAGAACCACTTCATGCAAGTCTCGCCGGCCGAGTGGCAGCAGGCGATCGACATCTTGGACGCCACCCAGAGAGGCTGAAACCATGAGCACCGTTATCACCAAGCCGCGTCTTGCCACGTCCGCGATGATCGCTTCCATCGCGGCGGAAGGCCAGCGCACCAGGCCTGCTCCCTTTGGTCATGCACTCGTGGAGCTCGCCGACATTCGACCTGACGTGGTCGGGATGAGCGCGGACCTCGCCAAGTACACCGACCTGCATATCTTCGCCAAGGCCTATCCCGACCGATTCTTCCAGATGGGAATGGCCGAGCAGCTGCTGATGGGAGCGGCCGGTGGAGTGGCCAAGGAAGGCTTCATACCATTTGCAACCACGTACGCCGTGTTCGCCTCCCGCCGGGCCTACGACTTCGTGCACCAGGTGATCGCGGAAGAGAACCTCAACGTCAAGATCGTCTGTGCGTTGCCCGGCTTGACCACGGGATACGGACCGAGTCATCAGGCTACCGAGGACATCGCGATCTTCCGCGGCGTACCAAATCTCACGATCGTCGACCCGTGCGATGCGCTGGAGATCGAGCAGGCGGTGCCGGCGATTGCCGCGCATTACGGCCCGGTGTACATGCGCCTCCTTCGCGGCCAGGTCCCGCTGGTGCTCGACGAATACGGCTACAAGTTCGAGTTGGGAAAGGCCAAGCTGCTCCGCGATGGCCGCGAAGCGATCATCGTTTCAAGCGGCGTCATGACGATGCGGTCGCTGGAAGTCGCCGAAGCGCTGCGCGCGGACGGCCTGGACGTGGGTGTGCTTCACGTTCCGACCATCAAGCCGCTCGACGAGGAGGCGATCGTCCGCGAAGCATCGCGTAGCGGGCGGCTGTTCATCGTCGCCGAGAACCATTCGATGGTGGGTGGTCTTGGTGAAGCTATTGCGGGAACTCTCTTGCGTGCGGGGGTCGCACCGGCGTTCCGGCAGATCGCCCTGCCCGATGCGTTCCTCGATGCGGGGGCACTTCCGACGTTGCACGACAAGTACGGCATTTCGGCGACAGCGATGAGCGCGTCGATCAAGTCCTGGCTGCACTGACCAGGTAACCCACCCATTCGGTTCGGTGTGCGCCCGACGACAAGTCGGTCGCTAGCCCGACTCATGCCCGAACCCTTATCAACCCGTTCCGGTCAATCACAATCTTCGATAGCGGAGGTTCGGCTTACTCAGTCCCCGAACGCCTCCGGCGCGCCGAAAGTAGCCCTCATTGCGCTCGTGTTTTGATCGTACCCAGTCTGGCTCCATGGTAGTCAGGCGTAAGCAGCACGGCTGTACGCGAGCACTGCTGCGGCTTCCCGCGATTTGGCGGCACGCGAGTTTGGAACTGCGTGCCGTCGTTTCCCATGTGCAGACAAAGCCTTACGCGCGCGACGTGCCGCTCCTTTTATCTTGCTCTCGATTTTGCCGCCCTTTTTGGTGTCTCCTGATGGCCAAGCTCGTCGATTGCCGGCACCAAATCGAGTGCCTGCTTCCACGTCTCCCCGTCTAAACCCAGGCACGGTGCAGCATAAGAACAGATCGAAAATTAATCCGCAGGAGTCCATCGTAGCGAGTGGATCGCTGTTTCCTACCCGCTGGATTTGTTTGGACCGTCCGTGCTCGGCGCGCTCTTCCGCGCATTCGCCTCTCGCCGCGCCTCGGCGCTGGTCCGTATGCGTTGCAGGGTCATTCGCATGGCCCGCGGCAGTGTTGCGCCAGGTTCGGCTGCGAGCAACTCTAGCGAATGTTCACGTCGCCTCATTCGTTCGCACTCAGCACGACGGCGTTCGGCGACCTCGCGCCCTAGCTCCGGCTCAAACGTACCTGCGTTGAGGCGACGAACCAAAGCCGCACAGTAGCGGACCGGGTTGCGCACCTGTGCGCTGCCCATCCGTCCGGCCAACTCGTCCAGGATCTGCTGCGCAATTTCTGGGTGCAAGCTTCCGGTGTGTCTGGCGAGCGCCTGTCGCTGTGCGTCCGAGAGCGCTCTCGGAAAGCAAAGACCATCGCTTGCACCACCACAACCAACTCCACCACAGGCGTTCGCCGGGTGCGCGGGCTCGGGTAGTGGTGGGTTTGGGTAAATAGACGGGTAAGTGGTGGTTACCCCGACACCACTGTCACCACCCCCCTGACCGCGGTGTCGCCCTCCCCCTGTCAATGGTCCCCCCGGTGACTGCGTTGTCATGGGCCCCCTGACAATTTGTCGGGGGTAGTCGACGGCTAGCCGGTAGCCGTTACTGGTTCGCGCTCGATCCTTCCTGAACCGTCGCTCAATCACGACGAGTCGATCCTGAGCAAGGCGGCGAATCAGGCGCTGCACGCTGCGCGGGGTCATGCTGCACTTACTCGCCACGTGACGAATGCTTGGGAAGCAAAACCCCCGATCATCAGCTTCGTCGGCCAGCGCCATGAGGACGAGCTTGGGCGTCGGCGGCAAGCTAATCGACCAAGCCCAAGTCATCACTTTGAGACTCATGGATACAACCAGTGGCTTAACGCGACCGACGCAGGAGATGCTGCTTCCACGTCTCGTACTCACCCAGCGGAAACAGTCGGCGACGGCCGATCAGCGTCGACGGTGGCAGGCAGCCATCCCCACGCGATAAGCGATTGCGAACCGTGCCCGGTTGAACGCGCAGCAGTTCGGCGATCTCGCCGACGGTATAGAAATCCTTGGCCATGCTTTCTCCGAAAGCGGTCGCTGCAGTGCGACGCATACAGCAACAAGTATTGGCCGTGCGCTCAAGTGATGCCAACCTACTGGGGCGTACTGTGGCGCACTCCAGCGTGTTGCAATCGCTTTGTGGACTGGTCAAGGTAGCCGCGTTTTACCGCGGCGAGGCCAATGGCTCTGTCGTCGTCTACGACTAAGTACGCTGCAGCGCGCTGGAGCAGGTTTTCTGACCGCTGACGAATTCGGATACTCCGATCATGTGCGCGCCAACTGAACTCGACGTCACGTACCTGAGCGCCCGTATCGAGTTCCCTGCATGATGTGGGACGTCCGCCCGCTCGTTGAGCTCCTGGCTACTCTTGCGATGCACGCCGCGATCGAAGATCGCCGGATTGACTCGAGCGAATTATCGATAAAAGATCGCTCTACATGCGCGCAGCCATCTACGCCCGCTTCTCGACTGACCGCCAGAACGAACCAGCATCGAAGCCCAGGAGCGGCTGTGCCGCAGTCGTGCCGCTGCGCTCGGGGTCGAGGTCGTCACGGTCGACGTCGACCATGCGATAAGCGGATCCACTCCAGTCGACCTACGGCCAGGCGGCAAGGCATTGCTCGCGGACGTACTGGCCGGACGTGTCGAGATCATGCTCGTCGAATCGCTTTCGCGCTTGTCACGGGATGTCGGCGAGCAGGACCGTGCCGTCAAGCGTATCGAGCACCGATCTGTTCGCATCGTCGGGGTGTCCGATGCCTACGATTCCACGGCAGCTGGGCGCAAGGTCATGCGCGTCGCACGCGGGCTCGTGAACGAGCTGTACATCGATGATCTGCGCGCACAGGTGCATCGCACGCTTGCGGCAAAGGCTGCACGCGGCCGACACGTTGCCGGACTTTCATACGGCTACACGAGCGAGCAGGACGGCAATGATCGGCGCTTAGTCATCGTGCCCGAGCAGGCGACGATTGTGCGTGAGATCTTCAATCGCTACGGTGCCGGCGAATCGTGTCAGCGCATCGCGGCGGACCTCAATGCGCGCGGCATCGGTGGCCCTCGTGGCGGAACGTGGAGCGTGTCTGCGCTGTACGGCTCGCCTGACAAGGGCGCTGGCGTGCTCAATAATGAACTCTACATTGGCCGCGTCGTATGGAACCGCTCGCAATGGATCAAACATCCGGACACAGGCAAACGTGAGCGCATGCTGCGGCTACAATCGGAGTGGCTCGTCGCCGAGCAGCTGGAGCTGCGAGTCGTGGATGACGACGCGTGGCAACGCGTGCGGGATCGATTCGGCGAGAGGCGCGGTAAGCGTCGCACAACGGGCGGCCATCCGCGTACGCTGTTCGGGGGATTGCTGCGGTGCGGGTATTGTGGCGGCGCGATGATTGCAGTCAGTGCTCATCAATACGGCTGCGCGGCCCGAAAAGACCGGGGTGTGGCGGTGTGCCAGGGCATCTATGCACCCCGACGCGGAACCGATGCGCAGCTACTCGCGGCGCTCCGCGGCTCGCTCGCTGCGGGCAATTCCGCGCGAGATCATCGCCAGCGCGTTGAAAGCGGCGCAGGACGATACTTCGGCGGTTGATAGCCGCAAACGCGCCCTACAGCGAGAAATTCGCAATCTCACGGAAGCCATCGCCCAGCTTGGATTATCCGATGCTCTACGCGAGCGCCTGGTGACGGCCGAGGCCGAGCTCAGGAGCCTGCAGCGCCGAGCGGGCGCGGAAGGCCTACCCAACGTTGACGTCGTGCTGGAGATCTACCGCTCCATGCTGCTGCGGATTACCGAGGCCCTCGCCCAGGACGTCGAGCGCGCTCGCACGGCGCTCACCACGGTGCTCGGCACGGTCACAGTGCGTGCGACCGATCAAGGGGTGTTCGCGGAAATGGAAACGCGCCCCGAAGCCGTGTTGCTTGCGGCAGGAGGCGCGTTATCTCTGGGTTTGGTTGCGGGGGCAGGATTTGAACCTGCGACCTTCGGGTTATGAGCCCGACGAGCTGCCAGACTGCTCCACCCCGCGATAGAGGATCGTCATTATATCAATTCTGCTCGGGTCGGGTCAAAGCAGCTAAACGCAGATCCATCATGTCCGGAAGGCCAACCCTCGGTCATCCCCGCGATCATCCGGAATGTCTCGACCTCGGCGGGTCCTGCGATCAGTCCTTCGGCTTCGCGGCGCTCGCGATACGCAGCGAGATGCGGCGAGCGGCGATGCAGTTCGAACGCCGCGTCGTCCTCGTACACCTCGTAGAACAAGAAAAGGTCGGGATCGCTCGTCGACCGATGCGCCGTGTAGGCAATACAGCCCGGCTCGGTGCTGCGCACGGTAGCGACCTGCTCGGCGAGCAGCGCCGCAAGCGCGTCGCCCTTTCCTGGAGCTCCGCGCAACTTCGCTAAGACCGCCAGCATGTTCGACATGGCAGTTATTCCTTTACGTGGGTTCCCGGAAGCGACGCCACCACCTTCCCCGATCCCTTGCTGCGCAGGCTCTTCAGACGATCGGCAATCGACGCGCCGATCGACATGACCGGTCGCGGCGCCTTGCGCTCCGCGAGCTGCTTGCGTGCCAACTCGACCGCATGCTCGAGGTCGTCGCTTTGGCGCATCGCGCTGCCGAAGAACACGTCCCCGAATGCCGAGGGACGGATCCCGCCCGCGCAATCGCTGCCTTTGACATCCGCACTCGACGACGCGATGACGGCGGTCTCGTCGTCCTGCAACGCGTCGACCCATGTGCCCGCCTCGCACGTCGACACGACGATGATGCTCCAGCGAATGCCGGCCGCGTCGAGGAGCTGGCGCAAGCCCTGCGGAGAGAGCGCAGCGAGCTCGAGCGGCGGATTCACCGCGGCGAGCGCGTGCCCCGCCGTGGACGAGCCGGTCAGGTAAAGCATCACGACGTCCTCGTCGGGATCGATGATGTCGCCGATTTCGAGCAGCACCTGGCGCAGGTGCGTGATGCTGGCGAACGGCCGCTCGGCAACCGTCAGCGGACTGTTCACCAGCACGACCGAGCGGCCGCTGGTGTTCCACCGCTCGTCCATCGTTCGCTGCGCGGTATCGACGTCGGCCGCGAAGCCGGGGCGACGAGAATCGGGCGCGAACCCAACGAAGTAGAGGTCGACGGTTCCCGAGCGCTCGTCGTCGAGCCCGTCGAGCGCGCGATCCATCATGAATTCCTGCGCGGCGAGCACGGCTTCCGACGCCGGGCTGACAGCATCGGCTCCCGTCGGCGTCGCATCGAACTCGCGCCACCACGGCTCGAGCGGACCGAGCAGCGGCGCGAACCAGAACGGGGCGATCAGCAGCAATCCGCCGGCGGCCGCCCAGAGCCGGCGGCGCGGACGACCCGGATCGACGCACACGTACACGGCCCGCACCGCGACCGCCAGCATCCACGCGAGGATCGCGTATTCGAAGAACGCCTTCGTCTGCGTGGTCACGGCCTGATGCGCCTGCGGCAAATCCGGAAGCACGTGCGCGATCTGGATCAGCGGAAACGACGCAAGCACGACGATCGGAAGCGCGAGATACACCTCGGCGTCGCGGCGCAGGTTCGCGATCAACGCGCTCGTCAGCGCGAGCAGTCCGAGCGCGAAGATTTCGCCGTGCAATCCCAGGATCGAAAAGCGCGCTTCGCCGGTCACGCGCACCCAGTCGGCGTCGACATCGATGGCAGCCGACAGAATGACGACCAGGATGAGCTGCGCCGCGGAGATGCGAAACGAGGCGCGCTCGACGGGCATGAACAGCGCAAGGCGCAGGCCCGCTGCAAGATTGCGGCCCAGCGCGTGGAGGGTGGAGCGCACGGGGCCGCGCGACCCGGTTCAGCCCGGCGCGCCGGCGCGCGCCGCGATGAAGGTCTTGACGCGCGCGGCGTCCGCCGGCAGCACGGTACAGTGCTGCGGCCTCGCCTCGATATCGGCGTACGCCGGCGGTCGCGGCGGCTCCAATCCGACCGCCTCGCGAATCGTCGCCGCGAATTTCGCGGGCAACGCGGTTTCGAGGCATACAAGCGGCACGCCGCCCTCCCGATGCTCGCGGCCCACCTTGACGCCGTCGGCCGTGTGCGGGTCGATCAGCACGCCGAATCTGCGGTAAACATCCCGAATCGTCGCCAGGCGATCGGCATGCGTGCTGTGGCCCGACACAAATCCGGATTGCGCAACCCGATCGGCGAGCGGCGTGCGGGCGATGTCGAACGCGCGATCGCGCTCGAGGCGCGCCCAGAGATCGCGCAGCTCCGCGGGATCGCGGCCGGCCATTTCGAACATGAAGCGCTCGAAATTCGACGCCCGCGAAATGTCCATCGACGGCGACGAAGTGGCATGCGTCTCGGCCGCGGCGCGCGGCCGATAGTGTCCGGTGCGGAAGAACTCGTCGAGCACGTCGTTCTCGTTCGTAGCGACGATCAGCCGCGCGATCGGCAGTCCCATCGTCCGCGCAACGTGACCGGCCAGCACGTTGCCGAAGTTGCCTGACGGGACGGCAAACGCGGCGCGCTGCGAATCGCTCGTAGTCGCGGCGAAGTAGCCCTTGAAGTAGTAGACCACCTGCGCGGCGATTCGTGCCCAGTTGATCGAGTTCACCGCGCCGAGGGCGTGCGTGCGCTTGAACTCCAGGTCGCCCGCGATCGCCTTGACGATGTCCTGGCATTCGTCGAACGTGCCCTCGATCGCCAGGTTGTGGATGTTCGGGTCGTCGAGCGCGTACATCTGCGCCTGCTGGAACGCGCTCATCCGGCCGCGCGGCGAGAGCATGAAAACGGCGATGCGGCGCTTGCCGCGCATCGCGTATTCGGCTGCGCTGCCGGTGTCGCCGGACGTCGCACCGAGGATGTTGAGCGTTCCGCCGCCGTCGCGCAGCACGTACTCGAACAGGTTGCCGAGCAGCTGCAGTGCTACGTCCTTGAATGCCAGCGTCGGGCCGTTCGACAAGTGCAGCAAATGGAGATCGGGCTCGAGCGTCGCAAGCGGCGTGATCTCGGCGCTGCCGAAAATTCCCGCCGTGTAAGTGCGCCCGACGATGTCGCGCAGATCGTCGGACGGAATGTCGGTGATGAATGGGGAAAGAATCGCGAACGCGAGGTCCGGATAGGAAAGCCGGCGCAGGCTCGCGAGCGCCGCCGCGTCGAACCGCGGATATCGCGCCGGAACCGCCAGGCCGCCATCGGGCGCCAGGCCCTCGAGCAGGATCGCGCGAAACGGTTGCGGCGCGTCGCGCCACGCGCCGCGCGTGCTGACGTAGTCCATCACCGCTCTCGCGTCGGGCGCATCCGCGTCGTGCGCATCACCCGAGGTCCTCGAGCCGGATGCGGACGACCTTGCCGCGCACCGTGGGCAACGACTCGATGCGCTCGATCGCGTCGGTGACGCGATGCTCGATCGACTTGTGCGTGAGCAGGATGATGTCGGTCTGGTCCTCGCCCTCGGTCGGCTCCTTCTGGATCATCGCGTCGATCGAGATCTCGCGGTCGGCGAGGATGCGCGTGATGTCTGCGAGCACGCCCGGCTGGTCCAGCACGCGCATGCGCAGGTAGTAGCTGGTCTCGACGTCGCCGATCGGCAGGAACGGCACGTCGGTGAGCTGGTCGGGCTGGAACGCGAGATGCGGCACGCGATGCTCTGGGTCGGCCGTGTGCATCCGCGTGACGTCGACGAGATCGGCGATGACGGCGCTTGCCGTCGGCTCGGCCCCGGCGCCCGCGCCGTAGTACAGCGTCGCGCCGACGGCGTCGCCCTTGACGAGAACGGCGTTCATCGCGCCCTCGACGTTCGCGATCAGGCGCTTCGCGGGGATCAGCGTCGGATGCACGCGCAGCTCGATGCCACGCGCTGCGCGCCGCGTGATGCCGAGCAGCTTGATCCGGTAGCCGAGCTGCTCCGCATATCGGAGGTCCTCCCGCGTGAGCATCGAGATGCCCTCGGCGTAGGCCTTGTCGAACTGCATCGGCACGCCGAACGCGATCGCCGACATGATCGTGAGCTTGTGCGCGGAGTCGATGCCGTCGACGTCGAACGTCGGATCGGCCTCGGCATATCCGCGCGCCTGCGCCTCCTTCAGCACGTCGCTGAACGACGCGCCGGTGTCGCGCATCGTCGAGAGAATGAAGTTCGACGTGCCGTTGATGATGCCGGCAATCCATTCGATGCGGTTCGCCGTGAGCCCTTCGCGCAGCGCCTTGATGATCGGCACGCCGCCTGCCACGGCCCCTTCGAACGCGACCATGACACCCTTGGCGTGCGCAGCGGCGAAAATCTCGTTGCCGTACTGGGCGAGCAGCGCCTTGTTCGCGGTGACGACGTGCTTGCCGTGCGCGATCGCCTCCAGCATCAGCGAGCGCGCGGGCTCGATGCCGCCGATCAGCTCGCAAACGATGTCGACGTCGGGCTGGCGCGCGACGTGATGAGGGTCGTCGGTGAACTGCACGCCGGTGATGCCGCGCGTTCCCGCGCGCGCGCGGTCGAGCGTCCGGGTGCCGATCCACGTGATGCGGATCGGTCGTCCCGCCCGGCGCACGATCTCTTCCTCGTTGCGGCGCAGGACGTCCCACGTCCCTCGGCCGACGGTCCCGAAGCCGATCAGGCCGACGTTGAGCGGCTTCACATCAGGCCATCTGAGCGATCGCCGCTCGCAAACGCTCGCTTAACCCACGCTGCGCGCGAGTTAGCGATCGCCGAGACGGGGTGCGATTCATTGCACCCCGTCCTCACGGAACATCTGCTTGATGCCGCGAATCGCCTGGCGCGTGCGCGCCTCGTTCTCGATCATCGCGAAGCGCACGTGGCCGTCGCCATATTCGCCGAAGCCGATGCCCGGCGAAACCGACACCTTGGCCTTCGCGAGCACGTGCTTGGCGAATTCGAGCGAGCCCAACTTCGCGTACGGCTCGGGGATCTTGGCCCACACGTACATCGACGCCTTCGGCACGTCGACGTCCCACCCCGCCTCGTGCAGGCCCTTGACGAGCACGTCACGGCGCTTCTGGTAGCGGTCGACGATGCCGGTCACGCAATCCTGCGGGCCCTCGAGCGCCGCGATCGCGGCGACCTGGAGCGGCGTGAACGTTCCGTAGTCGTGGTAACCCTTGATCCGCGACAGCGCATACACCAGGTCGCGGTTGCCGACCATGAAGCCGATGCGCCACCCCGCCATGTTGTAGCTCTTCGACATCGTGAAGAACTCGACCGCGACGTCGCGTGCACCGGGAACCTGCATGATCGACGGCGCCTTCCAGCCGTCGAAGCAGATGTCCGCGTAGGCGAGGTCGTGCACGACCCAGATGCCGTGCTCCTTCGCGAGCGCGATCAGCTTCTCGAAGAACGGCAGCTCGACGCACTGCGCCGTCGGATTGGCGGGGAAGTTGACGATCAGCATCTTCGGCTTCGGCACCGACAGGCGGATCGTCTGTTCGAGCTCGGCGAAGAAGTCGACGTCCGGTGTGAGGGGCACCTGCCGGATATCGGCGCCGGCGATCACCGGGCCGTAGATGTGGATCGGATAGCTCGGGTTCGGCACGAGCACCGTGTCGCCGCGGCCGAGCGTCGCGAGCGCCAGGTGCGCGATGCCCTCTTTCGAGCCGATCGTGACGATCGCTTCGCTCTCGGGGTCGAACGACACCCCCCAGCGCCGGTCGTACCAGTGGCAGATCGCGCGGCGCAGCCGCGGTATCCCCTTGGACACCGAGTAGCCGTGCGTGTCGCCGCGCTGCACGGTTTCGACGAGCTTGGCGACGATGTGCTCGGGCGTGGGCCCGTCGGGGTTGCCCATGCCGAAGTCGATGATGTCCTCGCCGCGCCGGCGGGCGGCCATCTTGAGCTCGCTGGTGATGCTGAAGACGTACGGGGGAAGGCGCTCGATGCGCGCGAACTGCGACTGCGGGATGGCGGCCATGGGATCTCTACCGTAAGCGCCCGGAACCGTCCGAGCGACGATGGATCGGGGAAACGTCTACAATCCTAGCGAATTCACCAGTTTACCGCAACGCAACAATCGCCGGGCGGGTCGCCGGCCGGCGGCGCCGCGGCAATTTCGATACAGCCTTGAAGCTCCACCTGCAGGCCCCGGGCTCCAATCTTGTCACCGGCATGGGCGTGGGCTGGGTCCGGGTCGGTGCGCGGGAGTACCGCGAGAATATCGTGCTGACGGCCGAACGGGTGACCACCGGTTTTGCGCCGGATGGGATCGACGAACTCGCCGAAGCGGACTTCGAGCGCTTGCTCGAGGGCGCGCCCGAAATCGTGCTGCTTGGGACGGGTGAAACGCAGCGATTCGTGCATCCACGCATCACGGCACCGCTCCATCGGGCGCGCGTCGGCCTCGAAGTGATGGATACGCGTGCGGCGTGCCGCACCTACAACATCCTGGTCGCCGAAGGACGCAATGTCGCTGCAGCGCTGATCGTCCAGTGATTTCAGGTCAAAGTCGTCTCCGACCCTGCGTCCGACGACTCGGCCGCCGCGGGCAATTTGCGTCGCTTGGCGAGGAATTCACGGAGCACGCAAGCCGTATGTGACCCCGACGCGCTCGCCGTCACCGCTTCGACGCTTCCCTGAGCGACGATGCGGCCGCCCGCATCGCCGCCCTCGGGACCGAGGTCGATGATCCAGTTCGCGTCCGCGATGACGTCGAGATTGTGCTCGACGACGACGACGGTATTCCCCGCATCGACCAGTCGATGCAGCACGCGGATCAGCTTCTCGACGTCCGCCATGTGCAGCCCCACCGTGGGCTCGTCGAGCACATACAACGCGTGGGCGCGGAGGGTAGTCCGATGAACGGGGCGTGACCCGTTCGCCGATCTGCGCACCGGCGCGTCGCTTCGCACCTTCGCGAGCTCGCTCACGAGCTTGATGCGCTGGGCCTCGCCGCCGGAAAGCGTCGGGCTCTGCTGCCCGAGCGTCAGATAGCCGAGCCCGACGTCCTGCAGAAGCTGCAGGCAGTGATGGATGCTTCGGTGTGCGGCGAAGAACTCGACCGCCTCGTCGACGCTCATCGCCAGCACGTCGGCGATCGACTTGCCGCGCCACATCACCGCAAGCGTCTCGGCATTGAACCGGGCGCCGCTGCACGCCTCGCAGCCGACCTTTACGTCGGGCAGGAAACTCATCTCGATCGTCTTCTGTCCCTGGCCTTCGCATTCGGGACAACGGCCGCCCGGCGTGTTGAACGAGAAGCGGCTGGCCGTGAAGCCGCGCATGCGCGCTTCCGATGTGTCGGCGAACAGCCGGCGAATCGCGTCCCAGAAGCCGACGTAGGTTGCAGGACACGAGCGCGGCGTCTTGCCGATCGGAGACTGATCGACTTCGAGCACGCGATCGAGCGCTTCCCAGCCGGCAATCTCGTTGCATCCGACGACGCCCGGGCGTTTGCGCTTGCGCTCCTGGCCGACGAGCGCACAAAGGTTCGCGAACAGGACGTCGCGCGCCAGCGTGCTCTTGCCGCTGCCGGACACACCGGTGATCACCGTCAGGCGCTCGAGCGGAATCGATGCGCGAACGCGCTTCAGGTTGTGCAGATCTGCACCGGTTACGACGATGGCCGGCTGGCGCGACGACGTGACGCGCGACGGCACGAGCGGATGCGCGAGCGGCGTCGCGAGGAAGCGGCCGGTCACCGAACCGGGAGTGCGCATCAATTGCGCCGCCGAGCCCTGCGCGACGACCTCGCCGCCGCGCGTGCCGGCACCCGGGCCGAGGTCGATCACATGGTCGGCGCGCCGGATCGTGTCCTCGTCGTGCTCGACGACGACGAGCGTGTTCCCTTTCGCCTCGAGCTTCGCGAGCGTGTCGAGCAGGATGCGGTTGTCGCGCGGATGAAGCCCGATCGTTGGCTCGTCGAGGATGTAGCAGACGCCGCGCAGGTTCGAGCCCAGCTGCGCCGCAAGGCGGATGCGCTGCGCCTCGCCGCCGGACAACGTCGGCGCGGCCCGATCGAGCGCGAGATAGCCAAGGCCGACGTCGTCGAGGAATGCGAGCCGCGATGCGAGCTCGGCGACGATGTCGCGCGCGATTTCCGCATCCCGGCCCTCGAGCTCGAGATCCGCAACCGCGCGCGCCGCATCGCCCACCGTAAGCCGCGTCAAGTCCGCAATCGATTGCCCGCGCAGCCGTACCGCAAGCGCCTCCGGCTTGAGGCGAGCGCCCCCGCAGGCCGGACAGCATTTCGCTTGGCCGTCGAACCATTCGTTCCACCAGACCTCGTCGCCGGTCTGGTCCGCGTCGAATCCCTCGAGCTTCACGCCGGTGCCGAAGCATTCCGGGCACCAGCCGTGGCGCGAATTGAACGAGAACAGCCGCGGATCGAGTTCGGCGAAGCTGCGGTTGCAGCTCGGACACGCGCGACGCGTCGAGAAAACGACGACCGCCTCGTTTGCGTCTGTGCCGTTTCCCCGCCTGCGCGCGCCGTTGCCTTTCGCGAGCACGTGCACGAGACCCTTGCCGAATTCGAGCGCGCGCGACAACGCTTCGCGCAATGCGCGCTCGTTCGTGCGATCGACGGTGAGCTCGGCCACCGGCAATTCGATCGAGTGCTCCTTGAACCGGTCGAGCCGCGGCCAGCGCTCCGTCGGCGTCATTGCGCCGTCGACGCGCAGCGCGGCGAATCCCTTGCGCGCAGCCCATTTCGCGAGATCGGTGTAGTAGCCCTTGCGCGCGACGACCAGCGGCGCCAGAAGCGTGATGCGCCGTCCCGCATGGGCGGCGACGAGCTTCGCGGCGATGGCGTCCTCGCTTTGCGGCGCGATCGGCGTATCGTCGTCGGGACAGTGCTGCGTGCCGAGCTTCACGTAGAGCAGCCGCAGGAAATGATAGATGTCCGTCAGCGTGGCGACCGTGCTCTTGCGGCCGCCGCGGCTCAGCCGCTGCTCGATCGCGACCGTCGGCGGGATCCCGAAGATCGCATCGACATCCGGACGGGAAGCGGGTTGCACGAATTGCCGCGCATACGCATTCAGCGACTCGAGGTAGCGCCGCTGGCCTTCGGCGAAAAGGATGTCGAACGCGAGCGTGCTCTTGCCGCTGCCCGACACGCCGGTGACGACGGTGAAGCGATCACGCGGAATGGCGACGTCGACGCCCTTCAGGTTGTGCTCCCGCGCGTTGTGAACGCGTATCGCTTCCGGCACCGCAGTCTTTGGCGCGGCTTGCTCCACGTTCGGAACCGCCGCCATACCTCCGACTCCCCGAGTTACACCTCCGACACCGCGGGTTACACCTCCGACACCGGCAGTTCCCACGTACGCTTTGAGCGCAGCACCCGTGTGCGACGCAGCGCACGCGATGACCTCGGCCACGGTTCCGCACACGACGACCTCGCCGCCCGCGTCCCCGCCTTCGGGACCAAGGTCGACGATCCAGTCGGCGGCGCGCATGACATCGAGGTTGTGCTCGATGACGACGAGCGAATGGCCTGCGGCGATCAGCTTGCGCAACGCGCGCAGGAGCCGCGCGACGTCGTCGAAATGCAGTCCCGTCGTCGGCTCGTCGAAGAGGAACAGCGTGCCGCGCGCGGCACTTGGACTGCGTGCAGCGCTCGCAAGAAACCCGGCGAGCTTGAGCCGTTGCGCCTCGCCGCCGGACAACGTTGGAACCGGCTGCCCGAGCCGCAGGTAATCGAGCCCGACATCGACGAGCGGTTGCAACACCGCATCGATGTCGCGGTCGCCGTCGAAGAACGCGCGCGCCTCGGCCACCGTCATCTCGAGGACGTCGGCGATCGAGCGTCCGTCCAGCGCTACCTCCAGTACTTCGGCACGATAACGCCTCCCGTCGCAGTCGGGACAGCGCAGGTAAACGTCGGAGAGGAACTGCATTTCGACGTGCTCGAAGCCGTTCCCGCCGCACGCCGGACACCGCCCGGTGCCTGCGTTGAAGCTGAACGTGCCCGGCGTGTACCCGCGCTCCCGGGCGAGCGGCGCGGCGGCGAAGCGCTTGCGGATCGCGTCGAATGCGCCGACGTAGCTCGCCGGGTTCGAACGCGTCGTGCGCCCGATCGGCGTCTGGTCGACGAGCACGACGTCGTCGATCCGCTCGGCGCCCACGAGCGCACGGTGCGCGCCTGGCGCCTCGGTCGGCTTGCCTTTCGCACGCAACAATGCCGCGTGCAGCACGTCCTGCACGAGCGTCGACTTGCCCGACCCGGACACGCCCGTTACGCACACCAGCTGATGGAGCGGAATGGCGACGTCGACATCCTTTAGATTGTGCGCGCCGGCACCACGCAGCTCGATGCTTTCCGTTGCATCGCCCGAGGAACGCGGAGGCGCGGCCGCGATGCGCTTGCGTCCGGCGAGATAGTCGCCGGTGAGCGATCGCGCATTCGCGACGAGCGCTTCCGGCGTGCCGAATGCGACGACTTCGCCGCCACGCTCCCCGGGTCCGGGACCGATGTCGAGAATGCGATCGGCGGCGAGCATCACCTGCGGATCGTGCTCGACGACGAGCAGCGAATTGCCCGCGTCGCGCAGCCGCTGCATCACCGCGATGATGCGTCCCATGTCGCGCGGATGCAGTCCGATCGACGGCTCGTCGAGCACGAACAGCGTGTTCACGAGCGACGTGCCGAGCGCGGTCGTCAGGTTGATTCGCTGCAC
>Ga0157372_10001614_pt1 | contig 24489 bp, 15 predicted proteins | sample C55metaG_FD_115307 | JGI IMG/M metagenome (GOLD analysis project Ga0157372, IMG submission 115307) | Corn rhizosphere microbial communities from Kellogg Biological Station, Michigan, USA - C5-5 metaG | ecosystem: Host-associated > Plants > Roots > Rhizosphere > Soil | place: USA: Michigan...
GCTGACGATGTCGGCCGGCGGGAATGAGAACGTGACGCCTGGGAAGCGCTTCGGCAGCAGTTCGCGCAACTTCTTGACGTAGTCGGCGGTCGGCGCGTGGCCTTCCTTCAGCGCGATTTGGATGTCGCCGTCCTGCTCGCCGACGATGCCGGTGTTGTTGTACGTCAGGTTGATGCTGGAGATCGAGAGGCCGATGTTGTCGACCATCGCCTCGATCTCACGCGGCGGGATGACCTCGCGGACAGCTTTCTGCACGTCGGCGAACTGGTTCGCCGCTTCTTCGACACGGGTGCCGACTTGGGTGCGGACGTGCATCAGGATCTGGCCGCCGTCGACCGACGGGAAGAAATTGCGGCCGAGGAACGGCACCAGCGCGAACGAGCCCAACACGAAGGCGAGGAAGCACGCGACAAACACGCGACGATCCGCCACCGCCAGCGTGAGGATCTGGTGGTAAGCGTCGCGAAATCGCAGGAAGTTGCGCTCGAACGCTTGCTGGAAATTGACAAGCGGATTGCGCGAACGCGGCTTTTCGTCGTTGCCTTCCTCGGCGTGCTTGTGCAGCAGGTAGTTCGCCATCGTCGGCACCAGCGTGCGCGAGAGGACGAACGAGCAGACCATCGCGAATATCACCGCTTCGGCCATCGGCACGAACAGGAAGCGCGCGACGCCTTCGAGGAAGAACATCGGCACGAACACGATGCAGATGCAGAGCAGCGAGACGAACGCCGGCGTGACGATCTGCGCGGCGCCGTCGAGGATCGCGGTGCGGACGTCCTTGCCCTGCTCCAGATGCCAGTTGATGTTCTCGATCGTAACCGTCGCGTCGTCGACGAGAATGCCTACCGCAAGCGCGAGCCCGCCAAGCGTCATGATATTGAGCGTTTCGCCGAACGCGGCGAGCAACCCGATCGCGCCGAGCACCGACAGCGGAATCGAAATCGCGATGATCACGGTCGAGCGCCAGCTGCCGAGGAACAGCAGAATCATGATACTGGTCAGCGCCGCGGCGATTACGCCTTCGAAGGCAACGCCCTTGATCGCCGCGCGCACGAACAGCGATTGATCGTTGATCGGCGAAACCTTGAGATTGTCCGGAAGCGAAGGCTTGATCTCGGCAAGCTTCGCCTTGATGCCCGAAACGATGTCGAGGGTCGATGTCGCGCCGTTCTTGAGGATCGACATCAGCACCGAGCGCGCGCCGCCGACGTGCACGATGTTGGTCTGCGGCGCATTGCCGTCGCGCACGTGCGCGACGTCGCGGATATACACCGTCGCACCGTTGACGACCTTGATCGGCAGATCGCCAAGATCATCGATCACCGACGGCGCGTTGTTGAGCTGCACCGTATATTCGAACTCGCCGATCTTTTGAGTGCCGACCGGCGTGATCAGGTTTTGCGCGGCGAGGGCATTGGCGATGTCCTGGCCGGAAAGTCCGCGCGCTTGCAACGCGGCCGGATCGATATCGATCTGCACCTGGCGCGATTTGCCGCCGAATGGATATGGAATCGCGGCGCCCGGCACCGTGACGAGGCGCGTGCGGATGATGTTGAGGCCGAGATCGGCGAGATTCTGTTCCGACAAGCCTTCACCCGACAACGCCAGCTGCAGGATCGGAACGGTCGATGCGTTGTAGTTGAGGATCAGCGGCGGTGTAGTGCCGGCCGGCATCTGTTTCAGCACGGTCTGCGAAACGGCAGTCACCTGCGCATTCGCGGTGGCGACATTGACGCCCGGTTGAAAGAAAATTTTGACGATGCCGAAGCCGTTGTACGAATTCGCTTCGATGTGTTCGATGTCGTTGACGGTCGTGGTCAGCACGCGCTCGTACAGCGTTGTGATGCGGCCCGCCATCTGATCGGGCGGCAGGCCCGTGTACTGCCAGGCAGCCGCGATGACCGGAATGCGGATTTCCGGAAAAATATCGGTCGGCGTGCGCAGCGCGGCGAGCGGACCGATGATCAGGATCAGAAGCGCCAGCACGACGAACGTGTACGGACGCTCCAGCGCAATACGGACAATTCCATTCATGCGCGGAACCGGGGGAACTGGTGCGGTGCATCAAGGTATGTGCCGCGCGCGGGCAAGCCAAGGCCGCGAAGATGAAGAAAACTTCATCTCGCACGTGTCACTCGATTCGTCGGCTCGCACCGTCGTTTCGGCGCGATGGTGTGATGACGCTGTAAGGTTCGAAATCGGCGCAGCGCAGCCGATATGTGCGTGCGGCGTCAACGCGGCTGAGGCATCGCTTCGGCCCAGCACTGCACGCTGACACGCGCGCCGCCTGATTCGGCGTCATCGATGCGCAGTGCAAAGCCGTGCAAGCGCACGATTGCCGACACGATGCTGAGCCCGAGCCCGTAGCCTTGCACGGACATCTCGCGGCCGCATTCGCTGCGATAGAAACGCTGCAGCACGGCGTCGCGCTCGGCGCTCGGAATACCGGGGCCGCTGTCGATGACATCCACGCGCGGACCGCGCGCTTCGAGCGATGCGCGCACGGTGACACGGCCGCCCTCCGGCGTGAATTTGATCGCATTGGCGACGAGATTGCTGAAGGCCTCGAACAGGAGATGCGGATCGCCGTGCACGGTCGTTCGCGCTGGCACTTCGAGGCGAAATGCGATCGCATGATCTTCGGCGAGCGGCGCGTAGAGCTCATGTACCTGGCGCAGGATCTCGCCGAGATCGACGCTGTCGAAACCGCTGCGCCGGCGCAGGTCTTCCAGTTCTGAAATGCGCAGCAACGCGCGGAAGCGGTCGAGCAGCGCATCCACTTCGGCAATGCAATGCTCGAGCGTCGGCCGGATGCCTTCCTCGCGGCCACCGTCCTGCTGCAGCCGGTAGAGTTGCGCACGCAGTCGCGTCAACGGCGTGCGCAGATCGTGCGCGATGTTGTCGCAGACGCCTTTGACTTCGCCGATCAGCCGCTCGATTTCGCCGAGCATGCGGTTGACGATGCCGGCGAGGAGATCGACTTCATCGCCGCGACCCGACACCGGAAGTCTGCGGCCGAGATCGCCGCGCGCTATCGGTGCGATGGCGGCTTCGATCGCGCGCACGCGCTGCAGCGGGCGTCGGCTGAGGAGCAGCCCGCCGATGAGGCCCGGGATCACCGTCAGCGAAAGCCCCCACAGCAAAGCATGGCGAATGATCACGCTGACCTGATCGATGACGCTCGTATCACGCGCGACGAAGAGTATTTCGCCCGACGCAAGGCGCATCGCGAGGCCGCGCGCGGGTTCGCGCTGCGTGCGTCCGCGTCGCTCGACGCCTTGCGGCAGCGCGTGGATCACGCCATCGACCGGCAGATCCGACGGCGGATGTTCGATGTTGCCGTCGACGTAGCTACCGTCGGCGGCGAAGAGTCCGAGTGACATCACGCCACGCAGATCGAGCGCGCCGGTCGCCTCCATCGCTTCGGGCAGGCGCCCACGCTCGACCGCGCTGAGATAGCGTGCGCGCTGCGCGACGATCTCGTCGACCACGCGCGACAAGTACTGGTTGGTTTCCCAATACACGAACGCGACCAGCACGACGCTCCACAGCATGAAGAATCCGCCGTAGATCAGGATCAGCCGCGTCGTCGCCGAGCGCCAGTGATTACTCAGATTCAGCAAGCTGGTATCCCGAGCCGCGCACGGTGCGGATCAACGGCATGAGCCCCGGCGGATCGACTTTTTTGCGCAGGCGGCCAATGTGCACGTCGATGACGTTCGTGCCCGGATCGAAGTGATAGCCCCACACCGCTTCGAAGATCATCGTGCGCGTCAGCACCTGGCCCGAATTGCGCACCAGGAATTCGAGCAAACGGAATTCGATCGGCAGGAGCTCCAGATCGTGAGCACCGCGATGCGCGCTGCGCGTGATCAGATCGAGCTCGAGATTGCCGATGCGCAGCACGGTTTCGCGATCGGTGGCGCGCTGGCGTCGCAGCAGCACTTCGATGCGCGCGACCATTTCGTCCGGCGCAAAGGGTTTTGTCAGGTAGTCGTCGCCGCCTGCACGCAAACCACGCACGCGCTCGTCGACATCGCTGAGTGCGCTGATCATCAATACCGGCGTCTGCACACCGGCTTCGCGCAATCGCGTGATGACCGCGAGGCCATCGAGGCCCGGAAGCATTCGATCGAGCGTGATCGCGTCGTACTCGCCGCCGACCGCACGCTTGAGTCCGACAGTGCCGTTGTCGACCCAGTCGACGTGATTTCCGCGATTCCGAAGCTCGGTCACGATCTCGCGAGCCGTGACCGCGTCGTCTTCGATGGTCAGCACTTTCGCCATGGTTCTACGCTACGCATATTCAGCGCGGAATCAAGCAAGGCATGCGAGGTGCGCGCGTGCCGCTATTCCGTGATGCGTAGAGATGTCTCCGCGGATCTCAGCGTCGGCGGCCACCACCACCACCGCGACCGCCGCCGCCATATCGACCGCCACCAGCCGCGGGACGTGTTCCGCCCATCTGACCTTTGTAACTCGAGTTGTAATTGCTGCGATCGAACTGTCGCGCGTCCGCGTTGCCACCGCGAGCATCGCGGGAGCTGCGGTCCAGATTGCGGTCTGCCTCGCGTTCGCGTGCGTAGCGATCGCTGTCGATATTTCCGGCGGAAGGCAATTCCGTCGCCTTGTTGAATGAGCCGTCACCGCCGACTTGCTGCCAGCCGTCGCCCTTGTCGTACTTGTAGACATTGCCGTCCTTGCCCGCATAGATCGAATCATTGATGTTGGCGACGCCACCGTGGCTGACATCGCCGGTGTCGCGATCGTATTTGACGTAGCCCGCACCTTTCGCATCGCCGCCCTTGCCTTCGGTGTTGAAGCCGCCGATCGCGGCCGCGCCATTGGCATTGCTGCCGGCGATGCCCGCGGATTCGGTGACGCGGCCGGTGTTCGTATTGACGGTGGTGCGAGAGCCGCCAGCGACCGCATTGCCGGTGTACGCGTTGTATGCGGCGCCGCCCTGCCCGGCGACGACGCGACCGGTCTGTGGGTTGTAGCGGATGCCGCCGGCCGCGGCTGTCGTCGTGCCTGTATAGATGTTCGTGTTGCGTCCTGCATAACCCACTCCGCGCCCGCCGGTCACCTCGTTGCGATAGCCGCCGCGCACGGCGCGACCGTAGTTTCCCGTCCACGGATTGGCCCATGCGGCGCCAACGCCGGAGACGACGCTGTTGCCCCAGCGCCCGTAAATATTCGCGGTTGCAATGCCGCCGCCCCAATAAGGCGGCCAATAACCGCCGCCCCAGTAGCCCCAGTAGCCCCACGGTCCCCACCACGGTCCGTACCAGGCCGAGGCCCAAGCCCAGCCCCACGCGTAGCCAAAGGTCCAGCCGACCCACGGGTCATAACCGAAACTGACGCCGAAGCCATACGTTGCGGGACAGCCGTACCAGTACGCGCCGATCCACGGATCGCAGGGATAGCCGGTGCCGTAGACGACGACGTCGTCGCTGACGACCGTGCCGTAATAACCCGGCGTGTAGCCGACATAAACATCATCGCCATTCGTCCCGTACACGCGCACATACGTCACGTAGTGCAGCGGCGAGGTCGGCGGAATCGAATAGATGACAGTCGGAACATCGATCGCAATGCGCCATGGACCGGTAGGCGAAGGCGCCATGAACCACACGCCGTTCTGCACTGCGTAATACGAGCTATCGCCAACCTTGATCACGGGCACCGCGGTGTTCCACGCGTACGTCAGCGCCGTACCTTCGATCGGCTTGAACTGCGGTGCGCCGTCGTACTGGACCTCAAGCGTTGCCTGACTACCCTTCACCGTTGCCGTCTGCGGGATCGAGTTCGCGATCAACGATTCTCGCGATTCGGGCGTTCCCGGGATCGATGCGAGCACGGCACTCTTGGGACTGTCGGTCGGGATTTTCGCAAAGTCCGCGGGCAGGAGATTGCCGGCGGTATAGGTCCAGGGACCATTGCTCGATGGCGCTGCGAACCAGCGCCCGGAAATCAGCACGTACCAGAAGTTGTCCTTACTCTTGTCAATGAAGACATCAGAGCCGGTGTTCGCGACGTAGGCGAGATCGGTGCCGTCGATATCGACGAACTGGGGATCGCCCTCGACCATGATGAGCTCGGCCGGCTTGCTGCTCACTAGAACCGCCGGCAACTTGCCGCCGTCGAGGACCTTCTTCAATTCGTCGGAGGGTTGATCGAGCGTGTCGACGAGCTTTGCTTTCTCGGCGGCGGCCTTGGCCTGATTCAGCGCAGCGTCGATCGTCGGAGAAGCGATCCACGGGCCGGTGATGCTCGATGCAGTCACCCAGCGATGGGCGAAATCGAGGAAATATCGATCACCCTGCTTGAGGATCAGCGAGCGCGTATTGACGACGCGCTCGACGCCCGCGATGCCGGACGGTTTCACGACGGGATTGCCGTCGATCAATACGAGCAGCGCTGGTTCAAACGAGAAAAGAATGTCCGGCGGATCGTTCTTGACCGCGACCGAATCGACGATCTTTATCTCGCGATTGATCGCGAGCGCCGATTCGAGCAGATCGAGGCTGACCACTCGGGAAGCCGAGCGCATCGCGATCTTCTTCAGTAGCTCGGAATACTTCGCCTCATTGGAGCGATCGGCGGGAAAGCTGACCTTTTCGATGCTGACGTTCGACAAAGTGACTTTGCGCGCGACTTTGTCGATGTCGGTGCGCGCCTTGAACCACAGCGCGCCGTAGGAAAGCGTGTCGCGCGACTTGCCCTCACCGTCGGTCTTCGAGCCGGTTTTCACCGCCACGGCCATGCGACCTGAAAGAGTGTTGGCCTGCCAGTCATCGAATTGCGGCTGATGCAATGTGATTTGCGTGCCGTCCTGATCGAAAGTGCGTGGCCACGGCCGCATGCCTGTAGCTGGTTCGGCGGTTTTCGCGACGGCTTTAGCGGGCGCACTAGTTTGCTCGGCGCTTAAACCTCCCGTGACGGCGACGAGGAATCCCGATACGAGACACACGATTCGCAGGATCGTCGTCATGCTTCATCCCTCAATTGCGTTCGACCGTTCGAATGGAGCTTGCGACCAGAGCGACGGGAATCGTGCAGGTGACGCGATTCGCGTTGTTGAAGCATTGCACGCGTGTACATGCGCATTGGCGACGCCGATCACTTGGTCATCTGCACGAGGCGCCCGTTCAATGACTGCGTCGGACGCGCATTCATCGGATAAATGCGTGCGAACCGCGAAATCTCGCTGTCGGCGATCTTGACGGGATCTTTCAGCACGAGCCAGGTGACGTCCTCGCTGCAAGGCGGCGTCGTCAGCGAGCCCTGGAAAGTGTAGTAGCCGCGGTCTTTCGGGAGGAGTCCGTCGGCATCCACGGTCGTGTTGGCGACAACGACTTCTTTTTGCTTCTCCTTCGGCAGGTTTTTCCAGATTGCATCGATCGTTGCATTGCTGCCGCCACCATCCAGGAGCACGGCGACGACCGCGAGTTTGCCCTCGGCATTCTTGTGCACCAGATGAGCCACCATCGCGTGCGGCTTTCCATCGATCTTTTCTTCGCTCGGCTTGTGGAAGTGGAATTGGACGAGGTCGTAGCGAGCACCGCCCACGTCGATCCAGCTGCCGGGCGCGACATTGACCTGAATCGTGTGTCCGTTATCGACGATCGCAAGCGGTGCCTCTTGATAGTGGAATGCAATGGGTGGCAGATCGGCCGCTTTCGCCCCGCGGATATCGATCGGCGACTGGTGCTTGCCAAGCCGGCACGTCGCGAATTCGGGACTCAGCGCGCTCCAATCGGCAGGTCCGCCATGATGACCGTAGGTCCAGTGCGGACTCGCGCTGGCGCCAAGAGCGCTACCCGTACATACCGCGAACGCCAGCAACAGGAATCGTTGCGAGGATTTCATGTCATCTCTCCACGTCGCCGACGCAAGCCGCCGGCCGCGATACCGTCGGATGATCCTCTCGAACGCGATTGAACTGGACAGTAGTTTTACGTAGCGCCAGGTTGTAGAGGCGCATGGTTCGAGCGATCGAGACGGCGCAGCCCGCCGATGCGGATTCCGGTCATCGACTGCAAGGGAGGCGGGTCTCGAGAGGGATGGAACTGGTGCCGACAGTCTGACTCGAACAGACGACCTACCGCGATGTACGCGATCCTCGATGATCGCAAGCGGCCGTACTACGAGCATCGGCTTGCAGCGTAGAAGTCTTAGTGGCGCCTTTGATTTTCCCCAGCTCGCTTGACCGCAGCCCAAGTTTTTTGAACGATGCAAGCAACGGCCCGGACCCGCGGTCGACTCTAGCTCTTACTCATGAAACTATTTCTTGCGTGCTGTCTCATATTTATTGGGCTTGCGGCGTGCACTCCATCGGAAGATTCCCTAGAGTCGCTGTTCGGTATCAAGCATAACGTTGTAGTGCTTGCCTCAAGTGCTCTTGAACTTTCGCCGGCGGAAGTCAGTTTTACGCCTTCAACCGAAGCCGAAGCGGTTGGCGAAGAATCAAGCGTTTGCGCGGTGCTGGCGGGTGGGGTGTCTGTGAAAGACAGTGACAATGAAGTGCAGCGTCTTCTCAACGGGGCGACGCTCGATGCAACCGTAACCACAAGTGACGGCGCAACTCACGAGTTCAAGTGTCAGAGCAGCAGGTGGGCTCTGAGCGGCCGCGTTGTTCCCTCAAACGAGATAGCGGCTTGTGTTCAACCGAGCTGCTCAAGGCAAGCAATTCCTATCGGCTCCAAAGTGCGGTCGATCGCTATTTCTTCTACCGCACCGGTACACGCGTTGGGTATCTATTGGGCCTCATCGTCTGCGTCCGATCGAGACCGCAAGTAAGTATGCGCCAACGGCGTAGGCGTTTTTCGAGAAGGTCATGACGCCGTGAGCCGAGGGAGTGTGCTGCTCGAGATTGACGCGATCCAGTTACACACGCCATACCCGGAATCGGGATCTTTACACTTTCTCGTGACAGCGCACCGCGTCGTTGCGACCTCCGACGCCGAGCGCAATCGAACAGTCATCTTGAACTACGCACTGGAATCGACGAGGCCAGACGGAGTTCGTCGTTCCGAGTGATGGGACGGAACCGCTCTGTATGACGCGGACTGGAAACGCATTCTAGGTAGAAGAAAGCTCGCGGCGTCGTCTGCGCCGCAAGTATTCGCTAATCCACAAACCGACGTATCCAGCAACCGGCGTCATTCCGAGTGAAATAACCAGCACTGGCCAGGGCAGGAAGCTGTTGGGACGCCAGACGAGCGATGCAAGCACTAGGACGTAAAGTGCCACTAGCACTTGCCAGGCCATCGACGCGCAAACCGTCAGCACAACACGATCGGGCCACGAGGCTGCCACAACAGCGATGCACAAACCGTAAGGTATCGCCGCAATAAACCCTAGGAAAGAAAACCTATCCAGGGGCGCTGACACCATTGCGAGCGCAAAGGCGTACAAGAGAAAAGCGGGAATCCCGACGACGGCTGGCGCAGCAGTCGCTATCAGCGGTTGATGTCGACGCGGCACCACGCGACTCGCGTCAAAGGCGTCGGCCCATCGCTTCGCTTCCTGAAGCTGATCGTCCATTTCGAAATCTTACCCCACGAGACGCCGCCGACTATCCTCGCGTCAGGACAACGACAAGGAGGAGTCACCATGAGCCGGCGCCACAAGTCATCCACGATGAAGTTCCGAGTGCCGCTCTCGGTTCCAGGATCGAGATACGTCGAGCAGTGCTACGCGAAACACACAAAAAGGGCTATGCGCACACGGCGCCTAGGAACTCAGCCATCGAGTTGGTCCTAATCAACAAGGAGCGCCAACTCTGGCGCGTCGAAGGGTGGTGCCGACAGTCTGACTCGAACAGACGACCTACCGCTTACAAGGCGGTTGCTCTACCAACTGAGCTATGCCGGCACGTTGCGCATTGTAGCAATCGGGCCTCGCCTCATATGCGGCCCATGACGCCGGCGCTAGAAACACTCGATCGCCTGCTCGCGCAGCGCGGCGGCGCCCGTGCCGAGTTTGCCGCGCCAGTCGAGTGGATGCGTGCGATCGGTCGCGTAGTCGAGCCAGTAGACCGGCAGCTCCTCGGTGCGCGCGATGGATTGCGGCGTGAAACCGAGCGAAGCGATTTCCGCGCGACGCCGTTCGGCGTTGGCCTGATCACGGAACAAGCCGAGCGATATCGTGTTCTGCTGATCGCCGGCCGTCACGACGTAGTAATCGCGCACGCCTTTGGACGACAACTGACGCGCAGCGGCGAGCGCCTGTTCGCGCGTCTGCAATGCAGGCAAGTACACCCAATAACCGCGTGCCTGCGTCGCATGCGCTTCGCGGAACTGGATGCGACGGGTGAGCGGCGTCAGTATGTTGATCGCGGCGCGCACGTCTGCCTGCGTCGGAAACGTGCCGATCGAATGACATTCGTCGTTGCGAAGATCCGCGCGCGATTCGGGCGGAGCGGCGAGCTCCGCGGTTGCGTCATCGCCATGATCGCGCTCGGACAGAAGCACGAGTTTCGGCACGCCAGGATCGTTGACCGGAGCCTGGTTCGCCTGCGTCGATGGCGCGAACACGAGCCAACTCGCAGCGCCGAGATTCGCGGCCAACAATAGAATGAACAACACGCGGACGAACATGCAGGGAATGGAATCGACGAAGCGAGCGGGCGGATTCTACTGGGCGCCGCGTGCCGTGTCCGACGACTCCGCCGCGGATGCCCACAATGCGAGGCCTTCGAGAACGAGGTCGTCGCGCCGTTCCGCGCCCGGCAGCAGTGGCGCGATCTCGTCCGCACCGCCGCCGGTGAGAACGACCGCGGGCCAGGTCTGGAATTGACGAGCCGCATTCGCGCAGAAGCGTTCGACGGCGCCGCTCGCGGCGTAGAGCGACCCGGAGTAAAGCGCATCGGCGGTGTTGTCGGCGAAGTCGGCCAATTGTCCGTCCGCGCTGCCGACTCGCGCGGTGCGCACCAGCACCGATTCCCGCATCAACGCCGGACTCGGCACGATCCAGCCTCCAAGATGCGTGCCGTCGGCATCGATGGCGTCGAGCGTCAAAGCGGTGCCGACGCCGACGAGCACTTGCGCGCGCGCGTGACGCGCGTGCACGGCCGCGAGCGAGAGAAAGCGATCGATGCCGAGGCGTTGCGGTTCCGGATACGCATTGCGAATACCGAGCGCCAGCGCCGGGCTGCGAACGAAGTCGCATACGGCGCCGAAGCGCTCGCGCACGCAGGTTTCGATGTCGACATCGAGCCCGAGCGAAGCGACGCTCGCGACGAAGCAGCGCCGCACCGACGGCAACGAGCCCCATTCGCGCCCGAGAGCAGCGGCGATGTCGGCGCCCGCATGCTCGAACGCACCGCGCGCCGTGATCGCGCCGGATGACGCCAGCGCCCACTTGAGACGCGTGTTACCGAGATCGATCAGGAGCTGCATGTCTTTTCCATCGCCCAAGTCCGCAAAGCACACCGCGCGTGCCGAGTTCCTAATCGCGCGGACATTTCATTTTCATGCGCGTTTCGCCGAACGATGCGCTCGCTCGCGGCTTGGCGCGGGCGAAGATTCGAGGCGTCGTACGCTCACTTCTCCGCTGTCGACCTCCTGCGCCACGCCATCGCGCAGAATCCTGAGCGCGCCGCGCGATGTCACCCCGTCGGCAAGCGCCGTGAATGATTCGCCGACACTTGAAACCACAATCTCCCTGCCACGCAACGCGTCGCTCGCCGCGTAGTCGCTTTCGAACGCGGCGAAACCTTGCGTCGAGAATGTATCGAGCGCTTCGGCGAGCCGTGCGAGCACGCGACCCGCCAGCACGTTGCGCGATGGCAATTTCCCTCCGGTCAGCGCGGAGAGATCCGTCCACGGTTGATCGATCGACGCCATCGCAGCGCGCGGCATGCGCAGATTGATACCGATGCCGACGATCGCATGGCACGGACCCAGCGCATCGCCGCCGAGCTCGACGAGGATGCCGCCGAGTTTGCGTCCGTCGGCGACGACATCGTTCGGCCATTTGAGCGCGGCGCCGGAAATGCCCGAGTCGGCAAATGCACGCAGCACGGCGATGCCGGCGACGAGACTCAAGCCCGACAGCTCGGCCATGCCACCATCGAAACCGCGCAGGAACGACAGCGCGAGACCTCCGGCGAGCGGCGTCTGCCATGCACGTCCGCGCCGTCCGCGACCACGTGTCTGCAGCTCGGCAAGACACGCGCATGCCGCCGTCGATGTCGCAGCGCGACGCGCGAGCTCGCTACTGGTCGAGTCGATCTGCCACAAGACTTCGATTTCACCGACCTGCGTGCGCAGACTTTGCGGAATCGACGACAAGATTGGCGTGCGATCGAGCAGCTCGATCGGCGCCTCGAGCCGATATCCACGACCGGCTTCGGCACGGATCGGCAAACCGTGTGCGCGCAATTGTTCGATCTGTTTCCAGATCGCAGCGCGTGTGACGCCGAGCTCGGCGGCGGCAGTACTTCCCGAGAGTTCCGCGCCGTTGGCGAGCAAGGCGAGAAGGCCCGACGCGGACGCCAGACGCGCATCGCGCCGCTCTGGCGTGCGCGATGCGCCGGCTGCGCGGGATTCGGATCGGTTCATCGTCGCAGTGTAGCGAGCCCACTCTGTGCGGCGGCGGCCAACCGGCGATTCGTCGCACGCGGATGTTCGCTGGACGCTGTCCGCGGGTGTCCGCGAGTGTCCGCTGGACACGTCGCGGCTTCCGCGTGCGGCTGGTCGTTTCTTGACCACTTCAGGTCCCGCGGCAGGCAATTCATTGTTTTCGAGAACAAAATGGTAAGGCTCGTAGGCATGGCCAGGGCCGGACGGTGCGGTTCGGGCGCCATTCCGCGGGCCCATGACGAGTGGCACGGATGCTGCTGGAAAAACAGTGTCGACTGGAGTCGGCGCCCTACTCGTGCGAGCATTGCGAATCCCGTGGGGACACCCCGGGAAACACCCTGATGACGAACCCTCGCCCGCTCCTTCCGATCCTCGTTGCCGTGCTGCTTGGCAGCGGCGCGCATGCCAGTGAATTCTCGCTCGGCGGAGCGCGTCTGCTCGCGCAGACCAGCGCTCAGGCGGGCGTCGATGTGAGCGTCAACTTCACCGATCGCGGACACGCGCGCAGCGAAGTAGCCGAAGGCGGCGACGCGGCAACGCACGATACGCGCGCGCTGCGTGGAGCGGACGATGTTCCGGCCAATGAAACGCCGGCACCTCACGCGCGCGAACAAACGACGCCGAAAACGCCGGAACCGGCCAGCGCCACGACCGATTCGCCGCACGGCGTGTCGATCTCGCCCTCGGCGGCGGTGCGCCGTCCGAGCTATCGCTGGCAGTCGCTGGTGCCCGGCACCATCAAGTAGTCCGAGCGCGTTTCACGGAATGTCCTTTTCCGCACGGCTGAGCGGTCTATTTTCCGCGCGCGCGCACATCGCCGACGCCGATTGGATGGCGCTCATCCAAAGTTCGCGGCTGTTCGACGCGCTCGATGCGGACGAACGCGCGCGCCTGCGCGAGCTCACAGCGCGATTCCTCGCGAAAAAGAAATTCGTTGCCGCTGCGGGTCATGTGCTGACCAACGAGCAGCGCCACCTGATCGCCGCGCTCGCGTGCCTGCCGGTACTCAATCGCGGCTTCGAATGGCTGGCCGGGTGGCGACAGGTGATCGTCTATCCCGGCGAGTTCCGCGTGAAGCGCGAACACCATGACGACGTAACCGGCGTCGTGACCGAAGGCGAGGACGATCTGATCGGCGAAGCCTGGGAACATGGTCCGGTCATATTGTCGTGGGCCGACGTCGCGACCGATCTCGCGCAGCCGTTCGACGGCTTCAACGTCGTCGCGCACGAGATCGCGCACAAACTCGACATGCTCGACGGCGCAATGAACGGCGTACCGCGATTGCCGCGCGATATTCCGCGGCGCGAATGGATCGCGACGTTGCAATCGGCCTATGACGGCCTGGTGCGCGCGGTCGAACGCGGACGCGAAACGTTCATCGATCCGTACGCTGCCGAAAGCGCGGACGAATATTTCGCGGTGGTCAGCGAGCTGCACTTTTCCGATCGCGCCGGCCTCGCGCGTGCGGCACCGGCTGTCGCCGCGATGCTCGCGCGCTTCTACGGTCGCAGCGGGCGATAGCGACGAGTCGTGGACCGGTTGCGGCAGGCGGATGTCCGGCGGCGACACGATCGCGTCCGCGCGATGCACCATAGCCGACCTCAAAAATCAATGTTTCCGCGAACTCCGGATTCGTCTGCGACCGGATCACCTTCGCGTCCGTCTACAACCCCTCGTGTGCATCAGGAGCGCAGAAGTCATTGCGCGCCATGAAAATGTGCGGCCGATGCACGCGCTTGTCCAAGCCGCCATGCCGCGGTCCACGCTGCGGAAAAAAATCGCTTGCAAACCTTGAAGTGGGAGATGAAAGAATGAAGTGGTCTCAACATGTTCGTGCGGCGCTCGCATGTGCTGCGCTGCTGGCCCTCGGCCAGGCCGGAGCAGCCTCGTCGCACTGGCAGTGGAGCAATCCGCTGCCGACCGGCAATTTCGTGACGGGCCTCACCTGGGGCGGCGGAATGTTTGTCGGCGTCGACGATGCCGGAATGGTCGAAACATCCGTCGATGGAATTTCGTGGACGCTGCACGCTTCGGGCTCCGGCTACACGCCCGACGACGTGGCCTGGGATGGGCATCAATACGTCGTCGTCGGATGGAACGGCGAGATCTTGACCTCTCCCGATGCCGACACCTGGACGCCGCAGAACTCGGGCACGACCGAAGTGATCTGGGGCCTGACCTGGAACGGCTCGCAATTTGTCGCGGTCGGCGGCGATTTTGGCGATGGCCTCATCCTGACCTCGCCCGATGCGGTCACGTGGACGCGTCAGACGGTCGCCTCGAGCAGTGATTTCAGTAGCGTCGCCTGGAGCGGAGATGTGTTCGCCGCCGTCGGTCGCGATGGCGTGATCTTCACCTCGCCCGATGCCGTGACATGGACGCCACAGACTTCCGGCACGCCCAACCGGCTGACTGCGGTGAAATGGAGCGGGTCGATATTCGCGGCCGTCGGCGAAGGCGGTATCGCGCTGACGTCACCGGACGGCATCACATGGACCATCACGCGCCCGCCGGACGGCAGTTACATCGATGGCCTCGTCTGGACCGGCAGTCAATTCGTAGCGGTCGGCGATTCCGGACTCGCACTGACATCGCCGGATGGCGGCGTGTGGACTGCGCAGACCACGAATACCTTGGATAGCCTTTTTTCGATCGCGGTCGACGATCAAGGCAACATCGCGGCGATCGGCGAAAGCGGCACATTCCTGACGTCGCCGGACGGCGCTGCATGGACGACCCGCTCGTCTTCGATCACGAGCGAATCAATCACCGGCGTTGCATGGAACGGCAGTCTCTTCGCAGCGATCGGCGACAGCGGTTCGGTCCTCACTTCGAGCGACGGCATGCACTGGCAAGTGCAGACGGCCGCGATCGCAGGTTTCCCGGCCGGCATCGCCTGGGGCAACGGAGTCTTCGTCGTCGTGAGTTTCGACGGCACGATCTTCACCTCGCCCGATGCGGCGACGTGGTCGCCGCAAACATCCGGCACAACCGGCACGCTCAGCGCCGTCGCTTGGGGCGACAACCAATTCGTCGCGGTCGGCGGAATCGGCACCGCGCAGGTCGGCGGACACATGGGCCAGGGCGTGATTCTGACCTCACCGGACGGCGTGACGTGGACCCTGCAGGAAACGAACTCGGAGATCGGCGATGTGATCGACAGCATCACCTGGGGCAACGGCGAGTTCGTCGCCGGCGGCTCGGCGGTCGATATCTTCGGCGATCATGATCCGACGCCGATGTTCACGTCGTCCGATGGCGTCACCTGGACGCGGCATCTGCTCGCCGCTGGGCCAGGGCCCGCCGTGGTGGGTGTCGTCTGGAATGGCACTCGCTACGTCGCGGTCGGCGCCGGCGGAACCTTTGCGGGAGATCCGCGCACCATCCTCTCGTCCACCGATGCACGGACCTGGGAATACGAATCGCTGCCGCCGGCGCTGAACGCCGATGGACTCGCAGCAGTCACGTGGACGGGCAGCCAGTTTGTCGCGGTCGGCGGATTCGGCAATATCCTGACGTCGCCCGACGGCGTCGCTTGGACGAACGAATTCACCGGAACGAGCGGCTTTTTCCAAGCCGTCGCGAACGCGAATGGAACCTGCGTCGCCGGCGGGCTGTTCGGCCTGATCATGGTCGATACGGCCTGCAGCGATGTCCTGTTCCGCAGCGGATTTGATCCATAGCTGGGCAAGGGGAAGCCGGGGATCATCGATCTCCGGCCTCCCCCGCTATTGCGATCATCCGGCCACCCCCGGTAGCCTTCGCTGCCTCTGATGCTTGTTTCGCGACCCGCAGGTCGCCATACCTTCCCGATGTCTGCATTCTGCTGTGCTCGCTTGGCCGGTCTCGCGCTGGCAGCTCTGTCGTTGCCCGTGCTCGCGTGCGAAGGTCGGCTGCATATCGAACTTCAGCAAACGGGCGTCTATGCCGTCGATTATGAGTCGATCGTCGCCCAACAACCGGGACTTAAAGATTGCTCCGCGGATCAGCTCGTACTTACCCAGCGCGGCAAGGAAGTGCCGATCCGGGTGAGCGAAGACCCGGATGGGCGCTTCGGGCCCGGCGCGCGCGTCGAATGGATCGGCCAGCAGCTGCATGGCCCGGAAAGCTGGTTCGACCCATTCAGCGTCGAAAACGTCTACCTGCTGGCGGCGGCGCCCGGAAAGCACGCGCGCATGGACGACGCCAGGAGTGGCGATGAGGCCCGTGCGCCGCTCGAGCGCCGACTGCACCTCGAACAGGAAAACCTGATGATCCGCCTGGATCAGGGGCAGCAGCAGCCAGGCCAGGAACCGGACGTCTGGCAATGGGCGAAGCTGACGCAAGTCGACGCCGAGCCGTTCTCGACTCCGTTCGATTTGCCGGACCTTGCCGCGCGCGGCGATGTTGCGCTGACGCTCAACTTGCGCGGACTTTCGAACCTGGTCGCGCCTGTTCAATACAAAGGCGCTGCACCGGATGACCATGTCGTCAGCGTGACGATCAACGGCAAAGCCGTCTCGACAATACGCTGGAACGGCCGCGATGAGATTCGCCGCGAGATCAGATTACCGGCGGCCGCGCTCAAGGCGCACGCGAACACACTCGCGTTGCGCGTCGTCAAGCGTCGTCTACCGTGGGAATCCAGGAACGACGCGGTCGACGTCGTGATGTTCAACTGGATCGAAGCGAAGTTTCCGCTGAGCGGCGATCTGGATGCCGGCGCATTGCCGCTCGCGACGAGCGCCGATGGCGCACCCGAACTTTCCTGGCACGGAAACGGTGCGCCGGTGCTGTATGGCAGCGACGGCAAGCGCCGCGTCGGTCGCCCGCTCGGTGGCGGACGTTACGCATTCGCAGCCGCGCGCGCCGGCGTCGAATTGTTCCCCGCGCTCGACGGTGAATTCGCGAAACCCGATGCGCTTCGAGCAGCGGCGGCGGATAAGTGGCTCAATCCCTCTCAACCATACGACTACCTCATCGTTGCGCACCCGAAACTCCTCGATGCAATCAAACCGCTGGCTGAATTCCACGAGCGGCGCGGGCTCAAGGTCGCGATCCTCGACATCGACGACGTCTACGACGAGTTCAACGACGGCATCAAGCATCCGCGCGCAATCCGCAATCTCGTCGATCGCGCGTGGCACCAATGGCCAGCGCCGCAGCCGCGGTTTCTGTTGCTGGTCGGCGACGCGAGTTTCGACATCCGCCACGACACCTATAACGATCTCAACTACGCGAAGTGGACCGATCAGGAACTCCTGTATCCGAACCATTTCGGCGGCGTGCCCGGCGCGACGTATGCGAATCCACCGAAGAAACTCGCCGATCGCGATCTGATTCCGACCTGGCAATACCCATCGCCCGAAGGTCAGTCGGCGAGCGACAACTGGTTCGGCGCGGTCGACGGGGACGATTGGCATCCGGTCGTCGCGGTCGGTCGTTTCCCGGTGGTCGAGCCCGCGGAAGTGAAGGCAATCGTCGACAAGACCATCGACTATCTTTCCAAACCGCAGCTCGGAGCCTGGCGCCGCGATGTGATGTTCATCACCGATGAAAGCGAAGGGTTCAAGCAAGCGAGCTCGGAGATCGCGACCACCCTGGGCAAGGAAGGCTTCGTCGCCGACAAGGTGTACGCGAGCGCGGAAGAATCCGACAATCTCGCGCATCAGAGCGCGATCCGTCAGGGCATCGACGACGGACGACTGATCGTGCACTTCATCGGTCACGGCGGCCGTTATATCTGGCGCACGGGACCGCCGGATCTGCGCAAGAACCATGACCTCTTCACGCTCGCCGATCTCGACACGCTGACCAACGCGGATCGCTTGCCGATGGTATTGTCGATGACGTGCTATTCGGCGCCGTTCGACAATCCGACCGAGGATTCCATCGGCGAGAAATTCCTGCGCGAGCCTGGCAAGGGCGCCATCGCGGTATTCGCCGCCTCGTGGCGCAACGCGCCGTCGTCCGCTTACAGCAAGGCGATCATTTCCGAGTTGCTGCAGCCCGGCGCGACGATCGGCGAAGCGATCGTGCGCGCGAAAAAGCGATCGTACGATCGCACGCTCGTCGAAATGTACAACCTGCTTGGCGATCCTGCCGTTGTCCTGGAGCGTCCTCGCGACGACGCTCGCATCGTTCGCGACTTCGACCGCTGGAACCCTGGCGTGAACGTCGATCTCGGCCAGGCGCATTTCAGCGGCACCGTCACTGCGGACTGGCTCGATGCAAAGGGCGACAAGCTCTCTTCCGCGACCTACGCGCTGACCGAGCCACGCTTTCGTCTAGGGATACCGGCAACGCTGCAAGGAAAGGCAAGCGGCGTGCGTATCTATGCGGCATCGCCGGCGACCGGGCGTGATGCGATCGGCGGAATCGATTTCTCCACGCCGACGACCACGCCGTGGTCGGCAAAGCTCGCGGCCTGGTGGAAAGAATTCACCAGACCGCCGTATCGAGCACCGGCGCGTCACGCGGACACGATCAGTCAATACGATTTCGACGATCCCAATAGCGCGCGCGGCCTCGCCCGGCAAAACGCCGCAACCAACGCACAAGCCGCGAGCGGAGCGCGCTGACACCGGTGCGCGCCCTTCTTCAACTGGCGCGCCCGGAGCAGTGGATCAAGAACGGTTTCGTCTTGCTGCCGCTGATTTTCGCGCAGGCAGCCGGCGATCTTTCGGCCGTGCGCGGCGCGCTGCTCGCAACCGTCGCGTTCTGTCTCCTGTCATCGGCGGTGTATGCCGGCAACGACCTCGTCGATATCGAACGCGATCGGCGCCATCCGACCAAGCGCCAACGCCCGCTCGCGAGCGGTGCCGTGAAACCGGCGACGGCGCTGCTATTCGCGGCGACCCTTTGCCTCGTCGGCCTCGCGCTTGGCGCGTTGGCTGGCGGATTCCCGCTCGTCGCTACCCTCGCTGCCTATCTCATGCTGCAGGCAGCGTATTCCCTCGCGCTCAAGCACATCGCGTATCTCGGCGCTTTCGTGATCGCGCTCGGTTTCGTCCTGCGCATCGTCGCCGGCGGCATCGGCGCAGGCGTCCCGCTGACGCCATGGATCGTCGCGTTGGGTTTTCTGCTTGCGCTGATGCTCGCACTCGGCAAACGGCACGGCGATTTCGTCAACGCTGTTGCTGAAGGCGCCGGTTTGCGCTACGACCGTACGACGCTGGAACGCATACTCGTCGCGATAGCCGCGGCGACGTTCACGGCGTACGTCCTCTACACGCTATCGCCAGCCGTGCTGGCGCGACATGGCCATCACCCGATGGTGTTCTCGACACCATGGGTCGCGCTCGGGCTTGGCCGCTATCTCAAGCTCGCATTGCGCGATGGCGCCGGCAGCGATCCCAGCGCGCTCGCGGTCAGCGATCCGGTGTTGCTGCTGTCGGTATCGGGTTGGCTCGTGACTCTCGGACTGATTCTCTACCGCTGATTCTGCCGCGACGATCAGTCGTCCGAATCGTTGTCGTTGATTGCATCACCGCTGTCGGGCTCTTCGGTTCGTGCCTTGTCCAGGCTCGCCCGAAGCGCCGTGCTGTCAGTGAAAAACGCGGCCTCCTGTTGCGGCGCGACCATGCGCAACGCGGGCGGCTCGAGTCGATTCAGCGTGATCGGCTGACCGTACGTGGAACGGTATTCGCGCTGCTTTAGCGTCTGCATCGCGATGCCCGCCGCGGCAAGGATGCATGCGATCGCAATCTTGAGCGGGCGCCGCGCGCGATTGATCGCGACAAGATGCGCAAAGCAGATGGCACCGAGTATCAACCACGCGACCACGTACGATGTCGTTGCAAGCGAAGTCCAGGACCATGCGAACGCGCCGATTTCAGCGGCCTGATCGTAGATCGAATATGCCAGCAGACCGGCCGCGACGATGAGGAAATGCAAGCCGAACCGTGCGTGCCCGGTGAAGACGCGTGTCACCACGCTCCACGCCGTGGTCCACACGCACACGACGACCGTCAGGATCAGCAGCGGCGTGAAATAGCGGATGGCCTTCGCCTCGCCCGTTTCGCCGAGCCAGAGGTCGAGCGCAGCCAGCGTGAACACGCCGACGATGCAAAGGATCGCCGTCGGCCAATACGGCAGGCCGCGCAGCACCGGCAGCTCGGCCGGCACTTCGTGTGCGGTCGAGCGCACGCGCAGCACCGTTGCGCCGATGCGCAGGTCATGTTCGGCATCGAGCGCGACTTCCGAACGACGCTCGCGCTCACGATCGACATACAGTCCGTTGAGACTGCCGAGATCCTCGGCGATCAGAGTGCCATCGTCGGCGCGATGGATGCGCAGATGATGCGCAGCGACGTGCGGATCGTCGACGACGATGTCGTTGTCATAAGCCCGTCCGATCGTGATCGGCAGCGTGACGCAACGATATCGCGCAGCAACATCGTGCAGGCGGGACAACACCTCGACCCAGATCGCACTTTCCACCGGCGCCAGCGCGTTCACTTCGCCCATTCGATGCCTCCCACAAAACGCTGCGCGAGCGCGAGCGCGTTGTCGTAGCTGACGCCCTGCATCGAGAGGCGCGAGATCAATGCTTCCTTCTCGCGATCCTGCGTGACGGTCGTGATCGCCACATCGTAGATGCCGGCGAAATCGCGATACGCGCGCGCGCACCATACCGTGCGCAGAATCGGTCCGCTTGCGCTTTCGCCATGCGCGACGAAATCCTCGTGACATTCCGGCTGCGTCAGTCGCTTGCGCGACCAGGATCGGATCATGCCGGCGGCGCCGTAGTATTGCGACACGAACGCGGCGAACTGGAACGGATTGAGATCGACGCTGCGCACGTACGCGTGCGAGATTTCCGCACGACCGGTTTCTATGTCCTCGGCGATGAAGAGCGAGCTCTGCGAGCTGCAGCTGGTCGAGTCGAGCTGCGCGCGCGGTTTCGGCGTCTGGTCCGCATTGGTGCGCGCCCAGCAGTTGAACCACGGCGCGGCGCTCTCGGGCGCCTGGTACGGACCGAGCGTCGCGGAACGAAAACCCTGCTCGCCGAGCGCATGGTAGAAATCGGCCTGCCAGGCAATGAGCTGACGATCGATCTCATCGCGCGCGTGCGCGAGGTCGAGCGGCGCATCCGTGCGTGCACGCGCGAGCAGCGCAGCCGCTTTGCCAGCCGGCACCAGAAAACTGACCAGTTCGCCGTCCAGACGTTTGGCGACATTGATGCCCGCGACGTTCCCCGCCGCGGTCACGGCCGGCCCACCGCTCATGCCCGGGTTGATCGCTCCGGTGAAGTGAACTCGGGCGTTGTAGCTTTTCTCGACCAGCCCGTTGTAGGTGCCCTCGACGATAGTGAACCCGAGATCGAGCGGATTGCCCATCGCGTAAAGCCGCTCGCCGCGTGGTGAGCTATCGGTCAGCGCAGCCTTGTCGAACTCGAGATGCGGCAAGTCGGCGCCTTCGAGCCGAACGATCGCAAGATCGTTGGCGACGTCGATCGCAAGCAATTTGAGCGCCCCTTGCGTGCCATCCGGGCGCGCGAATTCGAGACGATAGGTCTTGGGCTCCAACGCATATTGGGAAACCACGTGATAGTTCGTGACGGCGAGCCCATCGGCGCTGACCAGAAAACCCGAGCCGATCGACGATTGCCGACCTGCCGCTTCGACCAGCGTTCGAATCTGCAGGAGACCCGGTCGGGCCGATGCGTAAATGCTTTCCGCCGCGGCCGACATCACGGGCGTCGGTGGTGCGGGCGGTGGTGTCAGCGTTGGCGTTGACGTCGGCATGGGCGGCGTTTGCGCGACCGAATCGATCGCGCACGCAGCGAATGCGAGCGCAACGATACGACGCGCGAAGCGGGGCCATCGATGTTCCTTCATCGCAATCTCCGTGACAGGAATTCCGAGCCTAGCGCCGCCCGGGCAATCGATTCAATTATCTCGTTCATGTTGATGACGCGGCGCTATACGCATCGACCGTTGCATCGACGCAGCGCGACCACGGATATGCGCTGGCTCGCGCGATGCCGCGCTCGTTCGCCCTCGTCCGCCACGCCGAGTCTTCGAGAAGCCGCTCGAGTCCCGCGGACATGGCGACATCATCGCGCGGATCGACCATGAGTGCCGCATCGCCGGCGATTTCCGGCAGCGAGGACACATTCGAAGTCAGCACTGGCACCCCGCTCGCCATCGCTTCGAGCACCGGCAAACCGAACCCTTCATACAACGACGGAAATGCGAACGCATGCGCCCCTGCATAGAGCAATGGCAAGTCGTTTTCGTCGACGTAACCAAGTCGCCGCGCCGTGCCCGCGCGTTCGAGCGGCGCGATTTCACGTTCCAGTTCGTGGTTCAACCACCCGCGCGCACCAACGATGACCAGCGGATGCCGCGCCTTGAGAGGATCCGGCAGCGCCGCGTAGGCACGCACGAGACGCGCGAGATTCTTGCGCGGCTCCAGCGTCGCGACGACCAGCAGATATTCGCCCGCTTGCAAGCCGTGTCGCGCGAGCGTCGGCGCGAGCTCTTGGTGTCCGCGCGGCCGATAGCTCGCGTCGACTCCGAGCGGAACGACGCGAATCTTTCCGCGCGGCAGCCCGAAGCGCGATGCAATTTCAGCGGCGATGAATTCGGAATCGGTCAACACCAAATTCGCGCGCTCCAGTGAGTGCGGCAGATGGCGATCGAGAAAACGCACGCGCTCGATCGGATGCGCTTCGGGATAGCTCAACCAGGAAAGATCGTGCACGGTCGTCAGCGTCGGCCCGTCGAACGGCATCAGCACGTAGTTCGGCGTATGCAGCAGCCAGCCGTGCATCCGTCGCGTGTGCAGACGGAACAGCGCGCCGCGCAGTTTCGTATAGAGCTCGAGCGCCTCCGTCTTGAACGGAACATTGCGCCGCAGCGCCGCGATCGTGCGATTTGCGCTTAGCGCGCGTGCCGGATCATCGACCCACCGATACGCCGAGTAGAGGCGCAGCTCCTCGATCGCCGAGTGCTTTGCTAGTCCGTGCGCGAGCTCCAGCGCATACCGGCCGATGCCGGTCAGCGGCGCGGTGATCGCGTCGACATTGAAGATTACCCGCATCTAGCGCGCGCCGGTCGCGAGTGCGCGTTCGCGCGCGAGATCGGCTTCGACCATGCGCCGTGCAAGTCCCGCCGCGTCGAGCGACGGCGCGAACCCGAGATCGCGACGCGCGCGCGAGGCGTCGCCGACCAGCAGCGGCGCGTCGCTCGGCCGGAACAGATCGCGATCGATGCGAATGCGCACGCGATCGCTGCCGCGCTCGACCCCGGCTTCATCGAAGCCGTCGCCGAACCAATCGATCGTGATGCCCGCCGCCGCGAACGCCGTGCAGGCAAAGTCGCGAATGCTGGATGCGTGCCCCGTCGCCAACACGTAGTCGCCGGCGGTTTCGCGGGCCGCCATCGCCATCATCCCGGCGACATAGTCCGGCGCATAACCGAAATCGCGCTGCGCATCCAAGTTGCCGAGCGTGATCGTTTCCTCGCGCCCGAGCGCGATGCGCGCCGCGCCGATGCTGAGCTTGCGCGTGACGAACGACGGATCGCGCCATTCGGATTCGTGATTGAACAGGATCGCGCTCGAGGCGCGCAGGCCGAAGCTCGCCCGCCAGCTCGAAACAGCACCATGCGCGAGCAATTTGGAAAGACCATACGGCGATGTCGCGGCAAGCGGCGTCGCTTCGTTCTGGGGCGCATCATCCGGAGCGCCGAATATTTCGGCGCTCGACGCCAGCACGAAATGCGTTTCCGGCGCGTGCGCTCGCGCCGCTTCGAGCATGTTGACGGTACCGAGCCCATTCGCTTCTATGCTGCCCATCGGATCGCGGAACGACATCGCTACGCTCGACTGCCCGGCCAAGTGAAAAATCGCATCGGGTACCGTCTCGGCAACCACCGCGCGACACGCCTCCGCATCGAGCGGATCAAGC